>JADMIO010928603.1_pt1 | contig 40793 bp, 28 predicted proteins | sample 8958161 | NCBI WGS metagenome assembly JADMIO01 (sample SAMN16585339, study PRJNA669376) | soil metagenome | isolation source: Crop rotation soil | place: USA: Cullars Rotation, Alabama | collected 2011
CCCGTGGTCGAGGCGCTGCCGTGGCTGGACCGCTACGCGCGGATGACCGCCCGCTTCGCCGAGAGCGTCGCCCGGCTGGCGCGGGTGCTCCCGGTCGCGCGGGTCGCCGCGTGGTTCGGGCTGAGCTGGGACACGGTGCGCGCGATCGACCGCGCCGCGCTGGCGCGCCGGCTGGGGCCGGCGGCCGACCTGACGGGGGTGCGCGTCATCGCCATCGACGAGTTCGCGCTCCGCAAGGGGCGCCGCTACGCGACCGTCGTGGCCGAGCCGGCGACGCGGCGGGTGCTCTGGGTCGGCGTCGGCCGGCGGCGGGAGGACGTCCGGCCGTTCTTCGAGGCGTTAGGCCCGGCCGGGCGCGCGGCGCTGGCGGCGGCGGCGATGGACATGAGCGGGCCCTACGAGCAGGAGACGCGGGCGCAGTGCCCGCAGGCGGCGATCGTCTACGACCTGTTCCACGTCGTCGCCAAGTACGCCCGCGAGGTCGTCGACCGGGTGCGGGTGGCGGCGACGAACGCGGTGGCGCGGGCCGGGGCCCACAACGACGAGGCGACGCGCGGGCAGCGGCGCGTGGTCAAGGGCACGCGCTGGCTGCTGCTGAAGGCCCGCGCGAGCCTAACGCGCGCGGAGCGCGTCCGGCTGGCGGAGGTGCTGGCCGCCAACCGCCAGCTCTGGGTCGTCTACGTGCTGCGGGACGCGCTCAAGCGGCTGTGGCGCTACAAGTACGCCGGGGCGGCGCGGCGGGCGTGGGGCGAGTGGTACGGCTGGGCGGTGCGCAGCCGGATCCCGCCGCTCGTCGCGTTCGCCAAGCGGCTGCGCGAGAAGCTGCCGGGGATCCTGGCGCACTGCCGCCACCCGCTGCACACGGGGTTCCTCGAGGGGATCAACAACACGATCAAGGTGCTGAAGCGGGTGGCCTACGGCTACCGCGACGACGCGTACTTCTTCCTCAAGATCCGCGACGCGTTCCCCGGAAATCCGTGATGAACCACAATTGTTCTGACCCTTTGTTCTGACCCCGCTTCTTGCCTGGCCGCGGCGGTGGCATTCGCCGCCCGGAATCGGCTAGGTTTCGCGCGTCGCGCGCCCGTCAGTGGGCGTCCAGCCGGCTCTGCTTTCGTTCCGAGCCGGGCCTCGCGAGCCACCCTTCCCGATTCCTACCTCCGACTCATGGCTTCGTACGACGTGATCTTCCTCGGCGGCGGACCCGCCGGATATGTGGGCGCGATTCGCTGCGGCCAGCTTGGGCTTTCCACCGCCGTCATCGAACGCGAGGGATTGGGCGGGACGTGCGTGCTGTGGGGATGCATTCCCGCCAAGTCGCTCCTCGAGAGCGCCGCCCTGGCCAACCATGTCAAGCACGCGGCCGATCACGGTATCACGCTGGGCGAGGTGAAGCTCGACTACGGGCCGGCAATGAAGCGGTCCCGCGGGATCAGCGCGCAGAACTCGAAGGGCGTCGAAACGCTGTTCAAGAAATACAAGATCACGTGGATCAAGGGCACGGGTCGACTGGCCAGCGGAAAGAGCATCGTCGTGAAGACCGCGGATGGAAAGGAAGAAAAGCACGATGCCAAGAAGGCGATCGTGATCTCGACCGGATCCCGCGTGAAAGGACTGCCTCAGATTGGACTTGAGCTCGACAAGCAGACCGTACTCTCCTCCGATGAAGTGCTCACGCTCGAGAGCGCGCCGAAGACGATGATCGTCGTCGGCGCAGGCGCGGTCGGCTGCGAGTTCGCCGACGTGTTCAACGCGTACGGCACGAAGGTCACGATCGTCGAGGTAATGCCGACGATTCTGCCGCTCGAGGATGCCGACAGCTCGACGGCTGTCGCCCGCTCGTTCAGGAAGCGAGGCATCGACATCCTGACCGGCGCGAAGATCTCGAACGTCAAGGTCGCGAAGGGCTCCGTGAAGATGACCGCCGAGGTCGGCGGCGAGAAGAAAGATCTCGACGCGGAGAAGGTCCTCATTGCGGCGGGCCGAGCGCCTAACGTCGAAGACATTGGGCTGAAGGAGGCCGGCGTCCAGCTCACGGAAAGAGGCTTCGTCAAGGTGAACACGGAGACGTACGAGACGTCGGCAAAGGGCATCTACGCGATCGGCGACGTGATCGGCGCGCCGATGCTCGCGCACAAGGGACAGCGTGAAGGTGTCGTTCTGGCGGAGCTGCTCGCCGGCCAGCATCCACACCTCGTGAACTACGGGAACATCCCTAACGCGACCTACTGCCACCCGGAGGTCGCGTCGATCGGGCTGACCGAGGCGCAGGTGAAGGAAAAGAAGATCGAGTACAAGGTCGGCAAGTTCCCGTTCATGGCGAGCGGTCGTGCACGAACGGCTGGTGAGACCGACGGCCACGTCAAAATCATCCGCGACGCGAAGTACGGCGAGATTCTCGGCGCCCACATCGTCGGGCTCCACGCGACTGAGCTGATCCACGAGCTCGCGGTCGCGCGGGAGAACGAGTTCACGGTCGAGGAAGTCGACCTCGCGATCCACGCGCACCCGACCCTCTCGGAGGCCGTGGCCGAGGCGGCGCTGGACTCGTTAGGGAAGATGATTCACGCGTGAGCCGGGGGCGGGTGCAGCTGTGAGCGAGCTTTTCGTCGTCGATCTCGGTACCCTGCCCTACGCGGCGGCGCTCGAGCTGCAGCGCGACGTCGCCCGCAGACGGATCAGTGGCGAGATCGCCGAGGACGTGCTGCTGCTCGTCGAACACCCACCGGTGGTGACGCTCGGCCGGACGGCGAAGGGCGCCAACCTCATCGCATCGCCCGAATTTCTCGCCGCTCGGGGCGTCGAGCTGTTCGAGGTCGAGCGAGGCGGCGACATCACGTTTCACGGACCCGGGCAGCTCGTCGGGTACCCGATCGTTGACCTCAAGAGGCACCGCAAAGACCTGCACTGGTATCTGCGACAGGTCGAAGAGTCGCTGATCCAGGCGATCAGCCAGTACGGGATCACCGGTGGTCGGGTGGACAAGTACACCGGTGTCTGGGTCGACGCCGATCGGGACTCCAGGCGGAAGATCGCGTCGATCGGAGTCCATGCGCGCGACTGGGTCACGTGGCATGGCTTCGCACTCAACGTGACGACGGACCTCCGCTACTTCGACCTGATCGTTCCCTGCGGTATTCCCGACGTCACCATGACGTCCGTGGCGCGAGAGCTTCACGAGGGGTCTGTCGACATGCACGCCGTCACGCGCGACGTCACGAACGCGTTCGGGCGTGTCTTCGGCCTAACGCCACAAACGTTGGCCGTTGACGACCTTCGACTCCCTGCGCCGGCCGCTTCAACCGCTGCGCAGCGCGAACCCGCTCACTAAACGACCTGGATTCACAGAGGCATTCATGCTGGCGTGCACCACTAAACGATCCGCCACCCGTCTCGTATTTGCTGGCGCCGCACTGGTGGCGACGGCTGCCTGTCGCGATACGCGCCTGGACAAGCTCTCCACCGGAATCAGCCGCGACTCGGCGCTGGCAATCATTAACGAAGGCGCCGGAGGCGATTCGCTCGCTCGGGTCTATCGTCAGGAGAGCTACCTGCTCCAGAACCTCAAGGGCAACGCCCACGTCACCAACGTCCTGTTTTACAACAAGAGCGGCGTGAAGGAGACGGCGGATCCGAAACTGCCTCCCGAAAAGACGACGCCGATCGTCCTGTCGGACGGCAAGGTGATTGGCTGGGGGTGGACGTACTTCGATAGCCTGGCGAAGGACAACAACATTCCGTTGAAGCAGCGCAACTAAGAAAAGGGGACACTAAGAAAGAGGGCGGCGACCGTTAGGTCGCCGCCCTCTTGTTCATCATATCGGTCTTTCGCGATGCGCCTTGGAAAGAAAAAGGGCCCTGCCTTTCGGCAGGACCCTTTTCTTCTTGCTTTGATCGTTTCCGATCGGCCGTTAGGCCTTACGGGACGATCGTGATGTTCGTGTTGCCGGCCGTCTGGGCACCGTCACCGGTGCTCGTCACGCCGATCGCAACGATAGTAACTGCACCGTTGGCGAGCGTGGCAGGCGGATCCCACGTGAACGAGTACGTGTAGAACCGCTCCGTCGGCGTCTGCACCGCCGGATTCAGCGTCGCGTCACCGATCTTGATCAGCTGGCCGGCGCTCACGCGGTAGAACTCGACCCGCTGGAACGGATTGGCCGTGACGTTGAGCGGCACGTTGGCACGGGCCATCAGGGCCACCGTGGTCGGCGTGCTCGCCGTGGTGCCGTTCTTGGAGATGTTGACCGCGGCAGCCGGGAGGCTGTCCGCCCAGTTGTTGATGGTCGTGATCGCGGCGCAGTTCTCGACAGCCGCAGCCGGAATCGTCTGCGCACCACCGCCGATACCGCTCGACACATCGTCGTTCTTCTGCGCGAAGTCCTGAACGCGCAGGTCAATCGTTGCCAGCTTCTGCTCGGCGCCGATTACACCACCCGGAGCCTGAGCAAGGCAGCGCATCGCACCGGCGAGCGTGAGCGACACGTTCGCGCTCTTCGTCAACGCATCCTCGCCGTACGTTCCGAGCGCGGTCGCAGCAGAGCGAATCGCGAACGGAGCGCCGCCGTATGTGGTCAGCCCGTAGTACTGCGCCAGGTCGATGTTGTCAGTGACCTGACCCGTGAAGACCGGGTTGCCCTGGCCAGTGATCAGCGACGGCATCGAGAGGATACCGACGACCGCGGCCGGCGTCGCATCGACAAGCACGCGACGGTTGAAGATGGTGGCGTTCGCATTGAGCGCCGAATCCTGAACCTGACCGCTGAACAGGTAGTAGCCCTCGGTCGCCGTGTTGCGGGTCACGCTGACCGACGCCGTCGTGTCGCCCTTGGTGGCGCACGTGGTGGCGCTGGTGCCGATCAAGCACGTCGTCGTGCCGGCCGCGTTGAAGCGGCGCAGCGTGGCGAGCACCGGATACGTGCCGAAGCCCGACGCGTTGTCCTGCAGGTTCGTGAAGGCGTACGTCGCCGCATCGGCGGCACCGGTCGTGATGAACGTGGTGTCGTTGCCCGGAGCCGTGAACGTCGGGTTAGACGGCGCGGTACGGTCGGCGCCGAACTGACCACCAGCAACAGCGCCCGGCGCCAGGTCGGCGCAGGTCTTGTTGCCAAGGGCGTCCTTGACCTGAGCGCGGGCGCGATAGGCCGAGCTCACCGTCGTCTCAGCGAGATCCGCACCCGTGTTGACCTTCGTCATGCCGGTGAGGTCGCAAGCCGACGCCGTCGGAAGCGCACCAGCGATGTAGTAGACCTCGTACGTCACGTTGTCCACGCCGGTGTCGGTGACGTTCGTGACGGCGGTACCAGTCGAGTCGAACACGAAGGCGCCGTTCAACCAGATCGGCATCGAGCCGACGGTCGGAGCAACCGGGGCAACGTTGTCAACGCGCGTCGAGTCGAGACGGGCGAGGCCAGCGTTGTCGGCGGTGACACCAACGTTGATCACGGTGGTCGGGCCGGTCGAGCCGCTGCTGAGCGTCGAACCCGTCACGACCGGGATGCTCTGGGCGGAACCCAGCGGCGTCTGGTAGTTGACGATGTTCGTGCCAGAGGTGCCCGAAGCCGGGAACGAGATCGTGAAGACCTGACCCGTCGGGGTGTTCGAGGTGAAGTTGCGGCCGAGGAACTGACCGCTGACCTGCGAGACCGTCGCGCCGCCCGCAGTGTAGTTCACGGCGGTGAGCTTGAGGGTCACGTCACCCTGGACGTACTTGAGACCATTGACCGGGTTGATCGCCGAAGCCGGGCCGCCAACGGTGTTGGCGTTGGAGACCGTCGCGATGAAGCCGCTCTGGTTGTTGAACACGAGCTGGACGCTCGGCGAAGCAACGTTGCCCGTGCCGCCGCTAACGGTGGCGCGCGCGGTGAGGGCCTTGGTGCCGTTCAGGTACTTCACGGCGCCGGTGGCCGGGTCGAACTGCGCGGTGTTGATCGTGCAGACGATGTCGACGGCCTGGAGCTCCTCGAAGGCGGCCGCAAGGCGGAGCTGCTCGCTCTGCTGGACGCTGAGGTTCTGCGAGCACGCGACGACGTTGTCGAGCAGGACTTCGACCTTAGTGACCGTCTGGTCGCCTGGATCGAGGTTGAGCGTGACGTCGATCTGACCCTGAACGTTGTTCGGGTTGACCGGCGTCTGCGTCGTGCCCGTCGTCACCTTCTGGACGCTGATCTGCGCGGGCTGGATCGGGCGGATCGTGAGGGCGGACGTTCCGGTGACCGTCGGGTCTACCGTGGAAGCGGCGGTGATCACCGCGCTGCCGTTCGCAACGCCGGTCACCTTACCGGTCGCGTCGACGGTCGCGATGTTCGTCGCGCTCGAGGCCCACGTCACCGTGCCGGCGACGCCAGGATCGCGGTCGACCTGCGCCGCGAGCTGAATGAACTCGCCAGCCTTGATGATCGCGTTCGACGGCGAGACCGTCACCTTCTGAACGCCCTTGCTCAGGTTCGTCACGGTCACGAGCGCGCTGGAAGCGACGCCAGTGGCGCCAGCCGCAGTCGCCGTGATCGTCGCAACGCCGGCCGCGACGCCAGTCACCTTACCGTTGGCGTCGACGCTCGCCTTGGTCGCGTCGCTGGTCGTCCAGTTGACGGCCTTGTTCGAGATTCCCGACACCGTCGCCGAGAACGTCACCGACTGACCAACCGAGATGCTTGCACTCGGCGGCGTCAGTGAGATCTGCGGATTCGGAGCGATGCTTACGTCGTCACCGCAACCAGCAAGTACGCCCGCAAAAGCGAGCGCGCTGGCCATGGCCAACGTCCGCGTGAGTCTTTGCATCCCTTTCCCCCTTTGAAAGTTGCTACTGCGACTGCGTGGACTACGAACGTTCAAGGTGCTTCGGACAAAAAAGCTCCCATCAGCGGACAGCATTGACGGAGGCAGCGACTAAGCCGCTACTCCGTCGACCCTTCCACTTCAGGTGCGATGACGGCATCACGACCGACCGCCATCGCGTCACGTGCAATGACCCTCGTCTTTTCAGTCGCGTCACTTTCTCACCGACGCAAATCGCAAGTCACTAACTCGCACTGACCGAAAACACGATTGCGGCCCCCTTCGTAGCGGCCGCAGCGCGCGACATTATAGACGGACCTGGTGGAACGGTCAAGACAACCGATTCGATCACGATCGCGTGTAGAGCGTTTCGCCAGCGATAGATACGGCATCACACCTAACAACTGAGCGACCACCATCTCCCAGATTGACCGGTTACGACAACCGATCTGCATAACGCGACTGCATCACGAATTGAGGTCAGTCCTTTCCTTCCAGCCCATCGACATCACCACGCTCCCCGCGTGCCGGCGAAGCGACCGAGTCGCGTGCTCGACCCGAGCCACGTCCCCCTCACGTCTCTTTCGAAAGCGAGCCGACCCGCGAGAACGCGTGGTGCCACTTCGAGCGAGATCGACTTCGTCGCCGGCCTTTCACACGACCGATCGGGCATGCTGACCGAGTCGTGCGCGTTCGTCATGGCACATTGGGACGAACACAGATCACAACCGGTAACGAAACAGGGCGCACCGACCGATACTTGTCTCGTTTTGTCTGACGTGGTCGCGATGAGACGATGACGACTGCGCCGAAAAAACACCGGCACGATCCCCGGTAACGCGTATATTCCGCGGCATGACGGAGACGCGGGTGTACGAAGGACGCAGTGACGCCGAGCGAGCGGCCATGGTCGCCGGCGGCCGACGGGAGCTGACCTCCGAGCTCAATCCCGAACAAGCGGCCGCGGCGACGTTCGGTGAGGGCCCGCTGCTGATCATCGCCGGCGCGGGTACGGGAAAGACCCGAACCCTCATCTACCGACTGGCGCATCTGATCGAGAAGGGCGTTCGCCCCGAGCGCATTCTGCTCCTGACGTTCACCCGCCGCGCCGCCCAGGAAATGCTGGCGCGAGCGGAACGCCTCGTCGGCGGCGCCTGCAGGGGCGTTAGTGGCGGGACCTTTCACGCGACCGCTCACCGGTTACTTCGACGATTCGGAGCGGCTGCCGGCGTTGCCAACGACTTCACCATCATGGATCAGGGAGACGCCGAAGACCTGATCCAGCTCTCGCGCGCCCAACTCGGTTACGCGGAATCGAAGAAGCGTTTCCCGCGCAAGGAAACGCTGCATTATGTCTACTCCCGCCACATCAACACGGGGCTGTCCGTCGACGACATTCTGCGCAACGAGTACTCGCAGTTCTTCGACTACCACCAGGACTTCCTCCGAATCTTCGCCGACTACACCAGGCGGAAAGGCGAGCGCAATCTCGTCGACTACGACGACTTGCTGCTGTTCTGGGCGACGATGCTGGAGGCTGCGCCGAACATCGCCGAACGCATCGCGGCGATGTACGACCACGTGCTCGTTGACGAGTATCAGGACACCAACGTCCTGCAGGCGCGGATTCTTCGCGGCATGTGCCGGCGTCACAGCAACATCACCGTGGTCGGCGACGACGCGCAGAGCATCTACTCGTTCCGCGGCGCGAGCTTCCGGAACATTCTCGATTTCCCGCGACAATTCCCGGGAACGACTATAGTAGCGCTGGAGCAGAACTACCGATCGACGCAGCCGATTCTCGACGCGAGCAACGCACTGATTTCGCGCGCCTCCGAGCGGTATACGAAAACGCTCTGGACGAAGCGAGTCGGTGGAGAGTCCGCGTGGCTCGTGACGACTCAGGATGAACAACAGCAGACACGGTTCGTCGTCGATCGGATTCTCGAGCTGCACGAGGAGGGTACGCCGCTGCGCGAGATCGCGGTGCTGTTCCGCGCTGGCTACATGTCGGCCGACCTCGAGATCGAGCTGACGAACCGAAAGATCCCGTTCGAGAAGTGGGGTGGCCTCAAGTTCCTCGAGGCAGCGCACGTGAAGGACGTGCTCGCGTTCCTCCGCATTCTCGAGAATCCGCGGGACGAGGTGAGCTGGTACCGGATCCTCATGCTGCTGCCAGGCATCGGTGACGTGACCGCCCGCGCGGCGATCGACCTCATGGCGCAGATGGCGTGGGATTCGCGCGCGTTCGGCCAGTATCGTGCACCGGCGCGCGCGCGCGAAGCACATGCCCAGCTCGTGGGACTGCTCGACCAGCTCCGCGACAACCCGCTCATCGACATCGTGTCGGTCAGCAGCGACATCGCCCGCGTTAGGCAGCTCTACGACGGTCTGCTCCGCGAGAAATATGATCGCGTCGAGCCGCGGCTCGCCGACCTCGATCAACTGCAGGCGATCGCCGGGGGGTATCCGAATCGCGAAGCGTTTCTCTCCGCCCTCGCGCTGGAACCGCCTCAGGCCACTCAGGATCTGGCGGGCGGCTCGGACGAGGAGCGCGATGTGCTGGTGTTGAGCACCGCGCACAGCGCGAAAGGCAAGGAATGGGATGCCGTCTTCCTCATCTGGGCCGCCGACGGCTGGTTCCCGATGGCGCGTGCGCTGAACGACGAGGAAGAGCTCGAGGAAGAGCGGCGCCTCATGTACGTCGCCCTAACGCGGGCACGGAACCACCTCGCCGTCACGTGCCCGCTCAACTCGTATTCGACTCGCCGAAGCGCCGACTATTCGATCGACCAGATGTCGCGGTTCCTCGACCGCGGCGTTCGCGAGAAGATGGAACGAGTCGTTCCGCGCCTGAACGGGACGGTCGACCGCGAGCCCGAGCCCCCGCCAGCGGCACCGATCGACCTCCGCGCATTGTTGCGGGGCCGCTTCGGCGCCTAACGACGTTTCAGGATTCGCCGAGCCAGGCCTTCACCGCCTTATACGGGTCGTCCGCGTCCTTGGCGAGCGCGATGACGCGCTCGATCGTTCGGCGCAGGTCGTGGTTCTCGCGCTCCCACACGCGGTCGAACAGCTCCAGGTCCGTCAGGTAGATGCGGCGCGCGAGCAGCGCGGCGTTGTTGTCGATCCGGATCCGGGCCATGCGCGCCGGTGCAATCGTCCTCAGCTTCGGAGCGACGTCGTTGATGAGGTGGGCGCGTCCGCGGGCGTAGACGGTGTCGCGAGCGGCGAGACGCGTGGCTCGCGCCGAGTCGCCCGGATGTGCCTTGTACGCCGAGTCGAGGCTTCGATACAATGCGGCCCAGAATGCGCCCATGCGCTTGTCGTCCTCCCAATCCGCGTCGGCGAAAGCCGCTGACGCGGAGTCTCCGCGGACGCGGAAGAACCACGCCGAACCGCGCGCTCCGACGAAATTCGCGAACGACTCGTTGAACACCGCCTGCCCGGCTTTGTAGAACGTGTTGTGCGTGACCTCGTGGATCACGGTGTTCGCGAGGTTGATGGAGTCCAGCCGCAGCGTCGTCGACAGCAGCGGATCGTTGAACCAGCCTAACGTGCTGAACGCCGCCGACGGCCGGACGTAGCTGTCGAAGCCGCGACGCTCGAGATCACGGGCCAGGCTCTGCGCGGCAGAGAAGTCGAAGAAGCCCTTGTACGGCACGCGGCCGACGATCGGAAACCACCACGTATAGGGCTCGAGGCGATCGCGGTACGCGCCCGACACCACCAGCACGAGCGTGTCGCGCTCCAGGTGCGAGTACGTAGTGAAGCTCTCGCCGGTTCGGAGCTTGATGGAATCCGCCGCGAACCCACGCGCCTGCAGCACGAGCTGCAGCCGCGCGCGTGTCGCCGCATCGGTCGTGGCGTCGTCGACGAGGCGAACGATGCGTCTGCGTCCTGCCAGGATCTTCGCCTCCTCCCACCCGGCTCGGCTCAGATAGCAGCCGGTCGGCGTGAGGAGAAAGATGACCAGCAGCGCTCCCGTTAGGCTGGCGATGATCCGACCCCACCGCCGTCGGGGTTTCGATTGCGTGGTCATGGAAGCCGGAAGATTCCGATCTGGACCTGGTCGTCGGCCAGAAACGACGACTGGTCCGCTCGCGAGAATCGCACCCCGACGGTCGACTCGTTAGGCCCGGTGATCAACTGATAGTATGCCATCGAACCTTGCACGATCGTTCCTACGGCTGATTCGCCCGCGAGAAGTCCCAGTGGCGCGAACGGAAACGCGGGCGTCTTGCCAGTCTGGTCGAGATCTGCGAAGCGCTTGAACACCTGTCGGAAGTTACGGCTCGTGAACCTCAACCGCGGCGGAACGAGTGCGCGCGAGACACCCGGCAGGCTGTCCGTGTACACGGCGGTCGAGAAATCGCCGAACAGGCTCGCGAACGTCTCGTTCGACTTGTCTTCGACGTTCGCCGTACCGGTGCGGCTGGTCTGGACGAGACGCCCGTAGATCGACTCACCCTTCTGATCGCCAAGCCACCTGAGGAAGAGCCATGACCCGCCACGCTCGGCGAGCGAGCCGCCACCCGTGATCGCCGTGACCGACGTCGCGCCGGGGCGCTGCAGGAATTGCTGCGCGTTGCGCATGTTCGGCGTGAGGTATCCCTGTGCTGAATCGGGAAACAGCTGCGCCGGGTCGGTGCGACCCGATGGCGGCGGAAACTTCGCCTCGTAGGTCTTCCCCGCGAGCTCCTCGGCGATGTGACTCAATCCCTCGTTCAACCAGAGCGCCTCGGACGTGCCGCCGCGCGCGAGCACGTGCTGGCCGAATGAGATCATGTGCTGGAACTCGTGGACGAACGTGGCTGGCACGACCCGTTCGACGTCCGCCTTGGTGTGCTCGCAGCTCCGCGTGCCGCCGACGTCGGGAACGAGCGCGTAGAAGATCTCGCCGCGATTCGAGTTCGCCTGCGTGGGCAGCAGATCGAGCCCGAAGTGAAAGCCGGTGATGAATCCGGACGTGCTGCACTCCGACGCGGACGTCAGTGCATTGACGACCGGCGTCAGGATGAAAAGGACGCGGCCGTTCGCATCGATGTCGGACTCGCTACCGAACGCACGAACGTCGAGGTCGTACAGCGTCCGGTCGAACAGATCGCCGAACGTGCGAAGCTCGGCATCGGTGAACGCGCCAGGAGGCTGGTCGACGTCGACGTACAGCACGATGTGGTCGCCGACGTACCTAACGCGTGCGGTGATGCGCTTGAACGCCGTGCCGTCGAACTTCGACAGCACCTGAAACGCGCGCTGGCTGCCAAGGGCTGGCGGTGTGGCCAGCTCCTGTCGCGCGAGCACGTCCGGCGCGGGACGAATCGCTCCGGCGGCACGAGCATCGTTCACGATGGCGGACTCTCGCTGGCGGAGAGCGAGGTCGAAGCGCTCCGCGAGCGACGGCGCCAGTGGCGCCTGATCGACGAGACGCGGCGCAACGTCGCGTTCGCCTAACGTCGCGACATTGGCTGCCAGCGTGAAGTCCACCTGACGAGACGCGCTCGCCGACGTCGCCGATTGCGGAACCAGCAGATATGACGCCCCGCCGCCGGTCAGCTGAATGCACGACCCGAGCTCGGTCCCGGTGACTGTGATCCCCTCGAGCGGCTTGAGCGCTATGAGGCCGCTCGATCCGACGAACGTTCCAGTGACGGAATTGGTGGTTGCCGAGCCGACGACGACACGCGCCGTCACGCTGCCGGCGGACACGCACGGTGGCACGACGACCGTGAGTGACGTGTCCGCGTCGCCTCGCACAACCCGGCCTTTCGCGGACCCGAAGAACGGCGTGTTCCCCGAGGTCGCGGTGTTGAAGAATTGGCCGCGGAGTCTCACCGTGTCGCCAGCCGAAAACGATGTCGGGATGACAGCGTCGAGCCGCGGCGGCGGTGTGGCCGTTGCGGTGAATCGCGCAATGGCCGTTGCCTGATCGACGAGGAACGCCTCGACCACCGACGTATCGATCGCAGTGCCGAGCCGCACCTCCACGCTTGCCGTTCCGTCGAAACCGGCGACGGTGATCGTGTCGGTCACGCTCGTTCCAGTCGTGGCGCCTCGCGTCACGCGAAAGTGGACGAGCGCGCCGGGAACGGGCAGCTGCTTGCCGTCAGTGGCAGTCGCGCGGAGTGGCTGGGCGAGGAGGCTTCCCGCCGGGCCCGACTGATTGTTGCCGTCCTTGATGGCCAGCGCGATGGCCTTCGGCGTCGCCGCGGTCGGCCCATCGTCCTTCTTTCCGCAGGCCGAGAGCAACCACAGGAGAACACCTGCAACCCAGGCCGGTACCCGGTCTGGTGCGTAAGTTCTAACAGACTGTATCACAATCACTTGAACGATATGGTGCGAAGCGTCGGCGCTTTGCGGCCGGGTGTCTGGGCCGCTATGTTTCCGGTCCGATGTCCTTCGTTCACCTGCACTGTCACTCCGAGTATTCGCTGCTGGACGGAGCGAACCGGATCGACGATCTCATAGAGCGCGCGCTCGAGCTCGAGCAGCCTGCGCTGGCAATCACCGACCACGGTAACCTGCACGCCGCCTGGAGTTTCCAGGAGAAGGCGAAGAAGGCAGGGATCAAGCCGATCATCGGGATGGAGGCGTACGTCGCCCCTGGCGACCGCCGAATTCGCGCCCGGCCGGCTCCCGGCGCCAAACCATATTATCACCTCGTCCTACTCGCACAAAACGCGACGGGGTATAAGAACCTGGTGAAGCTGTCGTCCCTCGGCTTCACAGAAGGTTTCTACACCAAGCCGAGAGTCGACCGCGAGCTGTTGGCGAAGTACGCCGAAGGGATCATCGTCTCCTCGGCCTGCCTTGCGGGTGAGGTGGCGACGCATCTCATGGAAGGGCGGTACGACGACGCCAAGGCGGCCGCGAGCTGGTACGCCGACGTGTTCAAGGACCGCTACTATCTCGAGGTGCAGGCGCACGACTCGGACGGGCAGTCGCGGCTGAATACCGAAGTGTTTCGCCTCGCGCGAGAGCTCGACCTGCCGGTCGTCGCGACAAACGACGCGCACTTCCTATCGGCCGACGACCACGACGCACACGACATCCTGTTGTGCATCGGCCTCGGGAAAGATCGGACCGACACGGATCGGATGCGGTATGACCGTGGCCTCTACTTCAAGAATCACGAGGAGATCGCGGCGAAGTTCCCCGACCAGCCCGAGGTTCTGACCCGCACGCTGGAAATCGCGGACACCGCAGGGATCGAGTTCGGCAAGAAGTATCACGTACCGTCGTTCCCGCTGCCGGCAGGCGTCGACACCGAAAATGCGCTACTCGTTAGGTTAGCCGAGCGTGGGGCGCGCGAGCGCTACGCCGGTGGAGCAGACAGCGATCAACCGCTTCCTGCCGACGTCAAAGAGCGCCTCGAGTACGAGCTCGGCGTCATCACGAAGACGGGCTATGCCGGATACTTCCTCATCGTCGCCGACTTCATCAAGGCGGCTCGCGATCGCGGGATCCCGGTTGGTCCAGGTCGAGGCTCCGCGGCGGGATCGCTCGTCGCGTATGCGCTGCGCATCACGGACGTCTGTCCCCTCAAGTATGACCTGCTGTTCGAGCGCTTCCTGAATCCCGAGCGCGTGTCGATGCCCGACATCGACGTGGACTTCTGCTTCGAGCGCCGCGGCGAGGTCATCGAGTACGTTCGTGAGAAGTACGGGAAAGACGCCGTCGGTCAGATCGTGACGTTCGGAACGCTCAAGTCTCGCGCGGCGATCAAGGACGTCGGTCGCACGTTAGGCTTCCTGCCCGCCGAAACGGACGCGCTCGCAAAGCTGATTCCGAACCAGCCGAACTTCTCACTCACCGTCAAGGACGCGGTCGCGGAGATCGCCGAGGTAAAGAAGCTGTACCGGACCGATGAGCGGTATCGACAGCTGCTCGACTACGCGATCGCTCTCGAAGGGCTGTCGCGACACACCGGCGTGCACGCGGCAGGCGTGGTGATCGCGCCGGGACCACTGGACGAGTACGTGCCCGTCTGCACCCAGGAGACGAAGGGGAGCGGGAATCGCGAATCGGGAATCGGCAGTCGGGAAAACGCCGCTGACGAACGCGTCATCGTCACGCAGTACGACATGAACGCGCTCGAGAAAGCGGGCATGTTGAAGATGGACTTCCTCGGTCTCACGACCCTCACGGTCATCAAGGACGCGCTGGATTCCGTGGAAGCACGCACCGGAGCCCGGCCAGACCTGGACGCGTTAGGCGATGACGATCCGGAAGTCTACCGCATGCTTCGTGCGGGGCGGACTATAGGCGTGTTCCAGTTCGAGTCGCCGCTCGCCACCGACATGCTTCGCGCGATGCGCTGCGACCGATTCGACGACCTCGTGGCGTCGAACGCGCTGATGCGCCCGGGACCGCTCGATGCCGGCATGCATCGCGTCTACCAGAAGCGAAAGCGCGGTGAGGAGCCGGTGGTCTACGCGCTCCCGGAGCTCGAGCCGATCCTGGAGCCGACGTACGGCGTCATCACCTACCAGGAGCAGGTGATGCGCATCGCGCAGGTGCTCGCCGGCATCTCGCTCGCCGAAGCCGACGTGCTTCGAAAGGCCGTCGGCAAAAAGGACGCGGAGCTCATCAAGAAGGAGCTCGGCAAGTTCGTCGAGAAGGCAGTCGGGCGCGGATACAGCAAGAAGATCATCGACGATCTCGCCGGGCAGATCGAGACGTTCGGCCGATACGGCTTCAACAAGTCGCACTCGGTCGCGTACTCCGTCATCTCGTATCACACGGCGTGGCTCAAGGCGCACTACCCGGCCGACTTCATGGCAGCGCTCCTGTCGTCGTCGATCGGCGACACGGACAGCGTCGTGAAGTTCATCAACGAAGCGCGCGAGCTCGGCATCGAGGTGCTCGCACCGGACGTGAACGAGTCGGGCTACAAGTTCACCGTGCTCGATGAGAAGCGGATCCGATTCGGCCTCGGCGCCATTCGAAACGTCGGCAAGGCGGCTATCGAGTCGATGCTTGCGGCGCGAAAGGAGAAACCGTTCGTTTCGCTGTTCGATCTGTGCGAGCGCGTGGACCTCCGGCTGTGCAACAAGCGGGTGTTCGAGGCGCTGATCTACTCGGGTGCTGTCGATGGTCTTGGCGGTCACCGGTCGCAGTACGTAGCGGTGCTCGACCCGGCGATACAGGAAGCGTCGCTGAAGCAGCAGGAGGCAGAGACCGGCCAAGGCTCGCTCTTTGGGGGCGACTCGGAGACGACGAGCCGTGAGGCGGGCGCCAATGGCGCTGCTGTGTCGACGCGTGGAGGACTGCCGAACATCGCTCCCATGTCCGAAGCGGAGCGGCTCACGAAAGAAAAGGAGATCCTCGGGTTCTACATCTCGGGGCACCCGTTGGAGCCGTACCGAACGGAGTGTGAGCTGTTCGCGACTCACACCGTTTCGCAGCTCGGGCAATGGGCGGAAGGCGTGATGTCGCTGGGGGTGGTGGTCACGGCTGTGAAGCGGCAGGTGAGCAAGCGGTCGGGCGCGGAGTTCGCACGGTTGACAGTGGAGGATTTTTCAGGATCTTCCGAGGTTCTCGTGTTCCCCGAGAACTGGTCCGTACTGTCGGACCGGATCCGGACTGACGTACCACTGCTGGTGCGCGGCGGTTATTCGAGGCGTGATCAGGGAGCAGACAACCCGACGTTCATCATCGAGTCCGTACAGCGGTTCGAGGAGCTGCGAATTGCCGGTCAGGTGACTGTAGCCATCGAGCTTTCGGACGCGCCGAAGCGGGGATCCGCGAATGGGGATCCGGGAACAGAGGCTGTACTGCTGCTGCCGGGCGTCATGCAGGACGTGCGAGCCGTCGCCGAGGCACATCCGGGCGCGGCTCCGCTCGAAATCCGATGGAATGATGGCAACGGGACGCAGGCACGATTGCGGTCGCGCTCGATCAAGCTGTCGGCGACGAACGCCGCGCTGACCGAGCTACGGGCGCTGCTCGGGCAAGAGCGCGTCCGTCTCGTACGCGGGAGCTAATTTGGCTTCGACGCCAACAATGGAATTCGAGCGGCCGATCTTCGACCTCGAGAAGCAGATCGATGAGTTGAAGAAGCTCGCCGGAGATCAGCAGCTCAGCGTGGAAGCTGAGATTGCGCCGCTCGAACGAAAGCTCAACGACCTGCGGGCCGAGGTCTACAAGAATCTTTCGCCGCTCCAACGCGTTCAGGTCGCGCGGAATCCCAAGCGTCCGTTCACGCTCGACTACATCCGCATGTGCTTCACGGATTTCGTCGAGCTTCACGGCGACCGGCTGTTTCGTGAAGATCCCGCGATCGTTGGCGGGTGGGCGCGTCTCGATGGCGAGACGGTGATGGTCGTCGGTCAGCAACGGGGCCGCGACACGAAGGAAAATCTCAAGCGCAACTTCGGGATGCCGCATCCCGAGGGCTATCGAAAGGCGCTGCGGCTGATGAAGCTCGCCGAGAAGTTCCACGTGCCGGTGCTGACGTTCATCGACACGCCGGGAGCCTGGGCAGGCCTGGGCGCCGAAGAGCGTGGGCAGAGCGAGGCGATCGCCCACAACCTGTTCGAGATGAGCCGGCTCGAGGTGCCGATCATTGCGACGGTGATCGGCGAGGGCGGGTCAGGCGGCGCGTTGGCGTTAGGCGTGGCCGATCGCGTACTGATGCTCGAGAACTCGGTCTACTCGGTGATCACGATCGAGGGTTGCGCGGCGATTCTCTGGAAGGACGGCAAGAGCCCGGAGATGCGTGAGCGCGCGGCCGGCGCGCTCAAGATCACAGCGCCCGATCTGTTCGAGCTTCGAGTCGTCGACGAGATCATTCCCGAGCCTCTCGGCGGAGCGCACGCGAATCACGAGCAAACGGCTGCCGCCGTTCAGGAGGCTCTGAACAAGCATCTCGAGGAGCTTCGGCGACTGAAGCCGGACAAGCTCATTCGACGGCGGCGCGAGAAGTATCTTCGTATGGGTCAGTTCCAGGAATAGGGACGGGCGACGGGCGACCGGCGACTGGTTGAACCCTCCGTCTGCGTCTGAGCTGGAACTCGGTTTCAACTGACACGCCTTCGGGACGTTCCCGCGTTCCCCGCCGCCAGTCGCCACTCGCCAGTCGCCAGGTTGATCGTTGTGGATCATGTGATAGAAATCGCCTTCAAGGGCAACCGGAAGGAGTTCTTTCTGTGGGAGGGCGAGACGACGCCGCCGCTGCGCGCAGCGGTGATCGTCGACGCCGATCGCGGAGAGGACCTCGGACGTGTGTACTCCACGGGCGAGCTCGCGCAGAAGCGCGCCGCCGGAGTGCCTCACGCGCCGCCTCCTGAAGGCGTACAGAAGCGCGCGCGCCGTCTCGCAACCATCGAAGACGTTCAACGCCACGAAGAGCTTCGCACGCAGGACGAGCAGGCGCGCCGGCGCGCGATGGAGCGCGTCAAGGCGAACAACCTCCTCATGAAGCTGTCTGACGCCGAGTGGCAGTGGGATCGTCGAAAGCTCACGATCTACTTCACGGCAGAGAAGCGCGTCGACTTTCGCAATCTCGTTAGGGATCTGGCCGCGCTGTTTCGCACGCGCATCGAGCTCAAGCAGATCGGTGTGCGCGACGAAGCAAAGCGGTTAGGCGGCATCGGCCGATGCGGCCGTGAGTATTGCTCGGCGTCCTGGCTGCCCGAGCTTCGCCCCGTGAACCTGGGTGTCGCGAAGGACCAACGCCTGTCGCTCAATCCGGCGCAGATCTCCGGCGCTTGCGGGCGACTCATGTGCTGCCTGCGCTACGAGCACGAGTTCTACGTGCAGAGCCGTAAGCGTTTCCCCAAGGAAGCAAAGGTGCTCATTACGGCTCGCGGTGAAGAGAAGGTCGTGGCGAACGACATCTTCAACGAGCGCGTGACGCTCCGGAACGTCGAGGGTGAGACGCGCGTCGTGTCGCTCGCGGATCTCAAGCGCGAGATGGCCGGCGGACCGATGACGGTGGAAGAGCCGGTGGTGGAGGAGGAGCCCGACATGATGATGGAGCTCGACGAGGAGGTCATCCGCATGACCGACACCGCCGAGCGTCCTGCATATCGCCCGGGGATGCGCCCCGGCATGCCCGGCTTTCCGAAAGCGCCCGAGCGCCCGGTGACGCTGCAGCGAGGAAGCTCATCGACCGCAACTGGTAACCCAGCGTCGAGCGATACTGCAGCACGCTCGGGACAGGTCGCGAATCGGGAACCGGGAATCGGTGGCGCGCGAGAGACGCGGCCGAAGGAACCGGGGACGGCGACCCGGGAACCGACAGCGGCGCCTGACGCGGCGACCGACGTCAAGCCGGCGGCTGGAGAGACTACCGACACGCCCGCCAGCGGCATACCCAGTGAAGGCACTCGGTCTCCGCGACGGCGCCGTGGGAGGCGCGGGGGCCGGCGAGGTCGTGGAAGAGGCGAAGGCAGCACGTCGCCTAACGCCGACTCGGCGAACGCGACGTCGGCCGACGCGGCCGAGAACGGCGGTGACAGTGGGGACGACGGGGAGGACGACGAGGCGTGAGCCGGTTCTACTTGACGACAGCGATCGACTACTCGAACGGCGACCCGCACATCGGGCACGCCTACGAGAAGATCGGTGCGGATGCGATCGCGCGGTACCATCGGCTCCGCGGCGACGAGGTGCATTTCCTGATGGGGATGGACGAGCACGGGCAAACGGTCGCGCAGAAGGCGGCGGAGCGCGGCGTGACGCCGCAGCAGCAGGTGGATGAGATCGCGCCACGATTTCAGGCGATGTGGTCGAAGCTCGCCATCTCGCACGACCAGTTCATTCGTACGACGGCCGATAGCCACAAGTCGGGAGTCCGCGCGCTCATCAAGCGCATCTTCGACAACAACCCGGACGACTTCTACGAGAAGTCGTACACGGGACGCTACTGCGTCGGCTGCGAGTCGTTCAAGCAGGAAGCCGAAATCGTCGATGGTCACTGCGTTCTGCATCCGACGCGAACGCTGGAGTGGGTCGAGGAGCGCAACTGGTTCTTTCGGCTGAGCAAGTATCAGGGATTCCTGACGCGACTTCTCACGGAGCGTCCGCAGTTCCTGCAGCCGGAGAGTCGTCGCAACGAGATGCTCGCGTTGCTCAAGCAGGGGCTGGAGGACATCTCGGCGAGCCGCTCTCGGTTCACGTGGGGCGTTCCCTTCCCTGCTCCGCTCTCGACCGGCGAGCCCCAGACGACGTACGTGTGGTTCGACGCGCTGCCGAATTACCTGACGGCGACGGGATTTCCGGGCGCGGGTTGGCGTGAGCGGTGGCCGGCCCAGCTTCACATCGTGGGCAAGGATATCACGCGATTCCACAGCATCATCTGGCCGGCGATGCTGCAGGCGGCGGAGCTGCCACTGCCGGAGCGCGTGTGGGCGCACGGGTTCGTGTTGTTAGGCGGAGAGCGGTTCAGCAAGTCCGCGGGCGTTCGGCTCGACCTCGATGAAGCCATCACCCGGTTCGGCGCGGATGCGTTCCGCTACTTTCTGCTGCGCGAGGTTCCGTTCGATGCGGACGGGAGCTTCTCGTGGGAGCGGTTCGAGGAGCGCTACAACGCCGACCTGGCGAACGCGTTAGGCAACCTGGCGAGCCGCACGATCTCGATGGTCGAGCGGTACTGTGGCGGCGTGGTGCCCGGCGGCGCCGCGGCCGAGCCGACCGACGTCGACACGCTCGACGCGGCAGATCTCGCGCAGTATCACGCTGCGATGGATGGGTCGCGCGGGTACCTGCTGCACGATGCGCTGCGCCACGTGTGGAGCACGGTGAGCCGCGGCAACGAGTACGTCGACCGTCAGGCGCCGTGGAAGCTCGCGAAGGATCCGGCGCTGCGCGGGGAGCTCGAGCGAACGCTTGCTGCGTTGATTCGACAATTGGCGCGCCACGCGATTCATCTGCAGCCGTTCCTTCCCGCGAAGAGTGCGGAGCTGTGGCGGCAGATTGGCGGGCCCGGCATCGTCGCGCATCAGCGATTCGCCGATGTCGCGTCGCTCGACGCGAGTGGGTGGCGCGTCACAAAGGGAGATGGTCTGTTTCCCAAGGAAATTGCGCCGGCGACCGCATAGCCATCACTGACCGCATTTTGCGTGCGGCCGATCACCCGCGCATCACGACGCCGACAGGTATCGTTACGGGGATTCACGCGAGCCGTCTAGCACAGACGAACGCACCGTAGAGCCTCAAGGAGTCGGAGACGCATGGCGGATCGCCGTTGGACCGTGATGGTCGTGCCGCACGGGAGTGATTCGCCGCGAAGCTTCTCGATCAGCGAGCGCGCGGTGCGCGCCGGCATGTATGTCGGCTCGACGCTTGGCCTCATGGCGATCATCGGGCTTGGCACTGCGATCGCGACGACCGGGCGCTACATCTCCGGCGCGGTTCGTCCAACGGAAGCGAACGCGATGAGCTCACGGCCGCGCGACATGTCCGAGGTGGCGCAACGCGTCGCGTCGCTGCGTGACACGCTCAACGTGATTCGCAAGCGTGAGGAGCAGATCCGACTGCTTGCTGGATTGCCGGCGACCGATTCTGCGCAGCAGGCGAGTCTCGTCGCGGACGGTGAGACGGTCGACAGCGCGAGTCAGATGCCGCCGCACGCCGACGTCGAGACGCTGATCCAGCGCGCGGACCTCTTGTCGGCGCGGTTTGCGGCGGTGACGGATTCCCTCGAGGTGAACGCGAAGCGGTTTGCGAGCGTGCCGTCGATCATGCCGACGCCCGGGTGGCTCACGAGCCAGTTCTCGCGGAACCGCAATCATCCGCTGCTGCACATCTCGCGACCGCATGAAGGCATCGACGTTGCCGCGCCGATGGGTGCACCGATCATCGCGCCGGCGTCAGGCGTGGTCGCGAAGGTCGCGTACGAGAACGGCTACGGCAACACGGTGGAGATCGATCATGGCAACGGAATCGTCACGCGTTATGCACACTGCTCGCGTGTCGACGTGCGGACCGGCCAGCGAGTGACGCGTGGTCAGCGCATCGCGGCGGTGGGGAGCACGGGGCTCGCGACGGGACCGCATCTGCACTACGAGATTCACATCAACGGGAAGGTCGTGAACCCGCTGACGTACGTGCTGGCGGACGCAATTCCAGACTAGAGTGCAACGCTAGTCCGGAGACCGAAGTGGTAAGTCGTCAGCTAGAAACTCCCGACTATCAGCTCCAGACTATTTCGGCGAGCCGGTGCCGCCTGTGCGGCCGCCGCCGCCGTTGCCCGTGATGCTGAAGCCGATGCCCACCGCTGCAACGAGGCCCGCGGCGATGCCTCCCACCAGGTAGCTCTTTCCGCGATCCAGGTGCTTGCGCTCCAGGCCGGCCACGGTCGCGCGCGGGAACACGACCTGTTCTCCCTTCCACGGTACTTCGGATCCGAGTCGGTCGGTCGTCTGGATCACGGACAGCACGACAGCCGTATCGTTGGCGGAGGACAGACGCCCATCGACCAGCTCGATGCGATTTCCGACGAGGGGAGCAAGCGAAATCGCGCCCGCGTCCGTCAGTCGCACGCGCACCTCGCTGCCTAACGCAGGAGACGAGTCGATCGGCGCATAGCGGTAGCACGCACCGCTGGTCACGGTGCTCGCTATCATGATCGCTGCGGCCACGGTCCGGGCCGCGCGGGTAGTGCACAGACTCACGACTCCTCCGGATTGCTGATCTTCCTGCAAGATGCCTCCCGGACCAGATCGTCGGGAGCGGCTAACCGCGTGACCACAGGGACGAGCGACAGCGGCCCCCGACCGATCGGTCGGGGGCCGCCATTAACATCAGTTCTTTCGAGCTCAAACCATTAGGGCCGACGGCTCAGGTGCCGGTGCCGAGGCATTTGGTCCCGTCCAACGATGTGGTCGTTGCCGGGTCGAGTTGATTGCGCTTGGGCTGCTGCGAGGGCGTAGGAATGTTCGGATTCGCACGACGCTCATCCGTTCCGTAGACCAGGCGAGCTGGGATGAAGCTCCCCGACGCTGGCTTGAGGTTCGGGTAGCACGTGCGACGGTAGTCGTTCCAGACTTCGGTGTTCTGGAATAACGCGACGTACTTCTCCTCCAGAATCGCCGCCAGCAATGCGTTGCCCGTGAGCGCCACCTTCGGGCCAAGGCCGACGCTCGATCGATAGGCATTGAGCGTCGCGAGGGCTGCGGCCGGGGCGTTCGTGCGCGCTTGCGCCTCGGCACGAATCAACTGGTTCTCGGCGAATGTAAGAATCGGCTGCCGGAAGTCGGGCGCCCCACGCACGTCGGAGAGCCACGCCTCCGTCCCATCGAACTCTTCGCCCGGAGCCGCGCCGATGATCTGGCCGCCGGCGTCCGAACCGGGACTGAAATACTCGTCGAGTCGCGGATCGCTGCGAGTCTTCATGAGATCGACGAGGAACTTACCGACGCTGATATCGGTTCCGCGCTGGATACGGAACTGATTCCAGTGGTTCGCTTCGCCCGTCGTCGAGCTCTGATACGTCTTGAAATCGAAATCAGGCGACGAGATGCCAGATGTCGTTTCCGTCAGTGCTTTTGCGTAGTTGCTGGCATCGAGCTCGGCGAGGTGCATGTAGATACGCGCCTTGAGCGTGTGCGCCGCCTTGAGCCAGCTCGCCTTGTCGCCGCCGTACACCAGGTCGAGGGCCGCGGGTCCGGTACCGCCCGCGTTCATGTTCGAGATCGCCTGGTCGAGTAACGCAATCAACGCGTTATGCACGTCGGCCTGCTTGTCGAGCTTGGGCTTGAGGTTGGAGCCCACGGCTTCCGAGTATGGGATATCGCCCCACGTATCGGACGCGAGGTCCATGATGAGCGCTTCCCACGTCTGCGCGATGCCGAGGAACAGCTTGTCGTCCTTCACCTTCTCCTCGACGCCGCGGATGTCGACGAGACCACCCTGCGTGTAGAAGCTCCCGAACGTAAAGTCGTTCTCCGTGACGACGTACTGATCGTAGCCTGCCCACTGTCGCCCGGTGCCAGCCATCTGCTGCACCCAGAGGCTGATGAGGCGGTTGAGATCACCCGTGAGCGTGTAGAACGCGAATGCCTGGAAGCCGATGAACTGGTTCTCGGGTTTCGCGCTCGAGGGCTGGTTTGGATTCGCGCTGAGACGTGGTCCCTCGAAGTAGCTGTCGCTGCATCCGGCAGCGAACATGCTGGCGACCGCGATCGCGGAGAACGCAGCGGGTATGCGAATGCGCATGGCCTATTCTCCGTGGTTAGTGGTTGAGGGAAACAGTGAACACGAACGAGCGCGTCTGCGGGTTGTTGAAGTAGTCCTGACCGCGACCGATGCCATACGCGCCTTCGAGGTTCGTCTCCGGATCGATGCCGTTGTAGTCGGCCCACGTGTGCAGGTTGCGACCGGAAATGCGCAGATCGACGGACGCGAAGCCAGTGAGCTCCCGAACCCGGCGGTTTTCCAGCGTATAGGCGAGCGAGATCTCGCGCAGCTTCACGTAGCCGGAGTTCTCGACACCCTGGCCCGTCGGGCCATTGAAATTGTTTCCGAGTCCAGCGCGCCACCAATTCTCGCCGACCGGAACCGACTTGTTTGCGCCCGGTCCGACGACACCAGGGCTCTTCTCGATCGTCACACCGAACTTCTGCTCGTTGCCGACGCACTTGGTGAGACCGGCACTGCAGTCCGCGCGCGCAGCGGTGTTGCCGTACGTGCCGAAGCGCTGGAGCGCCAGCCGGGTGCCGTTCCAGTTGACGCCGCCCTTCTTGACGTCGACGAGACTCGAAATCTGCAGCTTGCGGAACAGCGTGAAGTTGTTGCGGATGCCGGACAGCCAGTCGGGATTCGGATTGCCTAACACGCGGTTCGCCGGATCCTGAATTGGGAACCCGTCTTCGTCGACGTACAACGAATGGTTGGCCGCTTTCGCCGCGCGGCAGGCCGCATTGATGTCCGTGCTCTCGCTCGACGCGGTCGATTGAACGTTGTCGGCATCCGGAATCTCGTACCGGCAGCGGACCCAGTCCGTCCCGTAGAAGGCGCCTAACGGCTGACCCTTGACGGCCGTGCTGACGCCGAAGCCGCCCGTGATACCGACGTAGTCGGCACCCTGGAGCTCGACGAGCTTGTTCTTGTTCTTCGCCCACGTCACGCCGACTTCCCACCTCAAGTTGGGCTGGTCGACGGCACGCGCGTTGAGCGAAACCTCGAGGCCCTTGTTCGTGATCTCGCCGCCGTTACTGACGACGTTCTGATAGCCGGTCGACACTGGTATCGGGAGCGAGAAAATGACGTCGGTTGTCTTCGCGTTGTAGTACGTGACCGTGCCGTCGATGCGCTGCTTGAAGAGGCCGAAGTCAAAACCGGCCTCCGCTTCACCCGTGCGCTCCGGCTTGAGCGTTGGCGTTCCCTTCACGAGGTTGCTGACGACACCGCCCTTACCGCTCTGAGTCGGGCTCGTCGAGCCGCCGCCGTAATCGAGGCCGACAGCCGCGTAGCTGAATGCATCATAGATTTGGTACGGCGCGGGCTCGCGACCCACCGCTCCATATGCCGCGCGCACCTTCACGTAGCTCAACGGTCCGATCGCCCCGCGCGAGTTCGACCCGATGACGTTCCAGGCGATGCTCGCCTTGGGGTAGTAGTTCGTCCGGTTCTCCTTCGGGAACGTGGACGACTGATCCGCGCGCACGGCGCCCGTCAGGTAGAGCTGATCCCACAGATCCACGCCGCCCTGCGCGAAGTAACCCGCGACGCGAACGAGGGAGCTGTAATTCTGCGCCTGCAGGTTCGAATTGACGGTGTTGTTCAGAGTGAAGATATCGGGATCGATGTAGTTCGTTCCCTTGGACAGCACCTGTCGCAGATCACGGCTGTTCAGGTTCTGGCCTAACGTGAGCGTGGTGTTCAGCGCGCTGCTCCACTTTTTCTCGGCCGTTGCGACGAGGTTGTGGTCCAGCTGCAGGTTGTCGTACGTCCCCTGCCACAGCTGGCCGAGAAGCGCATCACCTGCGCTCTGCGGCGGTAGGCCTTCGAGGCGCTGGTCGGAATAGTAGTCCGCACCAAACGTGTACTTGACGTTCAGCCAAGACAGTGCATCCCAGCTGATGTCGAAGTTTCCGATCGCGCGGCCGACGTCGGACGTGTTCTTATCGCGGTTGATGACCCAAAACGGATTGTCGTAGACGCGATCCGCTAGGGGGTCCGACGGGTCGGGATTCGGGTAGCGATAGGACCGGTGAAGACCGTCGATCACATACGGGAAGTTGTTGAAGTCGGGCGGCGTTCTCGCTAGCCCGAGTAGAAGGCCGTTCAGGTTGTTGCCCTTTTGCACGTAGCGTGTGCGGACGTCCATGTAGGACACATTGCCGCCAACGCGCAGCTTGCTGCCGAATAGCTGCGTTGCCTTCAGGCGCCCGGTCGAGCGGTTGTATTTGTCGTGGTCGCCGACGATCGTGCCATTCTGCAGAGTATTGCCGAGGGAGGCGAAGAAGGTTCGCCGGTCGTCACCGCCAGAGATGGACAACACGTTGTCGAACGTGTGTCCGGTGGAGAATGCCTCGTTCCAGTGATCGTAGGTCGGCGTTCCGGCGGGAACCTTGGGTCCCCAAGTCGAGCTGGTCGGATAGCATCCAGGTCCACTGCATGAGGCAGCCGATGCGCTTCCGTTTTGACCGCGTCCGTACACACGCTGGAGCGGAAGCGACCGGTTCACATCGTCGAACGCACTGGCAGACCGCAACGAGTAGCGCGTCGCGCCAGCCCGCCCGCTCTTCGTCGTGATCAGCACGACACCCTGCGCGGCTCGCGCGCCGTAGATCGCTGACGCCGCCGCGCCCTTCAGGATCTCGATCGACTCGATGTCGTTAGGGTTGATGTCGGCCGCGCGGTTGCTGATGGCGGTCGAGGCATCGGCGAAGTCGCCTGTCTTCAGCGACGAATTGTCGATCGGCTGACCGTCGATGACGAACAGCGGCTGGCCATCGCCTTCGATCGTCTTGAGACCGCGAATGATGATCGACGAGCCCGCGCCAGGGTCGCCGGCCTGAGAGGTCACTTCAACGCCGGGGGCCTTTGCGGCAAGCGCATTGACGATGTTCGACTCGTTCGATTTCGTGACGTCCTCGGACTTCACGGAATTGATCGAATTGCCGAGCTTTTCCACCGTGGTGGAAGTGCCGGAGCCGGTGATGACGACCTCGCCCAGGCGCAGCGGATTCGCCGACAGCGCGAAGTCCTTGGTGACGCTGGTGCCGGTCAGCGAGATGAGCGTCGATGTATTACGAAAGCCGATCGCCCGAACGCCAAGGCTGACCTGCTGGCCGCGGATACGCGCTGCGGGAACGACGAGCTGATATCGGCCGTCCTCGGCTGTCTGCGTTCCGAGGCCTAACGTCTCGATGTAGACCGACGCGAGCGGTAGTGGCGCACCCGCCTCGTTCGTGACGCGGCCGCTGACAGTGATAGGGTTTTGTTGTGCCTGAGATGGCGTAGGGCGTACCAGCCCTGAGCCGAGCGAGATCGCGAGAATGCCGAGCAAACGCCAGGATGACCGCATCGACCCTCCTCGATATTCGAGTGTACAGAGACGAGGCCTGCGTGATCACCGGCCGATGGCCGGGTCGTTCCGTCCGCTGCCTGCTACAGATCCTCCGGTGAGGGGTGGCTGTCGGTTGGTTGAATGGACTGGAAGTCCGACCACGAGATTGAGCGACGACGTACCCTGGGACGAGTTGTAGGACTCGGAGGGTCAGCCGTGCGCCAAGTTGCTGAGACGATACGGAAGGGTGCCGAACGTGTCAACGATGTGTCAATACATCGATTGCCGGCTCGTCCCAACAATCCCTCGATGAAACGACGCCCCTCCGGTTGGCCGGAGGGGCGTCGTTTTCGTCCGTGGGCAGAACGACTGCGTGCCTAACGCGGCGGCGCGTCTCGCCCAGGTGTGAGGTCAAGTCTTCGGCGTCGGTTTCGAGAAGTCCACCGTTGGCGCAGTGCGCGCGCCCGGCGTCGTCACCTCGAAGTAGTCGCGGGGCTTGGCTCCCGTCACCTTCGCCGTGATCGACTGCGGTAGCGTGCGGATGTAGGTGTTATACGTCTGCACGGCGCCGTTGTAGTCCGTGCGCGCGACCGCGATGCGGTTCTCCGTTCCCGTGAGCTCGTCCTGCAGCTTCAGGAAGTTCTGATCCGCCTTGAGCTGCGGGTACGCCTCGGCGACGACCATCAGGCGACCGAGCGCGCCGGTCAGCTGATCGTTCGCGTTTGCCATCTCGCGCGGGTCGCCCTTCTGCACCGCGCCGAGCACCCCTGCCCGCGCCTGCGCGACCTGCGTGAACACATCCTCCTCGTGCTGGGCATAGCCCTTCACCGTCGCCACGAGGTTCGGGATGAGGTCCGCACGCCGCTGCAGCTGTACCTCGATCTGGTTCTTCCCGGCGTTGACGTTCTCGTCGTACTTCTGGATCGTGTTGTAGCCGCACCCACTGCCGAGCAGGAGGAGCGCGAATGGCAAAGTGAATCGGTGCATGCTGAGGATCCTCGAGTCGGCCACGATCATCGTCCGGTGAACGTCATTTTCACCACGTACTTGCCCGCCGGCACGGTGCCGGCGGCGAGCTTCCACGCCGAAGGGGCGCGCTCGTCGAGACAGCGGTTCACCGCGGACCCCGCGTTCGACGACCAGCTATCACTCGCGACCTTCGCGTCGGTGATACCCGCCGAGCCAACCGATACGACCAGCGCAACGCCGCCCTTGAGCGACGGGTCGACCTTCTGGCCGAACTCCTGATAGCAGAAGCGCGAAAAGCTGCGCTCGCGATCGACTGCCGCCATGAGCTCGGGCGGCGCGGGAGGAATCGGCGGCTCACGCACCACTTCGCCAGCGGACCGGCGAGCAACGGCGCGGGCCGGTGGCTTGAAAGTATCGGGCGCAGCCGGCGGGAGGGAGGTTTGTACCTTGCTCAGATCCGCAGGCGTCGTGTCCACCGGAATCGCCGCCGCGCGGGCGCTGTCCGCAGACTTCGGCTTCTTCTCCCCAGGGCAGCCGAGAGCGAGCGTCGCGCAGGTTGCAACTGCCAGCAGCGTCCGAAGCCCGGCGCTTTTCATTGTCGCACGCATAACGCGTCCTCCATCCGAGACAGGAACTCCCGACGCGCGCATAACGCGTGGTCAGGGATTGGGCTCATAGCTGTTCAGGTAGGATACCAGTCGGTGCATACCTTCGAGGTAGCCGGTCAAAACCGTCGACACGTCTGACGAGCCGATCTTCTCAGCACCGCGCACATGTCGGACCACGCGAACGAACGGCTCGGCGTCCAGGCCGACGCGCGCCGCCACGTCTCGGCTCAACCGCTCGTAGTCCGTCGGCGGCACTTCGCCGTTCAGGCGCTGCACGGCTCGCATGATCACCATGATCGTGCTCAGGCTCGCGGCGAGCAGCTCCAGCTGTGCCTTCGACTCGCCGCCCGCTGCGAGCACGCCCTGCCGAAGCTTTAGCAGCTTCCCCATCGCTTCGTGCTCGAGCTGCAGCCGAAGGTCACGTCGGTTGACGGAGATGCCGTCGAACGGCGGTGATCCGTAGAGCACGCGGTGTCGCTCGAGAATGTCCGCGTACTCCATCGGGAAGATGTCGGAGCTACCTCGCCACTCATCTGCGGTGAGGGTGAGCGGCGGCGGATTGCCGTCTTCGCCCCAGGCGCGCGCAACTGCGGCGCCAGTGCGCATGTGCTGCATCGTCAGCTCATCGACGATGACGAGCACGTTATAGTCGGAGCGCTTGGGGATGTGCTCACCGGCAGCCGCGGACCCGTACAGCACCACCGAGCGGAGCTGCGCGCCGTACACTTTCTGCAGTTGAGCAACCAGCTCCTCGATAGTCATTGGAAGTTCCTTCGCTCCGCTCAGGACAGGTCGGGAATAGGGAACCGGGATTCGGTTGCGTTACCAGCTGGAGCCACCGCCGCCTCCGCTGAATCCGCCACCGCCTCCGAAGCCACCGAAGCCTCCACCACCGCCGCCACCAAACCCGCCGCCGCCTCCCCACCCGCCGCGTCGATACCCGCCGCCGGTCGGGAACACGATCGGAATCGGAATGCAGCCACCGCCCCCGCATCCGCGACGTCGGCTCATGGAGCTCAGGATGATGTAGGCGACGATGAACAGGATGAAAATCGTGAACGGCGACAATCCTCCGCCGCTGGATCGTCGTTGCGGCGGCTGAAGGTCGGGCTGCATGCCCGGCGCGAGTCCGGACGAAGAGTCGAGTGTGAAACCGAATTCCTGCGCGAACTCGCCAGCAACACGCGATGTCAGCTGCACCATCGCCGGTCCATACTCGCGCTGCTGGAAGTACGGCACGACCTCGCGGCAGAACGACGCGGCTTCGGCGTCCGTGATGAACCCTTCAGTGCCCTGCCCCGTCGTCACGAAGCATTCGCCACGACCGCTGGAGCTCGTCTCTTTCGGCACGAGCAGAATCAGCGCGCCCGCGTTGCGAGTCTTCTGGCCAATTGCGGCGTTCGCGCCGACGCCCCACGCACGACCGATCGCGAGCGCGACGTCTACGGGTGCTCGGAGGCCGATGTCTGCGAGCGTGACGACGGCGATCTCACCGCCGCTCTTCTGGTGGACGTCGAACGCGATGCGGTTGATGCGGTCGACGGATTCGGACGGGAGCACGCCCGCGGCATCGACGACGACCTCGGCGGCGTTGGTCCCGTAGCCGCGCGGAGCCGGCGGGATCGGGACGGCCTGCAGCGCGATCAGGAGGTGGAGCACGTGACGGGAACCGGGAACGGGGAACCGAGTCGCGCCTAACGCCGACGTTCAATACTACGGCTGACGCGCATCGATCGACGAGCGCATCAAAGCTACACGAACTCGAATGCGATCCCTATCGGGTGAAGCTGAACGAGAACGAGTACGTTCCACCGCCGGCATCGGACGCTGGGAAGTGCCATGCGCGAATCTTGTCGGCGATGCAGCGCTCCGTCTCGCCTGCTCCGGCTCCGGACCACGTGCGATTCGTGACGTTCACGCCGGTCACGCCGCCGCCGGGGGTGAGACTCACCGACGCGGTGACGGAGCCCGCCAGTGCGGGGTTCACCTTGAGCCCGTACTCGTTATAGCAGAAGCGGAGCTGTGACTCGCGGCTTCGAACGTAGGTCCCGAGCTCGCCGACATCACGCTGCACGCCGCCTACCGACGGCGCATCGATCGGTCGCGGTGGGAGGATGCGAACGGGCGTACGCGAGACCGTGCCGCCGCCCGGGCCAATTCCTCCGATGCCCCCGCCCTCACCGCCGCCGGTACCGACGGTCCCACCGATGCCGCCACGGCCTGGCGTACGCGAACCTTCCCCGCCCTCACCGCTTCCGAGCACGACCTTCCCGCCGCGACCCGCGCCGCCAGTACCATTCGCGCCGGCACCGGTCCCGCCCGACCCGGACGCGACATCGACGTTGCGAAGAACGTTCGACACATCGCCAACGAGGCCGCCGCTTCCTTTGCCGTTGCTCGTTCCGAATGCGTCGGCGATAGCGCCGGCACTGGCCGCCGCCTGACGACCGCCCGGGTTTCGATCGCGCGCCTTCCCGCGCTCGCCCCGTGATGCTGGAGGGCGATTCGTCGGGCCGGGCGCAGGCACCGGCTCCGCCACCTCACCGGCGGTTGCGGTCTCGGGCTCCGGCTCGACCGCGTCGAACGTCACCGCGATCGGGCGCTCATCGCGCGAGAGCAGCGACATGGGCAACGTGTGAGGACCGAAATACACGATACCGAGCCACGCGAGCGCGAGCGCGAACGAGAACACGTACGAGCCGAGCAGCGCACGACCCTCCTCACCGGCGATCTCGTATCGGAGCGAGCGGCCGAACACGGAGTCGCGCCCGGTTCTCGGAACGGACGCCGGGTCCGGCGGCAGCTGGCCGTTCGGCGTGATCGCGCTGCTCATGTCAGCTCGACCTCACTCCGGCGTCCGCGATGTGGCTCACCTGCAGCGTCAGGTTGCGGAAGCCCGCGAGCCGCGCGGTCTGCATAACGCGGGACAGCAGGTCGTAGCGCATCGTGCGATCCGCCTGGATCGCGAGCGGCGCGTCGATCGACTTGTCCGCGGACAGCGACCGAAGCGTGCGAATCGAGTCCGCCTTCGCGCGCAGCGCTGCGTACAGCGGCGGGATCATCAGCGGTTGAGCCGGGTTGTCCGACCGCGCCGCGGCCGCATCCACCGTGCTCATCACCGGCCGGCCGGCGAGCGTTACCTGCGGGCCGATGCCTAACGTGATCTGCTGCATCGCCGGCTGGCCGACGCGCGACTCCGGCAGGTTGACCCCGCTCACGACGGGCGCGAGTTCGCCGACCGTGGCCGTGACAAGCGTGAAGAACACGACCGACACGAACGTATCCACGAGCGGCACGAGGTTGAGCTGGATGAGCCGGAACTTGTTGAACTGCGCGGCACGTCGCGCGAGGCGAGCTGCTCTCGCGCGGTTGTGCGTGCCGGCCATCGCCTTGACCGGCTCCGTCGGTCCGGGCGGCGTGATCTGCGAGCTCATCTCGCCGCTCCCGTCGGATGCCCGTCGATCGCGGCGACCTGCGTCGCGCGCGCTCGGTTTCCGAGCGAGATGCCCGAGAACGACGCGATGCGCAGTCGCTCGAGGACGTGAATGAGGTCGTCGTACGCGACGTCATCCGCGGGCACGACGAGCACGTCGGCGTTCTGCGGGTAGCGCTTCCGGATATCCGTCATCACGGACTGCAGCGTATCCAGCGATGCGCCGGCGACGCCGCCGATCTCCTTTCGGAATCCGCCCTCGCCAGTGTGCTCGACGAGCAGCTTGTCGTGCTCGACGCGAACCGCGAGCAAGAGGTTGAGCGCGTTCTGCTGCGCGGCTGCCGATGCCTGCTGCGCGGTGATCACGACTGGCGGCAGCGACAGGTCATACGACGTGAGCGCGGCGAGTGCCGCGCCCTGGTACGTCAGCAGCGAGAAGAACACGACCGACGTCAGAATGTCGACGAGCGGTACGAGGTTCAGGTTCCCGGCGTCGGTGAGCGACGCACGCTCCACGCGCCGCTGCTTCGACCGGAGGTAGACCGATGCCACGAGGTGGCCGCCTAACGATGACCGAGCCGCACGTCCGGCCGGTCGATGAGGGCGTTGATGAGGCGGACGGAGAACTCATCGATCTGCTCGATGATCGTTTCCGCCTGACTGACGAGGTACGCGTGCGCCACGGAGAGCGGCACGGCGGTGAGAAGGCCGAAGCCTGTTGCGTTCAGCGCGATCGCGATGCCTGACGCGAGGCGCTCCGAGCGCTCAGCGGCGGCAGCCATGGCCACCGACTGGAAGGCTTCGCGAAGTCCGAAGATCGTCCCGAGCAGGCCGAGCAGCGTGGCGACGTTGGCGAGCATCGGGAGGTACTGCAGTCGCCGCGTCAGGCGCGGAATCACGGCGAGCGCGGCGGCATCTGCGACGTTCTGCAGGTCCGACTCGTCGCGGCTGCGGCTGCGGAGAATCAGCAGACCCATGTCGGGCAGGGCCGCCTTCGATTGCGCGCACAGCTTGATCGCGTCCTCGACCTTGCCGGCCCGCACGAGCTGAATGACGCGCTCGATGAACGCTCGGCCATTGATCTTCGAACGGATGACGATCGTGTAGAAGCGCTCCAGGAACACGGCGAGACCGACGACCGCGACGAGGAGGATCGCGTTCATCACCGGACCGCCGTTGCGGTACCACTCGAGCACGGTGTTCATCTCAGCAATTCTCCGGGGAGAGCCAAAGGATCAGGAGCGCACGAGAACCAGTCGCGGATCGGCGCGGAAACGGGAGCGTCGCCAGCAGCCCGGCGACGCGACGGTTCTACCGCCTCAGAGGAGCAGGAGGCGTGCCCGACGGCGGACGAATCGTTGAGCGGGCACGAGAGGCGGAGTCCGCCATAGACCGCGAGGTCGAGTCAACACGTGTCGCGCCCGGAGGTGAAAGAATCTCGAGCGGCGGGAGAATCGACGGCCAGAAGTCGTGGTCGAAGAACGCGGGCACGAGCACACGACGGCTATAGGCCGGCGTCTCGCGCGGGCGGACGGTCACCACCTGCGGGGTCGGAACCTGACCGCGAATCTCGATCGTTTCCTGGCGTCGCGGCGTCTGCGTTCGCGGAGGCGTCGGCTGCTGAGCGCTGAGCGAACGAGCGGACAGCTGCGCGACGGACACTGCCACCGCGCCTGCGAGTAGCACGACGTTCAGTCTCGATCTGGTCATCGGACACCTCCCGGCTCCGCTGGCGGCGTCGCCGGTACGTTGCCCGCGAGCGCGTCTTTCGTACGTGTCACCCACTCGTTGTCGATCTTCTCCTGCTGTGCCTTGTCGATCAGGGCCTGCCACGTCTTGCGGGCAGCGTCGTAATACTGTGCTGCCTGACGTTCGGATCCCGCTGTCGCCGACGCACGCTCGGCGTCGGTCAGATCGGACGGCAGCTGCACGTTCTTCACGAAGTCTCCGTACTCCCACTGCGCGAGCCCGACGTAGAACGTCGCCGCTGAGAGATGCAGCGGAGAACCCGTCGCGATCGCCTTCGTGAAATGATCGGACATCGCCTTGAGGATCTGCTGCTTGGGGAGCGACGCCCGCGCCACGCCGGCCGCGTTGAGCTGCGCCTTGGATGGAATCACCAGGCGCACTGCCTTGTACTGTGGGAACATGGCCGCGCCCGCACGGAACTCCTGCTCGCCGGTCTTGGCGGCGCACGCGGAGCGGAGGTCCGGCGTCGGGTTCGAGCTGCATAACGAGGACAGCTCACGATCCGCGCCCAGCGAATCACCACTCGCCCGGAGCATGGCAAGCCGTGTCGACCGCGCCTGCGCCGCGCGCGTGTCATTCGGGAACCTCGAAGCGAAGGAGCCGTACGCTCGCGCGGCGGCGGAGCTGTCCGGCACCTCAAGGTAGGTGATCGCGGCGTTGTATTGCGCATCGGCCGCGCGCTTGTCGCCGGGATACGCGGCAGCGAACGCCTCATAGGCGGCAGCGGCATCACGCTTCTTCCCTAACGAGTCGAGCGACGACGCGATGCGCACCATGGCGTCTGCGCGGCCATTCCATGTCGGGTTATCGGCCACGACCTTCTGCAGAGCCGCGAGCGCTTCCTCCTTCTTTCCCGACTCGGCGAGCAGCCGAGCGCGAAGGGCCTGATACTGCGCGCGGTATTGATAGTTCGGGTACTGCGTAGCGAGGCGCTCGGCGAGCGCCATCGCTTTCTCACGGGCCTTCTGCGACCCCGCCGCGTCATTCTTCTGGCGCGCGGCGCTGTCGGCGAGCATGTAGGTCTCGATCGCGTCGCGCAGCGCATCCGCGGCCTTCTCGGACCCCGGATTCTTGTCGGCGTACGCGATGTACACCTCTTCGGCGGCGCGGTCGTAGTTGCCGCTCTTGATCAGCGTGTCGGCGAGCGACGACGCCGCCGCCGTGCGAACCGTGGCGATGGAATCAGCCAGCGGGCTCTTGCCGCGCTGACGAGCGGCGGCCTGGGCGAGCTCCCACTGTGCCTGCGCCTCGTCGTACTTGCCCGAGCGGTAGAGTGCGTCGCCGACCAGCTTCTGCGCGTTAGGCGTCAGCGAGTCCGTCGGGTACCGCTGCGCGTACGTCCGGAACGTCGTCTGCACGATGTCCCAGCGCTGCGCCTCGAGCGCGCGACGTCCCTTCTGCATCAGGGCCGTGCGGGACACGTCGTCGTTAGGGAACCTCGCCACGAACCGATCCACAGCCGCGAACAGCGAGTCCTGGGCGACGGCGTCGCGCGGGTTCTTCGTGAGCGCCGAATCGAACGCGACGATCGCGTTGCGGCCCGCCTGCTCAGCGACCGCGCCGGTCGAGTCGCGACTATACGCGTACGCGGTCCGCGAATACTCGGTGCCTGCGCGCACGAAGTCGCCCGTGCTGAACAGCGCTTCGGCGAGATACGTGTTGACCGCCTGCGCGCTGTCGGACTTCGGGAACTCTCGCAGGTATCGATCGTAGAGCGCCGCGGCGACGGAATATTTCTGCTTTTCCGCGCCCTGCTGCGCCTGCGCAAGCGCATATTGCGCGGCCTGGCGGAGAGCGAACTCGCGTATCGTCGCCGCCGTGTCCATGATGGCCGCGTTCGCAGCATTTGCCTTCGCCCACGGTGAATCCGGGCCGAAGCGCGTGACCAGATCGAGTCGCGCCTGCTGCGCCTTCTCGGGCTCGAGCGTGCGGTTCTGATAGATGTCGACGATCTCGCGCTGCGCGATCACCGCGTTGGAGTCGGTCGGCGACTGGCTGATCACCGATTGATACGCGTTGACCGCTCGCGTGAAATCGCCCTGCTCCTGGAGGTTGAACGCCACGCGTCGCATGACGGGCAATCGATAGCCCGCCGCTCCATGCGAGGCGAAGTATCGATTCGCCGCCTCGGCGCCACCGACCTGTGTGAAGGCGACGGCCATGTACTCGATCGTCTCGCCGCGCAGACCGAGTCTCGCCTGCTGTTCGGGCGTCAGCTTGTCATATGCGTCGATCAGGCGCCCGAAGACATCGACGGCCTTGGAGTACTCCGCCTGCCCTGCCTGCGTCGCCTGGTTGTAGTACGACCAGCCGAGCTTGTAGAGCGACAGAAAGTAGATGTCGCCGTCCTTCGGCGCTGCCGAAGCCGCGCGCTCGTACGCCGCGGCGGCGCGAACGAAATCGGCCCGCCGTGCATCGCCACGCTCGGTGGCCGCGACCTCGAAGTACGAGTCGCCGAGGCGGAACAGCGCCTCGCTCTTGAAGTTCGAGCTGTCGCTGGCGAGCGCCTCGAACGCCTTGATGGCGTCCGGGTAGCGCTGCTGCTGCGAGTACAGCGTGCCTAACGTGTAGGCGACGGCATCCCGGCGATCGAAGTTCGGGTAGGAGCTCAAGAGCTCCTGATAGCGCGCGATCGCGTCGCGGTAGTCGGGGCGCGCCGACGTGTCGCTGCCCGCACGCTGGCTCGCGGCGAACCGCTCATCGGCACGACGGACCAGAAGCTCACCGAGCTGCAGGAGCGCGCGCGGACGCAACGTGCTCTGCGGATATTGAGTGAGGAAGCGCTCGAGGCGCATGATCGCCGTGTCCCCGGCCGGCGCGTTGTAGGCCGACAGGGCCACCTCTCCGCCCGACGTCACCGCGGCAGCCGCAGGGCGCCGAGCGCGAGTCGTATCCTGCTGCGCGCCGCCGATGGACGACGCTCCGGCGAGACAGACCGCGATGATCGAAGCGAAACGAGTCGGTAGACGCATGACGGGCACCTAACGCCTCCGCTCGGGCGCGGGCACGCGGGTCGAGCCGACGCTCCCTGCTCCGCCGAGGGCACGCGTTCCATCGATGGCACGGAAGAAGGCAGCGCTTGCGACGCCGAACTGCGCGGCCTCCGTGTTTCGTTGCAGGCTCGCCACCAGCTCCTCGGCGCGGGCCGACAGTTCTGCGCTGACCGCCGCGATCACCTCACCCTCCGCCGCGGTCCGGCGCGTTTCCGCGTCGGTCAGCGCCTGGCGCGCGCGTTGGACGTCCGGGCCATCGCCACCGCGAAGCGTCGTCAATGCGGCGTCGACGTCCCGGCGCGAGCCAAGGTACGACGACTGCAGGGTCGCGAGCGTAGCCTTCGCAGCCGCGTTATGCGCGCGCAACGAGTCGCGCGCGACGAACGTCGGGTGGTGCGCGATGGCCTTGTCGAGCCCACTCGCCGCGAGCTCCGCGATCTTCACGTACGATGCAGCCGTCGCCACCTCGGCGTCGATCGCCGCTTGTTCTTCCGGACCCGCATTACCAGCCAACGAACTGCGCAGGCCCTCGGCGATCTTCGCGTTCTCGGCGGCGAGCGTGCGAGTGGCTTCGATCTCCTGACCGAGCATGTCGCGAAGCTTTGCTTCCGCCGCAGCCATGAGCTGATCGAGACGCGCCATCGAATCAGCGAGCACCTGATAGCTCACGGCGAGTTGCCCAATCATGGCGCTGTCCGCCGCGAGCGCGACACCAAGCTGCGAGAGCAATGCTACCTGGCGCTGCTGCTCCACGATCTGCTCACCGAGCCGGTGACGGGCGACTGCGACCGCCGCGTCTGCCGTCGCGAGGCCCTGCGAGCGCTCGGCCAGCTCGCGCGGCTGACGCGTCGCCGACACTGGAGCCAGCAGCACGCGCCTGACGAGCGCCGGCGCGTTCGCGGCGATCGAGTCGAGACGCGCGCCCGGCGATGCGGACGTTGCGACCGATTGGCCGGCGGGCACGGTGTTCCCGGCGTCGGTCGTGCCTAACGCGGCGAGCGCGCCGACGGTCACGGACGAATCCTGAAGCACGAGCGCCTTCGCGCCCGCGGGATCCGATACGACAAGGAGCTCTGCCGAGCGCCCCGCGACGAGCGCGCGGGCAACGTCGGCGATCGCGGCATTCGTCTGAGCCTGCAGCGCCGTGACGTTCAATGCCGACGAATCGGCGACGCTCTGGAAGACACGCTCGGCTTCCGCCGATCGTCCGAGCTCGAGCTGCGCCTGGGCCGCCATGAGCTGGGCTTCGTCGTGCTCGGCGCGACCCGGGTAGCGTGTGACGAAGTCGCTGAACGCCCGGCCGGCGTCCTCGACGCGATTCAACTTGTAGAGCGCCCACGCCCGCGTGAGGAGCGCCGGCGCCGCCAGTGCGCTGCTGTCGCCGATCGTCGTGGCGATGCGCACGGCGTCATCGTATCGCTCACCCTCGTACGCGACCTGCGCTGCCGTGAGCCTTGCCTGCTCGGCGAAGTTGCCGGTCGCCCCTGTCGCAACCGCCTCGAGCGTCGCGACAGAATTACCTGCGTGCGCGGTGTCGCCGCGAAGCTGTGCGAGCGCATCCATGTACTTCGCGTACGTGGCGAACGGTCCGTTCGCGCTGCTCGATCTGGCGAACGCGGCGCGCGCCGCTGCGAGATCGCCAGCCTGATACGCCGCGAGGCCGGCGACGAGCGGCCCGAGCCCACTCGCGTCCGATGCTGGCAGATCTCGAGCGAGCGATGCGGCTCGCGGGTAGTCGCCACTGCGGTAGGCTTCGACGAGCAGCTGCGGACGGAGCACCGCCGCATAACGAGTCTGCCCGGACACGACCTTCTCCGCCTCGGACCTGAACTGTGTCAGCATTCCGAGCCGGTAGTAACTCTCGGCGAGCAGGAAGTGGAGCGCCGCTCGCTCTGCCTCGCCGACGCCTGTCGAGTCCTGTCCGACGAGTGCGGAGATACGCTCCAGCCGACTGAGCGCCGGATACGATTCACCCGATGCGAGCTCGAACATCGCGACGCGCACTTCGGCGTCAACGGTTCGCGTTAGGTCACCAGCCCCCGCCTGCGTCGTGCTCGGCCTCGATGGCGGCAGCACTCCGTACGTCTTCTGGACCGAATCGACGATGATCGTGCGCGCCGTGTCCCGTCGAGTCGACTGCGCATTCACCGCTCGCGAGGTTGCGGTCGCACCGAGTACGACCGCCGACAACCCGACCGCTGCCCCCAACGCGCGTCGCATCAGAACGGCCCGCTGCCTCGACTCGTCCACGAGGTCGAAGTGATCTGTCCGTTTCGCACCGCGAACTGCACGTACGTGATCGCCTGTCGCGCGGCGGGCACGTTGGCGGAACCCGTGAGCGTGCGACCATCGACCGTCACCTGGACCGTCACCGCGTGATCACTCGGCACCACGGGCGCGCGGTAGAGCTGGTCGACCGCGCCGCGCGCGAGCGCGCCGTTGGCCTGGGCGGTGTAAGTGCGAGGATCGGCCGCCACGCTGTCGACATGGACGATCGCGGATTGAATCGTCTGCGATTGAGAGGAGTCAGCGCGGAGAAGGACGACGAGCGTCGCGCCCGTTCGTGAACCGACCGCGTCGCTCAGCAACGCGAAGCGATCGCGCTGCGCAACGAGATTCGTCTGCGACGTCGAGAGGAGCGCGTCGAGCTGCTGCAGCGCCGTCTGCTCGTTGCTCAACAGCAAGGCCTGCGCGCGCTCCTGCATCGTCTGCGCGATGAGACTCTCGAGGCGTGCCTGCACCTGCGCACGCTGGCCCTTCGCCTCGGTGAGCTCCTTCTGCGTCTTGTCGAGCTCTTTCGTCAGCTGCTCGCGCTTCGCCTTGTACGTGGCGTCGGTCTGAGCCAGCGCGACCGATGGCGTGGCGATCGCCCATCCGAGCGTCACCGCGGTTGCGGCGAGCAATATGGGTCTGGTCATGCGGGGCCTTCCGCCGTGTGAGAAGCGGTGCATCGACATGGGCTCAAGGTTTGACGGTGGGCTGCGTACCACGTTGCTGCTCCACGCGCTTGAGCCGATCCTCGAGACGTTTCAGCGCGTCTCTCTCCTGTCGCAGCTGCACTTCCGCTGCAGCGCGGCGCTGCTCGAGCTCGAGCAGATTCTGTGCCTCATACCGATCGAGCTCGACCTGCAATGCGGCGACTCGGCGTTGACGATCGGTGATGTCGGACAGCAGTTGCGCGCGCTCGCGAGCGAGTCGCTCGGCGCGCTTCTGCAGGAAGTCGCCGTGAAGCAGCGCGAGAATGTTGCTCTGCCATCCGAGCGTGAATGCGACCTTGCGATAGTTCGGAAAGCCCTGCGGGGTGATGCCGTCAACGATCGACGAGGTGCTCGATCCCGCGCCGATCTCAGTCACGTACACGCCAGCGCGGATGCCGCGATAGACCGCTGCCGCACCGACGTTGAAGTCCCACGCGTTGTTCTCGGCGAGAAAGCTCAGGCGGAAATCCGGCGTGACCGGCACGTCCGCCATCGCACCGTAGAACAGCCCGCCGGTGGAGTGCTTCGCGTACGTTGCGCCGAGACCACCGTCGTCGCTGAACAGCCCGTTGCCTGCCCCAACCGAAACGCTCAACCCCATTCCGTGGAGCCGGTCGAACACCACGCTCTTCGTTGCCACCGCGTACAGCGTCGGCGCGGTGTCAAAGTTCAGGTGCAGCGAGTCCGGCTGGTGCTTCGCGTCCGGATCGTCAGGCGTCGGCGGAAGCAGGCGATAGCCAATCCCGAACCGGTCGATGTGGCTGTACTTGCCCTTTCCAGCACAGTGGGATCCGAAGCTTGGAATTCACGTGACTTGAAGTCGCG
>JADMIO010823445.1_pt1 | contig 40792 bp, 36 predicted proteins | sample 8958161 | NCBI WGS metagenome assembly JADMIO01 (sample SAMN16585339, study PRJNA669376) | soil metagenome | isolation source: Crop rotation soil | place: USA: Cullars Rotation, Alabama | collected 2011
CTTTCCCGAACTCGCGGCGCTGGCCCGCCACCGGCGTGTTGGGCGTGGCGCCCGCCTGCGTCTGCACGTGCGCGTGCGCGGCGCCGGGCCGGCCCGCGTCGACCTCGGTCCAGCGGCCGACGACATTCACCTGGAACGGCCGCACCGGCGCCGACGTCGGCGTGCTGCGCAGCGCAGCCAGCAGCTCGCGGTATTCGCCGCCCTCGTCGGCATCCTCGCGCGCGTCGGCGTCGAACAGGCCGGCGAATTGAGACAGGTCGATCGCGGCTGCGTTGGGCAGCCCGGCGATCACTTCCCTTGAAACGTAGCGCTTGAGCTGCTCGGGCTTGAACTCGTGCATGAACTGCTGCAGCGTCTGGCGCGCCTCTTCCGTGCCCGCGCAGCGCACGCTGATCGACGTGAGCAGGAAACGGTCGCGGTCGGCGATGGCCAGATGCAGCCGCACGTGGCTCGCCACGAAGTGCTCGAGCTCGTCGCGAATCGCGGCAATCAGCGGCCCGTAGGCGCCCAGATGCTCTCCGCTGGACAGCACCGGCAGCGTGTCGTGCGGCGGCGCGTCGTTGTCCGCATGCTGCTGTGTCGTGCCGGCGAAGTCGCGCGGCGGCAGGTCGACGCGCGTCACGACGGCGCCCATCTTGTGCACGCGGCCGAGTACCCATGATTTGATCGACATGATCGGATCCGTTTCAGCTTCGATAGGCAATGACGAGCGTGGCGAGCGGGCCGGCGCCACGCAGATGGCGCACCCTCGGCGATGCCGGCAGGCCGTAGCCCGACAGACGTTCGATGAAGATTCCCCACGCCGGCTGCAGCGCGTCGCCGGCATCCACGCGCCGCTTCAGCGCAGGCAGCGACAGGTCGATCAGCATGGCCACGCGCGACACGTCGCCGACCATCACGATCGCGCGCCGAAGCGTATCTTCGATGTCGCCGAGGCAGCGCTCGAAAGGGCCGTCGAATGTCCAGACCAGCGGCGCGGGCAATGCGTCGCCGTGCGCGGGCGCGCGACCGTCGGCGTGCGCACGCGGCGGGTCGCTCATGACGGCATTCCTCGCGCGCTTTGTCATGGCGTCGCTCCCGCGATCAGCCCGAGCTGGCGGCCGGTGATCTGCATCGCGATTTCGGCCGACGGGTTCGGACCATGGTCGCCCGCTCCGTGCACATGGCCGGTACGGCGCAGCCAGTTGCGTTCGGTGAGCACGGCGATCACCTTCGTCCATGGACCGCTGCCGGAATGGTCCGAGCGATAGGCGGCCACATACCACTTGTAGGGGCGCAGCGAACTGCAGGCACCGGGCAGCGCCTTGTGGGCCGCGTCGCCCTGCCGGCACAGGCGGGCCAGCTGATCGAGCGACACGCCGTCGCTCGGAAAGCTGGGCGTGCCGGTCTTGCCGGCGAGCCAGTCGATGCCGGCGCAGCGGCGCGCATCGAACACCTGCTCGCACGCGGTGCGCGCGGTGCCGGCGCGGTGGCTGTACGACATGCCGCTGATGATCACCTCCGCCGCATCGCGCGATACACGGTTGGGCTGAGCCGCAGCCAGGTCCCAGCGCAGCACTGCGGATTCGAGCGCAGGAGCTCCATTGCCTGCGCCGTGCAACGATTCGACGAGATGCGGCCGCTTCACCTCGGTCTGCCCGTTCGCGGCGGCCGCCAGCGTCGCGACCATGCCGGCGACGCCGAGGGCACTGGCGCGCGCATGCCCCTGGCCCCATCCCTCGGCCACCACGTCGACGACCGAGCCGCCGCGGCACTTCTCCCAATCGTCGTCGCTCAGCCGCCGGCCATCGGCGCCGTTGGCGCAGCGGCGAACGATCACCGGATCCAGCACCGCGGGCGGCGTCAGGCGCATGGCCGCGCCCAGCTTGCCGGCAAGCGGCTCGCTCATGAGGCGTCCATAAGCGACGGTCGTCGACAGCGGACGGATGGATCCGGCCTCAGCGGTCGCGTCGACCGCGCGGCCGAACAGCAGGTCGCGCTTGCCGCAGTCGGGCCGCGCATCGACGCACCCCGCATTCCAGCCGAAGGCCGACGCGGCCGCCTGCACGTCCCAGGGACGGTGGCAATTGGCGAATGCCTTGTCGATGCAGAACATGCGGTCGAGGAACCGCGCCGAATCGGAGCGCATCAGCTGTCCGCGCATGCTGTCGCGCGCCGGCGTGGCATCGCGCTTCATCGCGCCGCGCTCGGCATTCAGCCAGCGCGCGCCGACCTCGGGATCGGACAGGAACGCCGCGGCCATGATCGGCTTGATGGTCGATGCCGGCATCGCGTCGTGGAACACCGCCGGGTTCAGCAGCGCATCGGGCCGGTACACGACCGGATACGGCCGGCGCTTGTCGCAGCCCGGATCGCGGCCCGGTCCGTCGACTTCCTGGCGCGCGCAGGGCGACATTGCGCCGGCAAGCGCTTCGATGCGGCCGCTGGCGACATCGATGATCGCCACGGCGGCCATGCGCACCATCGCCCCTTCGAGCAGCTGCTGGCCGGGCGGATGGTCCTTGTCTTCGCTGCGCCGCATGTTGAGCGATCGGCACACATCGTGACGGCCGGTATAGCAGGCCGCGGTCTTCTGGGCCAGCGCCTGCAGCGATGGATCGATCGTCAGGTCGACGGAAAAGCCCACGTCGACCGCCACGCCGTCGAGCTGCAGCCGGTTCGGTCCGAATCGATAGCCGGTTGGCGCATCGGAAGCTTCGTTCGATTGCGCATCGGTGTAGAGCTGGTACAGCGAGCCCGACGGCTGGCGCAGCGACTCGAGCGGCTGCAGCATCGCGTGCAGCGAAGGTGGAACCATCCAGCGGGTGTCGTCGATCGGGTCGGCCGGGCCGGGTTCTCCGGTGAGACCGCTGGGCGCCTGCGCCGGTGCCACGGAGCCTGACATCTCCGGCATCGCGCAAAGGCGGCGGTGCACTCCATGGACGCCGGCGACGAAGTGGGTCGGCACGCTGCCGTCCGCGCCGTCGTGGCGGCCCAGGTAGATGCAGCCTGCGATGCCGTTCCACGGGTTGCGGCGCGTCACGTGGCGCTCCGTCACTTCCATCTCCTGATCGGGACGCCAGTGTGCGAGCGTCTTGCCGGTTTCGGTTCCGCGCCAGGACAGCGCCTCGAGCATGCGCGCATCCGACCTCGTGAGCGCGGCCAGCGCAGCGGCCAGGTCGGCACACCGGACCTGAAATCGCTGACCTGCGGCTTCGGGTGTTTCGATGCTGGTGGCGAGCGTCCTGCTCGCGGCGGCGTACCAGCGCGCGGCGTCGAAGCCGACCGGGTGGGCGACTCGCCCATTGGCTCGGGTGCTGAAGCGCAGAAGCGCGGCATCGAAATCGGCCAACTGAGCGGCGACCCGCTCGCCCACGGTCGGCGCCGGCGCTGCATGGCCTGCCAGGAACGGCACCCATGTGGCGGCGCTGAAGGACGCGCTCCATTCGCGCCGGCATTCGGGCAGACCGGCAAGCACCTCGGCCGCGGTGGGCACAACCGGCGCGTCGGAGCGGCGCTGCACCACGGCCTGCTCGAACGTCTTCAGCGCGGCGACATGGCGCACGCTCACGTAGCGATCGACCTTGCGCAGCGACGCGGTGGCCGGGTCCGCGGGCCGTGTGAGCGCCACCAGCGCGACGATGGCGAGCATCACCGGAACGACAGTGACGCTCGCGGCGATCGCAAAGTCGAGCAGCGATGCGGGGCGCGGCTCACGCATGGTCGGCCCTCGCTGGAATATCGACATTGATGCACAAGGCCAGGAACGCGAGGTTCACCAGCAGCGACGTCATGCCGAAGCTGACGAACGGAAACGTGACGCCGGTCAGCGGGAGCACGGCCAGGTTTCCCGCCACGGTGACGGCCAGCTGGCACAAGCTGAGCACCACCCACGCCACGGCGACCCAGCTCAGCAAGGCCTGGCCGTCGTTGGCGATGTGGCCCGCGCTTGCGACGAAGCGCGGTTCGCCGCGGGTGACGCGCCCATGGTGGCGAATCAATCTGTGAAGCCAGACCGCACAGCCGAGCGACGCGGCCCAGGCCGCCATCATTCCGAACATGCCGACGATCGCGGTGAAGCTGTAGTCGCTGTGGATCTGTGCCGGCACGCCGCCGCATCGGCCCGTCGGGGAGTAGCCGCACCACGGCACGGCGCCGATGCCGAAGCCATCGGCAGGCGCCGCGTGCTGGAACCACGACACCAGCGCCAGCTGATCGTTGGTCGAAGAGAACGGCGCGGCAAGGCTTTCGAGCCGCGCCGATGTGACGGTATCCACCGAACCCAGCTTGAACAGGGCAATCGTGATGGCCGCGATCCACGCCGAGAACAGCGCGATCGCGAGCACGAAGGCCCACGCCTTTCGGCCCGTGCGCCGATGCCACCACATCGCCACCGATGCAGCCAGGAATGCGCCCGAGCCGTAGCCCGCGATCAACAGCGGCCCCATGTCGCGGGTGATCAGCATCACCGCCACCAGCACGCCGATGACGAACAGCAAGGGCCATACATAGCGCCAGAATGACGTGCCGACCGAACCCGAGCGTGCCAGACGCTCGGCCAGCGGCGCGGCGCGAAGAAAGAAGAACCAGGCCGCGCCGACGATGAGCCACAGGCGTCCGAATTCGGAAGTGAGCTGCCGCATGTTCGACAGCGACAGCCCGAACACCACGACGCCTGCCAGCGTGATCAGCAGCAGCGCGGCTGCCGCCTGCATCGGCCCGAGCCGCACGGCGGAGCGGCGAACGGTTTCGCCCGCCACCGACAGCGTCCAGCCGAGGGCGCGCGACAGCGGCTGGCGCAGGAACAGCAGCACCGAGAAGACCAGCATGCCGAGCCACAGATGGCCCTGGTGATACAGCGCCAGGTAGCGATTGGCCGGATGGCCGTTGGCCGACAGATCGAGCAGCAGCAACCAGCCGAGGCCCGTGGCGAACACGAGGCCAGCGTAGCCGATGCGCGAGCTCATCGCCTGCGCCGTGGCCGGCAATCGGTTGCGGCGGCTCAATCCCCACAGCAACAGCAGCGCCGAGGCGCCCGCGAGCGACAAGACGAAATTCGACGGCGGGCTCCACAAGGCCGCGTCGACCCGTGCCGGTTCGAATCCGCGATTGGCGGCAAATGGCCACGGAACGCGAGCAAGCCAGCCCGCGGCGGCCCAGAGCGCGAGCGCTGCGGCGACGCCGTAGACCGGCGGCCAGCGCCGGCGGCTCCACAGCAGCAGCACGTAGCCGATCACCATCGCCCCCGCCCATTGCCAGCCGGCCGATTGCATGAGCGCAAGCATGGCGCCGTTCTTGCGCGAATTCGAAAGTGACTGCCGAGCATCCGACATCAATGCCGCGGTCGACGACAGCGCCGCGACGCCGCCCATCTCGCAAGGCGGCGACGGATGCTCGCGCAACGCCGGAAGCGTTGCGGTGCTTGCGACCGTTTCGGTAGCGGCGCGGCCGTCGACGGCCGCTGCCAGCAACAGCAGCGCATCGGCGCGCGGCGCGGTCTCCACGGGCTCGGCGCTCCAGGCGCTTTCGAGCCACCGGGCTGCGCAGCGAAGCGGCAGCGGTCCGGCAACGTCACCTGTCGCCAACTGAAAGCGTTCGACGAAGGGCTGGGTTTCGGCTTCGATCGCCGCCATCGCGTCGGCCATGCCGCGCAATTCGCCGAGCCCCTCGCGCTGGCGCAGACGCAGCGCGTTCAGGCGCGCCTCGGCTTCGCTGACGGGCGCGATGAAGGCATTCGCCGAGCGTGACACCGCGAGGGTCAGCAACGCCGGTACGGCGGAAGGAAGCGACGCGGCCGACGACGCGTCGACCCCTGGGCACAGGCGCTCGCGCACGGCCGCTTCGGCAAGCGACGCATAGACCTTGCACATGGCGGGCAGCACCGGCTCCGGCAAGCCTTTGACCCAGAACCCGACCTCGGCGAAGCGCCGGTCGCGGCCGGCGCCGATCTCGCTGATTTTCGAGAAGGCCGGCAGCAGGACTGCGATGGCAGCGACCACGCACAGCAGTTCGACCAGAGCCGGCATGGCTCGGGCGAGGCGCCCATGCCGAGGGCGACCCAAGTCGACAGCTGCGCCGAGTTGCGTCACGTTGAATGGCCGGGTTCGAACTCAGTACGGAGAAACGGATGGTTGGGCGCGCACCATCGAATAGGCGCGAAGACGAACCGTGTCCCCCACCTTGAAAGGCGGCGCACTCTCATAGCTGCGGGTTTGCGCGGTGCCGTTGGGCAGCCGCAGAACGACTTCGAAGCGTGTACGCCTGAGTCCGCCGCGCTCGATTTCGCGACCGGCCAGCGCGCCGCCGAGGGCTCCCAGAATTCTTGCGAAGCGGCGGCCATCGCCACGCCCGAACTGATCGCCCAGAATCGCACCGACCAGGCCGCCGGTGATGGCGCCGACGTAGCCTCTTCCGCCGCCGGCGTCGACGGCACGGATCGACTCGACCACGGCGCAGTCGGTGCACGCGGACTGCCATTGCGGCACCGGCTGTTCCTGGCGTGGCGGCATCGCCGACCCGATGGGCGCCGGCGGCACAGGCCGGCCGACCCGCGGCGGAGGGTTGTTGTCCGCGCGTTCCGTGACCGGAGGAAGCGGCGACGCGGACGCAGTCGTCGTGACGCCGCCGAGCTGCAGAGATTCTGCGAGAACGGTGCTTGCCACCCGGTCGCCGCGCCGAAGGGTTGCGGTGACGCGGCCGTCGGGTGCGATCCGATCCTGCGCGTCGATGGTGTAGATGCCTTCGTAGATTCCGGGCTCGACTTCCTGCAATCCCATCTCGCGACGTGCGCCGTCGATCTGCACCGTCGCTTCGGCACCTGGTGTGCCGTACAGGCTGAAGTTGAGCTGCGATCCCGGCGTGAGCTGCGGCACCTGCTCCACGTCGAATGCATCGACCTGAAGCGGGACCCAGCCCGGCGCGTCGGCGATGATCGGCTGCGCCGCAACCGAGAGCCCTGCAAGCAGCGTCGCCAACACGCACACGATCATCTGGCGCAGCGTTGCCATCATGTCTCCTGGAAGGAATCGCTCAAATGAAGCCGGTCCGGGGCGCAAGACATCGCGCCGAATGAAAATTCATCCGCTGTTCTCAGGCTCAACGCTCAATGATCCCGAAGGCCGACAGAAGACTCCCTTGCCGGGCCGCTCGTTTCCATGCTCGCACCCTGTTTCGACAGCTTTACGAAACAACACAGTGATATGTGTGTCGACTGAAATCGGGTCCAATGGTTTCATGATCATCTGGCTGCGCAACGAGTACGACGCGATACCCGACACCGGGCATGCATTGCCTCCCGGGTCGGATGCGCCGGGCCTGCTCGCAGCCGGCGGCGGGCTCACGCCGGCGCGCTTGGCCGAGGCTTATTCGAAGGGTGTGTTTCCGTGGTACAGCGACGGCCAGCCGGTGTTGTGGTGGTCGCCGAATCCACGCATGGTGCTGATGGTCGACGAGTTCAAGCTGTCGCGATCGCTGCGCAAGACGCTGAAGCGATTCACGCGCACGGCGGGCAGCGAGGTTCGCATCGACACGGCGTTCGAGCGCGTCATCGCGGCTTGCGCGGCAACGCCGCGCGAAGGACAGAACGGAACCTGGATCGTTCCCGAAATGGTCGATGCGTATTGCGACTGGCATGCGCTGGGCGCCGTCCACAGTTTCGAGACCTGGATCGACGGCGCGCTGGCGGGCGGGCTGTACGGCGTGAGCCTCGGGCGCATGTTCTTCGGCGAGTCGATGTTCTCGCACCGAACCGATGCGTCGAAGATCGCTCTGGCCGCGCTGGTGTGCTTCTGCCGGGAAAACGGCGTGCGCATGATCGACTGCCAGCAGCGCACCGAGCACCTGTCGTCGCTCGGCGCGCGCGAAGTCTCACGCAGCGAGTTCGAGAGACGACTCTCCCCCTGCCTGAGGCATCCGCCGATCCGCGATTGGTCCTATCATCCCGCGCTATGGGCGCATCTGAGCGACCCCATGCCGAAGGACCCCGGCCAGTGACCCATCCGAAAGAGCTACCGCTCGCCTCGCTGCAGTTCTACGCCACGGCCCCCTACCCGTGCAGCTATATTCAGGGGCGCCTGGCGCGCTCGCAAGTGGCCACGCCGAGCCACCTGATCCATGCCGATGCTTATTCCGGCCTCGTGGCCAACGGATTCCGGCGCAGCGGCATGTTCACCTACCGGCCTTACTGCGACGGTTGCCGCGCCTGCGTGCCGCTGCGCGTTCCGGTCGCGACCTTCCAGCCCACGCGCAGCCAGCGGCGCGCATGGAAGTCGCATCGCAACCTGCAAGCGCGGGTGCTGCGGCTGTGCTTCGTGCCCGAGCACTATCAGCTGTACCTGCGCTATCAGGCCGGCCGGCATTGCGGCGGCGGCATGGATCACGACAGCATCGACCAGTACACGCAGTTCCTCTTGCAAAGCCGTGTCAATTCGCGCCTCGTGGAATTCCGCGAGCCGCCTGCGCAAGGCGAAACCGGTCCGGGCGTGCTGAAGATGGTGTCGATTCTGGACATCCTGAACGACGGCTTGTCTGCCGTGTATACCTTTTACGAACCCGAGCCGCGCGCGAGCTACGGCACCTACAACGTGCTGTGGCAGATCGAGCAGACGAAGCTGCTCAAGCTTCCCAGGGTCTATCTCGGCTACTGGATACGCGAGAGCGAGAAGATGGCCTACAAGGCTCAATTCAGACCGCACGAGCAATTGATCGACGGGCAATGGGTCAGCGGAGGCATCGATGCCTCAGCCCGAACGGAGGTGGTGCCGCCCACGGTGCCGGACCCGCCGCGTTCGGGCTGAGGTATCGAAGGGCTCGCCACGGCTGACCCGCCGCTTCGGCCTCCCAGACGCCTTCACCGGTTCATGACTTGATCGGTGCTTCGGGCGCCGGCGGCACCAACGCCTGCGCAGCTGCCAGTTGCTCGGCCGCGGCCACCTCGGGGGCCGGACGGCCGTCGCGGCGAGCGCTCGGCAGCATCTCGCCCAGCCATTGCGTCAGCAAAGCGGTGTACGCCTTCTGGCTCGCCTCGTCCGTCAGGCCATGGTCCGCGCCGCCGATGCATCGATAGGTGAGCGAGCGCACTTTCACGCACGCCTCGCGATAGCTCGTGATGACCTCGGGCGGAATGATGCTGTCGTGCTCCGATTGGACGATCAGCACGTCGCCTTGGTAGCTCGCGCAGGCGCGCAGGGCGATATTGCCGTCGGCGGGCACGAAGTTGCGGCGATACGCACGCAGGTCGTGCTCCTTGTGCAGTTGCAGCTTCGGCAGATCCCAGCCCGAATCGAGGTACAGCGCCGGCACGCGCAGAGTCAGCCACTTCACCCGCCGCATGGTCGTGAGGATCGCCGCAAGATAGCCGCCGTAGCTGCTGCCCACGACCGCGATGGCCGCGGGGTCGACATGCGAGTGCGTGGCCAGCACATCGTAGGCCGCGAGCACGTCTCGCATGTTCTGCTCGCGAGAGACCGTCTCGTAGCGCGAATTCGTTCCCGCATGCCCCGTCAGGTCGAACGTGAGGCACACGCACCCGAGCGATGCGATCTCTCTCGCTCGCGCGAGGTACTGACTCTGGCTGCCGTTCCACCCGTGCACGAAAAGCACGCCGGGGATCAGCGATCCGGGCGTGACCACCGTGCCTTCGATCGAGCCTGACCCGACCGGGATGTCAATGACCTGCTCGCGGGTCGGCACGTTCGTGCACCTGTGCGTATTTGGTGATGGGGCCGACGTGGGGGTCGACACCCGCAAAGTACACCATCGCGCCCGTCGGCGTATCGGTGAGCGGCCCGTGCTCTTCGACGGTCGATGCGCGGACCATCTCGAGCGACGGGTCGTCCTGCAGCGCTTGCAGCGCCAGCACTTCCGCGCCGCTCGCTCCTCCGATGCGCCACGACTGCTCCAGCACACCCGCCAAGGGCTCGCCGGCGGGTCCGTGGCCCTGGACGACGTCGTAGTTGCAGCGCGACGCGAACATGCCGGTGAAGCACTCCATCGCCGCGCAGTGGTAGATGCGGGCCAGCGCGACGGCGCGAGACACGTCGGCGTCTGCGCGGGTGTAGTGCTCCAGGGCGTCCAGGCCGCCGCGCACGACGTTGATCGAAGAGCCTCCGTACACCTCTTCCCCATGCCGGTTGCGCGTGGTGTGCTGCGTGCCGAAGTAACTCGCCTGAAGCGACCCGACAAGCACCAGGCCGACGCTGTACGTGCGCGCGTCGGGCACGTCGCGCTCGATGACGATGCCTTGGCAGGCATGACGGTCTGCATTCAGCGCCGCGAGACCTTCGTCGAGTTCCGCGTCGGTGCCGGCGACGCATTGCCCCGATCCGCCGATGCCCTCCGCGAGCTTGATGCGCACGGGACCGTGCCGCAACAATTTCCGAGCCCCGAATCGCGCATCGTCGAGCGAGAACGCCGAATAGCCGGGCAGCACGGCGCACGCGACGCGCTCTCCGAAATCTGTCTGCCAGCCGTTGGGCGCAGCGGCACCTTCGCCGATCAGCGAGTGGGTGATGGTCTTGGTCGCCATGAACGGAGCGGGCACGACGCCTCCGAACAGATCGCCGACGCCCTGGATGCCGAAGCGGCGAGCATCGTCCAGCGACGTGATGGTTTCATCGGGCACCATGTACGCCGCCTGGCTGCCCGCGTTGGCCGCATCGGTGTCGCCGTCGAAGCTGCAGGCCAGCAGCGCCGCAAGCCGCTCGGCAATGCACCGATGCGCCGCCCGTTCATGGTCGCGCACGTCCGCCCTGAGGCAAAGCAGTCGCAGCCGCTCGTGACGAACGCGACCGGCGGCGCTGCCGGGAGCCGGCGTCGACGCGGCGCAGCCGAACGCCTTCTCATCACGGTCCAGCGCGATCATCCTGTCTCGCTTGGGAGAGTTGCAACGACGACTGATGAGCAATGCACGTGCCCGTCTGATCGGGGGCCTAACCTCCAAGATACGCTTCCTGCACGCGCGGCTCGTTCAGCAAGGAAGGCCCGGTGCCTTCGAGGACGATGCGGCCGGTCTCGATGACGTAGCCGCGATCGGCGATCTTCAACGCCTGGCGCACGTTCTGCTCCACCAGGAAGATGGTCAGCCCCTGGCGATTGATCTCGCGCAGCGTGCGAAAGATGTCCTGCACGACGATCGGCGCCAGCCCCATCGACGGCTCGTCCAGCAGCAGCAGACGCGGCTTGGCCATCAGCGCGCGGCCGATCGCGAGCATCTGCTGCTCGCCGCCCGAGAGGTTGCCGGCAAGACCGCGCTCGCGTTCCAGCAGGCGCGGGAACAGCGCGAACACCTTGTCCAGATCGCGCGAGCGCTCGGCCGCGCCGTCGCGGCGGGTGTAGGCGCCGAGCTCGAGGTTCTCGCGCACCGTCAGCGTCGTCAGCGTGGCGCGGCCTTCGGCCACCTGCACGACACCCGACGACACGATGCGGTGGGGCGGCAGCGCGGCGATGTCGTGACCGTCGAACAGCACCTGTCCGGCAGCCTTGCGCACGAGACCCGACAGCGCGAGCAGCGTCGTCGATTTGCCAGCGCCGTTCGCGCCGACCAGCGTCGTGATCCGGCCGGCGTGAAGCTGGAAGTCGATGCTCTTCACCGCCTCGATGTGGCCGTAGTTCACCGCGAGGCCGGCGACAGAGAGCAGCGGTTCACTCATGTCGATGCCTGCTGCACCGCAGAGGTGTCGTCATCGTCGCGCCCGAGATAGGCCTCGATCACCTGCGGATCGTTGCGGATCTGCTCCGGCGGTCCCTGCGCGATGATGCGGCCGAAGTTCAGCACCGCGATCTCCTCGCACAGGCCCATCACGAAGCGCATGTCGTGCTCGATCATGAAGATCGTGTAGCCGCGAGCCTTGATGTTGACGATCTCGCGCATCAGCTCGGTCTTCTCGGTGCTGTTCATGCCGGCCACGGGCTCGTCGAGCAGCAGGAGCTTCGGCTCGGTCGCAAGAGCGCGCGCGAGCTCGAGCTTGCGCTGCTCGCCGTACGACAGGTTGTCGGCAATGTCGCCGGCCTTGTGCTCGAGCTTCACCCACGACAGCAGCTCGCGCGCACGCTCCCGGGCCCGCTTCTCCGCGGCGCGAAAGCCCGGCAGCGCCAGCAGCATCGACGACACGCCGTAGCCGAGATGCCGGTGCGTGCCGACGACGACGTTTTCCAGCAGCGTCATCTCCTTGAAGATGCGGATGTTCTGGAAAGTTCGTGCGATGCCGCCTTGCGTGATGACGTGGGGCTGGCGGCCGACGAGGCTCGCGCCGTCGAAGACGATGTCTCCGCTGGACGGCGGCAGCAGGCCGGTGATCAGGTTGAACACCGTCGTCTTGCCCGCGCCGTTGGGCCCGATGAGGCCGAAGATGCGGCCTTGCGGCACCGCGAGCGTCACGTCTTGCAGCACCTTGAGACCGCCGAAGTGCCGTGACACCGAACTCAGGTTCAGCATGTGCGCCCCTTGCCTCAACGGGCGCCGAAACCCGCAAGGCGGCGCACGCGCGCAGGGTCCCACAGCCCCTTGGGCAGGAACAGCACGATGGCCACGAGGATGAGTCCGTTGACCACGAGGCGATAGTCCTTGAAGCCGCGCAGCGCCTCCGGCAGCAGCGTGAGAATCACCGCGCCCGCCACCGGCCCGAACAGGCTGTTGATGCCGCCGAGGATCGTCATGGTCAGGATCTCGACGCCACGGTCGAAGCCGTATTCGTTCGGTCCGATGAAGAAGGTGAGGTGCGCGTTCAGCGTGCCGGCGAGACCCGCCACCGCCGCGCCGAGCACGAAGGCGAGCATCTTGTATGAGTTGACGTCGATGCCCATCAGGCCGGCGGCCGTCTCGTCTTCCTTGATCGCCTCGAAGGCGCGGCCGACCTTCGCGCGGCGCATGCGCGCCAGCACGAAGAGCGTGGCCGCGACCGCGAGCAGCACATGCCACCATTGCGTCGACTGCGGAATGCCGTTCAAGCCGAGCGCTCCGCCGGTCCAGCCTTCGGTGTTGAGAATGACGATGCGCACCACCTCGCCGAACGCCAGCGTGGCCATCGCGAGGTACACGCCCGACAGGCGCAGCGTGGGCTTGCCGATCAGGAATGCGACTGCCGCCGGCGCCGCCATGCCGCACAGCACGGCCACCGGGAATGGCGCGCCTGCGTTCATCGTGAGCAGCGCGGACGTGTAGGCGCCGATGCCCATGAACGCCGCGTTGGCCATCGCCAGCATGCCGCACGACAGCGTCAGGTAGATCGACAGCGCGAGCAGCGAATTGGTGCCGAGCGTCAGCACCAGGTTGCTGTAGACCGACCAGAAGTTGTCGAGGGCTTCGATCATCGGGCGCCTTCGAATCAGACCTTGCGCTCTTGCAGGCTGCCGAAGAGTCCCTTGGGGCGCACCAGCAGCACGAGAAACAGCAGCCCGAAGGCGACCGCGTCGCGCATCGTCGAGCCGATGTAGGCCACCGACAGCACCTCGGCGAACCCGAGGAACAGCCCCGCCAGCATTGCGCCGCGAATGTCGCCCATGCCGCCGAGGATGATGACCGCAATGCCCTTGTGAAGAATCGGCTGGCCCATCAACGGGAACAGCGCATTCGAATACAGCCCGATCAGGACGCCGGCCACGCCGCCCAGCCCGGCGGCGACGAACGAGGTCAGCATGAACAGGCCTTCGACGTTGATGCCGAGCAGCATCGCGGCCTTCGGCGATTCGGCGATGGCGCGCAGCGCCCGGCCGAGCTGCGTCTTCTTCAGCGTCAGCAGAAGCACCGTCATCAGCGCGAAGGAGATGAGGATGATGCCGAGCTCGAGCGCCGTGACGTGCAGGCCGGCAACCATGACTGTCTGCTGCGGCAGCACCTCGGACGGGAAGCGCTGGTTCTCGGCGCCGAACACGCCCTGCACGAGGTTGTTGATCGCGATGCCGAGGCCGATCGTCGCGATCATCGGTATCAGGTGCGGCGCATTTCGCGCGCGCAGCGGCTTGAGCACCAGCGTGTCGATGATGATCCCGACGACGCCGCTGAAGACGAAAGCGAAAGCGAGCGCGGCCCACAGCGGCAATTGCAAGCGGGTGATCGCCTGCAGTGCCGCGTAGGCGCCGAGCATGAAGACCGCGCCGTGCGACAAGTTGATCACGCCCAGCACGCCGAACACCAGCGTGAAGCCGAGCGCGAACAGCGCATAGACGCAGCCGAGCGAGAGGGCGTTGAAGAGCTGCTGTTCGAGCACGAAGCGAGACCCTGCGCGATGACGAGAAGCGGCGGGCGCGTGCACCCGCCGCGTCGGACTCTACTTCTCGATCACATAGCGGGTTCCCTTCGTCACGCTGACGATCGGAACCTGGTCTGCGTCGTAGCCCGCCTGCTTGCCGCTCTTGTCGGTCGCGCGGCGAAACGAGAAGGGGCCGGTGGCGCCGGTCCACTTGACCGACGGCAGGGCTTCGCGCAGCGCGAGGCGATCCTTGTTCAGGTCACCGCTCGGCTTGGCCTTCTTGATCGCCGTGGCCGCGATGTGCATCGCGTCGTACGCCTGCGCGGCGAACTGGTCCGGCGCCGACTTGAACTTCTGCGTGTAGGCGACGATGAAGCTGTTGTTCTCTTTCGTGGTGTTCTCGATCGACCAGGGGCTGCCGATCCACAGGTTGTCGGAGGCGCCTTTGGCGAGGTCGAACACCTTCACCGTGTTCATGCCGTTGCCGCCGATCACCGGCACGTTGATGCCGAGCTGGCGCGCCTGCACCATGATCGGCGCGCCTTCGGCGATCAGCGCCGACAGCACGATCGCATCGGGGCTGGTGGCCTTGATCTTCGTGAGCTGCGCCTTGAAGTCGACGTCGCCTTTGGCAAAGGTTTCGGTCGTCGTGACGGGGATCTTCAGGTCTTCGAGGGCCTTCTTGAAATTGTCGTAGCCGCTCTTGGTGAATACGTCGTCGTTGCCGTAGAGCACTGCCACCTTCTTGATGTTGGCTTTCTTGACAGCCGTCTTGATGGTGGTGGGCAGCACGTCGGCTTCGGTCACCGAGTTGCGAAACACGAAGTCGCCGATCGTCGTGATGCCGTCTGCCGTATTCGAGGTGCCGAACACGACGATCTTCGCGGCCTGCGCGATCGGATCGGCCGCTTGCGCCGAGTTGGACAGTGTCGGGCCGAACAGCATCAGAACCTTGTCCTGGAAGATCAGCTTCTTGAAGGCATTGATCGCCTCTTCCTTCTTGCCCTGCTCGTCTTCGACGACGAGCACGATTTTGTCGCCATTGATTCCGCCGGCCGCATTGATCTCGTCGACCGCGAGCTGGAAGCCGTTGCGGATGCTGATGCCGTATTGCGCCGCGCCGCCTGAGAGGGCCTCGGCCACGCCGATCTTGATGTCGGCCGCAGAGGCGGAGCCGGGGACGATGAAGGCGAGCGCGAGAGCGGCGAGAGTGACTGCCTGGAATTTTCGTTGCAACGAGATCAAGTGTCGCTCCTGCTGGTCGACGAGAGGCAGGATGTTAACTGGCCGGGGGGTGGGCCGCCACGCGGATTTAGTGGGTGTTGGTGTTCGACAATGCTCTTTCCGCGGGCACACGAGCCCGCATCACCTTCACAGCTGAGATGCACCTCAAAGCTCGCCAGTGGGCGACTTCAATGCAGCGGGAGCTGTCAGAGAGTGCCACGCCGTCAAGTAAAGGTCTCGGCCACATTGCCGTCATAAGCCCCAGTGATAACGGCCGGCAAGGCCATCAAAAGACCGGAATTGTTGGGCCCATGGCTCCCTGATATCTTCCAGCGTAGAGCCGGTCCGCATCACTACTGCAGCGGAAAATGAAAAGTTGCGCAATGTTCGCGCCGGGTCGGATTGAGACTGGGAAAGTGGCATGGTTAGAGAGTTCCAGTGTCAACCTCCCCCGATAGCCGGGTTCGACCTGCCCATCATTGGCCGTAGCGCTAACAAACAAACGCGCCAAACTTCCCTTCGTCTGAATCATGCCGAAGTATCCAGCCGGCATCCGGTATTCGTGAGCCGAGCATGCAAGAACGTTCTGCTTTGGCAACATGACGAGGTCTCCGGTAAGCCGCTCCTCTTCTTCAAAGAAATCTTGAACCTGGAATGGCACGTCATACTGGACGACATGCCCGTCTCGAACGTTGTCTCGCATTCTCCGAACTACCGCATGCAGCACTACCTTCAAAGAGAACTCCTCAACGAGTTCAGGTGGACAGATGGAGAAGCTTTGGGCGATTCCGGCTAAATTTTGAGAGACTATTAGCATCTATCGCTTTCTCTCTTGTTGTTGCGGCAGCTCCTTTGGATGTGAATCCGGCCGTGGCAAGTATGGCACAAGGACGAAATGAACTAGCAGGGCGGCGATCATTGAGCCACTGATGAGCTGAACTACCCAAGTAATGAGTTGATTCGTGTTGGCTCGTGCCCAGCGCCCAAGTCTCCCTCTCAAGGGCACCGGCGTGTCAACCAGGATCCCTCTCTTTGAGATCTCTGGATGGAACTTGGTTGTCTCTGTGGCGAAAAAGATGACTGAACCGAGCTTATCGCCACTTCTGAATGAATGTTTAAGGGGCGTCGTATTAAACAATCGAAGCTTCAGATGCCCTGTGTACGATGGCTCGACCTTCGCTGGGGCTATCAGAACCCCTCTATCAAGAAAAAGACTACCTGTAGGTACCACGATGCCATACATATTGTGTGGCACTTTAATGTTTTCGCTAACCTGCACAACAATTGAGCCGTGCCGGGCCAAGGCCACACCCTCATCACCAATTCTATGCATTTGGTTGGAAGATGGGCCGTATTTTTCACTCCATGCCTCTCCGACCGTCAGTTCGAGTGAAAAGGCCTCCGGCTCCCTTCCTCCCTGAAGCAGAAGCATGCTGCGATCCGAGGAGCAATTTGAGGCGAAGACTTGCGCATCCGATGTTGTGCGTGCTCTTATGTGGATGACGCTCATTTACTTCTGCCTTTCAGGGGTCTCCGCGACGATTCTGCCGAAGTTCCACTGGCCTCGATATTTGGTTGCACCCTTGCCCACCGCAAACAGAACTAAGTGGCAGAAGCGTGCAGCGCGCTCAATCAGAAAGCCGTCTTTCATGGCTACTGACAACCCGAAAGTTAGAGGGCCTGAGTATCCTGGTGGAACAACGCTCGTGTGCAGCGCGACACCACTTCGAAAGAGAGTACTCCGCGGAAAGACTAGTCCCGCCATGTTCAATGGAAGATTCATTGTCTCCATCGTTGTGACCAAGTACCATTCTCCATGTTCAAGCATGTACGTTCCGTCAGGACTGCCCTCTAGCGCTTTCGCGCCCGATGTTTGCCTCGTGTCGCAACGTAGTGCTCCCTTACCCTCGGTTTGAAGAACGCCATCTAAGCGAAGGTCGAAACCGACTCCTTCGGGTTCATGCAACTCTCGCTCAGACAAGTTCGCAATCGGTGGTTTGCGGGTCTTTAGATTGAGGATGGTCGAGGGGGGGATGATCATGACAGTCACTCGGTCCCTTTGGAAGCGGTGCTAGTAGATTTGCAGCCTCCTGCGCTGCACCTGCAACTCGTGCATCGAGCCATCGGAATGCCAGGGCGGGACTGATGATGAGACGGCAGCGCATGAGCATGGTTGCCTGCGCGTCTGGCCATTCGCTGACGCGAATTGGTCGCCGTGAGCGTGTAAGACGATCTGGCGGGCGCTATCAGCCCTTGGGCAAGTAGCCAGAAGAGGTTAGGTAACCCGTGGAAGCGGGTTGACGATTGACAGTTCGAGCACATGTGGCGCCACTCTACAGGTGAACAAGGCGATATGCGCACCCACCGTTGGGGCGTATTCTGTCCTTTCGTCCATCGCGGGTGAGTCATCTGCTGGTCGTGAGAGTTGTGGCATCCGTCAGCGGTCGTGGGGTGACGGTCGTATCGACAGGCGGGGCTTAGCCCGCGTGCGCACGTACGGGCGTGGCCCGCGACGAGGGACCAAGGCCAACAACGCAGCGGTTGCTGACGGCGGCTGACGAGACCACTATTCGCGATCCTGGCATGTTGCGGTGCTCCGCGAGACCCGGCGCCATGCCCCAAAGACCGGACTGCGAGGACTGCCGACAAGCACCGAACTGAGGTGAGCACACTCATGCCGATGACCGCTTGCCGATCGTTCGAGCTGGCCGGCCCGAGCCGAAGCGGCTCCTCCGCTGGTCAACAGGCTACCCCGAAGCAAGCTGGCTCACGCCATGTTGAACTTTCGCCTGGCTCGCGTGATGAGCCAGTCCGCATGCAGAATGGCGACCAATACCACCCGAGAACGGGGAGGCGGGTAGAAGCATGCCGGGCTACACTGGCCGGCGGCGGTACCGGAGACGCCTGTGGACGAGCAGCAGATCACCATTGCGATGAGCGAAGACGAGCCTGGGTTTCCCCATGTCTCGCCTGACCGCATCATGCTCAGTGCGCTGGTGGGCTTCACCAACGACGTGCAGATGTTCCTGAAGGGACAGAACCGCGACATCAACCCTGACAAGGTGCATGTCGCGGTTGTCGAGGGGTCGTTCGCGATCGCTACGGAGCCGTTGCGCCTTCCAGATGCGCTCCAGCGCGACCTTTTGGCCCTCTTTGATTCGCAACTGATTGACCGAGTTGATCGCAAGCGACGTGAAGTCATCGAGAAGTGGCAGAAGCTTGCAAAGATCCGCCCGGGATTCGCATTCAAAATCTCGGTGCCGTTTCTCGGTAGTCCAATCATCATTGACAAGGACACGGACTACCGACTTGATGATGCAGACCGATGGGTAGCAATTGAGCGGTACGTGCACGGTGTCATTACAGAGGTCGGCGGTACAACCAATTCGAACCTTCACGTGCGGCTGCAGAACGGGTTACCGCTCATCGTGTCGGCCAAGAAGAACATTCTGCGCGACGACGATGTAAATCGCGTATACAAGGCGGCCACGCTTCGTGTGAAGGCACAGTTTAATGTTGTCACGCACGAACTTAAGGACGCTATGCTGATCGAGTTCGTCGACTACAAGCCCGAGTTCGACGAAGCGGCGTTCGGCAGGATGACGCAGCGGGGTGCCCAGGCATGGAAGGACGTGCCGAACGCGACGCAGTGGGTTGACGACATGCGGGGGCATTGAGTCTTGAACGGCGCACTTGTCGATACCAGCTTCCTGATTAGCCTCGTTGATCCTGGGCGACCCCACCATGAGACTGCAAAAGCGTATTATCAAGAATGCATTCGGCGCAGAGTACCGATGCTCCTCTCAACTATTGTTATATCCGAGTTCCATGTAAAACAGCAGATTACGGACCTTGAACTTCGCAATTTTCTCGTCCTGCCGTTTAACATCGACGATGCGATGATGTGCGGCGACCTTGTGCGAGAGTTTCCACGCGACCCGCTTGATGATCGGGTAACGGTAAAAGACGACATGAAGATAATTGCCCAGGCGTTACTACAGGACGCGCCCGCTGTCTTGTCTGAAGACGAGAGTACCCTTGCTAAGTACTTGCGGCGCCTGCGAGAGAAGACCCTCACTGCCCCCCAAATCATCCTACTTAAGAATGGCTTTGACATGTCTTGGTTTAACCACGGTCAAACCTCGTTTCTAGAGAATCGATAAGCTGGGCCACACTTCTGATTTTTTGAGTGCTGGCCATGACACGACCTTGTTTTGCGGGAGGGATTGGCCCGAGTTTGGGTTCAACCATGCCAGTAATCTACGACGTTGATCTCGTTTTCGCTGGTCTGCAGGACGCCCCGACCAACTTAGCGAAGCCATCACGTTACCAAGGAGTGTTCGCAGATGCTTCGGTCGATTTGTGGAGTTGACGCAGCGCCTCACGTCCGCAATGCGGAAGGAATTGAAGGCTAGAACGGAAGTTGAGTGACAGGCTAGCGGCTTCGGCGGCTTAAATGAGGTAACCGCACTCTTCAAGCATCTGCGCAACGAAGAACAGCATAAGCGGCAGATCTGCATTTCAGTGTACGAGACTCTTTTCTTCGAACCATTTGGGCTTGGTGGAGGAAGAATGGAAGAATTGCAGCGTGGGGACATGCAACTTACTAACTTACTGACCAGTTGCTTGACAAGCCACCGGAAGCGCTGAGACTGTTCGACTCAGATCCGGAGGGCAGTTGGAGAGTCTTGGGATTAGTGCTGCCACCGTTTTCCCTGAGATTCAGAGCGTCGCTGAGCACATAAAACCTTCTTGTGTCATGAGGGAAGATGCTCATTTTGCAGGCGCACGGCGCACGAGCTCGCATCACCACCCGTAGAAACGCGGCTAGGTCTCGGCTAGGTCTCGACCTCACCGCTTGGTTAGACGGCTTGGTAGTCAGGGGGTTGCCCAGCGGTTCCGCAGGCGTCGTTCGGAAGGGATTCGATATCGACCTGTTGCTCACGCTCACCCGCGCAGGGGGCGACTCGAATGCAGCGGAAACTGCCGACGTTGCCTTAACGATCGCCGCCTCAATCCTTCAGCCCGAGCGAATAGGCAAGTAGCGGGTCATAGCAGCGGGTCGCTCCGGGCCGCACGCCTCGTCGATCTCCTGGCGAGCTCGATGATCAAAGATCGAGCAGACAAAATGGAGAGCGTCCGGTCGTTCTTTCGAATGAACGAAGACAGACCCATCGTGATTAACGATCGGGTATGTCGAGCGTCGGCTGTCTTTGTCCGCGACCTCAAGCATCGACACAACCTGTTCGCCAAGCCTCTCCCTCACGCGACTTACCGCTGATTGGAACTCTGTCAACTCCAACGAGTGGGTTGCCGACACCCGGGCACCAGGCCCGAGAGGCATGTATTGGTAGATGCTCCAGCGCCATGGCGCCAGTCCATGGACATGCGTGGCGAGATCGACGAGCGAATCGACATTTCGCCGGGAAACAATCGTATTGACTTTAAAGCGGGCGCCGATCCTGCTGAGCCATCGTAGGCGCTTCATCACCATGTCGAAATGCCCGGGCGCGCTTCGCATACGATCGTGTACGTCCGCGCCGGCGCCGTCAAGTGGCAGTCCCACTAGGTCAATGATCTCGCTGACAAGCAGCGTGTTGACCTGCGACTCGGTCAGTGACTTGCCGTGGGTATCGATGTGCACGTGCAGCCCTGCTGCCTTCGCGCGCAGGGCCAAGTCGCCGACGTAGGAATACTGGAAAGGATCGCCGCCGCCGAACGTGATCGCATGAAACCCCAGTGATGCCACCCGATCGATGACGCCTTCGACGACCTTCCGCTGGGCAGGGACGGTCTCGAAGAGCACATAGCACCACTCGCAGCTGAGCGCGCAGCGATGGGAAAAGTTCAGGACGACCCGAGTCGGACGTCCGTTGAAGCTGGTGGTCACAAGAGCTCGTACTAGGCCGTGTACTGACGGGGCTTAAGCACAGGCAAATTCTCGGGAAGCATCTTCTGCTTCTTGGAGTCCTCGATCCACTCTTCGAAGGACGTCCCGGATCGCCAGAGGGTATCTAGGTGGCTCTTGAACAGGCGATACAGCCCCACCCCTTCAGCCGGCGTGGCAGGCTCGACCTGCAGACAGATGCTTCGGTTCTCGATGCGGTTGTCGATGACTCCGACGTGATACGGGTCAATGAACATGGTGGTCGCTGTCGTGAAGACCGTGGCGTGCATGCCGTAGCGAACGAACCGCACGTCGAGCGTCGGGTAGGTGTTGTACAGCTTGATCAGCCCCGGCACGTTCATACAGCTTGATCAGCCCCGGCACGTTCAACTTGGAATCGAACTGCTCGCCGTCGACATTGAGATTGTTTCGGAAGCGCTTCTCCGCGGAGAACGGATCGATCAGCACGACCCGGAATTCCACGCCCTCCTTAAGACGCTTTTCGACGGCAGGCCAGTGCCGGTAGATGCCGGGATCGAGATAGGACGCCCCCGAATTCGCGCACAGCCACATGGCCGTGGCGGTAGCCACCTGGGCTTGGGTCATCCGATTGCGGCGATCCTGATCAGCCGATTTCTGCATGTCAAAGTAGTCGACGAGGCCTTGTGGAATCGCCGCCGTTGCGATCTTGGCGGAAAGGTCCTCTCGCACGAAGAGTTCCTTAAGCGCGGGGCGAGCTTCGACAAGCTTGATCGCCGCGAAGATCACAAAGGAGAGAGCCGAGACCGCGAAGAACAACGGCCACTTGCTGTTCTGGCTCAAATAGGCCGCCCCCACCGCGATGATGAATAGGACCAGTTCGCCGGCGACGAGAATGTGGTGAAGGAAGGCTCGGTTGGAATGTGCCATGGATATCGGCGCGGCGACTAGCCACGTTCATCTATCTGAGGGGGCGTGAGGTATACCGTCGCACCGGCCCTTCGCCACAGCGCTATAAGCCACGAACTTCACTTGTAGCGAGGAGTGTGAGTTGCTCGCAACATCGACTGCAACTACTTCAAGAAGCCGGCTTCTTTGCGCTGTGCCGGTGCCTAGCCAAGTTCACGCGAAGTGCTTGCTTCTCGTGGTCCTTGAGATGATCCCAGTTGATACGTAGACCCGGTCGCACACCAAAATGTTTGGCGGTGTCCGGACTAAGCTTGTTGGACGGAATTAAGGTACCTGTGTCATCGAAGGAAATCAGACCGCGGTCGAATAGGTTGTCGAGCGAAACCGACAAGAGCAGGCCATTATTGACGTCGCCACGGATCGTTTCATCTTCGCTCCAGGCAACGATGTGAGACGCGCGTAGCTGGTCGTTGCAAGGCGCCCCGTGAACCGAGCACATGTTTCTCCATCTGCGCAGCAGCTCACGCTTAAATGCGGCATGCTGCGGACCTCGAACCCAGACCTCACGCAAGATCTCAGATGGCCCTGAGTTAGCTTTCAGCTGGGAAGGGAGAAGGGCGCTGTCTGCTGCCTGGGCGATCTGTTGCAGTAATGTCTCCTGCGACCATTCGCTCTTCAACGCATCGAGGATCTCCCGCGTCTCAGCGGACTTATTGCCCCACGCTTTCTCTGCATAGCTGACATAGCCTTCGATCGCCGCGATCACGTTTGGCACGGCCGCGTCGCCGAGCTTGGCGACAATTGCGTCGATGAATAGCCGCAGCCCAACGGCCCGCATCGGCGCTTTGAAATCCTGGCCCTGAACAAGGCACCTGAAGTTGTTGAGGAGAGCACTGGTCGTGCGCTCATTTATGCCCAGAGCGAGGTTCAATGTCTGGATCTCATCTGGCCGGTTGGCGTTCTCAAAAAATACGCGTACAGCCGCGTCGCGCACCGCGAGGTAATGCTCTTCGGGGATGACTCGAAACCGTTCGCTGGCAACTGATTCAGTGTCTTCAATGACTGTCATCGGCGGTAGTGGTTGCTCGTCGAAACTGGTCCCGACGTCATCTCCGGGCACTTCCAGCTTCAGCCAAAGGGCCGAGCCATCTGCCTGCATTTGCACATCAGAGATGCCGAAAACATATGCCGGTGCACAGCGGTGCGTCTTGCCGTCCTTGAGGATGCCCTTCATCGGTATCGGTTGGGGCATCTTGATGGCAATCTGCAGCGCGGCCCATAGTGACTTTCTGTTCAGAGACGTCTCACCGCTAGGCTCCTTGCCGACCCGATACCAAAAGGTGCCGGAAATCGGGTCGCGCGTGATAGCCCAGGCCTCAAACTCTCGCGTTCCAGCCAGCGTGTGGAAATTCCATAGGGTCATGCCGAAACGTCTTGCATTTCCCTTTCTGGCCTGATCCATCGGAACATTGAAGGAGAACCACCGTTGGCCGGCTGCCAGCACGTTTAGTGATTGTCGATACGCTTGGTCCGATGGCATTGAGTAGATGGTAGGCATGACTATTTCCTCCTTAGATCCTTCTCATTCTTGGGCACACATGGTTGGCAAATGCACTCGCTGACAACGCGGAGAACTCGACATAGAGGACTTTCGTGACGGTGTGGTCTATGCCATCGACCGGCTGCGTCAGCTAGCGGTGGCGGCAAGCGCAGGTGGTGAAGTCCGCTGGCATTCGATGTCGTTTCAAGGAGGCATCGGCCTCATTCGCCTATTTGGCTCTGCCTATTTATTTAGTAAGGTATTGCGCATTTCCAGATACCCAACAAAGATGGAGATTGACACCGCCACGCCGACCAACCGGAACCAAGCGATCGATCGAGGCTTGCGCACCAAGCAGTCTTGCGAAGACCGAATAATCAGCGAACCAGCTGTTCGACCGGCTGAAGGAGTGGACGAGCATGATGGCTTGTGATGCGCAGAAACGCTTGGCCTCTATGACGGCAGATGCTGCGCGGTGGAGCAGTTGATACCTCGTGGAGCCCGGAAGCGGCTCTGTCAGACTGAGTTGCTCTTGAAGATAAGCTAGGCGTGCTGCCTTGCCGGGTGAGGCTTCGGCGAGCCATTCGTCCAACGTAGGACCGAACGGTTCTTCTACCTTGCCCTCCACTGCAACGGAAACGAGGTTTGCGCCGCTGCGAGCGAGCGCCCAGACATCATTCTGCGAAGGTCGTCGACCGCCTGGCAACGAGACTTGGTGTTCGGGGATGGCAAGGAGAAGCTCAATGTCCGAGAACAGTTCGGAGGATGTGAGGACCGCTTTGATCTCTGCTGGAAACCCAGCAGCTTCCTGCCAAGAGTAGGCGAGTGTCCGCGCCGAATATCCTGTGCGCCAGTGCTTCACTGGTTCGGCCAAGAATTGCGCCCACTGCTCGGCGCTTGTAGCCCGGATATGAATTTTGCTCACGGTGCTGATCTCCAGGTCGCCGAGAGCTGACGTTCGAAACGAGCGGCAGCTGAGATGCGAACGTTCGGGACCCAAAATAGGTGACATGCGCGATTTGCGCATGCGGTTCCTCCCTGGCCGGTTAGTCTCCGCCGTTTTGCTGCGCAACGCCAGGGCCGCGGGAGAACTCTTCACCCCTAAGTCGGGGGGGGGGAGGCTACGCGAAGATTGATATCGCTACGACCACGTCAGAAGATGCGCAAACGCGTTGGTCCACGAGCCTCTTGCCTTTGATGTCAGTCGGCCTATCACGCGACGGTAAGAAGCAAATGGGAGGGCCGGCGGACATGATGCGAAGAAGAAGCAGTCCAGCGAAGGACTTGATGAACCTTGTGGCGGTGCTGCCGCGGTGGTCGGGCTCTCACTACCCACAAGCTTCGGGTACGCTACCCGCTCCGCAAAACGGCCCATAGTGTTCCCCCAGATCGCAACCGGCGCCAACCAAACAGCCCCCACCCCATGGAACAAACCCAGCTCAACTGGATTGCGAACTTCATCTGGGGCATCGCTGACGACGTGCTCCGCGACCTCTACGTGCGCGGCAAGTACCGCGACGTGATCCTGCCGATGACCGTACTTCGCCGCCTCGACGCCATGCTCGAAGCAACGAAGCAGGCGGTGCTCGACATGAAGGCCTCGCTCGACAAGGCGGGCATCACCAACCAGGACCAGGCCTTGCGTCAAGCGGCCAGGCAGGCCTTCTACAACACCTCCAGGTTCACCCTGCGCGACTTGAGGGCTCGCGCGAGCCAGCAGCAGCTGAAGGCCGACTTCGAGGCCTACCTCGACGGCTTCTCGCCCAACGTGCAGGAGATCCTGGAGAACTTCGAGTTCCGCAACCAGATCCCGCGACTGTCGAAGGCCGACGCGCTCGGATCGCTGATCGAGAAACTGCTTTCGCCCGACGTCAACCTGAGCCCGAACCCGGTGCTCCACGGCAACGGCTCGCTCAAGCATCCCGGCCTCGACAACCACGGCATGGGCACCGTGTTCGAGGAACTGGTGCGCCGCTTCAACGAAGAGAACAACGAGGAAGCCGGCGAACACTGGACACCGCGCGACGCCGTGAAACTGATGGCGAAGCTGATCTTCCTGCCTGTCGCCCACGAGATCGAGTCCGGCACCTACCTCATCTACGACGCCGCTTGCGGCACGGGCGGCATGCTCACCGTGGCCGAAGAGGCGCTTCAGCAGCTGGCCCACGAGCAAGGCAAGGAGGTGGCGACCCATCTCTACGGCCAGGAGATCAACGCCGAGACCTATGCCATCTGCAAGGCCGACCTGCTGCTCAAGGGCGAAGGCGACGCGGCCGACAACATCGTCGGCGGCCCCGAGCACTCCACGTTGGCCAACGACGCCTTCCCGTCTCGCGAGTTCGACTTCATGCTCTCCAACCCGCCCTACGGCAAGAGCTGGAAGAGCGACCTCGAACGCATGGGCGGCAAAGACGGCATCAAGGACCCGCGCTTCGTGATCGAGCACGCGGGCGACGCCGAGTACTCGCTCGTCACCCGCTCCAGCGACGGCCAGATGCTCTTCCTTGCCAACATGCTCTCGAAGATGAAGCGCGACAGCCGGCTCGGCAGCCGCATCGCTGAGGTGCACAACGGCTCGTCGCTTTTTACCGGCGACGCCGGGCAGGGCGAGAGCAACATCCGCCGCTGGATCATCGAGAACGACTGGCTCGAAGCCATCGTCGCGCTGCCGCTGAACATGTTCTACAACACCGGCATCGCCACGTACATCTGGGTGCTCTCCAACCGCAAGCCCGAGCATCGCCGCGGCAAGGTGCAGCTCATCAACGCCACGCAGTGGTTCAAGCCGATGCGCAAGAATCTGGGCAAGAAAAACTGCGAGCTTTCGGACGAAGACATCCGGCGCATCTGCGACACCTTCCTCGCCTTCGATGAAAGCGAGCAATCAAAGATCTTTCCGAATGCCGCCTTCGGCTACTGGAAGGTGACGGTCGAGCGGCCGCTGCGGCTAAGGGGCATCGACCCGAACCGTGCGTACACCCCGAAGGAGATCAAGGCGCTGAAGGAGACTTCCGAACGCGCCGACGATGGGCCGGCCGTCATCCGCAAGATTCACAAGAAGGGCACGGCAGCCGACCCCCTGCGCGGCCTGTTCCAGGCCACCGCCGAAGGGAAGCTTGCCGTCGTCGAATACGAGCCGGACCCGGATCTGCGTGACACCGAGCAGGTACCTCTGATGGAGGAGGGCGGCATTGATGTGTTTCTTGAGCGCGAGGTGCTGCCGCATGCGCCCGACGCGTGGTACCTGGCGGACAGCGTGAAGACCGGCTACGAGATCAGCCTCACGCGCTACTTCTACAAGCCGCAGCCGCTTCGCACGCTGGACGAGATTCGGGCGGACATCCTGGCGCTGGAAAACGAAACCGAAGGGCTGCTGGGCGAGATCATCGGTGGAACCACATGATCGCCCACCTCAAGTCTTACCCTAGGATGAAGGATTCCGGCGTTCCGTGGCTTGGGGAGGTGCCGGAGCATTGGAGTGTCCTGCGGCTCCGCAATGCCACGGACATGCGCGTCAGCAACGTGGACAAGCGTGCCAACGAGAATGAAGTGCCGGTTCGCCTGTGCAACTACGTGGATGTGTATAAGAACGATCGCATTCGCGCCAGCATGCCCTACATGCGGGCGTCGGCAACGCAAGTTGAGATCGCTCGCTTTCGCCTAGCTGCGGGAGACGTTTTAATTACCAAGGACTCCGAGGCTTGGAATGACATCGGAGTGCCTGCGCTGGTGGAGGATTCAGCAGATGACTTGGTCTGCGGCTATCACTTGGCGCTCCTGCGACCCTTCAGCGACCGAATCATCGGCGCATATTTGTTTCGCTCTCTTCAAAGTCCAGCTGTCGCGTACCAACTTCACGTCGAGGCAAACGGCGTAACGAGGTACGGTCTCTCTCACTCCGCCATCAAGTCGATCTGGCTGCCAACACCACCGCTCGCGGAACAAGCTGCCATCGCCCGGTTCCTGGACTACGCCGACCGGCGGCTCCGACGCTACATCCGCGCCAAGCAGAAGCTGATCAAGGTGCTGGAGGAGCAAAAGCAGGCCATCATCCACCGCGCCGTCACGCGCGGCCTCGACCCCAACGTTCGCCTCAAGCCGTCCGGCGTGGAGTGGCTGGGGGAGGTGCCAGAGCATTGGGAGCTGAAGCGGCTCAAAGATATAGCCACTGTGCAGACCGGCATCACGTTGGGAAAGGACTATCGAGCATCAGAGACGCGTCGCTACCCATACCTTCGCGTGGCCAACGTCCAAGCTGGACACGTTGACCTTCGTTCAGTCAAGGAGATCGACGTTCCTGAGTCAGAAGCTCGTCGATGCATGCTCAGAGCGAGGGACGTGTTGATGACGGAAGGCGGCGATATTGACAAACTGGGGCGTGGCTGCATCTGGACCGGCGAGGTTGCCAGCTGCCTTCATCAGAACCACGTGTTTGCCGTCAGGTGCGGAACTCGACTGTTGCCGGAGTTCTTGGTGGGGCTAATGGCTTCATCGCATGGTCGTTCCTACTTCCAAGCTACGGCCAAGCAGACAACAAATCTTGCGGCGACGAATGGCACGACGCTTCGAGCATTCCCGTTGTTTCTACCGGATATCGAGGAACAGCGACGGATTCTTCTCTCGGTAGGGGCTGAGACGGAAGCGGTGGACCGCGCAGTGATTGCCACCAAGCATGAAATCAAGCTTCTCCGCGAATACCTAACGCGCCTGATCGCTGATGTCGTCACCGGCAAGGTCGATGTGCGCGAAGTCGCTACGAATTTGCCTGACGAAATCGACGAGGCGCGACCGATCGACGAAGCCGATGCCCAGGCCGATAACCAGAAAAACGCGGCCGACGATCCGGAAGCGTCACTGGAGGAGGCGGAAGCGTGACCTCATCATCTCGGTGGGCGACCGCGTCAACTCGCGGCGCGGCACGCAATTCCAAATCTGAACTACGGGATTGGGAAGCGGAGGAGAGCCATGACGACGGACACCAGCGAGCGCGGGCTCGAACGGTTGATCTGCATCGCATTGACGGGCGCGCCTTGCGATCCGGCCGCCCTCGGCGCCGAAGAGCGCCCGGCGACCCACAGCTGGGGCTGGTGCGGTAGTCGGCCCAACGACTACGACCGCGAGTACTGCGTCGATCTGGCGCAGCTCGCGGCGTTCCTGAGGACCACGCAGCCCAAAGTCGCCGAAGCCATCGGCGTCGATGAAGACAGCCCGACACGTCACAAGTTCCTCGCGCGGGTTCAAGGCGAGGTCACTCGGCGCGGCACCATTGACGTGCTGCGCCACGGCATCAAGCACGGCGCGCTGAACATCGATCTGTTCTATGGCAAGCCCTCGCGGAGCAACGAGAAGGCAGCAGAGCTTAACCGTGCCAACCGGTTCAGCGTGACCCGCCAGCTGCGCTACAGCCGCGACGAGACGCACCGCGCGCTGGACCTGGGCCTGTTCATCAACGGGCTGCCGGTGGCCACCTTCGAGCTGAAGAACAGCCTCACAAAGCAGACGGTGGATGACGCGGTGGAGCAGTACAAGGCCGACCGCGACCCGCGCGAGAAGCTCTTCGAGTTCGGCCGCTGCGTGGCGCACTTCGCGCTGGACGAGCACGAAGTGCGCTTCTGCACCCATCTCAAGGGCAAGGGCTCGTGGTTCCTTCCTTTCAACCAAGGCTGGAACGACGGCGCGGGCAACCCGCCCAACCCCAACGGACTGAAGACGGACTACCTGTGGCAGCGAATTCTCACGCGCGCGGGGCTCACCGACATCCTGGAGAACTACGCCCAGGTGGTGGAGGTCAAGGACGAGAAGACCGGCAAGAAGAAGGCAACCCAGATTTGGCCGCGATATCACCAACTCGAGGTGGTGCGGCGGCTGCTTGCCGATGCCGGCCAGCATGGCGCCGGCCGGCGGTACCTGATCCAGCATTCGGCAGGCAGCGGCAAGTCGAACTCCATCGCCTGGCTTGCGCATCAGTTGATCGCACTGGCGAAGGACGGTGCCTCAATCTTCGATTCGATCATCGTGGTGACCGACCGGCGCATCCTCGACCAGCAGATCCGCGACACGATCAAGCAGTTCGCTCAGGTGGGCGCGACGGTGGGGCATGCAGAGCACTCGGGCGACCTGCGCAAGTTCATCGGCGCGGGCAAGAAGATCATCATCACCACGGTGCAGAAGTTTCCGTTCATCCTCGACGAGATCGGCAGCGAACACCGGGGGCGGCGCTTCGCGATCGTCATCGACGAGGCGCACTCCAGCCAGGGAGGGCGCACGTCGGCAGCATTGTCGATGGCTCTTTCTGCCGCGGGTGCAGAAGAGGAAGACGAGACGCCGGAAGACAAGATCAACCGGCTGATGGAAGCGAAGAAGCTGTTGCCCAACGCCAGCTACTTCGCATTCACCGCCACGCCGAAGAACAAGACGCTGGAGATCTTCGGCCAGCCCGAACCTCAGCCCGACGGCACGGTGAAGCATCGGCCGTTTCACAGCTACACGATGAAGCAGGCGGTGCAGGAAGGCTTCATCCTCGACGTGCTGAAGCACTACACGCCGGTCGAGAGCTACTACAAGCTGGTGAAGAAGGTGGAGGGCGACCCCGAGTTCGACACCAAGCGCGCGAAGAAGAAGCTGCGCCGCTATGTCGAGAGCCACGACCACGCCATCCGCCTGAAGGCCGAAATCATGGTGGACCACTTCCACGAGCAGGTGCTCGCGCTCAGCAAAATCGGCGGTGAGGCGCGCGCGATGGTGGTCACGAGCGGCATCGAGCGTGCAATCCAGTATTTCCACGCCATCCGCGACTACCTGGCCGAACGCAAGAGCCCTGGCCGGGCCATCGTCGCGTTCTCGGGCGAGCATGAATACGGCGGCGCCAAGGTGACCGAAGCGTCGCTCAACGGTTTTCCTTCGAGTCTCATAGCCGACAAGATTCAGCAGGATCCATATCGCTTCCTGATCTGTGCCGACAAGTTCCAGACGGGCTACGACGAGCCGTTGCTGCACACGATGTATGTGGACAAGACCCTCGCCGGCATCAAGGCCGTGCAGACACTTTCGCGGCTCAATCGCGCGCACCCGAAGAAGCACGACGTGTTCGTGCTCGACTTCATGAACGACGCCGACAGCATCCAGGCGGCGTTCGCCGACTACTACCGCACGACGATCCTGGCCGAAGAGACGGACCCGAACAAGCTGCACGATCTGAAGGCGGCGCTCGATGGAGCGCAGGTGTATACGCAAAATCAGATCGACACTTTCGTCGAGCTGTACCTGGGTGGCGCACAGCGCGACAAGCTCGACCCGATTCTGGATGCGTGCGTGGGCGACTATCGCGAGCAGCTGAACGAGGACGCGCAAGTCGAGTTCAAGGGCAAGGCCAAGGCCTTCACGCGCACCTACGGGTTCCTTTCCGCGGTGCTGCCGTACACGAACGCGGAGTGGGAGAAGCTGTCCATTTTTCTGAACTTCCTCGTGTCCAAACTACCCGCTCCGGTGGAGGAAGACCTGTCGAAAGGCATCCTGGAATCCATCGACATGGACAGCTACCGCGTGGAGAAACAGGCAGCGATGAAGATCCAGCTGCCCGATGCGCAAGCCGAGATCGGGCCGGTGCCGACTTCGAGCGGTGGCCGCAAGCCCGAGGCCGAGCTGGACAAGCTGTCGAACATCCTCAAGACCTTCAACGACCAGTTCGGCAACGTCTCGTGGACGGATACCGACCGGGTGCACAAGCTCATCACCGAAGACATTCCGAACCGCGTGGCGGCCGACAAGGCCTACCAGAACGCCCGCCAGAACTCCGACAAGCAGAACGCCCGCATCGAGCACGACAAGGCGCTGGCGCGCGTGATGACGGCCGTGCTGAAGGACGACACCGAGTTGTTCAAGCAGTTCATGGACAACGAGTCGTTCAAGCGGTGGCTGACGGATATGGTGTTCGCTTTGACGTACGAACCTCACGCCTGAGCGCTGAACAGAGCGGCCTCAAAGGTGCCCCCAAATCTCGCAAAGATGGGTGCAAACCAGGCCCGTTTTCGCAGGCAATTCAGGCCGCATACAATCTCGCAAATGAAAGCGCAAAAAATCGCGCGCTACGACGCTCCGCATCAGTTCGAACCGCTGCTGCCGGATGCGCGCGCGATGGAGCCGCTTCTCGAGCGCGCCAGTGATCTGACAAGAGCCGCCACCTCGCTTGGTTTATCCGCAGCAGCACCGGCGCAGCGCGAACTGCGTGTGCTGCTGCGTTCGATGAACAGCTACTACACGAACCGGATCGAGGGCGAGCACACGCGACCGAGCGACATCGATCGAGCGCTGCAAAACGACTTCTCCTCGAACGCCGACCTCGCACGCAAGCAGCGACTCGCGGTGGCCCACATCCGCACCGAGGAAAGATGCGAACGAACGATAGACGAGTCAACGCAAACAGAAGGCCACGAGGCTGGCTCCCTGGCGGCGTTGAAGTCCCTTTATGAAGCCGATGCTCTCGTCTGGCTGCATGAGGAGCTGTTCTCCGGGCTGACCGATCAGGATCTGCGCCTGTCGAATGGCTCAGTGATGGTCCCAGGGGTCGTTCGCGAGACGGGGGTGGCCGTGGGGCAGCACGAAGCTCCGATCCCTGAGTCGCTCGGTCGATTCATCGAGCGCTGGACTGCCGTCTACGGTGGTGCGCGCCGCGGTGAGGCTTCTGTGGTGGCAGCTGCAGCATCGCACCACCGATTAGCCTGGATCCATCCGTTTCCCGACGGCAATGGCCGGGTTGCTCGTCTGCATACGCACCTGGCCTTGCACGCGATGGGCCTCACTCACGGCTTGTGGTCTCCGCTGCGCGGCTTCGCCCGCACCGAGGAACGCTACAAGGCGCTTCTCCAGGCTGCCGACGAGCACCGCCGCGGTGATCTCGACGGCCGGGGAAATCTCAGCCAGGCTGCGCTCGTCGATTGGATCGGGTACACGCTGGACGTCTGCATCGACCAGGTGCAGTTCATGAGCCGCCTGATCGACGCGACGGGAATGAGGGACCGTCTCGAAGCCGCCTTGGCCTTCGAGGGCGCTCTGCGGTCCGGAGCCAGACGCGAGGCGCTGATCCCGCTGCACTACCTCTTCGTCACGCAGTCTGAAATCGGCCGTGCAGATTTCAAGACCATGACGGGGCTGGGCGATCGTCTGGCGACTGAGCTCGTGTCTTCGCTTCTGCGCACCGGATATCTGGCGAGCGATTCGGCCTACGGAAAGGTCCGTTTCGCCATACCAAGACATGCCTTGCGCTTTCTCTTCCCCGCTCTCTGGCCGGAAGCTGAGCAGGATCAGGCGCTCATCTCATCGCAGATGAAGCATGCACAACCCGAGAGCCGCGGGCCGCAGCGGCAGCCGCCACCAACGCGTTGACGCAGGGCATTGCGAGCGCCGTGAGCTCGCCTCTACGCCGCCTCGAGGTACCCCAATCGACGCGATACCTCGACGGCACAAGCTCGAAGCGGACTCGCTACCTTGCCGCTCCAGTCGTTGTCGAACGTGGCCTCTGGGCCCATCGCCGTGATGCCCAGGACCAGGTTGCCGGCTGAATCGAAAACCGGAGCGCAAAAGGCATTGATGCCGGGGATAGGGTGCCCGATGGTCCGCGACAGGCCACGCCGGCGCGTCTCGACGATCGCCTCCTCCACTTCAGCGCGCGTCAACAGCATCGTGCCGCCGGCGCGGCCGCTTTGGCGAGCGACGTCTTCGATGATGAGCTTCTCTACCACCTTCGGCGGCATGTAGGCCGCAAACAAGCGGCCCGTGGCCGTGTAGGCGAGCGACATCACGGTGCCGGTGCGCAGATTCACGTGCAGCGGGTGAATCGGCTCTTCCATGCGAACGACCGTCGGCCCGAGATTGCCCCACACGGCGACGGCGATGCTCTGCTCGGTTTCAGCCGCCAGGTCCTGGATGAGGGGCGTTGCCTCCTTCACCGGATCGAGTCGCTGAAGGCGCGTCAGGCCCAGCTGCAGGGCGAGCGGACCCAGCTCATAGCACCCCGACGCATCCTGCGTGACGAAGCCGACCTTCAGGAAACTGACCATGTAAGGGTGGGCTTTGCCGGTGGACATCCCGGCCGCCTTTGCCAACTCGCGCAGGGGCATCGGAGCCACGTGGCGCGCCAGCTCGACCAGCAGCTGACTGCCGATCTCGATGGACTGGATTCCGCGTCGAGCCTTCTCTTCCATGCGTGGCGCTGCGGTGACTGTGGATGGGGCGAGTATAGCCATCAGGGTTTTTACTAGCATAGACAGATGCATCCTACCATCGCTGATAAAGCGATATTCTCAAATACGTTTGACTATATCGAGACGTTGACCTAGACTTCGCAGCATCGATTCACGGAGAGCAACTGCATGGAACAGAGGAATTTCGAGTGCGATGTGTTGGTGATCGGAACCGGCGCGTCGGGGATGTCGGCGGCGGTCACCGCCGCGTCACAGGGACTGAAAGTTCTGGTTGTCGAGAAGGAAGCCACCTATGGCGGCACGACGGCCCGCTCAGGCGGCTGGCTGTGGATCCCCGGGACACGGCTCGCCACGGAGCAGGGAATCACCGAGCCCGCAGGCGCGGCCCGCACGTATATGCAGCACGAAGCGACGACGCATTTCGACGCTGCGCGTGTCGATGCCTTCCTGGCGAACGGTCCGAAGGCGATCGACTTCTTCACCCGAAACACCACCGTGCAGTTCGACATGCCGCCGGTCTTTCCGGACTACCACGCTGAAGCTCCGGGCGGTCAGCAGGGTGGCCGTTCCATGGTCACTCGTCCGTTCGATGGGCGGGAGCTGGGTCCGCGAATCGAGCAGCTCGCGCCGCCTCTTCCCGAACTGACCGTCTTCGGGATGATGCTCGGCTCCGGCAAGGAGATCTGGCACTTCATGCGCGCCTTCAAGTCGCTGGAGTCTTTCCTGTACGTCGGCAAGCGGCTGAGCCGTCACTTTCTCGATGTGCTGCGACACGGCCGCGGCATGACGCTCACCAACGGCAATGCGTTGGCAGGCCGACTCGCCAAAGCCGCGATGGACCACGAAATCCCGGTGTGGCTGTCGTCACCCGTCAAGAAACTGGTCGTCGAGGGTGGCGCAGTCGTCGGCGCCATGGTCGATCACGAAGGGCACAGCACGCGCGTCGATGCGCGTGTCGGTGTCGTTCTCGCATGCGGCGGCTTTCCGCACGACATCGAGCGTCGCAAGGCGCTGTTCCCCCACGCGCCGACAGGCCGCGAGCACTACACGCCCTCCCCGGAAGCCAACACCGGCGACGGTTTGAAGATGGCAGAAGCGGTCGGCGGTCGTGTCGATTCCACCATCCCGCACGCTGCCGCGTGGGTTCCGACTTCGGTCACCACCCGCAAGGACGGCACGAAGGGCGTGATGCCGCACTTCATCGATCGTGCCAAGCCGGGGGTCATCGCCGTCACCCGCCACGGCAACCGCTTCACGAACGAAGCCAACTCGTATCACGACTTCGTTCAGGATTTGGTGAAGGCGACGAAGGGCGACAAGGAAGTGTTCGCATGGGAAATCTGCGACCACAAGACGCTGCGCGAATACGGCATGGGTTGCGTCGCTCCGTTCCCGCTGCCGATCGGCCGCCATCTGCGCACGGGCTACCTCCAGAAGGGACGCACGGTCGCTGAACTTGCCGAGAAGATCGGCGTGCATCCCGCAGCGCTCCAAGGGACGGTGGATGTCTTCAACAAGAGTGCACGCAACGGCGAGGACCCGGCATTCGCCAAAGGAAGCAAGGCCTACAACCGCTACCAGGGCGATGCGCTCAACACGCCGAACCCGTGCGTGCGGCCGCTGGAGACAGGTCCGTTCTACGCGATCAAGCTGGTCATCGGCGACATCGGCACCTTCGCAGGCTTGGTCACCGATGCACAGACCCGTGTGCTCGACGCCAACAAGCAGCCGATCAAGGGACTCCATGCCGTCGGCAACGACGCGGCCAGCGTCATGGGCGGCAACTACCCCGGCGCCGGCATCACTCTCGGCCCTGCCCTGACCTTCGGATACGTCGCCGGAATGACTCTCGCCGAAGCGGCAAAAAGCGGCGCCCGCTCATCGCAGAGCGCGCATCTCTCCCACGCAGCGTGACATCGACATGAATCAACCTACTCAATCCATTCCTCGGCTTCTCGCGGGACGTCTCGCGTTCGTGACAGGAGCAGGTCAAGGCAACGGGCGAACGATCGCGCTCGGTCTGGCGCGATCCGGTGCGCGAGTCATCGTCACCGACATGAACGAGCAAGCGGTCGAGGCGACGGCACAAGACATCCGCACCGAAGGCGGCACCGCGTGGCCCTTTCATCTCGATGTGACGCAGGCCGATGCATGCCATGCATTGGCAAAGCAGGTCGCTGCTGAAATCGGCCAGGTCGACCTGCTCGTCAACAACGCCGGCATCATCATTCGCGAAGGCAGCGACAGCCCCAATGCGGCGCGCAACTGGCAACGCACGATCGACGTGAACGTCAATGGAACCTTCAACGTCACGCAGGCCTTCCTCTCGTCGCTTCGGGCCACGCGCGGGACGATCGTCAACGTGGCCTCGATCGCTGCTTATGCCGGACAAGGCGGAAGCCTCGGCTACTCGCCGTCCAAGGGCGCCATCAAGATGTACACGCAGTCGCTGGCTGCGGAACTGGCCAAGGACGGTGTGCGCGTCAACGCATTGGCCCCCGGTGTCATCGAGACACCGATGACGGCCGCAACGCGCGAGAACCCCGAGCGGCTCGAAAGATTCATGAGCCGGATCCCCATGGGCCGGGTCGGTCAACCCGAAGAGCTCGTCGGACCGGTCGTGTTCCTGTCCTCGCGCATGTCGGACTACGTGACCGGCGTGACCCTCGCCGTCGACGGCGGCTTCCTCGCAATCTGAACACCAACTTGCGGGCGCCGGGATTCACCGGCGCACGCTGCCTCTCTGGAGACTTCAATGACGTTCCTTCGTTTCTCCCGCACCACTGCCTCATTGGCCGCCCTGGCCTTCGCTGCCGCCGTGCAGGCGCAAGACATCAAGCTGGGCTACAACGGCGACCTGTCGGCTTCGCCGTCCGCGCAAAGCGGTCAAGCAGCCGTGCTCGGCATGCAAGCGGCCATCGACGACATCAATGCAGCCGGCGGCGTGCTCGGCAAGAAGTTCTCGCTGATCGTGCGCGACGACACGTCGCAGCCGCCCAAGTCGATCCAGAACATGAGCGATCTCATCGACAACGAGAAAGTGGCCGCTGTGTTCGGCCCGACCAACTCGGGCAATGCGATGGCGTGGAAGCACCTTCCCAACCAGAAGAAGATTCCGGTGATCGGCAACGTCGGCTCGGGCACCGACATCACCAAGCCGATGAGCCCTGGAGCAGACAACTACATGTTCCGCGTCTCCATGGTCGATCGCGAGCAAGTCGCTGCCTTGCTGGCCTACGTCAAGAAGAATCCCGCTTCCAAGGTCGTGGGCCTGATGGCCGAAACGACCGGTTATGGCCAAGGCGGTCTGAAGGACATGCAGGAGATCGCCGAACTGCAAGGCATCAAGCCGGCCGCCATCGAGAAGTTCGGCGTGGCCGACACCGACATCACTTCGCAGCTCAACAAGATGAAGGCGGCCAACGTCGACACCATCGTCGTGTGGGCGCAAGGAACTCCGATTGCTCAGCTCGTGCGAAGCATGGAGAAGATCAGCTACTTTCCGACCGTCCTCTCTTCCTGGGCAGCCGACAACGTGACGTTCTACGACGCCGCCGGCAAGACGCTCGCCGAGAAGCCGCTGTTCATGCGCACCGTCAGCGAGAACCGCACTCCCGCGCAGCAAAAGCTCTTCGACCGCGTCGGCTCGAAGCTGAAGGCACCGAGCTCGTTCTCGTTTGCCCTGCACGGCTACGACTCGGTTCAGCTGCTCGGTGCGGCCATCAAGCAAGCGGGCACGACCGACGGGCCGGCAGTCAAGGCAGCACTCGAAGACTTGAAGACGCCCGTCAACGGTCTTCTCAAGACTTACAGCAAGCCCTTCTCGAAGACGAATCACGAGGCGCTCACCGCCAAGGATTTCGTCTGGATCAAGTGGAAGGACGGCAAGCTGAGTCCCTATACCGACTCGATCATCGGCGCAATCACATCGACCGATTTCAAGCAGTAATCGGGCAGACCCGAGGGACGGCACACCTGCCGGTCCCTCCCATCAATCGGAGACAGACATGACGCAGGCCCTATTGCAGGCGCTGCTCAGCGGCATTGCCATCGGCGGCGCTTACGCCCTGGTTGCCCTGGGATTCAGCATCACTTTCACGACCACCAAGACACTCAATTTCTCGCACGGCGAATTCGTGTCCGCCGGCGCCTTCATCGGAATGAGCGCGCTCTTCCTCGTGCTCGGCAAGCCGCTCAGCTCGACGTCGTTCGGCGCGGACATGCCCGGCGGCGCTGCCCAGCTGCTGGCCTTGGTGGCTGCGCTGGTCGTCATGGGAGCGCTGGGCTGGCTGCTCTACGCGCTCGGCGTGAGACCCTTCGCCGGTCGGCCCGGCATGGCGTGGGTCATGAGCACCCTCGGATTCGGCGTCATCCTGCAAAGCCTCGGCCTTGCGATCTGGGGCCCGAAGCCTGTGGTCGTCCCCGGTCCTGCCGGCGACGAGGTGATCCGGATCATCGGCATCGGCGTTCGACCGCAAGAACTCCTGATGCTGGCCGTTGCGGTGGCGATCATGGTGGTCTTCGATCGCGTGATGCGCACGACGATGCTCGGCAAGGCCATGCGCGCTGTGGCACACAGCCCGTCGAACGCGAGCCTGATGGGCATCAACGTCAATGCGCTGATGATCGGCGCGTTCGTGTTCAGCTCCGCGTTGGCGGGCCTGTCGGGATTCCTTCTGGCGCCCATCGCGCAAGCTTCGCTGTTCATGGGACTCGGAGTCGGCCTGAAGGGGTTCTCGGGCGCCATGATCGGCGGGCTCAACAACCCGCGCGGTTGCGTGATTGGTGGATTCCTGCTCGGCGTCCTCGAGTCGATGGTCAATCTCTGGCAAGCCCAGTGGCGTGACGTGGCCATCTTCGCTCTCGTCATTCTCGTTCTCGCCTTCCGTCCCACCGGACTGTTCGGCTCCAAGCTCGTGGAGAAAGTATGAACACCACGCTGAAAAGCTTTCGGCATCCGCTTGCCGTCCTCGCGGTAGCCGCGGTTCTTGCCATCGCCGCGGGTCAGATCACGAACGACTACTACCTGCGCATCGCCTTCACGATGTGCACCTATTTCCTCTGCGCGGCCGGCATGAACGTGCTGGTCGGATATGCAGGTCAGAAGTCGCTCGGCCAGGCCGGTCTCTTCGCGGCAGGCGCTTACGGCGTCGCGTTGCTGACGTCTCGCGCCGACATGGGACCCTGGATCGCACTGGCCTTGTCCGCGGTCGTCGCGGCAGTCTGCGGCGTATTGATCGCACTCCCGTCTCTTCGGGTCAAGGGGCCGTATCTCGCCATGGTGACTCTCGCCTTCGGCGTCGTCGCGGAAAAGCTCGTGTCGGAGTGGACCGAGGTCTTCGGCGGCGCACAAGGCCTCTATGGCATCAAGCCGCTGACCTGGAACGGCCAGCCTTTCACGACTGTGCAGTGGGTCTGGTTCGCCATCGCGCTGTGTGCCGTCACCCATCTGCTGCTTCGCAACTTGCTGCAAGGCCGCTTCGGGCGCGCGCTGCTGTCTCTGCAGGCGGACGAGATCGCCGCATCATCGGTGGGCGTTCGCGTCTACCGCGCCAAGGTGATGGCTTTCGTGGTGGCAGCAGTGACCTGCGGCATCGCCGGCGCACTGGTCGCGCAGCAGAACCAGTACATCAACTCCGACTTCATCACGTTCAACCTGTCCATCTTCATCCTGCTGATGGTCTTGTTCGGAGGCTCGGGCACCTTGATGGGTCCGCTGGTCGGCGCGGTTCTGTTGACGCTTCTCGACGCATTGCTCTCGCGCTGGCCGGCTGTGCAGCATTTCGTCTACGGCGCCTTCCTGCTCTTTGCGCTGTACGTGATGCCCGGCGGCGTGGTGGGTTTGACGAGCAAGCTGTGGAAGCGGGGCGCCAAGGCCGCAGGCGCAGCTGAACCGCACGGTGACGCCGCCCAATTGAAGCTGTGCGAAGGCGGAAACGGCGAACTGCTCGAAGTGGCCGACGTCTGCAAGTCCTATGGCGGCGTCAAGCCGGCGCAGAACGTGTCGTTCCGTCTTCAGCGCGGCCACATCCACGCGCTGATCGGCCCCAACGGGGCGGGCAAGAGCACGATGATCAACATGCTCACGGGTGTCGTCGAGCCGAGCTCCGGTTCCATCCGCTTCCTGGGCCGGGAGATCAGCGGTGCCCCGGCGCACTCCATCTGTGCCTTGGGCATGGGACGCACGTTCCAGAACCTGCGCCTCTTCGGCGACCTCTCGGTCCTCGACAACGTGATGCTGGGCCGGCACTCGCGCATGCGCAACGGCTTCTGGGCCTCGCTCGCCGGCATGCCCTGGGCGCGCCGCAGCGAAGCCGCCGCACGCGCGCACGCGCTGTCGCTGCTCGATCTACTCGAGCTCGGAAGCCTGGCGCACAGCCCCGCCGGAAGTCTTCCGTATGGTCTGCAGCGGCGCGTCGAATTGGCCAGAGCGCTCGCGACACAGCCGCAGCTGCTGCTGCTGGATGAACCGGCGGCAGGCCTGAACCCGCAAGAAACCGAAGAACTCGGACATCTGCTCGTTCGCATCGGCAAACGCGGCGTCAGCATCCTGATGGTGGAACACCACATGGACCTGGTCATGGCCGTTTCCGACCACGTGATCGTTCTCGACTACGGCATCAAGATCGCCGAAGGCAAGCCCTCGGAGGTGCAGGCCAACGAGCGGGTCATCGAAGCCTACCTGGGCACGGGCGACGAAGACGTTCAGGTTCAGGCTGCATAAGGAGATACACATGTTGAAATTGAACTCGGTGCGCATCTCGTATGGCGCGATCGAAGCGGTCAAAGGCGTGGACCTCGAAGTACGAGCCGGCGAGGTGGTCACGATCATCGCTTTCCAGCACAGTGGGATCCGAAGCTTGGAATTCACGTGACTTGAAGTCGCGGC
>JADMIO011678493.1_pt1 | contig 40788 bp, 41 predicted proteins | sample 8958161 | NCBI WGS metagenome assembly JADMIO01 (sample SAMN16585339, study PRJNA669376) | soil metagenome | isolation source: Crop rotation soil | place: USA: Cullars Rotation, Alabama | collected 2011
CCGCCCGCCACCTCGGCGAGCCGCTCGGGCGCGGGGCACGTCATGGCTCGCCTCCGAGCGCGGCGCGCAGCGCCTTGCGCGCATGGAACACGCGCCGCCACAGCGTGCCCTCCGGGATCGCGAGCGCGGCTGCCGCGTCGACGCCGCGCTCGCCCTCGAGATCGATCAGCACGAGCGCGACGCGGAGGTCGTGCGGCAGCGACGCGAGCGCGTCGGGCAGCCGCGCGACGAGCGCGAGCTCGCCCGGCCCCGCCACGCTCTCGACGCACTCCGCGACGAGCGCCATCGCGTGCTTGCGCCGCCGCTCGCCGCGCGCGTACGTGCGCACGAGGTTCGCCGCGATCCCGTACAGCCACCCTCGCACGCTGCCGCCGCGGAACCGCGCGGCCGCCTGGAACGCGGTGACGAACGCGTTCTGCACGAGATCGTCGACGGCGTGCGCGTCGCTGCCGCGGAGGCGCGACACGAAGCGGTGCACCGCCTCCACGTGCCGCTCGAACAGCAGCGCGCGCGCCGCGCGATCGCCGGCCGCGCACGCCGCGACCAGTCCTTCGTCGGACAGCGCTTCGGGGCGAGTCCCCGGCCGCAGTTGATGCAATGTCCCCATCAGAGCGTGTGCCGCAGCGCCGCGAACGCGAAGTACACCGGATCGCCGTACGACAGCGCCACCGTGACGCGCGGACCGACGGCGACCGACCAAGGCCCGCTCACGTGGCGCGTCACCGCGACGCCGACCTCGCCGAGCCACGTGTGGAACCCCTCGTCGAGGCCGAACGCGTCCATGCGGTAGCGCCCGCCGCTGATCCCGAGCGCGAGGTCGCCGCGCACGCCCCACGCGCCGCCGCCGCGCGCGTAGCCGAGGTCGGCGAGGCCGCTCACCTGCCACCCCGACCAACCGGCATCGTCCACGCCGCGCGACACCACCGACGACCACGCCGTCCCGGCGACGCCGGCGGTCCAGTGCCCGCGCGCGTAGAGATCGAGCCCGACGCGCAGCGCGGTGCGGCCGAGATCCGACAGCAGCTCGTCGGCGCCGACGGAGAGCTGCCGCCGCTCCGCCTTGCGCGGCGTCGCGACCGCCTCCACCTCGGGCTCGATCGTGCCCGGCGCCTCGATCACCGCGGCCCGCGCCGGCGCCGCCTCCGGAGGGGACGACGGTGGCGGCGCCGGGTCGCGGACGGGGGACGACTGTCCATCGTCGGCGATCCAGCTCGCGACGAGCACGCCGGCGCTCTGCGCGTCCGGCACGACGCGCTCGTGCACGCGGCCTCGGCCGTCGATGGCGAGGAGATAGAAGCCGCCGTCGGTCGGCACGGCCCGGACATCTGCGGTGGTCGCGCATTCCGGCTCGGCGGAGACCCAGGCCTCGATCGCGGCGCGCACGTCGTCGGGCGCCCGCGAGATGGTGACGACGCACGGATCGGCGTGCGCCAGGGAGGGGAGCACGGAGAGGAGCAGGGAGGGCAGGATCGCGCGGCGCATGGGTCCATCTCCCAGGTGGCCGCACCAGCCTACTTTCATCGCCCGCTACGATCGAGACGGTCGCAAGGCAAGAGTCGGCGCGAACGCGCGTCCGCTGTGGCTGTTCTCGTGCGTGCGCCGCGCCACGGCGCCTGGCTCTCGGGGCGGCATGCCCACCAGCCGATCGACCACCTCCACGAGCGTACGCGCGCGCACCGGCTTCGCGATGACCGCCGCCACGCCGCCCTCGTGCAGCACGCGATCGTGCCCGGTCAGGACCACCACGCGCGTCTGCGCGTGACGAGGATCGCCGTCGATGTACGCCGCGACGTCGGCGCCGGAGACGCCGGGCAGCAGCCAGTCCAGGAGGATCAGCGCGAACGAATCGGTCGACTCGCTCAGATGATCGATGGCCTCGCGGCCGTCGGCGCACGAGATGACCTCGTAGCCTCCGCTCTCGAGAAGATCGCGCAGATTCGACCGGAGGTCGGGATCATCCTCGACGAGCATCAGGCGTGGCACGGAGCGCACGAGTGCAATCCCCGAGCCCCGCGGAGGCAGAGCGAAGCGCGCGAGAATGCGCGAAGCCCACCGCGCGCTCGTGCTCGTCGTGGCGAGCCCGCGCAGACCCACACTCACGCATTTCTCACCCGCTCAGGGTGAGTTGCCGACCCCTGGGCGGGGCACGTTCGTCGAGCATCTGCCGCCGCTCGAGCAAGCCCGCCCACCCTTCGCGAACTGCGAGATGCTGCGCGGAGCGGCTACGCCGCCGCCTTCGCGAGCACCTCGCGCACGGCCTCCTCGGTGCGCGGGCGCACGACGCGCGCGATCTCGCGACCGTCCTGCAGCACCACCACCGTCGGCCACAGCTTCACGCCGAACGACCGCCCCAGCGGCTTGCCGGAGCCGTCCTCGATCCAGACGTGCCGCAGGCCCGCGGGTTGCGCGGCGAGCGCGGCGTCGATCAGCGGGCGCGCGCCTTTGCAGATCGGGCACCAGCTCGCACCGAACTCGAGCACCGTCGTGCCCGGCCACGCGTCGACTTCCTTGCGGGTGACCTCGGCCATGCAGAAGGCTACCCTCCCCGCGCATGGACGTCACGATCCGCCCGCTGCGCGCCGACGAGCGCGCCTGGGCGAACCAGGTCTACGCGGACATCGGATTCGCGCCGTCTCCCGACGAGGATCTCCTCCTCGTCGCCGAGCGCGGCGCCGAGCGCGTCGGCCTGGGCCGCCTCGTCCCTCTCGAGGGCGCCGCCGTCGAGCTCGGCGGCATCTGGACCGCGCCGACCGCGCGCCAGGGCGGCGTCGCGCGCGCGATCGTCGCCTCGCTCCTCGCGCGCGCCGGCTCGGCGCCCGTCTGGTGCATCCCCTACACGCATCTCGCAGCGTTCTACGGATCCTTCGCGCTCGTCCCCGCACCGCCGCCGTGGCCCGCCGCCGTCGCCGCCAAGGTCGCCGCCCTCCGCGCGCGCGACATCGCCGTCGAGGTCCTCCGCCGTTAGCGCTACGTCTCCTCGTGCGCGAGCTGCGCCGCGGCGGGGCTCACGTTGCGTCGCAGGTCCGCGAGCACGTCGTTGACCTCCGCGCCGAGCAGCAGCGCGAGGTTCGACAGCCACAGCCACGTCATGAACACCACCACCGTCGCGAGCGCGCCGTACGTCAGCTCGTAGCTCGCGAACTTGTCGAGATACAGCCCGAACACCTGCGTGATGCCGAACCAGAGCGCGACGCCGGTCACCGCGCCCGGCGTGAAGATCCGGAACGGCGCGTCGGTGTCGGGCAGCCACTTGTAGAGGAGCGCCCACACGAGCATCACGAGCAGCGCCGCGATCACCCATCGCAGCGGCGCGAGCCCGACGACCGGCCCCACCGCGAGGAGCCCCATCGCGAGCACGAGCAACGCCGCGACCACCAGCGTCGCGCCGATCGCGATCAGCTGACGCTTCCACCACGGCCGCGTCTCCTTCTTGTTGAACATGTCGTTGAGCGCGGTCATCAGCGACGCGGCGCCGCGCGATGCACCCCACAGCGCGAGCGCGGCGCTGCCGATCGCGAAGCCCGCGCCGGCGGCGCCTTCCATCCGCGCGACCTGGTCGGTGAACATCGCAGACACCGGCTTCGGCATCGCGGACGCAGCGAGATGGACCGCGTCGTCGATGACGTGCGGCGGCAACACCAGCAGCGCGAGCGTCACCACGAACACCATCATCGGGAACAGCGCGAAGATCGCGTAGTACGTCATCATCGCCGACACGTCGGTGATGCTGTCGTCGTTCACCTCGCGCCAGAGCGACTTGAAGAAGGCGCGCGTGCGCATGTTCCAGCCTACCCGCGCATCGAGGGTAGGCTAACGCCATGGGCTCCGAACGCATCGACGACGCACTCTGGCGCGCCGCCCGCGCGCTCGCAGCCTCTCCCGACGGCCTCGAGATCGTCGGGCTCGGTACGATCCGCGGAAGCACGATCGGGCCGGCGCGCGCCCCTGCCTCGCCGGGCGCGTACGACGCACCGGCGCTGATCGTCCGCGTCGCGGACGAGCTCGGCGTCGTCGACGACGTCGTCCGCGCGCGCCTCCGCGCGGAGGTCCAGCAGGCGGTGAGCTCCGCGGTCGGCCGCCCCGCACCGCTCGGCCCGCTCGGGCTCGTCGCGCCCGCGGGCAGCGGCTGGCGCTTCCACCCCGCGCACAGCGGCGGCGCCGCGGCGCCCGAGGACGTCGATCGCGCGCTCGAGGCGTGGCGCGCGCCGGCCGACACGCTCGATCAGCGCGTCGACGCGCTCACCGCCGCGCTCGCACAGGCGCGCGGCGCGCTCTCGCCCGCCGATCAGCGCCGCCTCCTCGACGAGCTCGACTACGATCTCGACGAGGGCGACTGGCAGAAGGTCGGCGAGCGCATCGTCGCCGCCCTGCCCTACTGAGCCGTCTCGATCACCACGTCGGACGTGGTCATCAGCTTCGTGATCGGACACGCCGCCGCCGCGCGGTGGAGCTGCGCGCGCTGCTCGTCGGTCAGCGCGCCGTGGAACGTGAGCTGCACGCGCAACCGATACACCCCACGGCGTTCCTCACGGTCGTCTCGCTCGACCGCCGCGTCGACGCGTTCCAGCGGGAATCCCTTCCTCTTCGCGTACCAGTGCGCGGTGATCGCCTTGCACGTCGCGAGGGACGCATCGAACAGATCGTGCGGCGTCCCGCCGGCATCGCCGCCGCCGTCCGCGACGGGCTCGTCCACGACGATCTCGTGCCCACCCACCGTGACGCGCTGCTCGTACTCACCCTGACGGACGGTGTGGGTCTCGATGGTCGCCATGTGCGCCGTTCGTACCACGACCCACAATACGCGCCCCCTCCGCGATTGCGAGCTACACGACAGACACACGCGCGCGATCGCGCGATTCTGCCAACATGACCCATCGCCTCCTCGTCGGCCTCCTGCTCCTGACCGCGTGCGGCGCCTCGCAGCAGAGGCACACGGTGCCCGACGCACGCTGGCAGCAGGTCCCCGCGGCCGAGCGTGCGCCCGTCGACGCCAAGGCGCGCGCCGACCTCGCGCTCGCGCAGCAGCAGCAGGAGTTCGCGCGCACGCAGCTCGACGCGGCGCGCGAGCAGGCCGCCGCCTCCGCGCTGATGCCTGGTGAGGACCTCGCGCCGGCCGGCGCGGACGCCGAGACGCTCGCGACGTGGCGCGCCGCGCACGACGCGCGGACCGCCGCGCTCGCCGACGTGAACCGTGCGCGCGCGGCCTGGCTCGACGCCAACGTCGCGTGGTACGAGCGCCGCCTCGACGCCGCGACCGCGCAGATCGACGTCGTGCAGTGCGAGCTGCAGCTCTCGCGCGCCGAGGCGGTCGTCCGGCATTCGGACGACTTCGACGACGCCGCTTACAACCACCAGCTCTCGCAGTCTCAGGCCGTCTGGTACCAGGCCGAGGCCGCGATCGACACCGCGCGCGCCTCGCTCGACGCGGCGGCGAAGGAGCTCGCCGCCGCGAAGCAGGCGTACGGGGCCGCGATCCTCGCCGACGCCCCCGCGGAGACCCCGCAGCGGCGCATGCCGCCGATGGTCCGCTGGTAGCGGCTACCGCCGGCCTGCGAGGTTCCGCAGCAGCGTCGCCTGCATGACGCTGCCGAGGATCACGCCGCTGAACGCGAGCGCGAAGCTCAGCCCGGGCAGCGGCGTGAAGTCGCCCTTGCCCTCGCCGATCCACCGGATCGCGAAGTACATGAACGCGAACGCCGCGACGCCGAGCACCGCGTGCAGCACCGCGCCCGGGAACTGCTTGCGCTGGAACGCGAAGATGGCCGCGACGATCGACACGCCGATCGCGCCGACGCCGCCGAGGAGCCCGATCCAGCGCACCGCCTTGATGTCGCTCTTCACGTCGCCCAGCTCATCCCAGTCGAACGAGCGGCAGTGGCCGTCCTCGCACGCCTGCGCGCCGAGGTAGCCGATGTCGACGTGGCTGTCGCCGTGCGACGCGGAGACGAACGACTTGGTGACGAGCCCCATCGAGACGAGCAGCGCCGAGAGGAGCAGCAGCGCGCCGCCGATGACGTGCGTGTTGCTCGCCGCCGCGGCGGGCGGCGGGTAGGCGTGAGGCTGGGGCGGATACGACGGGGTCGGTTGCATCCGGCCGCCCATCAGCAGGGCGTGTGCCACGCGCAAGCCCGCGGAACCGCGCGCGCGGACGGCCCGCTGCACCGGTGCACCGGCGGTGGCAGCCGGTGGCGCTACTCGGGCGTGACGCGCGCGACCGCGAGCCCGAACTCGCCCGCCGCGCCGCCGCGGTTGCCGATGTAGAGCATGTACTCGCCCGGCTCGCGCGCGGTCCAGCGCAGGTGCGCCTCGGGCCCGCGATCGTGGCTGCGCGACATCCCGCTGACGAGCCACGACTGCCCGGGGCCGACGAGCGAGTAATCGAACGGCTGCTCGGAGGTGAGCGTCAGGTCGTACGTCTGGCCGCGGTCGAGCAGGAAGCAGAACCGCCCCGGCGCGCGAGGTGCGATGTCGATATCGGCCTGCCAGTCGTCGCCGATGCGGGCGGCGGCAGGATCCACGGGGGGCGGCGGCTTCGAACAGGCCGCCAGGAGGAGGAGGCTGCTCGCGATGCGCATGATGCGCCTTCTTTCGAGCGAACCTTACCCCTGACGAGAATCTTGGCGAGCTACGCCGCGCGGGTGCGCGGCTGCGTCGCGGCGGCCGCGGTCCGGTAGTAGGCCCACCAGCGCTCGTTCTCGTCCGGCGTCATCGCCATCAGCGAGACGCCGATGCAGTCGCCGAACCGCGTGCGCCCGCAGAATCGCGCGACGCCGAACACCTCGATCACGCCCGTCGGAAGCGACACCGCGAGATCCATCATGAACGGGACGGCGATCGGCACGTCGCTCACGATCAGGAGGCCGCGCGGGCTGACGTCGACGGCGCGCGTCGCGATGCCGCGCCCCGCTCGGCGCCACGTCACGGGGAGGTCACACGCAACGCGAATCGCTCGTCGACGGTCGGCGCTCATCGGCTCGACCTTCAGCAAGCGCCGTTCCTGCGCGCGCTGCGCGAGATCCGCGGGGTTGCGCGCGGCGGGACGTCAAGGCTCTGACGGCGTCGGGCTCAGTGGCGGTGGCCGCGATGCGCCGGCCGCGAGATCGCGAACAGGAGCGCGATCAGCGCGGCGGCCATCGCAGCGCCGCCGAGCGCGACGAACAGCGTCAGCTCGAACACCGGCACGTCGGCGAGGATCTGCACCATCACCGTCGGAGGCGTCGCAATCGGCGTACCTGACGCTGCCCCTCGTCATCGCCTTGACGGCGCGCGCGCATCTCCGCGAGATCGCAGGCGAGACCCGCTGGCGCATCGCTTGCTCTACGGGACACCATGATGCTGAAGCTCGACCGCCGCGACAACGCCCGCGCCCGCTGCGATCTCCCCGTCACGTGGCGGCGCGCCGGCCGGACCGTCACGCTGCGCGCCGTCGACTTCAGCGGCCGCGGGCTGTTCCTGCTCACCGACGACGAGATCGATCTCCACTTCGTCATGGATCTCGTGATCGAGCTGCCGACCGGCTCGATCGAGGTGCTCGGCGTCGCGCGCCACATCAGCAACACGTCGCTCGGCCGCGGCGTCGGCATCGCGCTGATGTCGATGACCGACGAGGAGAGCACCCGCTGGTGGGAGTTCTATCGCGCGCAGATGGCGAAGCAGTGTCCGCCCGCGGCGGCGCCGCCGCCGGACCGCTCGCGCAACGTCCGCGCCGCGCGCTGAATCAGAACCGACCCGCGAACGACAACCCCGCGCCGCCCCGGCCCATCGGCACCGGCGCGAGCACCGCCTGGTGGCGCGCGTTCCACCCGCGCACCTCGCGATGCGCGGTGACGATGTCCAGCACCGTGCCGGTGAGCAGCGACGCGCCGCCGGCGACCATCGCGATCACCGGCACCAGCTTGTGCCCGCACGTGGTGTCCTCGGGGAAGCAGGAGTAGTTCGCCATCACGCCGCCCCCGAGCGACGCCATCCCGATCGCGCGCAGCCCGAGCCCGAGCGTCAGCACGCGGCCCGCGTACCAGTGGCCGATCGACGGCCCGGCGAGCACGAACAGGCCACCGGCGACGCCGAGGGCGTCCGGGCCGTTGTCGTTCCAGCTCTTCTCGGCGATCCGGTTCGCGATCAGGATCATCGCCGGGCCCGCGAGCGTGCCGCCGATCGACAGGCCGGTCGCGAGCCGCTCGCTCTTGTGCGGCGGCGGCGTGTCGCGGTCGCCTTCGGCGAAGGCGGGCGCGGCGGCGAGGAGGAGGAGGGCGAGCGTGGCGGCGAGCGGACGGGGGGACATGGCCCGATCGTCGCGCGCTTGAGGTGCCGCACGCCACGGATACGATCACACCTCCGAGCCGCATCACCAATCGATCGCCCGGCTGGTACCATCGAACGCCCATGGAGTGCGCGAAGTGCGGGGCGACGATCCGCCGGGACGACGGACGGTTCTGCAGCCACTGCGGAGCCTCGCTGCCGGATCGGCCGCGGATCTCCCCGGAGGAGTGGGTGACGCACCCCGCGCGGTTCGAGGAGCTCGAGCGCCATCCGCAGCTCGCGTCCGCGATGGCCGTCGACGTGCCGCGGCCGTCGACCGCGCGGGTGATCCCGTTCGTGTTCTTCGCGGTCTTCTGGTGCGCCATCGGCGGCGCGGTGACGCTCGGGTTCGCCTCGGCGGGCGGCTTCCTCGCGCTCGCGCCGCTCGCGATGGTGATCGCCGGCCTCGTCATGGTCGTGCGCTTGATCGGCACGCAGCTCGCGTTCGCGCGCGCCCCGCTCGAGCGCAAGCTCGCGGTCGCGATCGACGAGCGCACCCGCGTCTCCGGCGGCGGCGAGCACTCGAGCGCGAGCACCACCTACTACGTCACGCTGCAGACGCGCGACGGCGCGCGCCGCGAGGTGAAGGCCACCGACGGCGTCGCGGGCTTCGTCACCCGCGGCGACATCGGCGTCGCGTGCCTGCGCGCCAACGTGCTGGTCGCGTTCCACCGCATCGCCGTCTGACGCTACGCGCCCGGGTCGGTGGGCTCGTCCGTGTCCGCGGCCGGCACGACGTACGTGAGCGCGGGGGCCGCCGGGACGCTGCCCTTCGAGATCGCGTGGACGATCTCGAGCAGGCGATCCATCGCGATCGGCTTCGGAAGCACCAGCGTGACCGCCGGCAGTGCCTCCACCGAGAGGTGGCGATCCGCGCTCATCACGACGAGCGGCACGCCGGCCGCGAGCGGCTCCGACGCGCACGCCTCGAGGAACTGCGCGAGCTCGTCGCGCGGTCCCTGCAAGCCGACCAGCATCAACGAAGGCCGCACCCAGCCGCGCTGCAGCATCCGCAGCGCATCGCGCCCCGAGATCGCCGTCCATACGCGCGATCCTCGCGCGCGCAAGAAGTCCGCGAGCGGCTCGGCTGCGCCCGGATCCTCTTCGACGAGCAGAATCGTGAATGGCACCTCGGATCTCCGACAGGAGAAACCATAGGGCAAACCGAACCTCTGGCAAGCCACCTGGAATCAAACAGGTTTTTGGAGCCGGATCCCGTGCGCCGGCGCCACGGCGAGGCGCGCGCGCACACGCGGCGTTCGATGAGGCCGCGACAACATTGGTAAGGCATCGCCTATGTCCCGGGTACAGGCGTTGCTTTGCTCGCGCTCGCGATCGATGGCGGACGACACGATCTTCCCAGTCCCCGCGCGGCTCGAAGAGCTGCCGCCGTTCCGCGTCGGCGACCGGATCAGCGGCTATTACCAGCTGCGATCGGTGCTCGGACGCGGCGGGATGTCGCTCGTGTTCGAGGCCGACGACACGATGCTGTCACGTCGCGTCGCGATCAAGGTCGTCGACGATCCGCAGCTCGGCGCCGAGATGCTCGTGAACGAGGCGAAGGCGCTCGCCGCCGTGCGGCACCCCGGCCTGCCGATCGTCTACGGGCTCGGCGTCCACCGCGGCTGGACCTACCTGGTGATGGAGCGGCTGTACGGCGTCACGCTCGAGGAGCACCTCGACGGCCGCGGGCGGATGCGCCGGATGGATCTCGACGAGGGCCTCGCGACGCTGCTGGCGATCGCCGACGTGCTGGCGACCGTCCACGCATCGGGGATGGCGCACCGCGATCTCAAGCCGAGCAACGTGATGATGTGCCAGGGCGGTCGCGTCGCGCTGCTCGACTTCGGGATCATGCTGCCCGAGGTGACGGCGCGCCATTTCCCGCGCTGTGGCACGCCGCGCTACCTCGCGCCGGAGCTGATCGACGGCAACGTCGTCCCGGGCCAGGCGCACCTCGTCGACATCTACGCGCTCGGCGCGATGGCCTTCGAGATGTTCGCCGGCCGTCCCGTGTTCGACGCCGGCACGCTGCTCCAGCTGCTCGAGCATCACGTCCGCACGCCGCCGCCCGCGCTCGCGGAGCTCCGGCCGGATCTCCCGCCGGCGGTGTGCGAGCTGATCGCGTCGTGCCTCGCGAAGCAGCCGCACGAACGCCCGCACGACATGCAGGCGATCGCCTGGGAGCTGCGCAGCCTGCGCCGCCGCTCGGCCGAGCAGTCCGGCCCGATCCGCACGTCCGCGCCGGTGCGGAGCCCGCGCGAGACGTACCGCCGCGCGCAGACCGATCCCGCGATGTCCGCCACGTCGCTGCCGTGGGACGTGCTGATCGTCGAGGACGACGCCGACATCCGCGACGGCCTCGCGAGCGTGCTGAAGTCGCGCGGCTTCCGCACGCGCGTCGCCGCCGACGGCTCGGACGCGCTCGATCTGATCCGGCGAAGAGGCTGGCGTCCGTCGGTGATCCTGCTCGACATGAACATGCCCGTGATGGACGGGCGGCAGTTCCTCGAGTCGCAGGCCGGCGATCCGTGCCTCGACGGAATCCCCGTGCTGCTCGTGACCGCGCAGCCGCCCGCCGACGCCGATCGCTACGCGAGCGTGCGCGGCGTCGTGCCGAAGCCGCTCGATCTCTCCGCGTTGCTCGCGCTGCTCGGCAGCGTGTGCCGCCCCCACGCCGACGCGACGCGGTGACTACGCGCCGAGGGCGCGCAGCGCGGCCTCGACGCCCCGCAGCATCTCGGTGGCGTCGCGGAACCGATCGCGCGCGTCGCGCTGGGTGGCGCGCCACAGCACGAAGCCGGTCTCCGGCGTGACCTTGCGCATGTCGATCGCGTCGGCGTCCATGCCGAGGAGATCGGCGAGCACGACGCCGAGCGAGAACACGTCGCCGCGCAGGCTCGCGACGCCGGTCGACGCCACCTCCGGCGCGACGAACGGGCCGCCCTCGCTCGCGACCTTCGACGCGGCGCCGTGCCGGAACAGCCGCGCGAGCGACAGATCGACCACGCGGACCGGCTCGTGGACGCCCTCGAGCTCGTCGTCGACCACACCGATACCCGCGACGATCAGGTTCTCCGGCTTGAGGTCGCCGTGCGGGACCGACGCGCGGTGCGCGGGCTCGATCCCTCGCAGCGCGTCGCGCAGGAACCGCAGCGCGCGGGGCTCGGAGACGGCGCCCTCCGCGGCGACCCGTCCGAGATCGATGCCGGGCACGAGATCGCTGACGACGTAGAGCGAGCCGTCGTCGAGACGCCCGAGCCGATCCATCTCGACGAGGTTGGGGTGCTGGAACGCCGGCGCCATCTGCACCTCCCGCTGCGCGCTCGGCAGCGCCCGTGCATCCGCCTCGGCGCGCGCGTGGAGGACCTTCACCGCGACGATGCGCCCGTCGGCGAGATCTTCCGCCTCGTAGACGGTGCCGTGCGGGCCGGCGCCGATCACGCGCACCACGCGCAGGTGATCGTGGATCACGGTCCCGACCCGGCCCCATGCATCGGGTGGGACCGAGCCGGCCGCGAGCTGGTGCCGTCGCGTGCGCATCCCCTGATCGATGATAGGCGGCCACTGGCGGACCGTTTGCGAAAAGCGCGGCGCCGCTGTGGGCTCCGGCGGGTCCACCGGCGTGCCGGTGGGATAGGGAATCTCTGGCCCGTCGACGCGGGCCGTCGCGGCGAGGTCGAGCGGACGCCACAGCGCGCGTTCGCTCGACTCCAGCCCCGACGACGAGAGCCATCGCTCGAGGCGCGCGCGCGCGGCCTCCGGATCCGCTTCGATCTGCCCGAGCACGTCGTTCACCTCGCGCGCGTCGCGCGGGCGGTCGGCCTTCTGCTTCTCGAGCAGCCAGAACGCGACCGCCTCGAGCAGCCGATCGACGTGCCGGCCGACGATGCGCGACGGCGTCGCGCGCAGGTGTTGCTGCGCGAGCTCGATGGGCGTGCCGGTGAACGGCAACGTGCCGGCGATCGCCTCGTAGAGGCACACGCCGACGGAGTAGAGATCCGCGCGCGGATCGACCGCATCGCCGCACGCCTGCTCCGGCGACAGGTACGCCGGCGTGCCGACGACCAGGCCCACCGTCGTGAGCCGGGTCGGCGCGTCGTCCGCGGTCTCGAGCGCGAGCCCGAAGTCGATGATGCGCGCGCGCTCGACCGCCGTGCCCGCGTCGTCGACCAGCACGTTGTCCGGCTTGACGTCGCGGTGGACGACCCCGCTGTCGTGCGCGTGCGCGAGCCCTTCGAGGATCTGGCGGAACAGCGCCACGATCCGCGCGCGACCGAGCGGCGCCTCGCGCGCGAGGATCGCGCCGAGCGTCTCGCCCTTCGCCAGCTCCATGACGAGGTACGGCACCCCCTCCGCCGTCTCGCCTACGTCGAGCACGCCGACGACGTTCGGGTGCGCGAGCCGCGCGATCGCCTCCGCCTCGCGCACGAACCGCCGCCGGCACTTCTCTCGCCCGCCTTGTCGTCGCGCAAGAGCTTCAGCGCGAACCGCCGCGTCAGGCGCCGGTGCCGCACCCGGTACACCCGCCCGAACGCGCCGACGCCGAGGAGCTGCTCGACCTCGTACCGCTCGCCCACCGTCGCGCCCACCAAGGCATCGCGCCCGTCGTCGACGAGGGTGGTCCCGTCGCTCGGACAGAACCGGAACCCGGATCGATACGCCCGATGACACGCCGGGCATCGCGTGCCCGCGGACACCGAACCGGGCGGTTCCTCCACGCTGCAGTGTGGGACAGGGACGCCGGTTGTCACGCCGCGAGGCGCGTCACCCCGGCCATTGCGGCGTGAACCCCGCGAACAGGGCCTGGTTGTCGCGGGTGTAGAATGCCGGCCAGCCGTGCGCCGCGACGGGATCGATCCCCGGATCGGCGACGTGCAGGTGCCGCGCCGCGCGCAAGGCGATCCGCGTGCCGAGCACGCCCTCGTCGCGGGGCAGCGCCAGGTAGTCCGCGTACCAGCGGCCGGCCTGCACCGCACCGATCGCGTAGGCGCCGCCGCCGGCGCCGATGATCTTGATCGTCCCCGACCCGCCGATCACGTCCTCGGCGCCCTGCGCCATCTGATCGCCGGCGCCGATCACCACCTGCACGTCGGGGTTCGCGGCGAGCAGGTCGGCGACCACCGACGCGGCGAGGCCTCGATCGTAGAACGCTTCGCCGGTGGCCACGACCTGGATGCTCGGGAGGTCCGCCGAGAGCTCGGCGAGCTGCGCGAGGGCCATGTCGTCGAACGCGATCCCGAACGCGCCGGCGACGTAGACGACGTTGCAGGGATCGAGCCCGTCGCAGGCGTCGACGAGGAGCGAGGCGAGCTCGACGCCCCACGCGGCGGCGGGCGTCAGGACGGCGCCCACCTGGCCCTCGGCCTGCGGCTCGGGGGTGGTGAGATCCGGGCCGATCGGCAGGTCGGTCGCGACGACCGGAACGTCGTCGTCGGCGGCGGCTTCCAGGCACGGGAGGATCCCGACCGGATCGTCCGGGATGATCACGATCGCGTCATAGCGGCACGACTCGACGGCGTCGAAGCACTGGTCGAGCTGCACCGACGGATCGAACCCGGCGTACTTCGCCGTCACGCGGGCGTTGTCGTCGTGCGCGACCGCGCGAGCGCCGTCGAGGTTCGCGTTGTCGTACGCGTTCGCGGGGTCGTTGCCCAGCCACGCGACGTCGAGCCGCCGGTGATCGTGGTGATGATCGTGGTGATGGTGATGGTGCGAGAGCGCTTGCGCGGTCTGCGCGTCGTCGGCGTCGTCGGCGACACACGCCCCGAGCGCGACCACGGACGCGAGGACGAGGGAGAGTCGGACGGTGTGCATGGCTATTTACTCCAATGAAGCTCGAACCAGGGGTCCGAGGGGTTGGGGTTGGCGAGCGACCAACCGTGCAGCTCCTGCTTCGTGATCGTCTTCCCCATCGCCTCCAGCGCGTGGCTCACGAAGCCGACGCCGATCGGCGCGATGTACTCGTAGACCTGCATCTCGCGCATCCGGCAGGTGATCTTCTCGGACGTGACGTCGACCTCGTAGCGACCGTGCGTGGAGTCGCGCTGCCACAGGCTCGGCAGCCGCTTGGCGAACATCGCGGGCGTGAGCACCTTCATCAGCAGGCGCAGGAACGTGTTGGTCGCCTCGCCGGCGATGTAGCGCCCGCACTTCACGAGCTCGTTCTTCGCGGCATCGTCGCTGCCCTTCGCCAGCCCGGCGACGGCTCGGAGGAGCTCCGCGGAGTAGGCCGCCGGCATCCAGTCCGCCGGCTTCGCCTCGCGGATCGCGTGCGCGACCGGTGGCGACAGTCCCTCGAAGATCTTCCGCTGCTCGGACTCCGAGGTCGCCTGCTTCAGATAAGACGCCGTCTTCGCCACGATGTAGCCGCGCACTTTCACGTCGTCGCTCATGAGTCTCCCGTTCGGTTGAGGTTCGCGAGGTACACGTCGAGGAGCTGTTCGGGCGGCGGTGGACCCTCGACGCCGAGCTCGGTGAGCGCCGCGAGCGTGTGCTCGCAGTCCCAGCGCACCGGGGCGTAGTAGTCCTCCGCGACGTAGCGCGTGCTGCCGGGCGTGCGCTGGGTGACGAACGGCAGGAACGAGAGCATCGGCGTCTCGAGGCCGCGGCGCGCGACGTCGAGGAGCCCGTCCATGCACGCGGCGTAGGACAGCGTGGTGACCGCGTGGCCGCGGCGGCGCAGCGACGCGACGAGATCGAGCCACGTGAAGGAGCGCGGGTGGGTCACGTGGAAGACGCGACCGAGCGCGCGCGGCCAGGTGACCAGCGCGGCGAGCGCGCGCGCGGCGAAGTCGGCCGGCGTGAGCGTGAGATCGGCGTCGAGATCGTCGGCGAAGCCGAGGTCGAGCGTGGTGCGGAGCGCGCTGTAGGTGAAGTCGCCCGGGTTGCACGCGCCGGTGCGGCTGTGACCGGTGATCGCGCCGAGCCGGTAGATCGCGGTGGGCACGCCGCGCGACGCGGCGAGGGAGACCATCGCCTCGCCGACGCACTTGCTCTGCATGTAGCCGTTGGGCAGGACGCCCAGCGGGCCGGCAGGCGCGTCCTCGCGGACGACGCCGGTCGCGCGGTGGTCCGGCGGATACACCGTGCCGAGCGTCGACAGGAAGTGCACCGGCTTGGTGCGGCGGTGACACGCGAGGCGGAGGATCTCGCGCGTGCCGATCACGTTGGCGGGGACCATCTCCGCGTAGCCGCGGACGTGATCGACGCGCGCGCCGCCGTGGACGATCGCGTCGACCGAGTCGGCGAGGAGATCGTAGGTGGCGGGGGCGAGACCGAGGTGCGCGCGGCCGAGATCGCCGGTCACGACGTCGACCCGACCGTCCAGATCGGCGGCGAGGCCGAGGCCGGTGAGGTGACGACGCAGGCGCGCGAGCGCGGCGGCGGCGTCCGGCGCGCGGACGAGGCACACGACCCGCGCCGGCGTGGTGGCGAGGAGCTCGGCGAGGAGGAACGCGCCGACGAACCCGGTCGCGCCGGTGAGCAGCAGGGATGCCGGCGTGCGCGTGACGTCGACGGCGGCGGCCGGCGGCGACAGCTCCGCGGGGAGGCGCGCCTCGTCCTCGAGGCGGAGTCCGGGCGAGTAGCACAGGCTCGCGGCGCCGTCGGCCGCGCCGCTCTCGATCAGCCGCGCGAGCGCCGCGACCGTCGGCGCCTCGTAGAGCGCGCGCATCGGCAGCTCGATGCCGAGGCGATCCTGGACGAGCACGACGAGCCAGCCGACGCGCATCGAGTGCCCGCCGAGATCGAAGAAGTCGTCGTCGACGCCGACGTCGGGCACGCCGAGCACCTCGGCCCACAGGTGCGCGAGCTGGGTCTCGAGCGGCGTGCGGGGCGCGGTGCGCGCGGGATCGGCGCGCCGGGCCGCGGGCGCGGGCAGCGCGCGGCGATCGATCTTGCGGTTCGGTCCGAGCGGCAGGGCGTCGAGCACGACGAGATCGGACGGGACCATGTGCGCGGGGAGGCGCGCCTCGAGGTGCGCGCGCAGGCGCGCGGGGAGCTGGCGCGCGCGCGCGGCGCGCAGCGGATCGGTGGCGAATCGCAGCGGCGACGGCGCGGCAGGGCGGCGCCACGGCAGGCGCGGCGCGGCGGCGTCCTCGAACAGGGCGTCGACGGTGCCGCCGGCGCGGCCCGGCGCGACGCGCGCGCGCAGCCCGCGGCGCACGGCGAGATCGTGCAGGTCTTCGGGATGGACGCCGGCGAGCCCGGTGAACACCGCCGGGGGCTGCCACGCGCCGTCGAGATCGGTGTGCGCGCGCGCCGCGACCGCATCGCGCGCTCCGCCGACGCGGAGCGTGACGTCGTAGCGGAACCGGACGAGCTCGTTGTCCTCGCGCCCGCGCTTCACCTCGATCTCCACCGAGGAGACGCCGGGCAGATCGAGCGCCTCGAACCACGCGGGGTCGATGACCAGCTCGGGGTCGTCGTCGTGCGCGCGCCCCGCCCACGCGTGGAACGCGTCGAGGAGGCGGAGATCGCGAACGTCGCCGACGAACACCGCGCCGCCTGCTCGCACCGCGGCGACCGCGCCCTCGAGCACGCGGCGCAGGTACGCGAGGTCCGGGAAGTACTGGACGACCGAGTTGAGGACGACGGTATCGAAGCTCGCGGGCTCGATGCCGCGGAAGTCGTCGGCGCGCCGGCGCTCGAGCGTCACGCCGGGGAGCTCCTGCGCGCGGAGCCACGCGAGCTCCGCCTCGGACAGGTCGGTCCCGAGATAGCCGTCGGCGCGCGGCGCGATCGGCACGGCGAGCAGACCGGTGCCGCAGCCGATCTCCCACACGCGACCCGGGCCGAGCGCCGCGATGCGCTCCACGGTGCGGTCGCGCCACGCGCGCATCTCCTCGAGCGGGATCGGCTCGCCGGTGCGGCTGGATCGCCAGCCGGTGAACGCGGCGGCCGGATCGCGCGCGTCGACGTCGGCGAACAGCTCGTCGTTGAGCGCGCGCCACGCCTCGACGTGCGCCGCGGCGTCGGCGGGCGCGGCCTCGACGTACCCGGTGAGGCGCGGGTCGCCGGGCACGTCCTCGCGCACGATCACCGCCGCCTCGCGCACGTCGGCGTGCTCGCGCAGCGCGGCCTCGATCTCGCCGAGCTCGATGCGGAATCCGCGGACCTTCACTTGCTCGTCGCGGCGGCCGAGGAACTCGAGCTGGCCGTCGCGCCGCCACCGCGCCACGTCCCCGGTGCGGTACAGGCGCCCACCGGGCGTGAACGGGTCCGGCAGGAATCGCGACGCCGTCGCCTCGGGCTGGTGGAGGTAGCCGCGCGCGACCCCCGCGCCGCTCACGTACAGCTCGCCGGCGACGCCGATCGGCACCGGCTTGCGCGCGCCGTCGAGGACGTAGGCGCGGATGTTCGCCTGCGGGCGGCCGATCGCCGGCGGCCGGCCGTCGGCGTCGCACTCGGCGAGCGTCACGCACACCGTGCACTCGGTCGGCCCGTATCCATTGATCAGCCGGCGAGCAGGGGCCCACACGGCCACCAGATCCTCCGGCAGGCGCTCGCCGGCGGCGACCAGGATGCGCAGATGGGCGGCGAGCTCGACGGGGATGTCGCGGATCACCGACGGCACCAGGTTCGCGACGGTGACCTTGTGGTCGCGGAGAAATCGCCCGAGCTCGCGGCCGAGCAGCGCCGGGCCAGGAGGGAGCAGCTGCAACGCGGCACCGGCCGCGAGCGTCGGGGCGATCTCCCAGATCGAAGCGTCGAACGAAGGCGACGAGAACTGCAGCACCCGGTCGGCGGCGGTGAGGCCGAGCGCGTGCCGGGCCACCTCGACGACGTGGAGCAGGTTGCGGTGCTCGACCATCACGCCGCGCGGGCGGCCGGTCGAGCCGGACGTGTAGATGACGTAGGCGAGATCGTCGGCGCCGGCGGTGCGCGGCGGCGGGTGGGCGGGCCGCCGAGCGAGCGCGGCGTCGGTGTCGAACCGCACGACGTGCGGGCACGTCGGCAGGCGCTCGGCGAGGTGCGCCTGCGTCACCAGCACGGGGGGCGTCGCGTCCTCGAACAGGAGGCGCAGCCGCTCGGGCGGGTACGCCGGATCGACCGGCACGAACGCGCCGCCGGCGGCGAGGATGCCGAGCATGCCGGCGACCAGATCGGAGGTGCGGTCGACGGCGAGCGCGACGAGCACATCGGGCCCGACGCCGAGCGCCCGCAGGTGGTGCGCGAGCTGGTGGGCGCGCGCGATCAGCGCGCCGTACGACACCGCGCGGCCGGCCGGTTCGAGCACCGCGGGCGCGTCGGGGGTACGCGCCGCGTGCGCGGCGATGCGCTCGTGGAAGAGCACATCGCGACGGAACGGCCGCGCGGTGTCGTTCCACTCGACGAGGATCTGCCGTTCCTCGCGGGGGGTCAGGAGCGGCAGGTCGGCGAGCAGACGCTGCAGGTGGTTCGCGAGTTGCTCGATGGTCTCGCGGTCGAAGAGATCGGTGGCGTACTCGAACGCCGCGTCGACGCCGTCGCGGTCGTCCCAGCAGAACAGCGTGAGGTCGCAGACCGCGCGGCGCGACGGTAGTGCGACCGGCGCGACGTCGAGCCGGGCGAGGCGCAGGTCGCGCTCCCCCGGTGGCTGTGGCGCGATCGACACCTGGACGAGCGGGTTGTGGCTCGCGCTGCGCTCGACGCGCAGGTCCTGGACGAGCCGCTCGAACGGCAGCGCATCGTGCGCGAAGGCGTCGAGGCACGCGCCGCGCACCTCGCGGAGCGCGGCCTCGAAGCTGCGCGCCTCGCCGAGCCGCACCCGCACGGGCAGCGTGTTGACGAAGAACCCGATCATCGCCTCGGTCTCGACGGTGTCGCGCCCGAGGCTCGGCACCCCGATCACGAGATCGTCCTGACCGGTGTAGCGCTGGAGCAGCATCGCGAACCCGGCGAGCACCGCCATCGTCAGCGTCGTGGCGTTCGCGGCGGCGATCGCGCGCAGCCGCTCGGTGGTCGCGGCGTCGAGGCGGAACGGCACCGACGCGCCCCGGAAGCTCTGGACCGACGGCCGCGGGCGGTCCGCGGGCACGTCGAGCAGCGGCGGCGCGCCGGCGAGACGATCGCGCCACCACGCGAGCAGGTCCTCGACTGTGTCGTCGTCGAGCTGCGCGCGCTGCCACGCGGCGAAGTCCGGGTAGTCGAGCGCCACGGGTGCGAGCGATCCGGGCGCCGCGTACGCGGCGGCGAGCTCGCGGAACAGCACCTCCATCGATCGGCCGTCGGTGACGATGTGGTGGAGATCGATCCAGAAGACGTGATCGTCCGCGGCCTGCTCGATCAAGCCCGCGCGGACGAGCGGGCCGCGCGCGAGGTCGAACGGACGGCTCGTGGCGGCGAGCAGGACGTCGTCCAGCGCGTCGCCGCCGAGCGCGCGGCGCTCGAGCCTCAGATCGACGGCGTCGTGCAGCCGCAGCCGCGGTTCGCCGCGCACCTCGACGACGGTCGCGCGCAGCATCGCGTGGCGCCCGGCGAGCGCGCGGAGCGCGGCATCGAGCGCGTCCGCGTCCAGCGCGCCGCGCAGCCGGAACGCATACGGGCAGTGGTAGACGAGGCTGTCGGGCGCGAGCTGGTGGTGGAACCACATCCGCTCCTGCGCGAACGACAGGGGCAAGAGGCCGGTGCGCGGTCCCGCGACGATCGGCGCCGCGCGCGTCGCGGCGGCGCCGGCCACGACGGGCGCGAGCCCGGCCACCGTCGGGTGCGCGAACAGCGTCGGGAACTCCACCTCGACGCCGAGGCGCTTGCGGATCCGCGCGAACACCTGCACCGCGGCGAGCGAATCGCCGCCGAGCGCGAAGAAGTCGTCGAGCGCGCCGACGCGGTCGAGCCCGAGCGCGGCCTCCCAGATCTCGGCGAGCGTGCCCTCGAGCGCGGTGCGCGGCGCGACGTAGGCCTGCTCCAGCTCCGGGCGCGCGCTCCCCGGCGGGGGCAGCTGCGCGCGGTCGATCTTGCCGTTCGCGGTCAGCGGCATCCGCTCGACGAGCACGATCGCCGCCGGGATCATGTAATCGGGAAGCTGCGCGACGAGGTGGGCGCGGAGCTGCACGCGCAGCGGCGGCTCCCCGGGCGTCTCGCCGCCGCCGGCGACGACGTACGCGACGAGCCGGCGCTCGCCCGGGCGATCCTCGCGCGCGAGCACGACGGCCTCGTGGACGCGCGGGTGACGCCCGAGCGCGCCCTCGATCTCGCCGAGCTCGACGCGGTGGCCGCGGATCTTCACCTGGTGATCGAGGCGCCCGAGGTACTCGAGCTCGCCGTCGGGCCGCCGCCGCACCAGGTCACCCGTCTTGTAGACGCGCTCGCCCGCGACCTCCACGAACCGATCGGCGGTCAGGTCCGGCCGCCGCAGGTAGCCGTGCGCCAGCATCACGCCGCCGATGTAGAGCTCGCCCGGCGTCCCGTCCGCGACCGGCCGGCGTGCGTCGTCGAGCACGTGCAGCGTCGTCTCGTCGATCGCATGGCCGATCGGCGGGTGGCTCGGCCACGTCCGCGGATCCACCGGCAGCGAGTAGGCGGTCACGACGTGCGTCTCCGACGGCCCGTAGTGGTTGTGCACGCGGCACCACGGCATCTGCTCGAACAGCCGCACCATCGGCGCCGTGACGTGGAGCTGCTCGCCGGTGGTGGTGAGCTCCCGCAGCGCGCGGAACCGCTCCGGCGCGGCGCCGAAGTGCTCCGCGATCTGCTGCACGATCACCACCGGCAGGATCACCTTCTCGATCGCCGCCGCCTCGAGGAACCGGACCAGCGCGCCGACATCGCGCCGCGTCGCCTCCGAGATCAGGTGGACGCATCCACCCGACGCCCACGCCGCGAACATCTCGTGGAAGCTCGCGTCGAAGCAGAGCGACGCGAACTGCAGCGTGCGCGCGCCACGCACGAGCTCGCGGTCGTGCCAGCGGATCAGGTTCGCGAGCGCACGATGCGGCAGACAGATGCCCTTCGGCCGCCCGGTCGAGCCCGAGGTGTAGATGACGTAGCCGAGGTGCTCGCCGCGCACGGCCGGGGCCTCGAGCCGCGCAACGGGCAGCTCGTCGTCGAGGTAGACGCGCGCCGCGTCGTGCGCGGGCAGCACGCCGTCCAGCGCGCGCTGCGTGACCAGCACCGGCGCGCGCGTGTCCTCGAGGATCCACGCGAGCCGGTCGCGCGGGTAGGCCGGATCGAGCGGCACGTACGCGCCGCCGGCGAGCAGGATCCCGAGGAGCCCGATCGCCATCTCCGGCGACCGCTCGACGCACAACCCGACGAGCGCGTCGGGGCCGACGCCGAGGCGCCGGAGCTGCGCCGCGAGCCGGCGCGCCGCCACCGCGAGCTCGCGATACGTCAGCGTTCGCCCCTCGAACGCCACGGCCGGGGCGTCGGGGCTCCGCTCGACCTGGCGCTCGAACAGCGCGTGGACGCCGTCGCTCAACCGGTCCGCCCCCTGCGGAACGCGTCGTCGTCCCCCGGCACGACCGCGCTCGTGTCGCGGCTCGCCAGGAACGCGGGACGGTGCAGGCGCTCCGCCGGCGGCGCGTTGTCGACGGCGTTGTAGGTGAACAGCGCGAGCGTGCGCGGCAGCGGCGACAGGTTGTGCGGCGACGCGTGCGCGGCGTTGCCGTGGAAGAACAGCGCGGACCCCGCCCTGCCCTTCGGCGTGACGATCCCGGCCTGCGTCGCCTCGCGCACGAACGCGTCCTTCCGGATCGTGTACTTGAGCTGCGCGACCAGGTTCGCGATCCACAGCGGCCGGTCCTCGTAACCGGTCGGGTGCCCCGCGTACGAGTCGTGCTCCATCACGCCGCGCCGGTGCGAGCCCGGGATCAGCGACATCGGGCCGTTCACGTCGGTCACGTCGTCGAGGAACACCGCGACGGTGACGACGCGCGGGCTCGGCATGCCGTCCTCGTTCCGCCAGTAGACGTAGTCCTGGTGCCACGGCCAGACGTCGCCGCCGAACACCGCCTTGGTGTTGAGCTTGCTCTGATAGACGTACACGTCCGCGCCGAGCAGCGTCGCCGCGGTCGCCGCGAGCCGCGGGTGGCGCGCGAGCTCGGCGAACGCGCCGTCGCGCGCGTGGATGCCGTACACGGATCGCACGGTGTCGGTGCCGACCTCGAACACGACGTGCTCGCCGCGCTCGGCGGTGGCGACCGGCACGGCGGCGCGCATCGCGGCGACCTCCTCCTCGTCGAACAACGAGTCGAGGAACAGGAAGCCGTCGCGCGCGTACTGCTCCGCCGGCCCCCGCGGAGAATCGTCGAGCCTGTCTGCGAGTTGGTTCGCCATGGCGTGTATCCCGACCTCACGGCGCCCTCACGAACTCCCCAACTCTATGTGGCCATAGCGAACAAAAACTGCAATCGCACGCAAGGGGTGATGGGTCAACGTGTGGCTTCGTCGCCGAGTCGTGCGCTCTCGAGCAAGAGGTGCGTGGTCGACATCTGCACGTCGTCGGACGCGTCGACGTCGCACGCCACGAACCGGAATGTCCCATCGCGCCATGAGAGTGCGCGACGGATGCAGTGCACTGCAGGAAGCTCTCGCTCGTTTGCAATCGTGGCCTGAACCACGAATCCCGCGCGCATCAAGATCTCCAATTCTCCGCCGGCACCGTCACGCACCGACAGTCGACCCGTCTTGTGCTCGCGTTCGACCAGTCCGAGAACCGTAGCGAGGCCCACCTCCGCCAGCGCGCCATCGAGGATCGGCGCGCCGAGGCCCGCGCGTAGCCGCTCCATCGCGACCTGCGCGCGGCGCAGCGCGTTCGCGACGCGGAGATCGACCTCCTCGAACCGGAACGGCTTGCCGATGTAGTCGTCGGCGCCCATCTGGAAGCCGCGGATCCGATCGTCGGAGCTCGCCAGCGCCGAGATCATGATGATCGGGACGTGCGCGAGCGCCGGCCTGACACGCATCTCGCGCGCGAGCGCGAGGCCGTCGAGGATCGGCATCATCACGTCGGTGATCACGAGATCGGGCGGATTCGCGAGCGCCGCGTCGAGAGCGTCTCGGCCGTTACAGACGGTTTGCACTTCGTGCCCGCGGCGCGTGAGGATCACTACCAGCGTACGCGTGAGCCATGCATCGTCGTCGGCGAGGAGGATGCGCGACATCGTGCTCGCCACCATGAACGTGTTCGCGCGAGCCGTCATCACCTCTGTGGTGTGATGGCGCTGCTTCGTTCATTCGGTTATGTCTGAACGTCGGGAGAGACAACCCCGCGAGGAGTTGCATGCACCGCATTCTCGTCGTGGAGGATTCGTCGCTGGTCCAGTCGATCGTCCAGCGCGCCCTCCGCCGCTACGGCTGCGAGGTCACATGTGTCCGTGACGGCGTCGAGGCGCTCGCCTCGATCGAGCGCGACGGCGAGCCCGATCTCATGCTGATGGACATCAACATGCCGCGCATGAGCGGCCTCGAGCTGCTCGGCGAGCTCCGGCAGAGCGGACGAGTTCCGCGCATGCCGGTGATCGTGGTGAGTACGGAGGGGACACAAGGCGACATCCAGCGCGGACTCGATGCCGGCGCGCGCGCATACCTCCGGAAGCCGTTCCGCCAGGACGAGCTCTGCGCGCTCATCGACGAGGTCACGCGCGCCTGATGGACGAGGCGTTCCGCGATCTGTTCGTCGAAGAGGCGATCCCACTGACCGCGGAGATCGAGGCACACCTGCTCGAGCTCGAGCGCGCGGCCGCCGGCCTCGGCGATCGATGGCGCGCGCTGCTCGGCGCGCTGCACACCCTCAAGGGCAACTGCGGGATGGTGGGACTCGACGGTGCAGCCGACGTCCTGCACGCGATGGAAGAACGCGCGCGAGACGTGCGCGGGTGGGCGGCGGACCGACAGGCCGGCGCGATCGCCGACCTCGTGCGCGTCGCCGACCGGCTCCGCGACACGCTGCTCGGCCCCGAGCCCGAGCGCGCGATGGACGAGGAACGCGCGAGGCTCACGGCCGAGGTGCCCGCGGCGGCCGAGCCCGAGCCGGAGCCGCGCGCGGCGGAGCCCGCCGGCGCGACCGGCGCCGCCCACGTCCGGATCCCGTCGGCGCGGCTCGACCGCCTGCTCGAGGCCACGTCGGATCTCGGCGCGTGGAGCGAGCGGTTGCGCGCGACCGCGCGCACGACGGGGCGGCGCGACGTCCTCGAGCTCGCCGACGGCGCGAGCCGCCGCCTCGGCGACGTCCGTCACCTCGTCATGGACATGCGCCTGGTGCCGCTGTCGGGCCTGCTCGCGCGGTTCGAGCGCGCGGTGCGCGACGTCGCGCTCGCCACCGGCAAGCGCGTCGCGCTCGCCGTGACCGGCGGCGCGATCAACGTCGACAAGCACGTCGCCGAGCAGATCGCCGAGCCGCTCCTGCACGTCGTGCGCAACGCGGTCGATCACGGGATCGAGCCGCCGCGCGCCCGCGCGCACGCCGGCAAGCCGGAGGTCGGCACGGTGTCGATCGATGCGCGCGCCGCCGCGGGCATGCTGCTCGTCACGGTCGGCGACGACGGCCGCGGCATCGATCCGAACCGCCTCGCCGAGGCCGCGACCGCGCGGGGCATCGACGTGAGCGTCTGGCCCCCGGACCAGCGCCTCGATCTGATCTTCGCGCCCGAGGTGACCACCGCCGAGCGCGTCACGACGATCTCGGGGCGCGGCATCGGCCTCGATCAGGCGCGCCGCGCGCTCGAGCGGATCGGAGGCTCGATCCGCGTCGAGAGCGAGCTCGGGCGCGGCACGCGGTTCCACATCCGGCTGCCGCTCGTGGTCGCGGTGCAACGATCGCTGCTCGTGCGCTGCGGGGCGGAGGTCTACGCGATCCCGTTCACGTCCGTGCTCGAGGTGGTGCGCACGCCCCCGGACGCGCTGCCGGCATGCGTGCTCGCCGACGAGCTCGGCGCCGCGCGCGGTGGCTCGCCGGGAATGTGCGTCGTCGTCGACCGCAGTGACGCGCCGCTCGCGGTGCTGGTCGACGCCGTGGTCGGTCACCAGGAGCTCACGATCCGCGAGCTCGATCCGCTGTTCGGGCGCCCCCGCGGCGTCACCGGGGCCGCGCTGCTCGCCGACGGTCAGATCGTACCCGTGCTCGAGTTCGAGACGCTGGGCAGGCCGAGGAGCGCCGCGTGACCGACGACGCCGTCGAGATCGCCGAGCCGGAGGCGCCACCGCCGCCGCCGGAGCCGCGTCATCTCACGGTCCGCATCGCGGAGGCGGACTACGCCCTGCCCGTCACCCACGTGCGCGAGGTCGTCCGCGTCGAGAGGATCACGCGGATCCCGGATGCGCCCGCGCAGATGCGCGGCCTCACCACCGTCCGCGGCCGGCTCGTGCCCGTGCTCGACGCCGCGCTCGCGCTGGGCAGCGGCGCCACCCGCGTCGACGACGCGGCCCGGCTCGTCGTCGTCGAGGCGTCGGGGAGGCCTTTCGGCCTGCTCGTCGCGCGCGCCGGCGCGGTGATCGCCGGCACCGGCGGCGCACCGGCGCTCGATGTCGAAGCGCTCGAGGGTGCGGCGTGATCGCGGTCGCCGTCGCGTTCGCGTTCGCCGCGCTGGCGTGCGGCCTCGCCGCGGGCCTCCTCTGGGGGCGCCGCATCGCCGATCAGCGCGTGCTCGCGCAGCTCGCGGCCGCCGCCGAGCGTTGCGCGCGCGGTGAGCTCGACGCGCGCGTCGGCGACGATCTCGCCCTTGTTGGCCAGCTCGCGCGGCTCAAGGTCGCGCTCGAGGCGCTGCGCGACCGGCAGCGCGCGACGGCCGGACGCATCGAAGGATGGGCCGCCGGCGAGCTCACCGTGACCCCGCGCGCCGCGTCCCGCGACGACCAGCTCGGACGCGCGCTCGACGACACCGAGCGCCGGCTGGAGACCGTGCTCGAGGAGGTCGCGGGCGCCGGACAGCGCCTCGCGGCCATGGCCGAGCTGGTCGCGAAGGACGTGCACAGCGTTCGCTCCGCGGCGCAGGCGCAGTCGGCGGGGACCGAGCAGACCGCGACGACGATGGAGGAGATCGCGTCGCAGATCCAGGGCGTCGCGAAGAACGCCGATCACATCGCGCAGCACGTCGGACAGACGACGTCGTCGCTCGAGGCGATGGTCGCGACGAACGAGAAGGTCGCGCGGAGCGGCGAGACGCTGGTCCGCGCCGTCGAGGACGCCTCGGCGACGATGGAGACCGTCGCCACGTCGGTCGTGAGCGTCGCGTCCACTGCCGAGAGCCTCAGCAAGGTCGCGCAGAAGGTCGCCGAGGAAGCCGTCTCCGGCGGCAAGCTCCTCGAGGAGTCTGCCGAGAAGCTGTCGGCCGCGTCCGAGCGCACCCAGCAGTCGTCCGCGGTGATCGAACGGCTTTCGGAGCAATCGCGCGAGATCGGCTCGATCGTGAAGGTCATCGAATCGATCGCCGACCAGACGAACATGCTCGCGCTCAACGCCGCCATCGAGGCCGCGCGCGCCGGCGACGCCGGCCGCGGCTTCGCGGTCGTCGCCGACGAGGTCCGCAAGCTCGCGGAGCGCTCGATGGAGGCGACCCAGGAGATCGGCGGCGTGATCGACGCCGTGCAGAAGGACAACGACGCCGCGGTGAAGGCCGCGCGGAGCATCCTGTCCGACATCCGCGACGGCGTGCAGCAGGTCGTCGACACCAGCGCGGTGCTCAACGCGATCCTCGGCTCGATCGAGGAGGTCACCGCGCAGGTGAAGGACGTCCAGCGCGCGACCCAGGAGCAGTCGTTCGCCGCGAACGAGGTCATGAAGCTCGTCGCGAACATGAACGACGTCACCCGCCGCGTCGTCGACGCGACGCACGAGCAGGCCACCGCGTCGCGCGACATCCTCGACGCCGCGCAGGCGATCAGCGCGATGACCCAGCAGGTCGCCGACGCGACGTCCCAGCAGAAGCTCGCCGGCGACCAGATCCTGACCGCGCTCGAGCACATCAGCCACGTCGCCGTCGAGAACCTGTCGGTGCTCGACCGCCTCGGTCACGCCGCCGAGACGCTCGCCGACGACGCGCAGTCGCTCGAGCCGCTCGTCCACGACTTCTCGATCCCCGCCGCGCGCCGGCCGAGCGCTCGCGTCACCACGCCCCCGTCTCCCACGAACGGCGACTCAAGGAGGATCCACAGTGGCACGTAGCCAAGTCACGCTCGATGGCGCCGACGGTGATTCGATCGCGTCTGCAGTGCTCAACGCGCTCAACGCGGAGGACCGGTGGGAGCGTTCCCGCGTCATCGAGACGGCGGCGCGCGCCGCCGACCCCGAGCTGCTGGTGCGCGCGGTCGGCGATCACACGGACGCGGTGAGGCGCAACGCCGCGATGGATGCGCTCGTCCGCGGCGGCCACCGCAGCGTGCCGGCGCTGGTCCGCGCGCTCGACGATCCGGACCACGAGGTCGTGATGTTCGCCGCGAGCCTCCTCGGCAAGACGCGCGATCGCGAGGCGATCCCGCACCTCCTGCGGCTGCTCCGCTACGAGGACGTCAACATCGTGCAGGCCGCGGTCGAGAGCCTCGGGTTCCTGCGCGCGGCGGTCGCGGTCGACCCGCTCGTCGGCTTGCTCGACAAGGACCCGTGGCTGCGGCTCGGCGCGATCCATGCTCTCGGCGAGATCGGCGACCCCCGCGCGGTCGATCCGCTCGCCGCCGCGTTGACCGACCGGGACGCGTGGGACCTCGCGGTGGCCGCGCTCGGCAAGGTGCGCTCGGTGCACGCGATCGATCACCTCGCGCGCGCGGTGTGGACGACGATCCACGAGCCCGAGCTCGCGATCGCGGTGCGCGGCCTCGGCGAATCGCTGCGCCGCCACCCCGCGCCGGAGCCGCTGTGGAAGCTGGAGTCGTGGGCGCGCCTCGCGTCCGACGGCGCCGGCGCGCTCCACGCGCAGCTCCAGCAGATGCTCGAAGACGCGGCCGGCCTCGGCGAGGACCGGCTCGCCGCCGGCGAGGGCGCCGCGATCCTCGTCCGCATGCTGCGGCTCGAATCGCTGTACGGCGCGCTGGTGCGCGCGGGGCGGATCGACCGGCTGCGCCCTGCGGTGCAGTTCTGTACGCTCGCGATCGGCGCCGACGCCGCCGACGCGCTCGCCGACGCCTTGCGCGACACCGATCCGGCGGTGCGCGCGTTCGCGACCCGCTGCGCCGGCGGGCTCCGGCTCGAGCGGCTCGCGACCCCGCTGGTCGCGCGCCTCGAGGACGTCGATCCCGAGGTCCGCGAGCACGCGGTGCGTGCGCTCGGCCAGCTCGGCGCGAGCCGCGCGGCGCCGTCGCTCGCCGAGATGTTGCTCGATCCCTCGGGCGCGGTGCGCGCGGCCGCGCAGGAGGCGCTCGCGTGCTGCGAGCCCGGCGCGGCGAGCGACGCGCTGCTCGCGTTCCCCAACCGGGAACCGTCGGTGGCGCTCGCGATGCTGCGCGTGATGCGCGCCGCACCTCACCCGAACCAGCTGCCGTTCGTGCTCGACTCCCTGCGCAGCGAAGCGGTCGAGATCCGGCGGCTCGCGGTCGAGACGCTCGCCGAGCAGCCGGAGCTCGATCTCGTCGACCTCCTCTCGCCGATCCTCGACGATCCCGCCGACGAGGTGCGCGCCGCCGTGATCCGTGTCGTCGGCCGGCGCCGCACCGCGCGCGCGCAGACCGTGCTGCTCGACCGGCTGTGCCGCGATCCGAGCTGCGCCGCGCTGATCGTCGAGACGCTGGTCGCGATGGAGGGGCCGTCGGTGCAGCCGCGCCTGATCGAGGTGCACGACCGCTCTCCGCCGCGCGCGCGCCTCGCGATCCTCGAGGCGCTCTCGAACCTGCGCGAGCCCGCCGCGGAGCCGCTGGTGGTCACGCTCCTCGCCGACCAGGACCCCGACGTGCGCCGCACCGCCGTCCGCGCGGCGGCGCGCTTCGAGGACTCGTTCGCGCTGCGGCACGTGATCGCCGCCGGCACCGATCCCGCGTGGCAGGTGCGCGCGACCGTCGCCGAGGTCCTGTCCGGCGTCGATCACCCGGACGCGCTCCAGGAGCTCGAGCGGCTCAGCCTGGACGACCACCCGTTCGTTGCCACCACCGCGCGCCACCGGCTGGAGGCCGCGAATGCGTAGCGGGGCCGACGGCCCGAGTCCCCTCGAGCACGAGCTGTTCCGCGAGCTCGCGCTCGAGCGCTTCGGGCTCGACCTCCCCGCGCAGCGTCGCGGCTCGGTCGCGATCCGGTTGCGCCCTCGCCTCGCCGAGCGCGGGCTCGCGACGTACGCCGAGTACTACCGCCTGCTGCGCGCCACCCCCGACGGCAGCGAGGAGTGGGGCCAGTTCGCCGACGCGATCACCAACGCGGAGACGTACTTCTTCCGGGGGCGCGGCCAGCTCGACGAGCTCGCCGCCCTCGCGCCGCGGCTCGGCCGTCACCTCCGCGTGCTGTCGGTCGGGTGCGCGTCCGGCGAGGAGGCGTACGGGCTCGCCGCGGTGCTCGCCGCGCAGGGCGTGTCGTTCGACGTCGTCGGCGCCGACATCAGCACGCCCCGGCTCGCCGAGGCGTGCGTCGGCCGGTACCCGGCGCGCAGCTTCCGGGGTGCGCTCGCGATCCCGGGCGGCGGCCGGTTCGAGCGCGCCTTCGAGCACGACGCCGACCACTTCACGCCGCGCGCGTCGCTGCGGGCGCGCGTGACGTTCCAGCGCGCGAACCTCGGCGACCCCGACGGCCTCCACCTCGGGCGGTTCGACATCGTGTTCTGCCGCAACGTGCTGATCTACGCGCACGCCGCCGCGCTGCCGCGGCTGCTCCGCTCGCTGTCCGGCGCGCTCGCCCCCGACGGCTATCTCTTCCTCGGCGAGACCGAGGCGCTGCTCGCCCCCGACCTGCCGTTCACGGCACGGCGGCTCCAGCGCCACTTCGCGTACGTCCCCGCCTCATGACCGTCCGCGTGATGATCGTCGACGACTCCTCGTTCGTGCGCCGCGCGGTGCGGCGCATGCTCGCGACCGACCCGGAGCTGGTCGTCGTCGGCGAGGCGAGCGACGGTCGCACCGCGGTGCGAGAGATCGTCCGCCTGGCACCGGACGTCGTGACGCTCGATCTCCGCATGCCCGGGCTCGACGGGCTCGCCACGCTCGAGGCCCTGCGCGCCGAGCGCCCGACGCCCGTCGTGCTGCTCAGCTCGTACGCGCAGGCCGACGCGGCGCTCACCCTGCAAGCGCTCGCCGCCGGCGCGGTGGACTTCGTCGACAAGTCGCGCGTGTCGGCGATGGACGTGTACGCGCTCGCGCCCGAGCTCGCGGGCAAGCTCAAGGCCGCCGCCGCGAGCCGGGCCGCGGCGAAGGAGGAGGCCCCGCGCTGGCTCGCCGCACCCTCGCCGGTGCCGCCGCAGCTGATCGTCCTCGGCGCCTCGACCGGGGGCCCGGCGGCGCTCGAGATCGTGCTGCGCGGGCTGCCGCGCGGGCTCGGCGCCGCGGTGCTCGTCGTGCAGCACATGCCGCGCGCGTTCACCGTCCCGCTCGTGCGGCGGCTCGCCGCGATCTGCGCCGCGCCGGTCAGCGCCGCGCAGGACGGCGAGCTCCTCGCACGCGGCGAGGTCGCGATCGCCCCCGGCGGCCACGACCTCGAGATCGTCGCCGCCGGCGACGCGTGGCGCCACCGTACGCTGCCCGCGCAGGGCCGCGCGCGCCCGCGCCTCGACGTCGTGCTCGCCAGCGTCGCGGAGGCGGCGGGCGCCGCCGCGTGCGCGGTCGTGCTCACCGGCATGGGCGACGACGGCGTCGCGGGCGCGCGCGCGCTGCGGCGCGCCGGTGGCACCGTCATCGCCGAGGCGGAGAGCACGTGCGTCGTGCACGGCATGCCCCGCGCGGTCGCCGACGCGGGCCTCGCCACCTGCATCGCGCCACTCGGCACGATCGCCGGCGTGCTCGCGACCCTCGCCGCTCGAGAGGTGGCATGACGATCCAGGACCGCGCGCTCGCCGTCCTCGGGCGCCACCTCTCGTCCATCAACGCGCAGAACGTGTGGAATCGCGCGCTGCGCGACGCGCGCGTGCTCGCGAACACGCTCACCGACGGGGACATCCGGCGGCTGCAGCCGTCGCTCGAGCGGAGCCTCCGCCTGTTCCTGCCCGCGCCGAAGGTCGCCGAGGTCACCGAGGCGCTCCAGCGCGCGTTCGCTCCCGCCGAGCCGCCGAAGCGCCAGCTCATCGCGATCCGCAGCGAGCCCGACGTCTCCGAGGCGCGCCTGTCCGCGCGCACGATGTGCGAGACGCTCGGCGCGCGGCGCGTGATCGTCCAGAAGGTCGCCACGATCGTCAGCGAGCTCGCGCGCAACATCTTCATGTACACGCCCGGCGGCACGGTCGAGCTCGTGCCGACGAGCGGCGCGCAGCCGCGCCTGGCCATCCGCGCGGTCGATCAGGGAGCCGGCATCCCGAACCTCGAGGAGATCCTCGGCGGTCGCTACAAGAGCCGCACCGGGCTCGGCGCAGGGCTGCTCGGCACCAAGCGCCTCGTCGACCGCTTCTCGATCGACACCGGGCCCGCCGGCACGACGATCGAGGTGGAGGTCGCCCTGTGACGTTCGCGATCTCGTCGTCGGTCGTGCCGGCGCGCGGCGAGCACGTGTCCGGAGACTGCGCGGTCGTCCGCGAGGAGGCCGGCGTCACGCTGATCGCGGTGATCGACGTCCTCGGTCACGGCCCGGAGGCGGCGAAGGTCGCGGAGCTCGCGGCCACGCACCTCCGCCAGGGCCCGATGGGGGCCGCGCGCGAGGCGATCGCGTCCCTCCACGAGCGCCTGCGAGGCACGCGCGGTGCCGCCGCGTCGGTCTGCGTCGTCCGCGACCGCACGCTCACCGGCTGCGGCGTCGGCAACGTGGAGATCCGCGTCCTCGGCACCTCCGTGCCCACCGTGCTGACGCCCGGCATCCTCGGCCACCGCGTCCACCGCCTCCGCGAGTTCGCGGCCCGCCTGTCCGATGGCGACCGCCTCGTGTTCTTCACCGACGGCATCTCGTCGCGCGTCCCGCTGTCCGATCTGCGGACGCTCCCGCCGGCCGAGGCGTGCCGCGCGATCATGCACGCCCACCGCCGCCCGCACGACGACGCCACCGTCGTCGTCGCCGACCTCCAGCCGCACCGCCCGAGGAAGGAGACCACCCGATGATCGACGAGGAGGACGCCGCCATGCGTGACGCGATCGCCGATGCCCTGCTCGTGCTGGCCAACGTCGGCTACGGCGACCTCGAGGGTCGTGTCCAGGTCCGCGAGGGCAGCGACTCGCCGCTCGCCGCGCTGTTCGCCGGGATCAACGAGATGATCGACTCGCTGCAGGCCGAGCGCGAGCGCAACCGGTCCTACCAGACCGAGCTCGAGGACAAGCTCGCGACGATCGAGCAACAGCGTGCCGCGATCCGCGAGCTGTCGACGCCGATCATGGAGGTGTGGGACGGCATCCTGTGCCTGACCGTCGTCGGGATCGTCGACAGCGTGCGCAGCGCGCAGATGACCGAGGAGCTCCTCCGCGCGATCGACGACAAGCGCACGCGCTACGCGATCCTCGACATCACGGGGATCGACGTGATGGACACCAAGACGGTCGATCACTTCGTGCGGATGGTGAAGGCGGTGCGGATCCTCGGCGCGGAGTGCGTGCTCACCGGGGTCAGCCCGAACATCGCGGCCACGATGGTCGACATGGGCGTCGATCTCTCCGAGGTCCGCACGCTGCGCAGCCTGCGCGAGGCGCTGCGCCTGTTCGTCCTCGGCGCGAGGAAGAAGAAGTGAACGAGGACCGCGCGAGGATCCGCGACGCGCTCGACGTGTTCGCCGCGCGCCGGAAGGGCCACGCGCTCGCGGCGGCGATCGGGTTCCCGCAGCTCGCGTGCCTCGAGATCGCGATCGTCATCAGCGAGCTCGCCACCAACATCCTCAAGTACGGCGTGCGCGGAGAGATCGCGATGCGCCGCACCGAGGCGCCTGGGCGCGGGGTCGGGATCGAGCTCGTCGCCGAGGACGAGGGCCCGCCGCTCGCGAGCTTCGCGACGGCGCTGCTCGACGGCCACGAGGACTCCGGTCCGATCGATCCCGCGCGTCAGGTCGGGCGCGGCGGCATCGGCGCCGGGCTCGGCGCGATCCTCCGGATGTCGGACGAGTTCGAATACCTGCCCGGCCCCGGCCGGAAATCGTTCCGCGCCACCCGCTACCTGCGGCGACCACGCCGCGCCCAGACCTCCGACGGAGTGCCATGAACCAGGCCATCAACCGCATCCCGATCATCCGGCTGTGGTCGCTGCTGCTCGTGCCGGTCCAGGGCGAGATCACCGACTCGCACGCCGAGCAGCTCCGCCACGAGGTGTTGACGGAGATCCACAGCGCCGGCAGCGCCGGGCTGGTGCTCGACGTGACGGGGCTGTGGTTGATGGACAGCCACCTGTGCGCGGTGCTGACGAAGCTCGCGCAGTCCGCGGCGCTCATGGGCACCCGCACGATCGTGTGCGGGATGAGCACGGAGTCCGCGCTGACGATCCAGAGCATGGGTCTCGAGCTGCGGGGCATCGAGACCTCGCTGACGCTCGAGCAGGCGCTCGCCGAGTTCGGCGTCCGAGGTCCGGACGTCGACGACGAGAACCCCGACGAAGACATCCCCGACGACCTCACGACCTGACGGAGCCCCGATGGACGAGCACCTGGTCCGCGAACGCATCGCCGACGTCCTCATGACCCTCGCCTCGATCGGCGCCGGCGCGCTCGACGAGCGCATGCCCACCGACCTCGACGCCGAAGATCCGTTCGCGATCCTCTACGAGGGCGTGAACGAGATGGTCGAGGCGCTGGTCGGCGGCCAGGAGCGCCTCGCGATCGCGCAGCGCGACCTCGAGGCCAAGCTCGACACGATCGAGCAGCAGCGCAGCGCGATCCGCGAGCTGTCCACGCCCGTGATCGAGGTCTGGGACGGGGTCCTGTGCTTGCCGGTCGTCGGCGTGATGGACACCGTGCGCTCGGCCGAGATGACCGAGGCGCTACTCCACGCGATCACCGAGCGCAAGGCGGGCTTCGCGATCATCGACGTCACCGGCATCGAGGTCATGGATTCGCGCACGACCGACCACTTCATCCGAATGGCGCGGGCGGTGAAGATCCTGGGGTCGCAGTGCGTCCTCGCCGGCGTCAGCCCCAACATCGCGCTGACGATCGTGCAGATGGGCGTCGACCTCGGTGGAATCGTGACGTTCCGTTCCCTGCGAGAAGCGCTGCAGCACCACGTGCGCAACCGGAAGCCTCGGGCGAAGTAGCTCACCGTGCCGCGCCACCACGGCTGCGCGGGGTCGTCCCATGGGGGTGATCCTCGACAACGAACGGGAGTGAGGGAAACGACCGCACGGAAGCCTTTGGTTGGACCTTTGCAAAGGCGGCTGTCATGCAGTATCGCCGTCGTGCGCTCCTCCTCTGTGTCGTGGGTGTGACGGGATGTGGAGAGGAGGTGACGACGGGCGACTTGGTCGCTTCCGACGATGCGGTGATCGTGGTGCCACCGGAGCCCGCGGCGATCGATCAGGGGCCCGTCGATCCGGGCAGCGTCGCGGCGCTGGACCGCCCGACGACGCTGCGCGCGTTCGGCGACCCGACCCTGCCGGTCGAGGCGAAGATCCTCGTGCTGTCCGCCGACGGCAGCGAGCCGGAGCTCGGCGCGATCCAGTCGATCCTCGACTATCGCGGCGTTCCGTACGACGTCTTCGTCGCGGCCTCGGAAGCGCCGCTCGACCAGAGCCGCCTCCGGTCCGGCGACCACGGCTTCTACCAGGCGACGATCCTCACCAGCTCGAACCTGTCGGGCACGCTGAGCTCGTCGGAGTGGGCGGCGCTCGCCGACTACGAGCTCGCGTTCGGGATCCGGCGCGCCGTCCTGGCGGCCGCGCCCGACTCCGCGCTCGGCTGGGGAAGCGCGACGACGCAGAACACGAGCACCACGCCCCTGTCGGTGACGTGCACGAGCGCCGGGCAGGCCGTCTTCCGCGACGTCAAGTGCTCGCAAGCGCAGTCGATCAACGGCGACACCGCGTACCTCTCGACGCCCGTCGCGGGCGCATCGCTGACGCCGCTCCTTCGCGACGCGGCCGGGCACGCGCTCGCCGCGATCTACACGGCCACCGACGGCCGCGAGCAGCTCCAGTTGCTGTTCCGGCAGAGCACGAGCCGGATGCACTCGTACGAGTTCCTGCACGGCGTGCTCGGTTGGGTGACCGGCGGAACGTACCTCGGCGAGCGCCGCATCGAGATGGGGATCCAGGTCGACGACTTCTTCCTCGCCTCGGACCTCTACAGCGGCGGCACCTACCGGATGACCGCGGCCGATCTACAGGCCGCCAGAGCGTGGGAGCTGAGCCGGCGCGCCACCCCCACGACCCCGGCGTTCCGGTTGACGTGGGCCTTCAACGGCTCGGGCGCCGACGACGGCGACGGGCTCACCGAGGAGGCGCGCGCCCACACGCCCGACTGGCACTGGGTCAGCCACACGTGGGACCACCATCACCTCGACGCCGCGGATTACGCGCTCGCGTACGACGAGCTCAGCCGCAACCTCACACGCGCGGACGAGCTGCCGCTGGCCGGGTTCGACCCGACCAGCTTCGTCTCGCCGAACATCTCCGGCCTGGTCAACCCCGACGTCATGCAGGCGGCGTGGGATCTCGGCGTCCGCTTCACGGTGACCGACACGTCGAAGCCTGGATGCAACAACCCCTCGCCCAACACCACCTTCTACAACGCCCTGCAGCCGGGGATGCTGTTCATCCCCCGGCGACCGACGAACCTGTTCTACAACGTCTCGACTCCGAGCCAGTGGGTCACGGAATACAACGCACTCCTGGGCCGCAGTTACACCTATTCGCAGATCCTCGACTCCGAGAGTGACGTGCTCCTCCGCTACCTCCTGCGCGGAGAGGCCGATCCGTGGATGTTCCACCAGGCCGACGTGCGCGCGTACGATGGCGTGCACTCCCTCCTGGGCGATCTGGTCGACGCCACGCTCACCAAGCTGAGCGCACGCCTCCAGGTCCCCGTCCTGACCCCGCGGATGGCCGACAACGGCGCGCGGTTCGCGCGGCGCGTGAACTTCGAGGGCGCGGGCGTCCGCGCCACCCTGTATCGCGGGCGCGCGCTCGTGATCGACGCCGGTCGCGCGATCGACGTCCCGGTCACGGGCGTGCGCGGCGTCGACGGCGAGTCCTACGGCGGCGACGTGATCGGACTGGTGCACGTCGTGCCCGGGACCAGCACGTGCGTGCCGCTCGACGACGCGGGCGTCGGATGCCAGCCCTCGCCCGGTCGCACCGGCGGCGACGGCGCGGTCCGATCGCTGCCCGTCGGCTACTGCGACGGCACCGGCACCGCCGGCCTGCCGCCTCCGAACACGGTCACCGCGATCGCGAAGGGCGCGACGTGGAAGTACTGGGATCGCGGCGGGGACCTCGGCACCGCGTGGCGAGCGCGGACCTACGACGACAGCGGCTGGAGCGCCGGTGCGGGACCGATCGGCTACGGAGACACCTTCATCCGCACGTCGGTGTCCTACGGACCGAGCGCCACGAGCAAGTACATCACCACGTACGTCCGGAAGACGTTCAGCGTCAGCGATCCGTCGACGGTGGTGGGCCTGAAGGGCGATCTCATGTGGGACGACGGCGCGGTCGTCTACCTGAACGGAACCGAGATCGGGCGCGCGACGATGCCGACGGGCGCGGTCACGGCCGCGACGCTCGCGACCGGCCACGAAGGCGGCACGTACACGACCCTCGACTGGAGCGCCAGCCGCGGCCTGCTGGTCGCGGGGACGAACACGATCGCGGTCGAAGTGCACCAGTCGTCGGGGTCGTCGAGCGACCTCGCGTTCGATCTCGGCCTCGTGCTCGAGACGACCAGCGCGCCGCCGCCGCCGCCGCCGCCGCCGCCGACCGGTGGCGTGCCGCGGAACGCGAGCTGGTCGTACTGGGACAACGGCGGTGATCTCGGCTCGGCGTGGCGCACGAGCACCGGCGGCAGCGGCTGGGACACGGGCGTCGGCGTCTTCGGCTACGGCGAGACGTACCTCGACACGACCGTCGGGTACGGGCCGAGCTCGACGAGCAAGTACATCACCACCTACTTCACGACGACGTTCTCCGTCGACGATCCGTCGGCGGTGTCGTCCTTGACCGGCGAGGTGATGTACGACGACGGGTTCGTCGCGTATCTCAACGGCGTCGAGCTCGGCCGCGTCGCGATGCCGACGGGCACGATCACCGCGTCGACCCTGTCGAGCGGACACGAAGCGAACGACGTCTACGAGACGTTCGACTGGAGCGCCGCGCGGAGCGCCCTGCGCGCGGGCACCAACGTCCTCGCGTTCGAGGTGCACCAGGCGGCCGCCTCGTCGAGCGATCTCGTGTTCGACGCCGCGCTCGACCTCGGCGCCGGCTCGCCGCCGCCCCCGCCGCCGCCGGCCGGCGGGATCTCGCGCAACGCGACGTGGTCCTACTGGGACAACGGCGGTGATCTCGGGACGGCGTGGCGCACCAGCACCGGTGGGGTCAACTGGGACTCCGGCGCCGGCATCCTCGGGTACGGCGAGACGTACATCGACACGCCGGTGTCGTTCGGGCCGAGCGCGACGAGCAAGTACACGACGACGTACTTCACCCACGCCTTCACCGTGAACGATCCATCGGTGGTGACGACGATGAAGGGCGAGGTCATGTACGACGACGGCATCGTCGTGTACCTGAACGGGACCGAGGTCGGCCGATCCTCGATGCCGACGGGCACGATCGCCGCGTCGACCCTCGCGATCGGGCACGAGGCCAACGACGTCTACCAGTCGTTCGACTGGACGGCGGCGCGGTCTCTGCTCCGGCCGGGAACCAACGTGCTCGCGGTCGAGGTGCACCAGGCGTCGCTCGACTCGAGCGATCTGGTGTTCGACCTCGCGCTCGATCTCGAGTAGCAACCCCGCTAGACGCGCCGCAGGCGCAGGGCCGCGGGGCCGTGGACGTGGAACGAGCCTCGCGGCCGCCAGTCGTCGTCGAGCGCGAAGCGCGGGAAACGCTCCAGCAGATCGGGCAGCGCGACCTTCGCCTCCAGCCTCGACAGCGCCGCGCCGAGACAGTAATGGATGCCGTGCCCGAACGCGATGTGCGGGTTCGGCGCGCGCGCGACGTCGAAGCGATCCGGATCCGCGAACACCGCCGGATCGCGATTCGCGGCGCCGATGCACGCGATCACCATGCGGCCGGCCGGGATGTGCACCCCCGCGAGCTCGACGTCGGTGCGCGTGGCGCGGAACATCGCCTGCACCGGCGTCCGGTGGCGGAGCACCTCCTCGATCGCCTCGGGGATCCGCTGCTGCGCGCCGGGATGTTCCGCGAAGGCGAGCATCGCGTTCGAGATCAGGTTCGTCGTGGTCTCGGTGCCGGCCGCGATGAGCAGCTGGCAGAACCGCACCACCTCCGTCGGCGTCAGCCCGGCGTCGGCGAGCCGCGCCATCAGCCCCGTGTGCGAGCGGTCCGCCAGGTACGCGGACATCTCGGCGTCCGCCGCCAGGAAGGCGCGCGAGGCTTCTTCCGCACCCGTCCCCGCGATCGTGTTGCCCAGGTTGACGATCGCCTCGCTCCATCGCACGAACCTCGGCCATTCCGCGAGGGGAAGCCCGAGGAGCTCGGCGATGACCATCATCGGCAGCGGGCTCGCGTAGCCGGCGACGAGATCGATGTCGTCGCCGAGGTCGGCGAGCAGCGCGCGCGACAGCTCGCGGATCCTCGGCTCCAGCGAGGCGATCGAGCTCGGCGTGAACGCGCGCGAGATCAGTCCGCGGAGCTGGGTGTGGCGCGGCGGATCCGAGAACAGCAGCCACTCGAACGACAGGCTGCGTGTCGGACCGACGTTCGAGCTGAAGGCGTCCGCGTCGTGGAGCACGCGCTTGACCGCGTCGTACGAGAGGGCGACCCAGAGATCGGGTCTGGGCACGTGCAGCACCGGCGCCGCGGCGCGGAGCCGCGCGTACACCGGATACGGATTCCGTCGCGTCGATTCCGAGAACAGGTCCATGCCTGCACGCTATGCTCGAGAGGAATGTCGCGCTTGAACGAATCTCGGAAGAGCGCCCTCCTCATCGAGCCGTTCGGGGCCACGTTCACCCGGACCGCCGTGACCTCGCCGCACTCCGTGCACGCGGTCGCGCTGATCGTCGGGGTGGACGGAGACGTCGAGGTCGCCACGGACCGCGGCGTCGTGCGCGCGGCGGCGGTCGTCGTCCCCGCCGACACGGTACATGCATCGCGCAGCGCAGGCCCGGCGCTGTCGTTCTCGTTCGATCCCGAGCTCTGCCCGGGCATCGCCGCGTTCGCACGCGTGCATGGAACGTCCCCGGTTCGCCGGCCCGCGGAGATCGCGCGTGCGCACCGCGCGTCGCTCACCACCCGCGAGACCCTCGTCGGCGTGGGCACCGAGATCGCGAGCCGGTGCAGCGACACCGCGGCGCGCCGCGATCGCCGGATCGCCCGTCTCCTCGAGGATCTCCGCGATCCCGACGTCGATCGAGCGGGCGCGGTCGCGCGCACCGGCCTGTCGCCCGCGCACGCCGCGGCCCTGTTCGTGCGAGACGTCGGCGTCGCGATCCGCACGTTCCTGCTGTGGCGCCGGCTGCTCCACGGCCTCGCCCGCGTCGGCCCGCTCGACCTGACCGCCGCCGCGCACGCCTCGGGCTTCGCCGACCTCGCTCATTTCTCGCGCACGTGCCGGCGGATGATCGGCTACGCGCCGAGCGTCCTCCAGGCGAGCCTCGTCCGCTAGCGATCAGGCTGCGTAGTCATCGGCGCGCAGCCCCCAGCGTCGCATCCACCGCTGGATCTGCGATCGGGGGCGGTGCAGCGCGCGGGCGACCGCGCTCACGTTGCCGGCGTGCGCGCGAAGCGCCGCCTCGAGCTCGCCGCGGCGCGGGTCCTCGAGGGTGGAGCTGGAGACGCGAGGGCTCGCGACCTCGGACGGCAGATGCCGGAGGTCGATCGCCGCGTCGCCCGCGAGCGCGAGCGCGGTCACGATCGCTCGCTCGAGCTCGCGAACATTCCGCGGCCACTCGTGACGAAGGAGCGCGCGCGCTGCTTCCGCGGTGAGCTCGAGGCGACCGCCGCGGCCGGCGGACGAAGCGATGTCGGCGACGAGCGTCGCGAGGTCCTCGCGGCGATCGGCGAGAGGCGGCAGCACGAGCGCGAAGCCGCCGAGCCGAGCCCAGAGGTCCTCCCGGAAGCGTCCACTCGCGACGAGCTCCGCGAGGTCCCGGTGGGTCGCGCAGATCAGCCGGAAGTCGACGGCGACCTCCTCCACGCCACCGACGGGGACGATCGCGCGCTCCTGGAGCGCGCGCAGCAAGGTCGCTTGCTGCGGCAGCGGCAGATCGGCGATCTCCTTTCCAGCACATTGGGATCCTAAGCTTAGAATTCCACGTGGACAAGTTGTCGCGGCCGCTTCTATAGTGTCACCTAAATACTAGTGACTCCAGCGTAACTGGACTGGCCACAGTTAGGCCGCAAATGTAATCACACTGGCTCACCTTCGGGTG
>JADMIO010792762.1_pt1 | contig 40778 bp, 22 predicted proteins | sample 8958161 | NCBI WGS metagenome assembly JADMIO01 (sample SAMN16585339, study PRJNA669376) | soil metagenome | isolation source: Crop rotation soil | place: USA: Cullars Rotation, Alabama | collected 2011
CTTTCCCCCGATACTGTTGTTGGTATTGGTGGCGGAATGGAATACCTGGGCCAGGTGATCATAGAATAATAAGTTTTGGCCGTAGGCTTTGCTGCCATCGTTATTGGGGTCGGTGCTGGCCCATACAATCTGGTTGACCGGTACGCTGCTCACCGTTCCGGTGGTGGTATAGGTGCCGTCCGCTAATATATGTATGATATTGCCGAGACCGTCCACTACATTATTATTGGCATCGGTTTTAAAACCATGGGTATAGGCCTGGTGGAGGTTGCCGGTGTTGAGTATTTTACTCGTGCCTATGGTGCTTGATACATCGATGGCAAGCTGGCCCTGTTTGCCTCTTTTGGTAAAAATCTGGATAACGCCGTTGGCGCCCTGTGCGCCATAGATGGTAGAAGAGGCAGCGCCTTCCACCACTTCAATCCTTTCCACGTTGCTCAGGTCGAGCGCGCCGAGGTCGGTAGCCCGGACTTCGATACCATCCATTAAGATCATGGGGGAAGTGCCACCTTTGAGTGAGTTGATGCCGCGCAGCAGGATATTCACTTTGGCGCCCGGCGTGCCGTCGGTGCTGCTTATCTGTGCGCCGGCGATTTTTCCTACCAGGGCCTGGCTGATGGAAGAATTGGGCGGGGCGGGCAGCTTATCGGCGGTGATCGACTCTACTGATATGCCCAGCTTCTTTTTGCTGGTGGCCACTCCTACCCCCGTCACCACCACTTCGCTGAGGGATTTGGGGTCGAAATCGAGGCCCAGCTCGAGGGTTTTGCCTTTGGAAGCCTTTACCACTTTGGAGTAATACCCGATAAAGCTGACTTCGAGGGTGACTTCTTCCTTAGGCGTGCTGAGGGCGAAACTGCCGTCGGGGTGGGTGACCGTGGCGCCGCCGCCTTTTATTTTAATGGTTACGCCCGGGAGCGGGGCGCCATCTTTTGAATCGGTGACCCTGCCGGAGATACCGGGGGCCTGGGCGAATAGCAGTTGGCATACAAGCATGCCAATGCCTGTTGTAAGCAGTAGTTTTCTCATGTGTTGTGTTTTAAAAGAAGCTCAATATATTATAAGGCATAGCCCGTTGCCCGGGGACAGGCAAAAGCATTGCACGAATCGTTTTGCGCAATAAGCAAGCTGTAGGGTAAAAGAAAACTTAATCGTATAGGCAAGAAAAAGGGGGCAATCGGGGCAGAAATGCTCAATGGCAGGCACCGATAAATGGATAAGTAAGTAATTAAAAATAAGTTAAATTATTTTGATTGGCAAAAAATAAATACCAATTGGTTAAAATCAATGTACAAAAGGTCAAAAATAGATAAGTTGAGGATAAGGGCCTTTTGGGCCGGGTGCGGTGGGCCTGAATTACTTGCGCAAAGTCAATTATTCAATTTTTTCTGGGGCTTCGTTTTTTAACCAGGGGGCCGGGAATAGGCGGGCGGGCGGCAGCCGATGCCGGGCGGGATGGCGTTACGGGGGTGGCCCGGCGGGGGTATGGGACGGCATTGTGGAGCCTCCCCATAGCCCCTGGCATGCCAGAGGAACGAGGAACGACAACCGGTTTAATAGAGGGGGCCAACTCCTGCCCGGCGGGGCCGGAAAAGGGTTAAAAACGGGCTTGCCGACGCACGAAAAAACGCACCGGATACCCACCAAAAAAGCGTGGCAACCGATGATTTTCCGATCAAAAAAAATGCGTCGGACAACACCGGGCACAAACCGGATTTTCAAGGAGTTGCATCCCTGTTTTTTTCATTTGCTGTTAGTGTGGCAGGTAATAGATAGGCTATTAAATATTGATTATCAATTAATTAAACAAGCGCCTTCTTGCCTGCCTATGGATAATGGTTAAACGAAAAAGTTATTCACAGCTTCAAAAAATAATTTTGTTATGTGGCGCAGATTTGTAATTTAGTGCAAGAATTTAATGGGTTAGTAAGTAAAGGGTCAACAGCAATGTTGGCCCTTTTACTTTGTATATACGCCTCGTTTTTTCCCCTGCACGGGAATGATCATTTAATACCTTCCGTTGCTTTTCCTGCGCACCGATCCATGACACTGTTCCGCGTTTTTGTACACCCATTATGCACGCTTTAACAAATCAGGTTCACTCAACAGCGGCAGCGATGCCTGTATTGTATCTTTACAGCTATGAGTAAAGTGAAATCAGCTTTTTTTTGTCAGAACTGCGGATATGAAAGCACCAAATGGGTAGGTAAGTGCCCATCGTGCAATGAATGGAACACTTTTGCGGAAGAGCTCATTCAAAAAGAAAGCACCAAAAACAATAACCAGTCCTGGAAAGATTATGGCGGTGAAAAAAACCAGAAGACGGTTTTACTGAGCGGCGTTGTGAGCAGCGAAGAAAAACGCATCGTTACGCGCGACACCGAATTGAACCGGGTGTTAGGCGGCGGTATCGTTCCGGGCAGTATTGTACTGGTGGCCGGCGAGCCCGGTATCGGCAAAAGCACCTTGTTTTTACAAAACGGCCTATTGCTGAACGATATTACCACCCTGTATATCAGCGGGGAGGAAAGTACGCAACAAATCAAGATGCGCGCCGACCGTCTCGCCCTGACGAACGACCATTTTTACCTGCTCACCGAAACGAATACGCAAACTATCTTCCAGGAAATAAAAAAGCTGAAACCCGACCTGGTGATCGTGGATTCGATACAAACCCTGCAAACACCGTATATCGAATCTTCTCCCGGAAGCATTTCACAGATACGTGAAACGGCGGCGGAGCTGCAACGCTTTGCGAAAGAAACCCATACGCCGGTTTTCCTCATCGGGCATATTACAAAGGACGGCACCATTGCGGGTCCAAAGATACTGGAGCATATGGTGGATACCGTATTACAGTTTGAAGGCGACCGGCATTATGCCTACCGCATCCTGCGCACGCTGAAAAACCGTTTTGGCGGTACGGCGGAGCTGGGCATTTACGAGATGACGGGCGATGGCATGCGCGGCGTTACCAACCCCAGCGAATTGCTTATCACGCAAAAAGAAGATCAGCTCAGCGGCATTGCCATCGCCGCTACCATCGAAGGCATGCGCCCGCTGCTGGTAGAGGTACAGGCGTTGGTGACGCAGTCGGTGTACGGCACCCCGCAACGTACAGTAAGCGGTTTCGACCTGCGCCGCCTGCAATTGTTGCTGGCGGTGCTGGAAAAAAGAGGCGGCTTTCATTTTGGTATGAAGGATGTGTTTTTAAATATCGCCGGCGGACTGAAAATAGAGGACCCTTCCATCGACCTGGCGGTATTGTGCGCGCTGCTCAGCTCGTACGACGACCGGCCACTGCCTATGAACATCTGCTTTACCGGTGAAGTGGGACTGAGCGGGGAGATACGTGCGGTAAACCGCATCGAGCAACGGATAGCGGAAGCGCAGAAGCTGGGTTTTGAAAAGATCATCCTTTCGAAGTATAACCTCCCTTCGGGCCGCCAGGCACAGAAAGGCTTTTCGAGCCAGCAGTACGGGATAGAGATCGTGACGGTAGGAAAGGTGGAGGAAGTGTATACGTTATTGTTTTAGCGGCGAGCTTAGCATCCATTCGCTCTAATTCGCGCACATTAGTGTATGATATTCGCGTACATTAGTGTATGCACCTTCTCCATGATTTTGCCCGGCTGTTCTTTCCGCACCGGTGTGCGGGGTGTGGAACAGATAGCCTGAACCGGGAATCCCCGTTGTGCATTCGCTGCCTGCATGTATTGCCTCTCACCAATTTTCATTTGTATGCCGGCAACCCGGTAGAAAAGACTTTGGCCGGCAGAATTCCTTTCACGGCTGCAACAGCCTATTGTCATTTTGTAAGGGACACTATGATGCAGCAGGTGCTGCATGCGCTGAAATACCAGGGGCGCCGCGACGTGGCGGGCCTGCTGGGCCGGATGATGGGGCAATGCCTGCAAGGCAGCGGCCGCTTCGACGATGTAACCGCGCTGGTGCCCGTGCCGCTGCATGCGGCCAAAGAAAGAAGGCGGGGCTATAACCAGTCGATCCTGCTTTGCGAAGGGATGGCCGAAGTATGGAAGCTCCCCGTCATTACAAAAGCCGTATTGCGCATATCCCCTACCGCCACCCAGACGCACAAAAACAGGGTAGAGCGCTGGCAGAATATGGAAGGCCGGTTTACACTGGCGCGGCCGGAACTGATCAAAGGCCGGCATATATTGCTGGTAGACGATGTCATCACCACCGGTGCCACGATGGAGGCCTGTGCGCGGGCATTAATGGGTGCGGAGGACGTGCGGGTAAGCGTGGCGGCGCTGGCGTGGGCGGATAGTTAAAAATACCTTCCGGATATTTTTTATTTCAGCCTCCCTATACTTCCAGGCGGGGGAGGATGAAGGGTCCCGCGGGAGTCCCACAAGGGTCCCAAAAGATGGAACGGGCTTTGAACGGACTATGAACGGAGTTCCAACGGACTTTGAACGGAGTTACTTTTTATACCAATTTTCCCGGGGCAGAAAATAGTGCGTGGAATGAGGAAAAGATTGGCTCATCAGACGTCATAGAAACGGGTTTCTACAATATACGAAATCCCGGTGACTATTTGGAAGCGGGCGTCTTGATTTATTCAGGTATTTTTTTGTTTAATCTGTTGGTACTGCTACATTGCACACCCGGCAAAGAAGAATAAAATGATAGAATTACTATTCGGAGACATTACAAAAGTTCAGGCCGATGCCATCGTAAATGCAGCCAATACTTCATTGTTGGGGGGTGGCGGCGTTGACGGGGCCATACACCGGGCCGGCGGACCCGCCATTCTTGAAGAATGCCAAAAGATCAGGAACAGGCAGGGTAATTGCAAAGTGGGGGAAGCTGTAATAACACCGGCAGGAAAACTCCCTGCAAAATTTGTTATTCATGCCGTTGGCCCCGTATGGAATAATTACAATAATAATGAGCGGGCGCTGCTGTCATCTGCTTATTTAAGCAGCTTAAACCTTGCCATAGAAAACCACATCCGGACAATTGCATTCCCTAATATCAGTACAGGCATTTATCGCTTCCCCAAAGAAGAGGCTGCTACAATAGCCATTACAACAGTTAAAGACTTCCTGGCAGCCACCGATAAAATAGACAAGGTAATTTTTGTCTGTTTTGATGTAGAAAACTATGAGTTATACAAGCTATTGCTACATTTATAAGCTTCTAATCCCGGTAGTCGCTATTCTTACAGCCGGCAGGGGGTAGTCTCCTATCCGGGCACAGGTACGCTCAATCACAATGGCCGGCCCGGCATACCTGCGCCAGCTTCCTGTTTTATATACTTAAACCAGTTTGGGGGGCTTTCACTAATTTGTATCCTTCTACTTTAATTTGTCAAAGGAAAACTCCCTGATTTGCAGTTTTCTAAAATTAGAAGAAAAACGAAAAACCTCTCCTTCAATATCAGGGAAAATATATTTAAACGCATTGCTGTCTAATAAATATGGTACGTCTTCATAAGGCTTCGCGTACATCATCTTATCCGATCTCGGTTTATTGCTACTGGTAAGCTTACCAATTAAAATCGTTCCAAGCTTTCCTTCCTTATACAAATACTCGTCGGTAAAAGTCAAAAGATAATAGTGCTGTGCAATATTGGTATGATTTGAAACCTGCACTATAGAATCATTTATAAAAGATATTGTCAGCCTTCTATCGCCATTATCAGTTAAATGAATACCGGAGGTTGGTAAAGCCAGACACCGCTATCTTTTTAAAAATCTTTCTATCGCTAACCGTTTTACATGAAGAAATGAACATTGTTATCATTAACAGATATACTTTCATATTGAAAAGTTTAATTTTGCCACCATACCGGAGGGTTATCCCTGTAAATATATGTTTGGCGAACACCGCCGCTGATGGAGCCTGATTTACCGGCCACGGCATTGAGGTACCCGGATGCCACTTTATCTGCATCGGGCACCGAAGGAGTGTCCTGCGCATAAAGGGTATTAAAGCTATAGGATAGCAATACCAGGGTGATGGCAAGATATAGGGATCTCATAAGTGTAGTTCAGGGATGGCTATGCGCTCATCTATTTTTCAATACCTTTTATCGTCTTTTTAAGTTCGTCTACCTGTTGCCGCAATTCCTTTATTTCAGTGTGATCGTACCGGAGTCTATCGATTTCTTTTTGCTGTTCGATGATATACAGCGTCAGCTCTTCTATTTTCTTCAGCAATACTGCCTGGTTGTCGCCCAAATCGATGCCTTTTTTTGCTACTTCGGCGGCGGATAGAACATCAGGAAGATGCTGGTATATCTTTATAAAGTTTTCCACCTCGCTTAAAGGGGGAAGCACATAATTCTTATCAAAAACATAATCCGCCCAGGTACCCTGGTCTACTTTTATCTTGCGCGTTCTGATACCGGTTTCGACATAGAGTTTATAGGTAAGATCGTTTATGCCGGCAGTACCGATACCTACCTGGCCATCGGTGTTAATATACATACGGTACTGGTTATTGGTTCCAAACGACATACCATTGCGCAGGTTGGGGGAGTTGAATTCAATAAATCCCATCGGGCTTCCATCGATTGCTTGTTGCATCCGGGTTGAAGCGCTCAGCCAGTTGTTGCCGGCGCTGGAACGGTAATTATAAATGTTTAAAAAGGAATTATTGCCACCTGAACCGCATCCGCCGGTCAGCGTCAGCCATGGGGCGTTATCGCCCAGGTTGTCACCTAATGTTGCGCCCTGTACATGTAATTTACTGGTGGGGCTGGCGGTATTGACGCCTACATTACCATTCAGCAGGTTGACAAACATATAATTATTGCTGTTCACGTTATTACCGATAAAAACACGCTCCGTGCTGGCCACTGCCGGGTAATTGCCGGCATTATAGCCGGCTATATAAACGGCTTTGGTGTCCCAACCGGCATAGGTGCCTACCAGGTGTTGAATAACGCCGTTCTCTATGGTTTGTACTACATTATCGTGGTTATTGTAAATGGTGTACTCTTTAGCGAAAATGTTCCCATTTACATGCAACAGACTTAAGGGCGTGGTAGTGCCAATTCCTATATCGCCATTGGTTGTCCAGGCTGTATTTTGCGCATACGACCCTATGCCGGCGCATAGCAGAACGAATAAGGCAAGATGGATCTTTTTCATGTTTACGTTGGTCATATAATAAGAAAATTATTTACGGGCCTTTAGGGATCGCTGTATCACCGGTTGTAATACCGTTAGGCTGGTTCCATAACCAGGATCAAGCTCCCACACGGGCAAGCATAGCCTGCATATACCTGCAATTTCCTTTGCGAGGGTTGCTAACAGAAGGGTTTATAAAACTCACTATATGAGCAAGATAGTAAGCGAATCTAATCACTGCGGGCGCCCGTTCACTTGTTCTTATTTTTCACGATCATTATTTGTAATTCTTTTACCTGTTGACGTAATGCATCCATTTGTTTTTGCTGTTCAATCAGGTAAAGCGTCAGCTCTTCTATTTTCTTGAGCAATACTGCCTGGTTGTTGCCCAAATCAATGCCTTCTTTTTTTACGTCTCCGGCTGCGGGCACTTCGGGCAGGTGCTGGTATTTTTTTATGAACCGTTCTACTTCGGCCAGCGGGAGCAGGGTATAGTTTTTATCGAAAACATAGTCGGGCCAGGAGTCCTGATCTACCTTTACTTTGCGCGCCCTTATGGCGCCTTCCACGAAGAACCTATAATTTGCATCGCTTACTTTGTTCGTATTTACACCTACATTCCCGTTGGCCCCGATGAATATCCTGTCAACACCTGCATTTACATCGGCTATGTTAAGGCTACCGTAGGATGATGTGTATATGCCGTACCCTTTACCATTTGGCGCTGTGTTCTTGAAATATATGCCCGAGCCCCAACCGGCACTATTGCTTTCCAGTATCACGGACGCGGTATTGTTGTTTTCAACAATATGCAATTTGCCCTGGGGCGCAGACGTATTAATCCCCACATTGCCGGTAATCCAGGCAGTGTTTGTATTCAGGCATATATTTTCAAGAGGGCTTCCGCCGGTCACTGAAAAAGCAAGGTTTTGAAATCCTGGTATCGGCGGCCTGGTAACGAAACCATAGGCATTGGAAGTTCGCTGGAGGATAAGATCCCCGCCATCTATAATAACCGAATGGTCGGTATAAATATTGCCGCGCACATCGAGCGGATACTGAGGGCTGGCGGTTCCGATGCCTACAGGGCCTGTGGACGGCCAGGTGGGGGAATTCTGCGCGTGCAAACAGGTACAGGTACATGCCAGGATACACAGGGCAAGCGCCCGCTTTTGTATAGCATTCCGGGAAACACGCCGCGCATGAAGCACTGCGAAATAGCAGCCTGTAAATGACCAGGGGTATAATGGTTTCATACGATGAAATTTAGGGTATAGTCTTACAGGGAAGGATATATTAGGAAGGGATGGGATTAACTATGACAGGTGTCCGAAAATAGGCAACGTTATTGATAACCGCAATACTACTTTCGTAGTATTTTATAACTACAGTGACATTTCATTGCCTGCAGCATTTTGACAACAGCCGCGATATATATACAGCAGCTCCCTTAAAAAGGAATTCGTTCGTCTATTTCACAATACGCCGTACCGTCTTTTTCCGCCCGTCTGCCTGCAACTGCAACCTCTTTAATTCATCAATTTGTTTTTGCTGTTCGATGATATACAGCGTTAACTCCTCTATTTTTTTCAGTAATACCGCCTGGTTCTCTCCCAGATCAACCCCTTCTTTTGCTACTTCGGTGGCGGAAGGGACATCGGGCAGGTGCCGGTATTTTTTTATAAACCGCTCTACTTCACTTAAAGGAGAGAGGACGAACCCCTTATCGAAAACATAATCAGACCAGGTGGATTGATCCACTTTTATCTTACGCGTTCTTATACCGGTTTCTACATACAGTTTAAACGTACGATCGTGTATATTAGTAGTGCCAATACCCACCTGCCCGTTCCAGTCAATAAGCATACGCCTCGATGGTAGCAGGTCTGCATCAGCCATTGAATAAGAGCCGCTGGCTCCCGTGCCCGGATTAACATAAAAGCCTATGTTGCCACCGTTTTCAAAACGTATCATAGAAAAATCGTTGTAAGGACCATTGTCTACTTCCCACTGACCAGTCGTTTCATTCCACATAATATTGTGGCCGATGAGCGCCCTTGTCCAGTCATTGGCAGCAGTAGCGGTGCCCTGCAGTATAAAACGGTCTCTTATCTTCACATAAGGATTATTGCCTGAAACCTGCACATTACCCCCTACTTCCAGTTTTTCCGTTGGCGCCACATCACCTATACCCAGGTTTCCGCCGGCCGTTAAAATCATTTCTGTGTTGGGAATGCTTCCGATGGAAAATTTAATGTCGCCGGCGCCATTCGGATCGGAATAAATTCTTGACAGCTCAGTACCGGAATTATTTTGAAACACGATATCGCCCGGATCATTAGGGCTGGCGGAGGAAGCCTGTAAGACCAAATCATTGCCGCCGAGAATTTTGGTCCTTCCCTGTATAGCCAGCTTATCGGTTTGGGCGGTAGTGCCGATGCCTATATTCCCCAGGGCGTTGATATCGAACATCGCTGTCCCGGAACCTATATTCCCTTTGTAAACGGTAAAATTGGTTTGATAATAGGGCGAAAAATTGCCGGTAGAATGCAGATCCACTCCATACGCGTGGGGATTGACCGAAAATATGTGCATCTGTGAAGCAGAAACCGACAAAGGGTATGCCGGAGCATTGGTACCAATTCCAACATTTCCTGTATTATAATAAATATTGGAGGTATTGGATTGTAATGACCAGCTTTGTGAAAATGTCAGTTGGCTGATAACAGAGGAAGATAAAATCAATAACGACATTTTTCGTAGTGATGGTTTCATAAAATTAAGTTTAGGGTTATAGTCTTACAGGGAAGGATATAAAATATAATACTATTCAGGTACGTGTACGCAACCCGTTATGGCCAGCCTGGCATACCCGCACCGGCTTATTGATTGTTTTAGTACCTATTTCTGCGCCAGTATGATGCCATAATTATTTATTATAGGCACAGCCTACGAACGGTTATGGGAGATCCGGTAAAAAAAAATTACCCCCTTTATAATCGATTCCATTCATTGTGTAACTTTTAATACCGCAAACATGGCCTCCAAATACTGGTAATGTATCAAAAATAATTCTCTCGAATTTGTAAATATTTGTCGACTTGCCTCTTTTGATACGAATTGCAAAGGATTCATTCTTAAGAATGCTATCCGTAATATTTACAAACCAATGAACAGGATTCGAATTTACTTCCTTAGACCTGGTAAATAATACTGTTTTGTATACATCATCCGGCACGACACTTCTTCCGGATGAATATTTCGCTATATAAAAACTATCAATAGTCATTGCGTCAAAGCTGCAAATAAAACTTAGCTTAATTGATTTACAAGGTTGGGCGACTACCGGCTTTTCATTATGAATACAAGCCGTTAATATATAAATCAAAATCAGGCTAAAAAATATTTGTTTATTCGGAAGCATAAGTACACCCTTTATAGTATTTTTTGAACGTATTTTCATCGCAGGTAATAGTTTCTTTAGTTCCCCATGTTTGTACATCAAAGGAGAACATTGTTGGCCCGTTGGTTACATGAGTAATCTGCAGGCCGCCAAGATAGCAAACATTATGCCCCTCCCACTCTGTCTTTGTACTTTTATATGACGGTATCAACTTAGCATCAATTTCTAATACTATTCCGCATTTATTATCATATTTTGATTGCAAATCTTTTAATACGTCTTCAGGTTTATTATGATCAATCGAGCTAAAGTCCTGTTTAATATCATTGTACATTGCTATTACATGCATCATGTTTTTCAGCTCACTTCTGCTATTGCCTTCTGCATTTCCTTCCTTGGTTGTTCCATTAAAATCAAAAAACCAATTTTGAGAATCCTGAACACTGGAAAGGAAAATCCAGTCAGCCCCTTCTTGCTGGTAATTCGGATGTGATAGATTAGGAGCTTTAGCCGGATCTGTATTTTGAAGTGTTTTATTGGGTTTAATCCAATCATACAAATACGCCTGCCCATAATCATACAGTCCCATTACCGCGTCATAAAACCTATCCTTCTCTCTTGTTATCAATAAATAAGTTACAGCCGCCACAGTACATGTTCCCGCCTGGCGTTGATTGATTGCAATTGGATTCTGCATCAAATATTTGGCCCTGGCCTCCACCTGGGCCCTGTTCCAGTATTTCGAAAATTCCAACCCATCCTGGTCTACTCCATCAATGGGTCTATTACTGGCAAACTGATAGGGTGTTAATTCCGGGTATTTTTTGGCAATTGGGTCCGTACTCAAAAACCTCCCCAGCCTCGGATCATAAATCCGCATTCCATAATCCTGTTCATTCCCTTGCCCTTTTACCTCATTATCATTTTCCTTTCCATTAAACCCATAGCGGTACTTATTCCCATTATCCCATTGCCTCCCGGGCTGTATGGAGCCAAAAGAATAATAATCAGTTGCACTTGCCACATCTGCCAGGTAGGAATCGATGGTAGTATTATCAGTAGAATGCGCCAGTTTTTTATCACTGATGGTAGTCAGCACATTGCCAAGATGGTTGGTCAGTTCAAAGAACTTTTCGCCACGGGTGAAAACACTTAGCCGAGCAGTACCATACCCGCCGCTCAAAGATACGTTTTGTGAGGCTGTGGTTTGTTGACCGAGTATCCCTATCCGGTTACTTCCATACAAGTGATCTTCTACCTGGTTGACGGTAGTGGACGATGTGCTTTGGTATACACTCAGCACATTACCCTGTGCATCACGCACATACACATTAGTAACACCACCAGACGTTTTACTGATACGATTACCGGAAGCGTCATAACTATAGGTAATGGCACCGCTGCTTTTGGTGATGGCAGCCATCTTTCCGTATACCGTCCATGAAATATTGCTAATGTCTCCGGCGGCATCGCTCTTCAGGTTGCCGATGGAATCATAAGCATAGTTATTGACGCCCTGGTTATCTATATCGGCGGGATAATTAGCGGCTGTAATACCGTCCGATACAGATGAAAGCCGGTTATAGCCGCCATAGTAATTATAGGTAAGACTGTCCATGGCCACCTGCGGGAAACCGGTGGAGGCGCCATGACGCACGAGGGCGAGTATATTGCCATTGGGGTCGTAGGAAAATCTCTCCTGGTAATCATTCAGTTGTACCGGCGTAAATGCACCTGTAGTCATATTTAAACCATTGTAAGCATCTGTTTGTGCCAGCCGGTTCAATGCATCATAATGGTAGTTATATACTTTTGTGCTGCCCAGTTGGGGCAAGTTGACCGACATGGCGGCAATATTGTCATTGTACAGGGGAGCCGCCTGAGATGATAATCCTTCCAATACGCCGGCCGATGTGGCGCCACTGATGGGCTTATAATCACCGGGATAATAATAAAGCCCAAACCCGTAAGCATCGCCGGCCACCGGTAAAGCTTGTCCTGTAACCGCGATTCCGCTGGTGCAACCGCCCTGGCTGTTGGTGAGCACCGTTTCAAACAGATCGTTGGAGATGCTTTCAAACCCAACGTCAAAAGTAATACTGTTAAGTGCTATATATTGTGCGGGAGAGATGGAGGTACGGAGCGTATTGAGTGTAAGATCATTTGCTATCGTACTGGTACTGCTGCAAAGGAACATTACTGGTTTCATACCCTTCATCCATCCCTGCAGGGTATAGCTGTAATCAAGCCCCTGCACCTGCTGCTGACCGAGCACCGTTCTGAACAGCGGACCATGTTTATAAAAGCTATAAGCGGCATCGCGTTCCCACACAATTTTATCGCGGCTGGTTTGAACGGCCGTTATCCTGTTTTGGGCATCGTAGAAGTAACGATGGTAAAAAGCATCCACAGCGCCCGGTTGATAATCCACGCTGTTTACCTTGCCGCTGATCAAATCATAGGTGTAACTGATGCGTTTGAACCGGTTGGCCGATGCATCCATTACGCTTACACCTTTATAATCCTGCAACAGGGTATCCACATTGCCGTGTATATCGTAGGTGTAATAGGTGGCCGTATAATTATCGGCGTCCGTTGCCAGGTTTTTTGTCATGGTAGAGCTTACCCGGTTCCGGAGATTTTGCTGGCTCAGGTACAGGCCATATAGAATGCCGTTAGGATATTGCGTGCTTACCCCGTAAGGAAGATCATATAAGGTATAGGTAACTTGTTCCCGGGTGCTGCTTCCATTAAGCCAGTTGTTCAGCGCCGTGGGGTTCTGGCTCACGCCCTGGTTCATGCTGTTAGCAATTTGTGGTTTCTGCCCTACCTCGGTAATACGGCCCAAATCGTCGTATACGGTATAACTGTACTTATTATCGACAAACTGCTGCGCCTGCTGGCTTGTAACCAGCCGGCCCAGTTTGTCGTACCAGAACTTCGATATACCGGCATCCGGCGTATGTTGCGCCATCACCAGGTTTAAGCTGTTGTACCGGTAATCGGTCGCAAACTGGTGAGGTGGCACAATTACGGTACCAAAACCGTTATTCCTTGCCGTATCGACTTTATAAATATTGCTGCTGCTAAAATCCGGCCGCACCCCTTTGGGTGGCACCGTCTTAACCAGGTTGCCCGCGAGATCATAATAATAAAGGGTATAATGGTACTCTTTGGTGGTATAATTAACGCTGAACTGCTCGATGCTCTGTACCGCCAGGCATTTGGCACGGTAAGACGATTCAAAATCGGCGAGCAACTGCTGCTTTCGCGCCTCGTAAATATTGGTGGCCAGGGCCACGGCCATATCGTACACTTTCTGGCAGGGAGGATCTTTTACAAACATGCCGGTGGAGTCGTTAAGAACATGGGTATCGCGGCAGATGACCGATTGCGGTGACCCGCTTACAGATGTATAGCTGGACAAATCACACCCCGCAGAAGCAGCCGCCTTTGCATAGTCAAGCCAGCCATATTGCAGGCCGGTGCGGTAATTGACAAATTTAGCAAACAGGGCATTGTAGCCCAGTTGGGTGGTATCGAGGGTACCCGATAATACAGGCGCCGTATTATATGGCGACGGGAAATAAGACTTGAACTGGGCCGTAAGCGAACGCATGGAATCGCAGGTAATGCACCTCGAACCGCCATTGAAGCCGCAGGTCAAAAATGCCGGCAAAGGCTGCGGCAGGGCCAGCGGTAAATACCATATGGTTTCGCAAACGGAAATGGGGCATTGGGTGGTGCATTGCGAACCGGGCGAGCTGCTGGAGGTAACGGCAGATTTCGATGCCGCCGCCGATGAAGACGCTGCTACCAAAGCAGCTCCGCCGCAAGGGTTGGGATCCCCACAGGTATAAGTGGTCGTTTGGTACGCCGTGCGGCAGGTGACGGTGCCCAATATGCTGCATTGCTGCAGGGCGCTAAACAGGGCGGGGGTTAATGTATCTCCATACGTAGTACTTAAATAGGCATTCAGTGAGCTTAGCACCGAAGGCGTATATCCCGCCGCCGTAGCGGCCTGCGATAATTTTGTAAATTGTTTGCAGGTACAGGTATCCAATGTTGATATGTATTGCCGGGTAAAAGCCTGGTTTTTACCATAGGGCTTGGGCGCTTCAATAACAAAGGGATTGCAATATTGGTCTTTGGAAATGCCGTAGCTGGCAAACACCGCGTTAATAACCTCTTCAAAACTACGGGGCGATCCATCATTGGGTGTATTGGGATTAACCGTGGAGGAGCCATACGGATTGGCCGCATCGATGCCTTTTTCGCAAACGGCCACCATGCCATTGGTGATGGCGGCAAGAATCTGTTCTTTGTTGGCATTATTGGCCAGGGCGCTGCATTGCGACAAAGCCAGGCGCCATTGGTTGATATAGCTGCTGCAACGGCCATTATTGGTGACCGTTACCGAATCGGTCATGCTTACATTGGGAGCGCCACCCGGTGTGGCAGGATACCATGCCCAGCCGTTTTGGCTTGCCAACTGGCTTGCGGTGGGCGCCATCCGCAACTTATATTGCTGGGCCACCAACGTGCCACCGTCGGACAGTGGCGACTGTGTATTGATATAAGCCGTAAGCATCGAATCCCTGATGCCCGAATAAAGCCCCTGGAATATATGCCAGGCCTGGTTCATCTGGTTGGTGTCGAGCGCGGTGTAAGGCGGCTGTTTAGCGGCGCCTGAATAACAATTGTCCCGCTGCTGGTCATCACTATATGTTTTACAGGCCACACCGCCATAGGCGATCTGCCATAAGCTCAATCCATTGTAATACTGGCCGGATACAATATTGCTCATCGCTGTTTTTGAGCCCGATGCCGTGGTAAAAAACGGATCATTATTTTCTGAATGGCCGGTAGAGGAAGTAAAGCTGTTGTTAACCGCCGATACAAAACTGCCCACCTGATTAAAATTATCTATCCAATCGTATGCGCCTGCCAGGTTTTGCTGGGCGTACTGCAATTGTGCGTATTCCGGGTGGTGGGGCAAAAGCGACTCAGCCCAGGATGCAGCAAACAGGCTATCGAAGGTAGCCTTTGACATTGTGCCCAGGTTTGAATTAACGCCATCGGGATAGATAGAAGCATCTTTTGCGCCGGCAGCGTCATAATAATAACCTGCCGAAAAATCGGGGTTCATCGGCTTTTTGTAAAAAGGTTGCGTGGAAGTATTGGCAGGAGAAAAAATATCGTATTTGTCGTACATGGATGTTCCCGTGAGCGGTATTTCACGGGCATACTGTCCGGTATAGGGCATCATATCGGACAACATCAGCGAACGGATAGCTGTCAGCCGGTGGAAAGCCGGCAAGGAAGGCGGCGTAGTGGGGTTATTGCAATCCGAAGTGGTAAGCAATGCCCCATATACGGAATCGATGAGGTTCTGCTGGGTTTTACAAAGGCCTTTTTGCAGGTAGAGATCCCGGTACCTTTGCAGCGAAGATTCACTGATGGTAAGGGTTTTCCGGATGGAATAAGAGCCTGGCAGCAAAGTTTCTGCAAATTGCACCACATTGGCCGATACGGTGGATATGGTACCGTTGTAGACTTCATCACTAAAGGCAGCGGCGGCCGTGCTGCAATCATCGTCGGCAGACAGGCTTACATTATTAAACCTGCGCACGATGGGTGGCAGATCGCCCGATTCGTCGGTAATAGAAATTTCGAGGTTATACATACAATCGTAGCATACCGGCGTGGTACTGTTGCATTGCGCCAGTTGCAGCGATGCGGGATTGAGCGCATAGCGAAACTGGTAAGCCGTTGTAGCGGGCACCAGCAGGCTGTTGAGCGATTCGACAGCATTACCCCGGATGGCATTGGTGTTTTGATCGAGCAGGTTGCGGGTGATATTGGTGCCTGCCTGGTTGGGATACTGTGTGGCATTCAAATCAAGCGGAACCAGGCCGGTGGGGGCATCACCGGCCAAAGCGGTGGCAATAGTGCGTTGGTGCATATCCAGGTAGTTGACGCTCATCTGCCCGTTGGCATCCTTTACCATGTTTTTAAAATAATGGGTATAGTTGCCCGCTTCCGTGCCGAACAATCCATCCAGCTCTTCCTGCGAAGCGCTGCCATAATAATATTTGGTTTCATGGCCACTGCCCATTTTCAGGGCAGCTCCAACACCACTCTGGCTCATCATACGACCGGTGCCGTCGGGGGTATAACGTGTTACTGTATAGGGATATCCTTCCGCATCGGGTATGTTTTTACTATTGTCGTTGGCCACTTCGGGATTGGAAGTGCTGTAGTATTGAGCAGCGCCGCTGGCAGTAGTCAAAGCCGGCGTACCGCTACCCGTGGAACCGACAGCTTGCAGATCGAAATAAACCGAGGGGTTATCATTGGCCTGCTGGCCATTGAACAGGTTGAGGTTTCTTGTATAGGCCACAATGGAATTGATACCGGGCGCCGGCAATATTTGTATGGCCGATCTTCCCTGCCCATCGTAAAAGGTTTCGGCAGTAATGGTGGTATTGGTGGTATTGTCTTTAGTTACTGTCTGGCGCATACGCAGGGATCCGTCAAAATATTGCATTACCGTTTGTCTTTTCCCTTCTTCTGCATATGAGGTAGCTACCTGCCAATTCAAATTGTTGTCATGCCCGGCGAAAGCCAACGATTGGACTGTAGACCATGGGCCATCACTGCGGCTGCCCGAGCTTTTTAGGTTCACAGCCCTGATGCGATAATATAATTTTCCCTGCCCGTCGTAAAATAAAGGGATATCGTAGCTGGTTTTATCCAGCGGGAGATCGACCCGGGTGGCATTGTGGTTGAACAGGAGGTTATAATCAAGCACATTGGACGAATTGAGGTAATTGCCGGCCAGCTCATCTTCCAGCCAGGTCCATTCCAACTGGGTTTGGTTATTGCCTGACCCGGAGGGCCATTGCCAGGATACGGTCAACGCATCTGCGGCAGGCGGCAGCGCCGAAAAAGAGGAGGGTTGCACGTTGTTCGCCAGCTCGTAATAACTGGTTACCCGCATTTCGTTTTGCAGCAGCAACACATTTTTAGTATCAAGGCCGTTAGAAAGTACGGGGGCATTTATGGCGACTACCGTAACATTTACATATTGCGCACCGTCGAAGCTCAGGTAGTTTTTGGCGTTGTATTTGGTGCCCGCCTGTTTATCATAGTTGACCGTGAGCACCTGCTGCAACGAGGGCGACACCAAAGAAGTGGAAGAAGCGCCGTAATCAATCCGGACGGTTACGGTGGCGGTAAAATTATCCGGCATATAGGAGGGCGTTTCTTCTACAACGCTGAGGCTGATTATATTTTTTATTTGCTTTGACACCACGTTCTCCACCGGGTAGATAAGCGGTGCGGAAGCATTTACAGCCAAGTTGCCCAGGCTTCCCGAAATACGGGAGAAATAGCTTTTCTCAACGCCTCCGTCCTGGGCAATCCCCTTCTGGCCGGACAGTAGTAAGAGAACGGGCAATAAAGCGGTCCAACAGCGCCTGCGCAGCAGGGGAAGCCGGGATAACAGGTTTTTTATAATCTCTTCCATATGCATTTCCTATATAGCATCAATAAATGGATGTCCGTATTAAAAGTTTTGGGTCAGTTGGTAATCCTGGTATGCTTTTGCGGGCGCATACCTGCCCGGTACTTCCTGCCTGATCCGATCGCTGATCTTTACCGGCAATTGGATGCCCGCCACATGAGCTATATTTTCGTACACGAATTCGGCCGACTGCTCCTTTATGATATAAAAGCTGCTATCGGGACCGGCTACCAGTTTATCGGCCCATTCCGGTTTTTGCGAGAAAGCCCGGTAGCTAACAGCATCTATGGGCAATAAGCTGCGTTTCAGTTGTACGATGCCGGAAGGCAGGCTGCTAGCTTCGTCGTACTCCACCCGGATGGTTTCTTTTGGCAGGGAAGTATGGTAAAGGAACGACCGGCTGTTTACCTCGATACCTGCATTCTTTTTGCCGGAGGGAATTAAACTGACGGTATATTTTTCGGCTATACGGAGCAGCGACGAGTCCTTAAACTGGAAACCAATGTATTGCTGCAACTGGCTGGGCACAGAACGGCCGGTGGTATTATATACCATCATCCGTTTCAGGTCATTGCTTACCAGCAGCATCAAACTGTCGGTCACTACCTGCTCCACCTCGCCGAAGGATATATAAGAGCCGTCCTGCTGGAGGTAAAACCTTGCTTTGGCTACGATCGTATCTTCGCGGCCGGTAATAAAATTGGTGGAGTTGCGCATTGTCACCTCCAGTTGCAGCGGTAGCTGTTTATAGGCGTTGCACACCTTTACAAACGTTTTTATTCCCTGCAGGGTGTCCAATTGCTGGGCTTGTGCCGCTGCCAGAGAAAGCAGCAGCGGGAATACCAGCACCCATCCTGGTTGTACTTTTTTCATACGATCTTTTTTATGCCGGTGAATGATTATTGAACCGGTTATTGAACCGTCGTAATATTTTTTTGCTTCGCGCTTCTTGTTTCCTTAATGGTCTTTATGCCCTGCCTTGTTTCCACTTTTGTTCGTATAAGCGTGCCTTCCTCATCGTATTCATAAAAGCTGGCATAGTTATTATCGTCGAGCTCGGCCACCAGTCGCAGGCTAACCGGATCGTATACATAGCTTTTCATATTGGCATTGAACGGGTGGATGCGGATATCGTCGAAATAAATCGTGCTGCCGCTATTGTTTACAAAATTGATATTCATGCCGGTGGCCGAAGCAGAAGGCGTGAAATATCCTTCATAACGTTGCCAGCCGTCTACGATAGGCCCGGAGGGTGTAAGCGTTGCATTGGTGCCGTCGTCCAGTTGCAGTTGCACCTGGTTATTGGTATAGCTGTTGCTGGTGCATGGGGTGCCGTTGGCGGGGTTTCCACAGCTTTCGCGCACCCAGGCGCTGAACACCATTTTCTTACCGGCATTGAACAAGGCTGTATTAGGATCCGGGTTTACCGTGGAGGCATCGGCGGCCAGGGGCCGGATAAAGCGGCAGTTGGCCACTTGCCGAAGGCTTTTATAAGAAGTGCCGGGCGCATCAATGCCATAACTGAAATTGCTGTCGAAGCCATAGCCATAATCATCTGGTAAGGTCTCCGTACAAGCGTTATGATAGAATTGAACATCAGCATCCAGTGTATAAATACCAGGCGGCAGGAAAACGATATTGGAAGCGTTCTGCCGGTAGTAACAATTGCCGTTACCATTATTTGTACAGTTCAGGACAACATCGCCACACTGCAATTCCTGCAAAACGTTTCCATCCAAATCGCTAACTGTCAGGTGCACGCTTGCATCATTGTCACAAGGATTAAGGATAGAAAATTCGACAAATGCGCTCAATGTGTAGTTACGACAGGATGTAATCTTAAAATATTGCCTGGTTGAAAAAAAGTAGCCGCTGTACAGTCTTCCCGTTGGTCCAATTGAATCATACATCCAGGTATCGCTTCCTATGGTGTTATAAAGCCCCACCCCGTTGAAAATGAGGGGAAATCTCGAACCCTGCTCGTAGTTCGGAAACCCGGGGGCATGTACAGGGAAAAAATTCTTATTCAGTACCAGCCCGCCCGGATCGTTGAGATCCGACGTACTATCGCTGATAAAAACAAAATTAGGCTCGGCTATATTTGTACCGGTCAGGCCAATCGTTTTGGTAGCCGTGGTATTGGCGTTGACAGCCAATGCATATTTACCTGTATGCGCCGTAATTCCCAGGCTGTCCATATTGACCACCGATGCGTTGGCCATGGTGGTGAAATCGATGTGATGGTCGTTAGAACAGTTGGTGGCATTGGTAATATTGAGGTTATTGGCAAAGCCGTTGTCTTCGAAGCCTTCATAAAGCATTTCATTGTACCTGGCATTATTGGCGATGGCAACAGGCATTGTTTTGTTGAACCCGTACTGGGCCGAAGTATAAATATTCAGCGCATTGACATTTTCCAACTCCAGGCCCCTGGCATTTACCCTGGTTATCTGGGTATTCCATACCCATTGCGTACTGGCGGCATCGGGTACCAGGTTGTTGGAAGCGTTAAAATCCCAATAGAGCTTGAAATTGGCAAGAAACCCATTCTGGGGCAGGTTAGTAGCTACTGCAGGATCTGATTCGGTCCTGTTGTTATAAAACACCATATTGCGGGAAGGCCTGAAATTGCCCACAAGTCCCTTCAAGTAAGGGTTGATGCTTGTTTCGGGATAGCCCAAACAATCGGGTATTTCCATCGTACCACAGTTTGAAGGATCGGGTACCCTGCTGAATTTTTTTATGACATCGTTATCGGTTTGCCATTTTTCCCTGAATTCAACGGCAGTGGCATTAATCACTTTGCTGTTGTTGCCCAGGGCAAGTTTTCGCGGCGTTCCCGTTGAAACCGGGTTGACCATACTGGTAACAGCGCCTGCTTTTGCATCCAGCATATTGCGCCGGCCGCTGCGGATGATTTTAAAGCTGACCCCATTTTTACTAAACAGTCCCCCATTTTGATCCATAAATACCAGGTCTTTTACCGGTACGGTGAGGGCTGTACTATTTTTATTTTTATCGAATATCCATAAGCGGTCAACATTACCGGAAGCGGCCACACAACCTGTGGCCCCCGCACCGGGCGAGGTAATGTACAGTTCATCCCCGCTTTCAAAGTTGCTTTGATCAAAGCCTGCATTGGTTATTTTTCCCTGGTAAAAATTGACGCCTGAATACACATACCCGGTATTTTTATATGAAGGGCCCATACCGCTGTAAGCCCACCAGGCCGGATAATTGGTATTATAGAGCGGTTGATTGAATTCGTTATTGGTACGGGTTACCAGCACTTCGCCTGTTTCTGCATCGTATACCAGGTTTTTGGTAGACACCTGGCTCCCCTTGTCAATCACCACCATACTGTCAAGCACGCTATGATAGTTAACTACCTTAGTGGTAGTTACCGCGCGGTAATTGTTTTCACTGTTGCCTGCCACCGGCCATATAAAGGGCAGCCAGAAGGGGAATATCACCGGGAACAGGTCTACCTGCGCCTGTATTTCAAGACTATTGCTTTTAACGGTAAATTCGCGTACATCGGTCATCAGCTCTACATCGATGCCCATATTGCCCTGGTTTACCACACCGCCTTGCGAAGCATAGGCGAAATCAAATAATTCCTGCATACCATTGGCGCCGGTATTACGGTAGTAGTTCGCCGTATAGTTCACCAGCAGCTTAGGATCATTTTCGGCATAGGATGACTGCGATTTTAATTTGCCGTGCATATCGTTTGTTTCTACCAGGAAGCCCTGCGACAAAGCCCTGCTGTCGAATGCATATTTATAAAAGAACGCGGTGGTTGATGAGGTATGTGCCTGCTTATCGGTACCGGGGTCGAGCGATGTATTACTAAAATACACCGGGAAGTCTTTGGCGGTATAATATTCGGTTACCTGCCGGCCGACGCCCGAACGTGATTTCTGGCCGGCGGGCGGCGTTACCGAAGGAAGCGAACGAACGGTTACCTTGCTATACCCCACTACCGGCGCAGGGAAAAACGCATCCAGCACCGGCATTTCAACCGAACCATAGGAAGCGGGGCCCATGGGCAATTTATTGGATACCATGACGATGGTTTGAAAAGGGTTTTCATCGCTGCCGATAGAAGGTTCATAAGAAGCGACGCCGCTGCTGATGGTTCTTTCCGCACCATTGAAAATTTCGGTAGTAGTATAGGTATACTCCTGTCCGTAAGCGGACGTGTATTGACCCGTCATGGCCGACCAGTTGTCCTTTAATTTGATGGATTTCACGCGTTGCCCGCCGCCGTACTTAATACCATCGGGATCGTTGAGACGAACAAATGATTGTGACAGGTTGATCAGTTGCGCCTTTCCGTCGCGGCGCAAGGCATCTACCGGGTTGCTGAAAGCATTTTTTAATCCATACCACATGCCGGCGAGGATATCGCCCACCTGCTGCAGGCCCGAGCTTTCGGACACATCATAACCCGGGTATGCCTGGCCGGGCAGTTGTTCGCGCAGGTATTCCAGGGCCGTGAGCGAAAGCGGGCTCATACCGTCTATGGTATTCAGCTTTACCCATATTTTCGATGCATCGTATACGCCGTAGTCGGCAATAGTAGCATACGAAGTAAGGTGTTCCGGTCCCTTGGGCATTTGCACGGTAAGCTTTACCGCAAGCTGGCTGATGCCCTGCAGGTATTTCTGCAATACGTCGGCCGGGCTGGTACAGGGCTGCGGAACATTGATGAATACATAATTGTTGTCGGCCAGTCCGGACCAGGTAAGATCGTACAGCTTGTTGGTAAATGCGGTGGCGCTGCTGCCGAAGCCGGCGATGGACATCATATCGGTAGCGCGGCGGTTTTGCACGAAAGCATAATCGTCGCTTTCGTACTGCACTTCCAACTGGCCACCGGAGGGAAGCAGTATTTTTTTGAGCGACCAGGCTGCCGCATTCTGGTCGAGCGCCGCTTTTTGCGCAGGGTCCTGCGGGGTATAGGGGTACTCACTGTTTCGCATGCCGCCGGGGTTCATAGACGCGGGCTTGTAAGTGCCCCATCGATCGGAAGCACCGAAAGCATAGCCGGGATTGCCCGTGCCATCGCTGTTGGTATATGAAAAAACGTATTTGTTTTTATTGGCCCGTTCCTGCCCGTTGAACGTAAAATAGATACCATCCAGGGTAAGCCTGCCGGTGCCGGAAGGATTATCGGGCGCCGCTTGGCAAAGGGTATAGCTGTATACGAAATGGACGGTTTTGATAGGTTTTGCTTTTGCCAGGCCGTTCTTTTTGAGATCGGATTTGTTGTAGAGATCGATTTGTTTCAGGCATTTCAACGCATTGTCGGAAACGATACCGCCGTTTTCGCCGGATACGCTTTTGCCGTCTGTCCGGTCCTGCAGCGTAAACAGGGCGACCATCGTTTTCGACTCAATGGAATGCAGGTACCATGATTCGCGTTCACCGTAGGATACGATGCCTTTGTCGTCTTTGGCGTCTGAGCGGTTGCCCGCATTGAAATTGGCTTTGTGATCGCCTGTAGGTGTACGCCATTTGTAAACCGTTGGGTTGTTGATGGTCCCGATGCGTGTATAATTGAATTTAACGGCATCGCCCAGGTCGTCTTCCGTAATGCCATTGCCGGTTACATCTACGTAATCGGGCGAGAGCAGGCCCGAGAGCAGGAAGGAATGCGCGTAAGCCGGTGTCTCTGTAATTTGAATATAGCCGTCTTTGCCACTGCTGCTGAGATTGGGATTGGCGCCCGCATCCGTGCTGGTTTCATTATCGGCATATATTACTTTATCTACATCGGTGGTCGTATTTATCTCTGTATTGCTGACAGAAAAAGTAAAATCCTTTTGCCGGATATTGTATACCGGGATGCCGTAGATATAACGTTTGCCATTGGCCTCTGTTACATCAATCTCCGAGATATGGTGTTTTTTCCGGAACCCGCTTACCCGCAGGATAGAATCATATACCAGGTTATTGGAAGCGTCCAGGATAGTGGAAACGCTGTAACTCTTAATCATTTTGTCGAGCCCATATAGTGATGCGTCGGCAGCCGTCAGGAAGTTGATGACCTGCGATCTTTTTTTACGCTCCACCAGGTTAGCGGCCGATGCATTGACCGATCCATTGGATGCACCGGTTTTGGTAAACCGGTCGAGCATCGTTTCAACGGCGGGGCTATAGCCGTTCCCGCTCAGTTCGAAGCGTACGAGGTCTACCCCGCCTATTTTTGTATACTGGTCGGGGTTGAGCACGCTTGCTTCGCCGGGGTTGCGGAAATAAACATTTTCCCAGGTGCTGCCGCCGGATCCCTGGAATTTCAGGGGGGTATGCAGCTTGTTGCCTGCCGCCACGCTCCATTCGCCTATCGTAGTGGGTGTTTTAACGAGATTCACATTAGCCCCGAAATGGCCCGGTATGCCGATGTCGACTCCTATGCCCGTATTCCGATCCTGCGAACCGGTGGCATTGTCGCGCACATAACCCAGGTCATTGCGGTAGGCCCGGATGCTGCCACCGGTGCCTTCACCCTGGATGGAAAATACATCATAGCTGTATTGCGGCGCAGAAATAACAGGTGTATGCGCGGTGACTTCCTTATCGTTGAAGCGGGTAAAATCCATCACGGCATTGGGATTGTCCATAGCAGCCTGGTAATACAGGTAGCCTACCAATGGTTTTTTCTGCACTATTTTTTCAGGACTCACTTTAGACGTTTGCTGGTACGCTTCCACTTCTACCGATCCGTATACGCCGAATATGGCGCCCCCCAATTGGAAATGACCGGAAATCGCATCGTTGCTCAGCGGCATACGGATGCTGGGTATATAGCTTGGTTTGGCAAAGCTGATAGAGGTAGCAAAAATGCTGGCGCCTATTGAACTGGAATTTTGTTTGTTCTTCTCCGCCTTTTCGCGGTACCTGGAAAAAGACATTTGCTCATTTATCTGTAATTCTTTTATGCCGGACCGTGAGTTATAGCTGGTGGAAAGGCCGATTCCGAAAGAAGAGCTCCGGTCGCGCAGGAAAGAACCCGCGGTCAATGAAACACCGGGTGATAAGGTGAACCCGGAGCGGGAGCCGATATTGGCACTTACATTGACACCCATTTTCAGCCCCAAAGAATCGGTGGCACCGTCCTTTTCCGCTTTTACCTTGTCGGCTATTTTAAAATTGGCGCCGCCCTTGATACCCAGGTCGAATGCCGGCCCGAGGTAATTGTTGAAAGACAGGCCCAGCGACACGCCAAACGAAAACATATCTTTCAGTCCTACGCCTTCCAGGTCGCCCGCCAGGGTGATACCCCAGGTTTTATTGGGTTTGGTATTTTGCTGCTGCACCAGCGTGTCTTCGCCGTTGAAATCATCGGGCACACCGCGCATGCTGCGGCTGACATTGCCGGGATTGATATTCCAGTTAAGCCCCACCCAACTGGCCTCCTGCTCTACACCGGTGCCTCCGTCGTAAAACAAATTGACCGGGTAACCGCCCACATCCAACAGGGGAATATTATAATTGAAGTCGCCTGTAAACAAGTTGACCATATTATCCGTGCCCACTGATTTAAAGGATGACATCTCCGGCTGCGAGGGGCCACCGATGTCTTTTTTAACAAGCCCGGTCTTTTGACGAACGGAAACGGCAGTACCTGTAGCGGCCGTAACAGGGGCAGGCGTCACGGCAGCGGTAACAGTAACAGGCGGCAAAAGTCCTCGTTTTATAATAGGGTGTGTAGCCGATCTTCCCCCATAATAATGCCTGTAATACGCCGGCATATGCGCTTCTGCATGGGCCGCCAGCACGGCAGGCATATAAAACAGGTGGAAAAAACAAAACGCAATCCATTTCCGGTATCTGGTAGCCAATAACTGGATCATAATATTTCCTCAGGAGGTTTTATTGGTTTATGGTAAAGGAGGCAGCATATATATTGTTTTGCAAATCGGTTATCTCAACCCGGTAGCTTTTCCCTTCCTGGAAAATACTCCCCATCGTGTACGACAGGAAGTTGTCACCGTACACGATGGCGGACTGCTCCTGTTTTATCAGTTGGCCGTCGGCACTTACAAAGCGTACCGTGGTGGTGTGCGTTTTATCGAACGAGTAATACTTAATCCCTATTCTTCCGTTGGTAACGATGTTCATACCTGAAGCGGATTCATTGCCTTTTTTTAATAAGATATAATTATCGCCGTTGGGTGCGGACGTAACCGCTTTGTGCGAAGCCAGCCTGAATGTCCATACCTCGCTTTGCGCTACAAAATCATCTTCGTTTTTGGCCACCACGCGCCATGCGTACACACGGCCGGTATCCAATGCCTTGCCCGAAGCTGGATACAGGTGTACCATGTCTTTATACCGGGAAATATTATAAACCGGCATGTTCTTTTGGATGGATTCGTATGCCGACTGGCCTGGCAGGACTTCCACCACCAGCATATCGTAGGTCAGGTTGCTGAACAGGTTCAGGGGCGAGGGGGGCAGCCAGTTAAACTGCGGGTAGGCCGTTTCAATCACCGATGTATCGGCAGGCAGGTTGAGCTGCGGCGGGCTGAGCGGTTGTACTTCTACCGGTATGCAGTCTTCGGCCAGCGGCTCACCGCTGTCGTCTCTTTTAAAGACCGTGTAGCAGGCCTTGAAATTACCCACGGGCAAAAAGCCGTTGGGGTCTCTATCAACATTAAAAATGGGCGACATATAATTGTATTGCACCGGCGAAGCATCGGTGGCATTGATTTGTTTGGTGCCCTTTGTAAGTACCAGCGGCCTGGAAGTAGCCCTTAACAGCGGCTGGTTGTTCTTTGTATCCAACAATGTAAGGGTTACATATACATCGATGCTGTTATTGCCGGCATATACCAATGCCATGTTCCATAACTGCGTTTTTTGTAGTACGCCCACGGGCGGCACCTGCAGGGCAAGGGTTATCTGTGCGGGCAACTGCCTGGTAGCGGCCAGGCCCAGCATAAGTAATAATAATAGCTTCCTGTACATAATATAGTTTTAAAACACTTTCAAATAGGTTAGTCTGCCTATCCTGTTTTCAACCAGTTGTTTATTGTTGCCCGGTATAAATCCTTTATCGCCCATCAACTGAAACTCGCCCAGTTTCGGCACTTTTATGGTAGCATTGGCTGAATACCCCCATTGCAGGATATTGTACACGGTTTGTTTGTTGTATTTCAGGCTGCCGCCCAGGGCCAGCCAGTTGTTGAGCGTATAATGTGCGCCCGCTTCGGCCACATATAAGCGGTACGACGTATTAGCGGCGGCCGATAATTGCGATTGCAGGGTAAGCCTGCCCAGCATGGCATACTGGCTCAGCAAGAGGTTTTTGGTATTGAAATAAACAAATCCGGTATCTGTGACCTTATTATAGAATTGCGTGTATATAAGCGTACTGAGCATGGAGACTTTCTTTACCTTATATACATGGGTGGCGCTGGCCATGAATGTATAAAAGAGGTTTTCCTGGAACTGGTTATTACTCAGTTTGGTCAACTGCGAGCTGGGAAAATAGCCGGCGGTAATAGTGGGCCATTTTTTGATGCGCAGGGTGGCCTGTATGCTTTTGAACACGGTACTGCTCTTGTACGACGTATTGATAAAGGGATTGATAAAATCGTTGACCCTGAAGGAGCCGGTTACGCTCAGGCGGCGGTGAAGCAGGGGCTGATCGATTCTTACCGACCAGGCGCTTTGCGCGGAGCCGGTGGTAAACAGGCTGAACGATTGGAAATTGGCGCCCAGGTGCCGGTAATTGGCGGTGACCTGTGTTTGCGTGGCCGGGATGAACGAATTGAGTTTTAAAGAATACGCTTCGTTGGTATGATCGTTCATTTTTACAGCACTGTTGAACACATTGTGTGGCTTTGCACTGTCGAGACTGTAATACGGGGAAGAAGATTTAGCCACCTCCGCCGTAAGCATATTTGTTTTGTTTATTTTGTAATGCCCTTCTACCGTAAAGCCCATGAGGTTGTAGTTGGGAATTTCCGTGCCTTGTGCCGTAGAGGTGGAAGCATTGTACAACTGGCGTTTGCCGGTATAGAAAGTAAAAATGACATTGTTACCGTCTTTCATTCCTTTACCATACCGTACCAGTCCCAGGTATTGTTTTTTTTGCGGGCTTTGCACGATATAATCGCGGTACCGGTAATCAACCATACCGGCGGCAAAGGCCACATAATAAGAAGGGTTGTATTCCACCTGTATGCCGGTGACGCTGATATTTTTGGCCGACAGCTCCGAATAATCGACCATCGTTCGGCCGATGCCGAATGATTTTATTGAAAGCAGGGTTTGATAGCCTTTGGGAAGTGAGCTATCGGAAATATGCTGCGCCTTTAATTTTTCTTTCAGGTCCGCGCCGCTGGTGCTTTGATTGATTTCATTCTTTAACTGATCGCTGTTGGCCTGTTGTATCCCTTTGACCTGCTCGTACGCTTTCTCCAGTTTTTCTATACGGGTTTTAATCGTATCGAGTTGTTTTTTGCTTTTTTCATATTGGTCGCTGAATGTGCTAACGGTACTGTCGGCCGTGGCCTTTTTACCCAGGGAATCTTTCCAGGAGGCGGGCACGCCGGTGAAGCTATATTGGCCGGATTTGGAACCGCCGGGTTTACCCGGTAGAGCCAGCATATGGAGACTATCGGCGTTGGGCAGCATACCGTTCATTTTTTTCCATTGCCGTTCTCTTTCTTCCACCAGGCGCTGTGCCTGTGCGGGATTATCGAGCCAGTTTTGCAGGGCGGCATATTTTCTTTTTTCATTTTCCAACCGGCGCATCACTGCTGCCAGGGAATCTGCACCGATGGCGGGCAACAGCAGGTTTTGTACCTGGGCCCTGACCCTGTTCCTGAACCCGTTGGCATCGAATTGCAGGTTTAGATCCGAAAAGCTTCTAAAGAGGGAGGAATTACCGAAGCGGGTGGTAAAATAAACGCGAAAGGGATAATGATCCTTTAGCGTAATATCGAGGTAGGCCTGCAACGTATGCTGGTACACATTTTTCTCGGCGTAGGGGGTATCGATATCCGAGCGGTAGTTAACATCGTATAAAACATTGCCGTGCACCTGCAGGAAACCATTTTTTGGTGGAAGCGCCTGCCCCGGCTGCTTTTGCAGGGGTTGCTCTTTTTCCATTACCAGGTACCTGTTTCCATAGCCTTTGCAAACCTGTCTGTTCACAAAGATCAGCAAGGGTGGAAAAGAATCTTCCCTGTCTGTAATCACCGGCCTGCGGGGTACATGCAGCGGGTGAACCGGGCCTGTTCCTTTTAACGGGAGACGCAGTTTCTTATCCTGCGCATGCACGATAAGGCAGAGCATACAGGCGATTATGGATATATAACAGGAAGGTTTCAATGGCAAAAACCGGTTTACGGGTTTATCGGCAGGTATCCTTTTGCATTTTTACAAAGGCAGCGTTCAGGTCGTTCACCTGTTTTTGCAGCGCTTCATTCTTTTTATTAATGTCAATCACATATAAAGTCAGCTCCTCTATTTTCCTCAGTAATGCCGATTGGTTATCGCCCAAATCAATACCGTTTTTTTCTACTTCGGCGGCTGAAGGCATACCGGGCAGGCGCTGGTATTGCTGTATGAATTGCTCCACTTCGCAAAGAGGTTGCAGGACATAGGCTTTTTGAAAAACATAGTCAGGCCAGGTGCTGTATGCTTTCACTTTTATTTTGGTAAAAATGGCATCGCCGTTTACTGCCAGGCGATAGCCTTTGGGATCATTGGTGCCGATACCTATATTGCCATCTCCTCCTACATAGAAGTCGGTAGTAAACACACTGGGCGTTCCGGGAAGTGAGGCAACGTCTACCCGGCCGATTTCAAATTTCTGGGTAGCCGTTCGCCAGATACCTGCTTCGCGGCCAAAATATTTTATCAGCCCCACCCGCTTCTGGCCGGCCACGTCGGCTATAAAGCCGGCGCTCTCCGTACTGGTATAAGCGGAACCGTTTACCTGGAGTTTTTCGGTGGGAACAATACCGGCAATGCCCACGCTGCCATTTACTATCCGTAATACAGAGCCACCGCCGGGATCGGTAAAGTCAAAACCGCCATTGGGATTTTGATCACTCGTATACATAGAGTTCCTGAACCGCATGACGATGCTGGTGCCATCGGGCTGAACCACCTGCTCTATGGTTCTGTTGGGCCAGTTCCAGTAAATCTGCCCGGACAATTGCACATTACCCGAAACACTGAGTTTTTCGCCGGGTGTTGTGGTACCGATGCCAAAGTTGCCATTGTTATGTAACCGCGCGTATTCAGTGCCGTTAATCTGTAAACTTAATGCCTTTGAGTTATCGTCTGTTGTCAGTACCGCGGGGTTGGTTCCATAACCCAGGTTCAGCCCCCATAGGTAGGCATTGCCGCCATATACCTGGAATTTACCTACAGGGGCGGTTATACCAATACCCACGTTTCCGGGGCCATTATAATATATATTGCTGCCATTTGTGTTCCATTGGGCAAGAGTGGGATAGGCCATGCTCACGGCCAGTAATATCAATACAGGGGTTCTGATAAACATGCTATGGGTGTTATCTGTGATAGAAGGGATACAATGGCCCTGGCCGATCCATTCAGACGGCGGGAAAGCGCAAAGGCACTTCACTGCAGGAGAATATGGCCGGTTTACCTAACCGGTATTTCGAAAAAGGACGGCAGCGGAAAAAAAAGAGGAGAAGCCGGCAGTGCACGGCAGCGATAAGCAGGTTACCTGGAGTGGTAGGTTCATAAAAAAGGTTTTGGGGTAGTTTTGACAGGATATGAACCATGTGTAGCTTTAACAGGGTAAGCTAGCCGAAATTATTTATTATTTTTTTACCAAACAATACCACAAAGCGGGTATAAGTAGTTCCCCGGCAAAACAACTGTCAAACCTCCGGCCTGTTCTGAGGGATGGGGCAACACCGTGCTAACCTATTGTTGGCCTCGTATTTTAACTATTCTTTTTCAATGGTTTATTAGTATTTTTGGTTCTGATGAAGCCAAGCTATACGTATACCCTGCTGCTTTTGACCATCGCTTTCTTTTCCTGCCGGAAGGATAGCTTTATCACCAGTCCTGACGCTCAGGTGTCAGTAGGTGTCGATACACTCCACTTTGATACCGTATTTACCTCTACCGGCTCCATTACCCAATTCTTTAAAATCGTCAACAACAATAACCAGAAGCTGCGGCTGGGCGCGGTATCGCTCAAAGGCGGCAGCGCCTCCGCGTTTAAGATAAATGTGGACGGCAGCACCGGGCCACAGGTAAATGATATAGAAATGGACGCCAACGACAGCATCTATGTTTTTGTGTCGGTGACCATCAATCCCAGCCTGGCCAACCTGCCCTTTGTGATACGCGACAGCATCGAAATAGACTACAACACCAACCGCCGCTTTGTGCAACTGGAGGCCTGGGGACAAAACGCCAACTTCCTGCGCAGCCGCATCATCACCGGCAATACCACCTGGACCAATACGCTTCCCTACGTCATACTGGGCAGCCTGCAGGTAGATACCAATGCCACCCTTACCATCCAGCAGGGCGCCAGAATATACGTGCATGCGGACGCACCCATACTGGTGGACGGCACGCTGAAGATAACCGGCGACAAATACGACAGCACCCGGGTGTATTTCAGCAGCGACCGGCGCGACTACCCCTACAACGAATACCCCGGTAGCTGGCCCGGTATTTATTTCCGTGGCACGAGCAAAGACAATGTATTGCAGTATGCGGTGGTGCGCAATGCCTACCAGGGGCTGGTGTCGGAACTTCCTTCGGTGAACGCCAACCCGAAGCTTACGCTTAACGAGTGTATCGTAGACAATGCCTACGATGCGGGCGTATATGGCGTACAGTCGTCTATTGCCGCACGCAACTGCCTGGTGAGCAACTGCGGCAAAAACGTGGTGCTGGCGCTGGGCGGCAATTACCAGTTTACCCATTGCACCCTGGCGACCATCTCCAACAACTATATATCGCATAAAGACCCGGTGCTGTACGTAAGCAATTATGTATTACAGGGCGCCACCCTGCTGACGGCCAACCTCAACGCGGCTTTTAAAAACTGTATCGCCTGGGGCGCCAATGGGATCGTAGACGACGAAGTAGTGGTAGACAAACAAGGCACCACCTCGTTTACGGTGAGCTTCGACAACTGCCTTTGGAAAGTAAAAAACAACCCGGCCAATGCAACGGCCAATAATATCATCGCCAACCAGGACCCGCAGTTCGACAGCGTGGACGTGCAGAAACGGATCTTCAACTACCGGCTGAAAGACGGGTCGCCGGCCATCAACAAGGGCATCAATGCAGGCGTTACGCTCGACCTCGACGGTAACCCCCGGCCGGTAGGGCTGCCCGATATAGGGTGTTATGAAAAACAATAGCCGCTTACCAGTACCGTGCCAATATGCCGCCCGTCGGGAGGGTTTATGCAGTATGTTATAACTCTTGGCAAGTCAATGACCGAAATATTTGCTATATATAAAGTAAGTAAATATTTTTAGCACTATATGGCGTATAACCCTATTCGATAAGACGCCTGGTAGGGACAGATGCAACGTAGCGAAAATCCTCCTCCAACACGTTTTAATGCAATACCACCCACCCGCATGAAGCCGCTTGCCTGCTCATGTATCCAATACCTGTAATGACCAAAAAGAAAAGCATGACACTATGAATTCCATCAATAATATGGTACGGATAGGGGCTGGTCACCTGCGCCCGGACCATGTTGTACAAATAGATCTCCGGCTGACGGGGTTCCTGGCCGAAAAAAAGCCATTCCTGCAACCCAGCTATACATTGCGGCAATTGTCGGAAGACACACAGATCTCCCTGCATCATTTATCGGCCTTTATCAACCAGTACTACGGGATGAAATTCAACGATCTTATCAATCACTACCGGGTACACTACTGCAAGCAGAAGCTGCAGAATGAAGAATGGCGGCATAAAAAACTGGAAGCCATCGGCATGGAATCGGGTTTTAATAACAGGAACACCTTCAGCATCGCTTTTAAAAAAGTAACCGGCGTAAGCCCTTCGGGCTACCTTAAAAATATCAGGACGGGCGTCCCCTATATAAAAGAAGAAGTATAGACATACTTCTTCTTCTAATCTCTGATCCTATGAGTGGGATGTTAAACACAACGTATCGCCGGCGCGCCCTTAAGCATGCACCAGGTGTACAGACGGCTGGGAAGCCGTATAAGGCCCGTATATCACCTGCATCGGGGCGCGCCTGCGACGCTGCTGCCACAAACGCCGGGCTGTAACCGAAAACACGATCGCCCAGGCCACTGCCAGCACAATGAACAGGAAATGAAACTTTCGCAGAAAAATCGTGCGGAGCGAAACAGCGTCCGCACGTTCTTTGCCTATTACCAGGTTCAGTATGCCCTTTACGGCAGGTGTTATAAGTGGTATTTTCTTCCAGTTGGTATGGGTCAGGGCCGCATAGCTATAGCGCATATCGTAACCCGGCGGAGCCTGCTGCTTATACCGGGCCCAGTTGTCTCTTACATCGCTGAAAGTGGCCATCCTGCCATCGGGGCGTACAAAATACAGGTCGTACAAGGGGTCCGCCACCACCCATCGATCGCGGAGCTTTACTTCCAGTATATGATGCCCGCCGGGCTGGCCATCCACCTCCATGTGTGCAAAACGCACCGTATAATGCATGGAAAGCAGCAGGCGGCCCAGCACCAGCGAAGAAGAACCACAGGCGCCCTGCCCGGTGGTAAAATCATAGCTTACGGGATGGATATCATTGGCGATAAAACCACCTACGGCCGCCGCCGAAAAAACCTGGCGGTGCATGGTTTCCAGGCCATAAACAAGATGCATGCCCCGGGCGAATGCCGTATCCTCATTCACCGGTTTACCGTTGAACGATTTCAGCACGTATGCCTGGAGCGAATGGAAGGTTTCCTGTTCATACTGATCTTCCAGGTAGGTATAAACGATGAGGCACAACAGGAATCCGTTGAGAAAGAATAACGTGTATAAATTCGTGAGCGCATTTTTCAACGCACGCAGCCATATTCGGGGCTTCGCCTTCATAGAAATGGGTTTTTAGCAATTCCGGTAAAAAAATGGGATATTGGAAGAAAAGAAGGATATTGGCGAAAGCATGATAAGGATTGCCTTTCGGCAAGCGGATCAGCATGGGGATCACAAATGTATTTGCCCGCCGTAAGAAAAAAAAATTATCGGCCCTTCAACCGGCAAATAGTTATAAATATTAACAAAAGAGTTTTACAAAGCAAGGGGATACCCTTAGACGGAGAGGCCCGGCCACGGCTAAAAAATGTTTCTGCGCCTGCGCGGCGGCGGCGGCCCGAAACAGGTAACCAGGCTAATTAATAAGTTAGTAAACCCTGCCAAACCCCTATTGGTTGGGCGTTCCGGAAGACACGTTTATTTTTTTATACAGGAAACCAACCGTTAATCGAATTCGTACAAGGTTGCAAACCTTATTTGCGGCATCTTTGTTGTACTACTTCCCCATAATCATATAAAATAAAAAACTCATAATTATGTTACGACTTGCATTGCTCGCGCTGTTGTTTTCGACCGCCACCAGCATTTATGATTTTAAAGTGCCTGCCCTCGACGGCAATGGCACCATCGATTTCGCCAAATACAAAGGGAAAAAGATACTGATCGTGAATACCGCCTCCAAATGCGGCAACACCCCCCAGTACGCCGAGCTGGAAGAGCTGTATAAAAAATACCACGACAAGCTGGTGATCATCGGTTTTCCCGCCAACAATTTCGGCGCACAGGAGCCCGGCACCAACAGCGAGATAAGCGAATTTTGCACCAAGAACTATGGCGTTACCTTCCCGATGGCCGAAAAAGTATCGGTGAAAGGTGACGATATCGCCCCCATCTTCAAATACCTGGTAGGCGAAGCCGATAAAATGGGCATCAAGGACCCCATCAAATGGAACTTTACCAAATTCCTGCTCGACGAAAACGGTAAGCTGATCGCGGTGATCCATAATAAGGTGAAGCCGATGAGCGAGGAGGTGACGAAATATTTGAACTAAGAATCGAAGTTGGAGGTCTGAAGCCGGAGGTCTGAACGTTTGCTTTGCCCTCCGACTTCAGACTTTAGTATTCATATACTCTCCCTGCCTCCAACTTTCAAAGCCATACGGATGTCATCTTCCGCTATCGAAGCAATCGAAGATGACATCCGTATGGCCTTCTGACTTCTGACCTCCGACTTCCATTATCTTTGCCCTCCATGCAATTCTCCCAAATCATCGGGCAAGCCGATACCAAACAGCACCTGGCGGAAATGGTGCAGCACAACCGCCTGAGCCATGCCCTGCTGTTCCTGGGCCGCGAAGGCAGCGGCGCCCTGCCCCTGGCCATGGCTTTTGCGCAATACGTGGTGTGCGATACGGTCAATGGCCGGAAGGCCGAAACCGCCGCCGGCCCCTCCCTTTTTGGCGAAGCACCCGCCGAACAACGAACAACGAACAACGGGCAACCTGTCACCCTGAGCTTGTCGAAGGGCGACGCCTGCGGCGCCTGCCCCTCCTGCCTGAAGGCCGGCAAGATGGTGCACCCCGATATTCATTTTTCGTACCCGGTGGTGCCCCGCAAATCGGGCGATAAGCCTATCAGCACCGATTACAGCGGCGAGTGGCGCGAATTCGTGCTGCAATACCCGTATGGCAATGCGTACGACTGGCTGCAGTTTATCGGCGCGGAAAACAAGCAGGGCAATATCACCGCCCATGAATGCAATGATATCATCCGCAAGCTGAACCTGAAAAGTTTCGAAAGCGGTTATAAGATACTGCTCATGTGGATGCCCGAATACCTGGGCAACGAGGGCAATAAACTTTTAAAGCTGATTGAGGAGCCGCCGGCGAATACCTTATTTATCCTGGTGGCCGAAAACGAATCGCTGGTATTGCCCACCATCCTCTCCCGCTGCCAGTTGGTAAAGATCCCGGCGCTCGAAACTGCCGATATCGCCCGGGCGCTGGTGGAGCGCGCCAAAGTGCCGGCCGAGCAAGCCCGGCAAACCGCCGGTATCAGCGATGGCAATTACCGCGAGGCGCTGCAACTGCTGCAGCATGCCGACGAAGACTGGCAGAACCTGCTCCGCGAATGGCTCAACGCCATCCTCAAAACCGGGCCCGTGGCGCAGGTAAAATGGATAGAGGAAACCAGCAAGCTGGGCCGGGAAAAGCAAAAGCAGTTTCTCCGGTATTTCAACCACCTGCTGGAGCAAAGCATCCGGCTGCGGGTCATGGCGGACAGCTCCGGGCAGGCGGAAGGGTCGGCCCTGTATAACTCATTGGCTTCCATGCCCGATAAGGAGCGCGACTTTGCCGGCCGGCTCAATAAGCTGGCCGATATCAACCAGCAGAAGGCCATTATAGAGGAGCTGGACAAGGCTGCCTACTATATCGAGCGCAACGCCAACGCCAAAATGCTGTTTCATGCCCTCACGATTAAACTATATCATATTATCGCCGATAAATCGTTAATTTTGGTGAACTGAGGATTGGAAGGACTGTGTGCATGAACCGTGATAACAGGAGGCACCGGCGTAGCGATACCCCGGCCCCCCAATGTATCACACCTGAACTTTTGAATTTCTGTTGAAATAATAATTGATAACCCGGTCACCCGGAAAGAAAGCAAAGGATGCCGGCACCCTGCCGGTGCGCTCAACAAAGATACAAGGGTACAAGTGTGCGACGCAACAATGTAAAACATTGATTTGCAGCCGGTTCCCAACACACATTTTCTTCTCTCCCCACATTTATTCATCTTAAATTATTACAGATATGGGTTGTGGTAGCTGTGGCACGGGGAAACCCAACGGGTGCAAAAGCAACGGGGGTTGCAGCACCGGCGGATGCAACCGCATGAACGTGCACGACTGGCTGGCCAATTTACCTATCGCCGATCCGGATACCGCCTGCAAAATCATTGAAGTAAGTTTTAACAAAGGGAGCCGCAAGGACTATTTCCGCAACGGCAGCCTCCAATATTTTGAAAAAGGGGAATGGATAACGGTGGAAGGGGTCAGCGGTTTTGACGTGGGAGAAGTGACGCTGACGGGTGAAGTGGTGCGCCTGCAACTGAAGAAAAAGGAAATAGACGAGTTTAACCCCGAAATGAAACGGGTGCTGCGCCGGGCGAGCGACCGCGACATAGAGCTATGGAAGCAGAACAAGGCCCGCGAAAGGGATGCGCTGATCCGCTCCCGGGCTATTTCGAAGCAACTGAAGCTGAACATGAAGCTCACCGAAGTGGAGATACAGGCCGACGGCCGCAAAGCCACTTTCTTTTATATAGCCGATGACCGCGTGGATTTCCGGGAGCTGATAAAAATATTCGCGAGCGAGTTTAAGGTAAAAGTGGAAATGCGCCAGATTGGCGCCCGCCAGGAAGCCGCCAAGGTAGGCGGTATCGGCAGTTGCGGCCGCGAGCTTTGCTGCAGCACCTGGCTGACCGATTTCAAAAGCGTGAACACCACCGCAGCGCGCTACCAGAACCTGAGCATCAACCAAACCAAGCTGAGCGGCCAGTGCGGCCGCCTGAAATGCTGCCTGAACTACGAGCTGGACACCTATCTCGACGCCCTGCAGCATTTTCCCGATAATGCCGATACCCTGCAGGTGGCCCGCGGCAATGCGCTGCTGATAAAAAAGGATATTTTCAAAAACCTGATGTGGTATATATTGCCCGACAGCAATAAACAATACCCCCTGACCATCGAGCGCGTACGCAAAATACGTTCGCTCAATGCACAGGGCACCATACCCGAAGAGCTGGGCGTGGCGGAAGTGACCACCAATAAACCGCAGGAAGTGGAAAGCGGTTTCGTGGAGCTGGTAGGGCATATCAGCCTGAACAGCCTGGAAAAAAACGACCGGAAAAAGAAACAGCAGCACCCCTCGCGCGGCGGCGGCCCTTCGACAGGCTCAGGACAGGCTCGCCGTGGCGGTGGCGACCGGGGCGGCAATCGCGGCGGCGGCAATCGTTCTTCGACAGGCCCGGGACAGGCTGCTTCGCCAGGACAACAGGGCCAGCAGGCCCGCCGTGAACAGGGCCCGTCGACAGGCCCGGAGCAGGCCCCGCGTGAGCACCCTTCTACAGGCTCAGGACAAGGTGCGCGCGAACAATCGCGTCATCGTGGCGGCGGCGGTGGCAATAACCGCGGCGGACAGGGTGGCGGCGACAGGAACCAGGGTGGCAACCGTGGCAACGATCGCCGGGGTGGTGGCAATCGCGGCGGACAGGGCGGCGGCGAACAACGCCCGCCAAAACCACCGATCAACAAAAACCCGCAGTAATTACCGCTTATATTATTTATCCAAAAAAGTGAACCGTTCTGCCGGCAGAACGGTTTATTATTGTGTGATTTGCAATGTTTTTTATATCCCCCGTTCCATCAATTTTAACTACCTGTAAACGGGAACATTTTGTAATTTGCCGATCCTAAAACTCAACGTAATATGGCTATTTTCAAATCTAGTAATCCTATCCTTACCGATGCTGCGTACCAGAAGTCGCTGCAGGTATATGACGCATCCGACCTACGTATGTCGGTGCGCGGAACACTGAACAAATTCTTCCTGTTGTCATTACTGGTGATCGCTTCCGCCTCGCTTACCTGGAGCGCTTTTTACCAGGGTGTAAACGTACTGCCCTTTGCCCTCGTGGGCGGACTGGGTGGTTTTATCGTGGCGATGGTGCTGAGCTTTAAACCTTCCTGGTCGGCCGTACTGGGACCTGTATATGCATTGCTGGAAGGCGCTTTCATCGGCGGTATTTCGGCCATTATACAATATGCTTTCAAGGACAAGGCGCCGGGAATGGTATTCCAGGCCGTGGGCGCTACGTTTGGCGTAGTGGTCATCATGTTCTTTTTATACCGCTTCGGCATTATCAAGGTAACGGAGAAGTTCAGGGCCATCGCCATGACCGCGGCGCTGGGGCTGATCCTTTTTTACCTGGTGGCGTTCGTGCTGCGTTTGTTTCATGTAGACATTCCCTTCCTGTACGATAGCAGCGCCATGGGTATCGGTTTTTCGGTACTGGTGGTAGCGCTGGCGTCGATGTTCCTGGTGATGTCGTTCGACGATGTGGAACGGGGTGTGGCCATGGGCGCTCCCAAGTATATGGAATGGTACAGCGCGTTTGGGCTGGTGCTGGTGATTGTATGGTTGTACCTGGAAATACTGAAGCTGTTTATGCGGTTGAACAGCAGGAATTAATACGCTTACCGTATTTTGTAATAGGTGAAACAGGGCTCGTAGCGGGCCCTGTTTTTTTATTAGCCGCTCTTTATATTCCAGTTGACAAAAAGGGTAAGGGCACTGAATAAAATATGCGCCGCGCGGGGTAGCTTTACGTACAATAAACATTTACGCATGAAACACCTGGTTTTTTCCCTGCTTGCCGGTCTTCCTTTTTGCGTTATAGCGCAGCAGCACCAACTGGAAACAATATGGCAAACGGATACCATTGTAGCCGTTCCTGAATCCGCCTTGCCCGATTTTGAAAAAAACATCCTGTATGTTTCATTGATCGACGGCGGCGGATGGGATGCCGATGGCAAAGGCGGCATAGGCAAGCTGGGCATGGATGGAAAAAACTATGACAGCACCTGGATATCAGGATTGAATGCGCCCAAGGGGCTTGGCAGGTATGGCAACCGGTTATATGCGGCCGATATCAGCGAAGTAGCGGTCATAGACATTGCACAGGGAAAAATCATTAAAAGGATACCCATCGAGGGGGCGAAGGGGCTTAACGATATTACGGTGACGAAGGACGGTATCGTATTTGTGTCCGATTCAAGAATAGGCCGGATATGGCGGATAGAGAATGATATGCCCGTTCTTTTCCTTGATAATGTAAAAGGGGCCAACGGGCTAAAAGCCATCGACGGCGACCTTATCTATGCAGAAGGTAAATTGCTGAAAAAGATAAATGCGCAAAAGCAAATCACGCAGATAGCGGAACTGCCGCAGGGTATCGATGGCATAGAGCCGGTGGGCAATGGCGACTATATCGTAACTGCGTGGGTGGGGTATATTTTTTATGTATCCGCCAACGGGCAGGTGGAGACCATGCTCGATACGCATGATAAAATGAATACCGCCGATATCGGGTACGATGCCAAACGGCGTATCGTATATGTGCCCACTTTCAATGCTAAGAAAGTGGTGGCGTACAGGTTAAAATAGACATTGTTGCACCATCGCACCTCATTGCTATCCTATACTCCCCAGGCAGACAAGGGGCAGACCACTTACGAATCACGTACTGATCACAATATACGCAACCCTTTAAAACCCATCCCCATCCAGCAGGTTGCCCAGCCCGCCCAGGATGCTGCCTTCTTCCTTGCGCCGCCCGAACTGCGGGGAGTAGGACACGATTTTGCTGGCCAGGCGGCTGATAGGCAGCGACTGCAGCCATACCTTGCCGGGGCCGCGCAGCACGGCAAAGAACAGGCCTTCGCCGCCGAATATCCAGTTGCGTACGCCGCGCACCAGCTCGATATCGAAATCGATGCCTGCCGTATAGGCCACCACGCAGCCCGTATCCACGCGCAGCAGCTCGCCCGCACGCAGCTCCTTTTCCACCACGTAACCGCCGGCATGCACAAACGCCATCCCGTCGCCATCGAGCTTTTCCATGATAAAACCTTCACCGCCGAAGATGCCCGTGCCCAGGCGGCGCTGGAAGG
>JADMIO010789745.1_pt1 | contig 40763 bp, 30 predicted proteins | sample 8958161 | NCBI WGS metagenome assembly JADMIO01 (sample SAMN16585339, study PRJNA669376) | soil metagenome | isolation source: Crop rotation soil | place: USA: Cullars Rotation, Alabama | collected 2011
GGGGAATCGGGGAATCGGGGAATCGGGGAATCGGGGAATCGGGGAATCGGGGAATCGGGGAATCGGGGAATCGGGGAATCGGGGAATCGATCCTGACTGCGTCAGGATCGATTTTATTTCTTATAGATATTGATTAAGAGATTTATCAACAACCGAGTTTTCGGCTGTGCCGCAACTCCGCAACTCCGCAACTCCGCAACTCGGCAACTCCGCACTTAATGAACAGCAGTAACATTAACCTTTTCAATTCCCTTTAAGATCAATTCAATATGCCTTTCTCTGGCTTTAGAGTCATATTCACTGATGATCTCCAGAATATCATAATCTATGAAATTACATTCACTGCCATCTATATTTAAAACACTATATTCAGGGACCTGGTCCAGGGTTTTTCTTAGATTTACTTTGTTCAGAAAGGTAACATTACTATTAAGCTTTATTAAGAAAATTTCTATACCTCCTTCTTTGGATTTCGTGATCTTATATTCAGCTTTAAAGTTGTTTTGAATAATAAAATATATAGAAATTAAAAGCCCGATACTTACTCCTATTAACAAGTCTGTAGAAAGAATAACAACTATAGTGGTTAGAAATGGAATGAATTGTTTCCAGCCCAACGACCACATGTTTTTAAATAATTTAGGTTTTGTCAGATTATAACCGGTAACAATCAGGATAGCCGCCAAGGAAGCATAAGGTATTTTATTAAGAAGAAAAGGCACCAACAGAACAGATAATAACAGGAACAAACCATGTGTAAATGCTGAAAGTTTAGTCCTTGCGCCTGCATCTACATTTGCTGCACCCCTTACAACTACAGCAGTAATAGGAATAGCGCCAATTAATCCACACGTCATATTCCCGATACCCTGTGCAATTAATTCCCGGTTTACAGGTGTTATTCTATTGCGCTTATCCAATTTATCAAGGGCTTCTACACATAATAAAGTTTCAAGGGTTGCCAGTAATCCTATGATGATACCATATTGCCAGATAGAAGGATTACTAAACAGTTTTGAAAAGTCAGGAAATAATATATCCTTAAAAATATTTTCTGAGATGTGTACTAATTGAGTCTGTTTTATAAAGAATGCAGAAGTTGAATCACTAATAAGAATATTGGTGATTATTCCAATTACAACTACGATTAATGGAGCAGGAATTAACTTTATTTTATTTGCAAAAGCTTGTTGCAAAATAATTAAAATAGCTAATGAAACAATAGTTATTATTATAGCACCCATTGTTATATGTTGATTAAAATCTTTGAAGTTCCCCAAAAAGTGTTTGGCATCAAATAGCTGAAGAAAACCACTTGTCCAGAAATCAGGTTGATCGTATCCTAAAGCTAAAGGAATCTGTTTTGATATAAGGATTATACCAATAGCGGCCAACATGCCTTTTATGACCGATGAAGGAAAATAATTAGCAATAGCCCCTAACCTAAGAATGCCCAGAATCAATTGAAAAAAACCAGCAATTATCACACACAATAAGAATATCCTATAATCACCCAGTGAAATAATAGCTGAAGCAACCAGAGTAGTTAAACCGGCTGCAGGACCTGAAACGCCCAATTGTGATCCACTTATAAATGAAACTATTAATCCTCCTACAATACCCGATAAAAGCCCTGAATATAATGGTGCTCCGGAAGCTAATGATATTCCTAAACAAAGCGGTAAGGCGACTAGAAAAACAGTAAGCCCGGCAGGTAAATCATGTTTTAACCAGAGAATGCGGTAATACTTAATCTTACGTTTCATAATATAGTGGTCAGTGGTCAGTGGTCAGTGGTCAGTGGTCAGTTGAACAGTTTGACGGAATCATGAGAATCAATTTTTTGCTTATAGTAAATATTAATTCGTATCTTGTGTAGCTATAAATTATACAGTTCCCCAGTTCCCCAGTTCCCCAGTTCCCCAGTTCCCCAGTTCCCCAGTTCCCCAGTTCCCCAGTTCCCCAGTTCCCCAGTTCCCCAGTTCACCAGTTCACCACAAAGGTATCAGATAATTTTGCCCGTAAACCCTAACTAAAATCATATAACCATGTTAATATTATATGATTCTAATCATATTCATATCTTTATAACAAATAAAACTTCCAACTATGAAATCCCTGTTATTAATTGCATTATACCTGGTATCATTTAATTTTAATTCTACTGCACAAAGAATTACAGAAGATAAAGTACCTCCTGCAGTATTAGGTTCCTTTAAAGACAAATTTTCTACGGCATTTGCTACAAAGTGGTTTAAGGAAGGAGACGAATTTGAAGTAGACTTTAAGCTAAAAAAAGAAAGATACTCAGCTAAATTTAATAATGAAGGTAAATGGCTTGAGACAGAACAGGGTATCAAAATCGCTGATCTTCCGATGGCTATTCAGAATAATATTAAAAAGGAATATCCCGGCTATAAAATTGAGGAAGCAAATAAAATGGAAACCCTCAAAGATGGTAGTGTATATGAAGCCGAAGTGGTAAAAGGAAAAATCTCCTGGGACCTAATATATACTATGGATGGTAAGTTACTAAATAAGTCTAAAGAGGAAAATGATAGGGAAAAGGAATAATTGGGATTTTGCATAATATTTATGACAGTATACTGTTAGTATTTAGTATTCTTTTCCTCAAACTATATAATTATGAAAGCAGTATTACTTGTTCTATCTGTTCTTTTTGCAACTAATTGTTATACTCCAAATGTGGCTGCTAAAAAAGTACCCGAATTAGTCACAAAAGCATTTAAAGCAAAATATCCGGAAACCCGGAAAGTACATTGGGAGCTTAATAAAATGAAACAATATGAAGCAGAATTTAAAATGCAGGGAGTTGAATATTCCTCCTTTTTTGATGAAACAGGAAAATGGATTAAAACTGAACAAGAAATTAAAAACAAGGAACTTCCCGATGCTGTCCAGGCATCAATTAAAAGAGAATTTTCTGATTTTAAAATAAAAGAAGCATTAAGAGGAACTGCCCCGGACGGTATGAAATATTATGCCGTAGAAATAAGAACCGGAAAGAAAAACTATGATTTATCTGTATCACCAGATGGGAAAGTTTTAATGAAAATAAGCATTTAGTTAATTGAAAATTGATAAGTGACAATTGAAAATGATGCTTCTCAATTGAAAATTACTAAATAAGAGAATATTCAATTTCCCCCTTTTAAAAGCTATATTGAATGGTTGATCAAATTCAAATAGAGGGCCATAATCAAATTACTACTGTAAGATTATTTAAGTACCCTCAATCTTTAGTTTTTAAAGCCTGGACAGATCCTGTACATCTTGCTAAATGGTGGGGACCAAAAGGCTTCACCAATACTTTTCTTGAATTTGATTTAAACCCAGGAGGTGACTGGAAATTTATCATGCATGGTCCTGATGGTAGTGATTATGAAAACCATTGCGTCTTTGTCAGTATTACGCCTCATGTTAGTTTAATATTTGATCATCTTGGCTGGCATAAATTCAGAGTATTTGCAAGTTTTGAGAAAGAAACTGACAGTTCAACTTTAGTTACATTTCGACAGGTATTTGAGAATCCAATTCAATCTGAAGATGAAAGAGATTTCCTAATAAAAGCAAATGAGGAAAACTTCGATAAATTAGACAAAACCCTAAAAGCAATTGACAATTGACAAGGGACAAGGGACAATTGAATTTCCAAATGAAAAATTGAAAACCATAGGTAAAACACTTGTGTTTTACTAAATCTATAATCTAATATAAATTCACAGTTATCACTTCAGCGATAACACAACATTATCAATTCCTTTAATTTGAAGCTTCATTTTCCATTGTCCATTGTCCACTGTCAATTAATTTGAAGTTCCATTTTCAATTGTCAATTAAATACCTACCTTCATACCCGCTTGGGATATTATTGTAAACAGAAAAGAGAAGAAAACCCTGAAAATCCTAATGTTATGGTAGACAAACATACAGATATAGACCGAATGATCAGTATCTCCTCAAAAGAAGATATACTTCCCCAATATCGTGATACCCCTATTGGACTGCTATTAGAATATCATAATTTAGAAAAGCCCTTTGAAGTTTATAAGAATGCAGAGCTATTGATCGGGATGTGTATGGACAATAGAAAGCATCTTACTATACCAGATAACTTTGCTTTTATAATCAGGGCCGGAGGGGCAAACCTTAAATATAGTGCATTTAAAGTTTCTTATGCCATTGCAGTTGGGCAGGTTAAGCATATTGCATTAATCGGACATAATAATTGCGGAATGGTACACCTAATTGACCGTAAGGAAGCATTTATACAGGGCCTGGTTGATATAGCAGGCTGGGAAAGAGATAAGGCAGAAGAGCACTTTATGAATTTTGCACCCAAATATGAGATCTGGAACGAAGTTGATTTCATTCTTAGTGAAGTAAAACGTCTGAGAATACAATATCCTAAGATAATGGTAGCACCAATGCTATATAAGGTTGAAAACAATAAACTTTACTTGTTGAACGAGGATTAATAATCTTCGTCGTTAAACTATGCATGTTAGTCAAAGAAGCATACTTCCATATAGTTAAAAATTAGAATATCGCTTAGATTTGGTAAGTGTATAACTAAATCGAAGCTATATGACTATTGCAAAATGTATTTTCTTATTTATATTATTGCCAATTTCCATTAATAAAGTCATTGCTGTAAATGACTCACTTTCAAATGTATATTTTCACCAAGCCGAGGAATTTAAAAAGCAGTCTAAATCTGACAGTGCTATTATCTATTTTGAGAAAGCTGCCATTGGTTATAAAGAAAATAATAACATTGAACAGTTTGTAAATTCCTATAATCAGATTGGAATTATCTTAACCAGGCAGGATAAATATGAAAAAGCTAAAGAATATTTAACAATTGCTTTAAATACAGGCTTAGCAGAACTCGATCCAAACAATCTAAATATTGCAACTAGCTATATTACTTTTGGAGTTATCTATAATGCTGAAGATAAGTATGATGAATCAATAATAAACCATAATAAAGCACTTTCAATACGACTTAAAGTTTTAGGAGAAAATAATTCTGAGGTTGCGACAAGTTATGGTAATATTGGCAATGTGCATTTTAAAAACAAAGCCTATCAGAAAGCTTTAGATGGGCATTTAAAAGCTTTAAGAATAAGAGAAAAATTATATGGCTCAAAAGGCAGGGAAGTTTACCAGAGTTATAATAACCTGGGGAAGACCTATACAGAACTTAATGATTATGAAACTGCCTTAACTTATTATGAAAAGGCCTGGACAAATTGGTTAGAACAACAAAAATACACAGATGCAGATCTTATTAAATTATACAAAGAGTTTAGTGATATTTGTTATAAAATAAATAAGTCTCAAAGAGGAGATTATTATAAGGAAAAAGCAAAAGCATTAGAAAATAAATAACAAAAAATTCTCTATATACTTATGCAATTCGACAAGCAGAAATATAATGTTTGGACCTGGAAGCATCCGCTGATTCTGCATTGGATAATAAATCCGGGCCTTGCAATTAACGAATTAGTTTTTGGCCAAAGAATACCAAAACTTTGTTTAATTGAAAAAGAATCAAAAAGATCACTTTCGGAAAGAACCTATGTTCCTTGTTCTCATTGTAATACACTCCATTCCGGGTTAAAGTGGTCCTTTAAAAACAATACAGCTTTTGGAAATTGGTTTGGTTACTACTGTGACAATTGTGGTAAGACAATTCCATGTGTCCGGAACCTGACATCATTTATAATATTAACAGTAACTTTCCCTATTTGGTATTGGTTCAAGGATAACTTAAAATCAAGATGGTTAGATTGGCAACGAAGGAGATTTAGTAAACCTATGGATCTGAGTGTAAAGTATGAACAATGGTGGATGATGGGATTGAAATGGGGACTTATTATGTTTATATTAATGAGCTTTGTTAACTTTTTGTTTTTTAAAGATCATTTTACATGGGCTTCATTAGCATCCTATGCAGTCGCATGGATTATTGGTGGGCTTATTTTTGGTTTAATAATGAAGCGTTACAATATCAGAAGTTTAGATTCTTAATGAATATGAATAAAAAAGTTGAAATATCATTACAAATTAATACTTCTCCAGACCTTGTTATTAAAGCTTTTACCGATCCTAAAATGTTAAATGAATGGTGGGGTGTTCAGCGCTCACTTATTATCCCTGAAAAAGGAGGTATATACTGTCTGGCATGGAATATATCGGATACTGGATTCGGATTTATATCTTATGGTACAATAAATAGGTACCACCCTAAAACAGATCATTATAGATCCATATGTATATATGAATCCGGAAAAACAAATTCTGGGACCTATGTCATTAACTGTAAAGGCTGAAAAAAGCGGTCACAATTCAACTGTATATTTATGTCAGGATGGTTATAAATCTGGAGAAGATTGGGATTGGTATTATAATGCAGTGGAGAGTGCCTGGCCAATTGTTGCCAACACATTAAAAAACTATCTTGAATTAAATGTTTATCAGTAAATAAACTCAAAACTTAAGTTCTTGAATCTTATCCAAATTTCAATTTGTTTTCTGTTTCTGTTCTTAAACCTAGATTGCAATAGTCAATCCATTCAAAGAAAAGTTATAAATGAAAATGACCAGTTTAGAGGATATTACATAGTAAAAGAAACACAAAATAAACCAAAAGCAACATTAGTGTTGTTAACTGGTTTTGGACAACGTGCTGAAGATTTAATACCGGAGTCTAAATTACCTGAGGAAGCTTATAACAATAATATACTTACAATAATATGTGCAGTTGGTAATAAGCTTTATGCAGATTCTGCTGTACAAGCTTCTCTTTCAGCAATCTTTAAAGATGTTATTAAAACTTACAAAGTTTCTTCAGAGGACTTTGTAATTGGCGGTTTTTCAGCTGGTGGCATGGTAGCTTTAAGATACACCGAACTATGTAATCAATATCCCGAAAAATTTCCAATCCATCCCAAAGCAGTCTATACAGTAGACTCCCCTATTGATATATTCAAAATCTATGATGACCTGGAAAATACCCTTAAAAATAATTATTCTGAACCAGCAGTTGAAGAAGCAAGAAGAGCAATAGCTCATATTAATGAGGAATATGGCAGTCCGAAAGAAAATCCGGAAATATTTAAGGCTTTAAGTGCCTTCAATATGGATAAATCATATGGGGAACCAGAAAAGTACCTGAGAAACATAGCAGTTCGAACTTATCATGATGTTGATATTCCCTGGAGATTAAAAAACCGGAATCAAACTGTTAAAGAAGCAAACTTTTATGTTACTTCCGAATTGATCAACAGGTTATTATTGATGGGAAATACAAAAGCAGAATTTATTCAATCTGAAAAGAAAGGGTACCGGAGTAACGGACAAAGACACCCTCATTCCTGGTCCATAGTAGATGAAGTTGAATGTATTAACTGGATAAAAGGATTATTAAGATAATTATTAACTTAGCGCCCATGATGAATAAAACAGGTACAATTGCTGCATTATTAGAAGAATATCAGAAAGCTATTATTGAGCTTCAAAACACTATTACCAATATAGATTCTGAAAAGTTAAGTGTAATAGTTGATAATCAAACAACTGATCTTAATTGCAAATCGATTCAAACAATTTTAACACATGTTATTGGTAGTGGATATTCTTATTGTGTATACATTAGAAATCACAGGGGCATTATGGATACCCGGCCCGAGAAGATTTTAAAACCAACAACTGAAGAATACATTGAGGACCTAAATAAAGTGTTTGATTATACTTGTGAAACTTTTGCAGATATTGAGAACAATGAGCTTGAAGAGTATGATAATACCAAAAAGATAATGACGATGTGGGGGCAGCTATACGATATTGAGCAATTAATGGAACATGCTATTGTTCATGTGCTAAAACACAGAAGGCAAATAGAACTGTATAAGAAGAAAATATGATTGGTGAGAGGTGAGAGGTGAAAAGTAAAAGGTAAGAGGTAAAAAGTGAGAAGTGAGAAGTGAGAAGTAATACGTAATACGTAAAATGAATAGACCTCCTTTGATCGGAATAGCGCCAGTCCTGGTTGTTAAAGATGTAGTTAAAACTGTACAGTACTATACAGAAGTCTTGGGTTTCAGGTTAATAAATTATTTCATGGATCCTCCTGTTTATGGTATAGTTCAAAGAGATGGATACCAAATACACTTTGGCAAATCAAAAAGTGATGAAATAAAAACCAACGAAGAGATAAGAAAAGGTACACCCGATCTAATTATTTGGGTTCCTGAAATTGATGCCTTTTATGATGAAGTACAATCTAAAGGTGCAGAAATAGTGGAGGGAATTGTTAGAAGGGTTTACGGCAGTAGGGAATTTCTGATTAGAGATTGTGATGGGCATGTAATTTTAGTGGGTGATTAGGAAATAGGTTGAGATTGAGATTGAGGTTGAGGTTGAGATTTAGATTTGAGATTTGGTAAACTCTCAATTTTCTTTTTTTGAATTACAATTAGAATTGGGTATTTAATAGATCATTTTAAAGGGATTAATTTAAAGAGAATACAATCCATTATCAATGGCTTTTATAGCAGGGACTTTAAATTAAGGGACTAAAGTCCAATATGGTTAGAATAACTTTTAGCCACCGACCTGAAGGACTGGGTCATAATTATATATTTAGAGCCTGATTAAATTGAGATTAAGATAATCTTTTTCATTAACCCTTGCTTTTAAGCCAGGGATTAACAAACCCATATACGGACTTTAGTCCACTATCCAGGTAAATAATTAATCTCCATTTACATTTAAATTACCATAACTTTAAAGAAAATAACGCTACTATGAGAGATAATACATTATGGTATAATAAACTCTTAACATTTTTAAATGCCTGGGCTTTTCCGAGCACTCCTAAATGGAGATCTATATTATCGGGGACTATCAATAATACCATTCTCATAACTATTGTTAATTGGATTTTTCTTTCAAAATTAAATCTTAGATTCTGGATAATATGTCCCATTTTATCATTTATTGCAGCATATGTTATTTGGGCAATAGTGAAAACTACACGTACACAAGAACTAAATAAATAGCTTAAGGGTTTAGCTATTGTGCTTATCTTGTATTGATATTGCATTAAATAATTAAGATGAACAACATTAAGGACCTAAGATTGGCTGTACTTATAGATGCAGACAATGTCCCTTATTCCAATATAAAAGAAATGCTTGAGGAGATCGCCAAGTTTGGCACTCCAACTTTCAAAAGAATATATGCTGATTGGACAAAACCGACAGTGGCAGGGTGGAAGAAATTATTACTCGAGTATGCAATTACACCTATTCAGCAATACAGTTATTCAACAGGAAAGAATTCCAGTGATAGCGCTATGATTATAGATGCAATGGATATTTTGTATTCAGGTAAGGTAGATGGATTTTGTATAGTTTCAAGTGATAGTGACTTTACCAGATTGGCAATAAGACTGCGTGAAGCCGGAATGAAGGTAATCGGAATTGGAGAAAAGAAAACTTTAACTCCATTTATAACTGCATGTGATAAATTCATTTATATAGAGATCCTCAAGCCTGATGATACTCCCTCTCCTTCAAATGAAAATAAGAGACCTGAAAAGAAAGTAACACATAGCAATAATAAGCCTTTAAATAATGTCGATAAAGAGCTTATTAAGCTTTTAAGTGATAGTATAAATGATATTGCAGACGAAGATGGTTGGGCATTTCTAGGAGATCTCGGAAACCTTATACTTAAAAAGAAAACAGATTTTGATCCAAGAAATTATGGCTTCACAAAGATGCTTCCACTAATAAAAAGTATTAATAAGTTTGAAATTGATGAACGGGAAACCAGTAAGAAAAATATCAGGCATATCTTTCTAAGAATAAAACAGTAATTGGAAAATTGCGGAACTGCGGAATCGCGGAATTGCGGAATCGCATTTTAGAGATGTCTATAGCAAATAAATAAGTCAATTCTTTTTATGGAATTTGAGGTAATCAAGCGTCTATGTTTGAAAACTATAAAATATGACTTATTCATTCGAAAAATTAGAAATCTGGAAATTAAGCATTTCCTTATCTTTTAAAATTTATGGGAAAACCATAAATTTTCCGGCAATTGAAAAATTTGGTATTAGTAACCAGTTAAGAAGATCCATTAGCTCAGTACCTGCAAATATTGCTGAAGGTTCTTCACGATTGGGGAATAAAGACCGTGCTCATTTTTATCAAATTGCATTTAGCTCACTGATGGAAGTATTAAATTTTCTGATTTTATCAGAAAAACTTGAATATATCAAGTCAAGTGAATTCAATGATTTGAGACTTGATCTTGATGAACTCGCCAATAAGATAAATGCCTACTATAAAAAGATACCTGTATAAAATTGCGGAAACGGGGAATTGCATTAAATTGATTTTTATTTTTAGTAAAAACTCCTTATCTTACATATCCAATAAATTATAGCAGTTCCGCAGTTCCGCAGTTCCGCAGTTCCGCAGTTCCGCAGTTCCGCAAAAATAAATCTATGTATAAAGGTGTAGACAATGATATTAAAAAAATACCCCTGGATACATCATTATTTAATCTACACAAAAAAGGTATTGAAAAAAGTGACTTTGGAATGGATGGAACTCCAGAGTTGCTTGATGGTGGATTTGGTTTATATTCATCAGTCGACTTAATTGGCAGAATTGGTCCTGTAAAAACAGAATATTTTAGAATTGGATTAAACAGGAAAGGGAGTGCTACATTTGAAATAGGTCTGGAAACATATATAACCCGGAAAAACTCTATTGTATTTGGCTTCCCTGGGCAAATCTTTTCACTCGATCATTTAAGTGAGGATTTCTTTACTTTTTATATGTTGTTTTCAGAAAGCTTCATTTCAAGATTCCTTGCTTTAAGTAATATCAGAAGTCAATATCCATTCTTTAATTATAGTGGAATTCAATGTTTTGAATTAAGTGATGAAACTGCAAATGAAATAGAGCAAATAATATACAAAATCAATGCAGAAATAAAAACCAGAAAATCCGGAATATCAGATATAATAGCTTTATACATTCAATTAATAATTGTACATGCAAACAGGCATTATGGAGAGATATTACTTAGCAAACAAACTACTAATTCCAGTTCTGAAATACTCTATAACAGTTTTGTAAAGTTAGTTAGTCAGCACTTTATAAAAATTCGTAAAGTTTCTGAATATGCTAAATTACTATTTGTTTCACCGGATCATCTAAACAGGGCAATTAAAGCAAATTCAACCCTGACAGCCCATGAATTAATAAATGAAATGATTTTAATAGAAGCAAAAGCTTACCTCCTACATTCTAAAATGTCAATAGCCGAAATTGCATATAAATTAGAATTTACTGATCCTTCTCATTTTAATAAGTTCTTTAAGAACTTATCAGGTATAAGTCCTTTACAATTCCGCAATAAATCGGATTAACACCATATTAAGTCGCATTCTGACATTTTAATACGTAACCTCAAGACTGATATTTGTTCTATTATTCACTTCCAAAATAAATCATAATGAATACTGAACAAAACAAAGCAATTGTACAAAGAGTAAATAAGGAATTCATAGAAGGTGGAAATGTAGATACTGTCTATGAATTATTTGCTCCTGACTTTATCAATCAGACTGCACCGCCCGGATCACCACAAGGACCAGAAGCTATTATTTACTTTTTTAATCATATTCTAAAACCTTCATTTCCTGATTTAAAAGTAGTAATACATGATCAGATGGCAGAAGGTGATAAAGTGACAACAAGAAAATCATTCTATGCAAAACATACCGGAGAATTTTTCGGCGTTCCACCAACAAATAAAGATGTTGTAATGGACATAATTGATATTATCAGATTGAAGGATGGTAAGTTTGCTGAACATTGGGGAATTCTCGATATGCAAAGTTTAATGGCCCAATTACAGTAACTGTAAAGAATTCTAATTTGCTATTGATGATCTACGAGGATCTATTGAAACCAGACCTGACTTTTGATAGAAAGTTAAAATAAAATCTCATTATATAAGTCTATCTTGGGCAACCTTTCAAAGCCATTGCATTGAAAGGTTTTTTTAATTACTTATATTTTAAAATGAAAAAAACTATACTACTGCTTATGGCAGCATTTACATTTTTTGCGTGCAATCAAAAATCTCCTATAGCAACAGCTGTAATTCCTTCACCTACCGATTCATTGGTAAATAGTTGGAATAAAGCCTGGAATGATCATGATTCTGCTACTATCAGGAATCATTTTGATACTGATGCGATAGTTACAGATGATGCAATTGTAGCAAAAAATACAGATGAGATCAGCTCTAAATGGGTTGGGCCATATCATAACTTAACAAATAATATGAAAACTGAAAAAATCCAGGAATGGGCATCCGCAGATCGTGCCGGCTATACTGGTTTATATTCATTTACTGTAAATCAAAATGATTCGGTTATAGCTAATCCAAAAGGTATAATCACTTTAAACTGGAAAAAATCTGATAAAGGTGACTGGAAAATAACTACAGCTCATATACATGAAATAAAGTAGCAAGTTTTGCGGAGTCGCGGAGTCGCGGAGTCGCGGAGTCCCGGAGTCCCGGAGTCCCGGAGTCGCGGAGTCGCGGAGTCGCGGAGTCGCGGAGTCGCGGAGTCGCGGAGTCGACTTGGCAAGAGCCAAGTCGACTTTTTATTTAATAGGGATCTTTGATCCTTATTCTCTGATAACTTCCTTATCTTACATACCCAATAAATTATAGCAGTTCGGCAGTTCGGCAGTTCGGCAGTTCGGCAGTTCGGCAGTTCCGCAGTTCCGCAGTTCCGCAGTTCCGCAGTTCCGCAGTTCCGCAATCAAAAAGCATCTATGGATAAAAATAAAGAACAATTAAAGCTTTTCATTCAAAATACAATTCCTATTAAAGATGAAACAGCCAATCAGATTGTCGATCAATTTTTACCTATACTATTATCTAAAAATGAGCTTTTTCTGAGGGAGGGCGAAATAAGCAATAAATATCTATTTCTAGAATCTGGTTTTCTTAGATCGTATATTGATGACACTGAAGGAAACGAGATCACAATAAACTTCCACTTACCAAATTCAATGGTCTTTGAGGTTTCATCCTTTTTTCAAAGAATTCCTACTTATGAAAATATTCAGGCCCTTACTCAAAGCACTGGATTATACCTTAGTTATGATAAACTAAATCATCTATTTCATTCAATTCCTGAGTTCAGGGACTTTGGAAGAGCAATGTTGGTCAGAGGCTTTATTGCTATTAAAGAAAGAACATTATCTATGATTAATAAAACTGCAGAACAACGCTATGAAGTATTTCTTAAATCCAAACCTGAAGTTTTTCAATATGCACCTTTAAAAAATATTGCCAGTTATTTGGGAATTACTGATACATCATTGAGTAGAATAAGAAAAGAATATAGCAAAAAGTGATTTCTTGCCAAATGGCAAGAGTAAATAGATTGAGACAGTTGAAATTTGCAGAACATTAAAACTTATATCATGCAAAACATTCCTAATCTAATTATCACTCTTTTTATACTATGCACTGTGTTTTCAATATGGCAATTATATAATGCCAGTAATAAAAACAGAATAGTTTTAATACTCTTGTTGTCTTGGACGATCCTGCAAGGTTTCATAGGCTTATCAGGTTTTTATCAAAATACCCAAACAATTCCGCCAAGATTTAGCTTAACATTACTTCCTGCAATAGCATTTATAATAATGTTGTTTTTTACCAGGAAAGGACAAGTTTTCCTTAGCAGTTTATCAATTCTAAAATTGACAGCTATACATATTGTTCGAATCCCTGTTGAAATATGTTTATTTTATTTATTTATTTCCAGACTTATCCCTCAGATTATGACTTTTGAAGGTTATAACTTTGATATACTCTCCGGGATATCAGCTATTGTAATTTACTACATGGTTTACATTAATAAAATCAATCGGACTTTATTATTAGTCTGGAACATCTTATGCTTATTGCTATTAATAAACATAGTTACTATAGCAATATTATCTGTTCCTACATCATTCCAAAGCTTTGGATTTAATCAACCAAATACAGCAATTACTTATTTCCCTTTTATTTGGTTGCCGTCAGTTATTGTTCCTTTAGTTTTACTTTCTCATTTGGCTACCATAAGGCAATTACTTTTAAAATCTAATCATTCAGCTTTTGATATTAATCATTTAATAAGCTGATTATCATCACAAATGAAGATGCCCAAACCGAATACTTTTGGTAAAAAATTATAGTGAGGTATCTTTTTATTTTTATTCTATGTATACATAGTGTAATACATTTTGTTGGCTTTGCCACACAATTTGGGATATTTAAAATCAATGAGCTCAGTTTAAATATTTCTTATGCATCTGGCATTGCCTGGCTTATAGCCTCATTTTTATTCATTGCAACAGCCTTTCTTGTGAAAGTAAATAATAAATGGTGGTGGATAATACCATTATTTGGAATTGCATTATCACAAAGCCTAATTATAAAATACTGGTCGTTAGCTCAATATGGGACATATGTTAACATACTGATATTAATAGCTTTAACCTTTGGTTTTTTCAGATGGATTTTCTTTAGGAATTATCATATTCAAGTATTAAAAAACATTAATAAACTATCATTATACAACTCATTCCTTGAAGAATCTGATATTATACATCTGCCAAATCCTGTAAAGAAATACATTCGAAATTCCGGAGCAATAGGAAAACCAAAAGTTCAGTATTTTAAAGCAAAGTTTTCAGGAGTAATTAGAAAGAACGAAAGTTCCCCGTGGATGCCATTTACATCAGAACAATATAACTTCTTGGATCAAACTTTACGTCTATTCTTCATGAAAGCAAAGATGTTCCATCTACCAGTTGCCGGATTTCATAGTTATTCTAATGGCTATGCATTTATGGATATCAGGCTATTTTCAATTTTTAAAGTACAGTATCAAACGGGAAATGTAATGAGTATTGCCGAAACTGTTACCTTCTTTAACGATATGTGTTGTCTGGCTCCGGGAACATTAATAGATAACAGAATCAAATGGACTGAGTTAGAAAATAATACTGTTAGAGCATCTTTTACTGTTAATGACATTTGTATTTCAGCAACTCTTTACTTTAATAATAAGGGTGAACTTCTAAATTTCATTTCTGATGACCGATATGCCAATCTTGGGAAAAATATTATGAAGAAATTTACCTGGTCTACACCTTTAAAAAATCCTAAAGATTTTAATGGACATATGCTTAACAGTTATGCAGAAACAAACTATTTATATCCGGAAGGGAATTTTACATATGGTAAGTTTAATTTAAATACAATTTCATATAATGAACAATAAATTAAAATTACACCGATAAGTAAAGATTTTATGTAAGTCCCAAGGATTGTTTTTTACATCATTATTCACACCTTATAGAAAATTTCACTAACAGAATTAACTAACGAGCCTAAGCGAATAACATGAAAGCAAAATATTTGATTAATGATTTATATCATTGAATGTATTGATTATCCTCATAGGCCTTCATTATATAAGCCTATAATTTTGCTGGATAGAAAGATTGTAAGTTTAACGTGTCAAGCCTGTTTACTTTAAAAGTAAACAGGTTTTTTAAATTCAACCTTTAAAGATTTAAATATGGTTTTTATAAACAAAGTCTAAGATTAACAAATTATATTCAATTATGTGGTAAGCGTTTCTAATAATAAAATTTTTTAAATAAAACACAATGAAAACTATTAAGCACATCCTTTGTCCTGTAGATTTTTCCGAATACTCAGATGAAGCGCTTAAATACACTATGCAACTGGCACAAGCTAATAATGCTGATGTTCATCTATTACACGTATTACCTCAAATTAATTATTATGACTGGTCCCTTACCGGAATGTCTGCGATGATATCTGAAGAGGTCTATATTAAACTTAAGGAAGATGCTATTCATAAAATGAATAAACTAATTAAGCATCTGAATGATTCTTATCCAAAAATTTCTGTCAGCATTAAAATTGAAGAATTTTCTCTACCATCTGAATCAATTTTAAATGAAGCAAAGGATCAGAAAATTGATATGATCATATTAGGATCACATGGAAGAAAAGGGTTAGATAGAATTTTAATGGGTAGTGTTGCTGAATCTATTCTGCGACATGCACATTGCAATGTACTGATTTACAAGAAGGCAAATTGATTATAAAATAAGAGAGGACATATTCGTAATACGTCCTCTCTAAATACTTTAACCTGAGTCAATTATTGTTCATTATATCATTTGTAAAGAACTTAAACTGTTAAGTATTTTATCTTAATAATCCTTATTATAAGCCTTTAAAAGTGTTTTTTGTTTTCCATTAACAACAATCTTAGTACCTGATAATATTATATCACTCTTTACACCGTCAGATTTGGTACACTGAATATACAATAACAAGTAACTATCACAGTTTGCATTAAATTTTAATGTTTTGTCGTAACTGATCTTAACACCTTCTCCTTTTACAGGAATATATTGCCATTGGTACCACCAGCTCACTGCTTCTTCACAGTTTGGTGTTGGTAATTCAAAATTAGCTACAACCTGGTTTTGAGGACTTACTTCTACAAAAATCTTAGCACCTGATTTTAATAAATTGTCATCTATTTGATCCGGAAGATCTGATGTAGTTCCGTTGTTGTTCTTAACTATTTTCCCTTCCGGTTTGTCTATAGTTGCTTCCTGAAGTAAAAAGTTATCATGAGTACAAGAAAATAAAGTAAAGATGGATAATGTCAGTAGAATTGATAATTTTTTCATAATCTAAATTTTTAGTAGTCAATAAAAATTCAGGTTTTTGGAATTGAAATTCGTTTTCAGTTGGCTAAAAAGTTTAAATCAATTCAATGACCTTCAAAATTCTTATATCAATGTTGTGACTTAAACTTGTGTATTTATAAGACAAAGATGCAGTCATCCTGTAACAGTTCTCTTACATAACTTTATGAAAAGATTATATGATTTCTATTTTAGACAATAAATTAATTTTCACCTGAAATATCTTATTTTCAACTGATTAGATATATTTTTATCACTAAACTGTATATAAATATAAAGTAAAAAGGAAATTGTGTAATGGGGAATCGGGGAATCGGGGAATCGGGGAATCGGGGAATCGGGGAATCGGGGAATCGATCCTGACTGCGTCAGGATCGATTATTTTGCTTATAGCATTTTTATTTATAATATCTTGTAAGGCTATAAAGTAAACAGTTCGGCAGTTCGGCAGTTCGGCAATTCGGCAACTCGGCAACTCGGCAACTCGGCAGTTTCCCAAAATAAAAAAGGTGGAGATTCATCTCCACCTTCTCATTTATTTAATTCTTCATTTGTATTCCATTTTCAAATGTCAATTGTCAATTGTCAATTAATTACCATCATCTTCTTCGTATCTACAAAATCTTTAGTTTTCAATTGATAATAATATACTCCAGCAGAAGGAAGATCTGATTTATCAATACTTATACTATTTGATCCTTTCTGGTAAGAATCTCTATATTCTTTGATAAGCTTTCCATCAACATCAAATATGCTTATAGTTGCTTCCTGATTTTCAGGAAGTATAAAGCTAATCATAGTATTACTCTCAAATGGATTTGGTTCGTTTTGCAAGAGAACAGGACTCGCAACTACAACTTTATTATCTGCTTCAAAAACAAGATCCAGCTTTGTAGTTTCCTCATCCTTTGTATAAGCTTCAGCTTTTGTCAGATCCGATGTAAGTCTTATAGAATGACTTAATACTCCAGACTTAATAGCTTTAAAGTTTATATTAAATAGTTTGTTTTCAATTCCTTCATCAAAAACAATACTTGCTGTAATCTTTCCATTATCAAGGAATCTATATCCAAAGTTATCCTGTCCAATATCATTTCTTAAACCTTCGATGTTCTCAAAGTCTAAAACAGATTTATCAAAATCAAGGGTAAACTGGAATGCTTCAAGTCTCTTAATATCTGCGGCACTTACTATCATCTGAACATCTTCGCCTGCATTAAAGTGCTTCTCTGTGGCTTTTAATAATGTACTTTCATTTCCTTTAATCTCTAAAGAACTTCCTGTTACATTACCTACAGCATCCCAGGTAACATCACCCATTTTAATGGCTGTAAAGTCAGCTATTTTGTTGGCCTGGATGTTATTGAATTTAATACTTGATAATAATGTATTCTTCCAAGGATTAGCCGGATCTATAAAGTTTGTTGAAGCTGGTAAGAATTCCCATGAATCGACATCATCAAATTCATCAACTACATGTAATATGAGTTTCCTTATTTTAACAAGGTCACCACCTGTAATAGTCTTACTTTGATTTACATCAGCAGCTAATAATTTAAATGGCGAGTCCAGTAATTTCTTACCCAATATATGGTTGGTTATCTGAACCATATCCAAAGTGCTTACCCCATTTAATGGGTCAGTAGTTTTCGAAGGTGTTACTTCCAGGTCAGAACCTAATGGCAAGTCCTCAAAACTAAATTTGGATCCCACAATATACTGTGATAGATCTCCTGTGAGTTTAACTTCCACATTTGAAATGTATTGGGTAGTTGGGTCCTTTATTTCACCTGATATATTTACACCTTTGCTTCCACCTTTCTTTTTGATAGCTACTGTAAATGAGCAAGTGCTTAAGTTGCCGCATTCATCTGTAGCCTGGTATACAATTGTTGTAAGTGTATTCGGATTAAACAAACTACCACTTACAGGGCCTGCAGTTTGAACGACTGACTTCGTACCTTCACAATCATCATCAGCTTTAGGCGATGGCCAGGTAACATTTATTGGAACATCACTAAATAAAAGAATATTAGGTGGACATAATATCACAGGTCCTGTAGTATCAGTTACTGTAATTACCTGAGTATACTGAGTTGTATTTCCACAATTATCTCCTGCAGTCCAGGTATATATGGCTAAATAATTATTTACACACTTTGCAGGATCAAACTTGTACTTAATATCTAATAACATTGCGGGTGTTGCATCACAGGCATCAACCGGAACAGGATCTACATTGTTAGCATTATCATCATCACATTCTACTGTTAAGAATGGAGGAGGTACGCTCTTGAACGTTGGTGGTTTTGTATCCTGAACCCTGATCGTCATCACCTTTGAAGTTGAATTTCCACAAACATCAGTTGCAACCCACGTCCTGGTGACGGTATAAGTCATACTCTCACAAAGTTGTGTCCATGGACTCTGATCATTAACTTCGGTAAATGTCAAACTTACAGGACTATTACAATTATCAGTAGTAGTAACAACAGGTACCGCAGGTATTGGTGTAGTACATTCAATAGTTATATTAGCCGGTACACCTACTATAGCCGGAGGAGTTTTATCATTAACTGTAAAGACCTGAGTACATGTAGAGCTATTTCCACAGACATCAGTTGAACGATAAGTTCTTGTAACAGTAAATTTATTAGCACATGTCTGATTACTTATGGCATCACCAACAAAAGTAACTGTTACTGCTCCGGCACAATTATCACTTGAGATTACACCTGCTATATTTGCAACAGGCACATTTTCAGAACAACTAAGTGCCTGATCTGCAGGACATGTAATACTTGGAGGTATAACATCATTTACAGTAATAACCTGAGTACAGGTAGCTGAGTTTCCACATACATCTGTGGCTCTGTATGTTCTGGTTAAGGTATATCTGTTTGCACAAGTCTGATTACTGATCACATCACTAACAAATGTAACTGTAACTCCACCTGCACAATTATCACTTGCACTTATACTACCTGGTGCAGGTGCAGGCACTAATGCTGCACAAGTCACAGTAATTGGAGGTGGACAAGTCAGCGTTGGAGCAGTAATATCATTCACTGTAATAATCTGACTGCATGTAGATGAATTACCACAAACATCTGTAGCTCTATAAGTTCTGGTAACAGTGTATCTATTTGTACATGTCTGGTTGCTGATCACATCACTAACAAATGTTACAGTTACTGACCCTGTACAATTATCACTTGTGGTAACAGAAGCAGTATTTGCTGCCGGAACTAAAGCCGCGCATGAAACTGTTACAGGTCCCGGACAAGTAATTGTCGGAGAAGTAATATCTCTTACAGTTATAGTTTGAGTACAAGTACTCATATCATTTGTACCATCTGTTGCCTTCCAGGTTCGGGTTATTATGTAATTATTAATGCAACTTCCAGGGGTAGTAACATCTGTGAAAGTAATTACTGGTAGTGCCGGGCAATCATCTGTTGCAGTTGCTGATCCTCCGGTATTCGCAGGTATAGGATTTACTTCACAAGAAATAGTCACATTAGCCGGACAAGTAATAACAGGAGGAGCATCTTCATTAAGGATCGTTCCTGTACCGGTTAATGTAGAACCACTTCCAGAGAATGTTATAGCTCTTCCGTTAACCGCTAAACTACTCAGAATCATAAAAAATACTTCATTTGGTTCTATTGTACAATCAGCAATAATAGGTACTAATATTTGTTTAGTCACCTGACCAGGAGTCATAGTATGAGAGCCAGTTGTAAAGGTATAGTCATTATTAGCTGTGGTTGCTGTACCATCCAATGTATTAAAATTGAAGCTAACATTAGCATCAGAAGGATTGGACATAGTAACATCGAATGTCATATTTACATTTGATACATCCGGCTCATTTAATGAAGGACTTGTAATCGTTATAACTGCTGCATCATCATTAGTAATTGTACCTGTTCCACTACCATCTAATATAGTTGCATTAACCGGAGCAGATAAGGTCATATCTACCGTTTCATTTAATTCCACTTTAAAATCACCATTAACTACAACCGTAACTTGAGCAGTTAAAGCTCCACCTGCAGTAAAGTTAAGGGTACCAGATGCTAAAGGCTGATAATCATTGTCTGCAGTAGTGGCAGTTCCACCTGTTATTGCATAATTAACTGAGCAATTTGAAGCATTGGTAGATCTTGTTACAGTAAATACAAGATTTGAAGTACCTGCGTTACCTTCTGCAACAACAGGGTCGTCAATTGTGAATTGTGTATTTACGATCTGTACCTGGTAATCTTCTACTTCTCCATCTGCAGCAGCACCATTAAATGATAAACCACCAACAGAACTCAATCTGAACCTGGCAATGGTAAGACTTGGAGTGGCACCATTTGGAACTGAAAAACTCAGACTATTATTACCTGCTACCAGAGCCACATTATTAAACACTTTTTCACCGGCATCAGCAAAAGTTCCATTGTTGTTAAAGTCTATCCAGCCGTCAAGCTTACCACTAGCTGAAGCATTAACTGTAACCGTTGCCGTTGTATTTGTCACCAGCGGGTTTGGCAATGTAACCCCATCTTCATCGTCTCCTTCTGCATCTGTATCATCACCATTTGCATTAACACCCGGTACACCATCCGGATCACCATCTATATTTGCCCCTAATGAAAACCCTAATACTGCATTATGTCGAGGTCCATTACTAGCTAATAAGGTCGAATATGTATCAGGTGCATCTCCATAATCTACTTCATCATTTACTATTGTTCCTGTTTGTGGCGAGCCTGCTATTGTTACTCCAGCCGGAGCACCACTAATTGAATTTAAATTAACAGTGAAAGTTTCATTGACTTCTACTTTAAAGTCACCATTAACCAATACTGATATTGGCAAAGATTGACCTGAAGCTCCTGAAAAACTAAGAAGGCCATCATTATCTATATAATCTTCAACAGCTAATGCAGTTCCGTTATTAGTCGTATAATTTACAGTAAAGCTTCCCTGAACCGGATTATTTAATGTTGCAAAGAATTGATATAAGGTAGTTCCTGTATTTCCTTCATTTTGAGAAATACCGCCTACAGGAGTCAATGTAACAGTCGCAGCATCATCATTAACAATAGTACCGGTTCCACTTGATGTTCCTAAAGACACATTTCTGCCTGAAGCATTAAGTGTTCCAATAGCTACATTATAGACCTCATTATTTTCTACTTTATTATCATTATTTATAGTAACATTAACTGTCTGTGATGTTGTTGTACCCGCGGCAAAAGTTACTGTTTGATTTGTAATACCATTATAGTCATTATCAGCAGTTGCAGCAGTTCCATCACTAGTATTAAATAATACTGTTGTTGTTACATCTACCGGATTAGACAGGGTGACTGTAAACACCTGAGGAGTTAAATTTTCAGCCTGACTAACATTACCTGCAATTGAAACTACTGCAGCGTCATCATTTGTAATTGTTCCGGTTTGTGGTGATCCTGAAATGGTAATCGCACTTGCCTGAGTAGCAGTTGTACCAGTAATACCCGTTAATAATACCTGGAAAATTTCATTTAACTCTACCTTAATATCACTATTAACTAAAATAGTAATAAATTTATTTTCACCAGCTAGTCCGTTAAATGTTAAGGTACCATCGTTATCCAGGTAATCATTATCAGCAGTTGTTGCTGTATTATCGTTCGTAGTATATGGCACCTGGAAACCTCCCTGAACTGCTGCACTGGATGTAGCAGTAAAAATATAAGTAATTGTTCCTGAATTACCTTCATTCTGAGCAATACCACCTGATAGAACTAATGTTCCGGAATCATCATTGGTTATAGTTCCTGTTCCTGTTCCACTGGAAATAACTCCATTCACAGGATTTGACAAAGACATAATTATAGTTTCATTATCTTCTATCACAAAATCGCCATTAACCGTGATGTTTACATTTTGCGATAAAGCACCACCGGCTGGGAAATTTAAAGTAGCTCCGGGTATTGATGCATAATCAATACCACCAGTTGCAGTACCACCGGTTATAGCATAATCTACAGAAGATGTATTTGCATTTGTGGTTCTACTAATTACATAAGTCAAAGTAGTAGTTCCAGCATTTCCTTCAGTTACTGATGGAGATGAAATACTAAACTGATTAGTCACTATTTGAATTGCATAGTCTTCTACCTCCCCGTCAGCAGCAGATCCATTAAATGAAAGTCCACCCGCACTACTAAATCTGAATCTTGCAAAAGAATTGGAAGGTGTAGCTCCTGCCGGAACTACAATAGATAAATTATTATTACCTGCAATTAAGGAGACATTATTAAACACCTTCTCGCCGGCGTCAGCAAAGCTTCCATTGTTGTTAAAATCTACCCAGGCATCTAATTTTCCAGCTGATGAAGCATTTACAGTTACACTTGAAGTAACCCCCGTAACTAAAACACCAGGTAATGTTACACCATCTTCATCACTACCATCCCCGGTAGCATTAGCATTTGGTTGCCCATCTGCCTCACCGTCAATCGTTGCTCCTAACTGGAACCCAAAAACTGTATTGTGTCTTGCACCATTGCTGGCAAGTATTGTACTGTATGTATCCGGTGCATCTCCATAATCTATTTCATCATTAACTATAGTTCCTGTTTGAGGAGAGCCTGCTATTGTTACTCCAGCCGGAGCTCCATTAATAGCATTTAATGTAACAGTATAAGTTTCATTTGCTTCTACTTTATTATCACCATTTACATTTACAGTAATTGGGAAATTCTCCCCCATTGTACCCACAAATGTCAATGTATTATCATTATCTACATAATCAAGATCTGCAGTTGTTGCTGTTCCGTCATTTGTTGTATAAGGTACTGTAAATCCTCCCTGTACTGGTGCACTTAAGGTAGCTGTAAATACACGAGATGTAGTACCTGAATTACCTTCATTTGATGAGCCTCCACCTGTAAGTGTAACAGTTGCAGCATCATCATTATTTATAGTTCCAATTCCTCCAGATGTTCCAATTGAAACATTTCTTCCAGATGCATTTAAGCTGCCTATTGTAACATTATATACTTCATTGGCTTCTACTTTGTTATCATTAATAATACTTACTGCTACTGACTGAATACTTGTCATACCGGCAGGGAAAGTAACTGTCTGGTTTACAATACCCGTATAATCATTATCTGCAGTAGTTGCAGTAAAATTACTTGTATTAAATAAAACCGTTACCGGAACATCAACAGGATTAGATTGTGTCATCTGGAATGTCTGAGTAGGCACACTTTCTGCAGACATGATACTTGAGAATATTGATATAACAGAAGCATCATCATTTGTAATTGTACCTGTCTGAGGCACTCCGGATACTGTAATTGCACTTGCCTGCGTAGGGCTGGTCATTGTAATACCGGAAAGAGCAACAGTAAACAATTCGTTTAATTCGACCTTATTATCACCATTAACTAAAACTGTTATTGTCTTTGCTTCATTTGCTGTTCCAGTAAAAGTCAATGTTCCGTCATTATCTACATAATCATTGTCTGCAGTTGTTGCTGTATTATTATCAGTTGTATATGGCACCTGGAAACCTCCCTGCACTGCAGCGCTGGAAGTTGCTGTAAATGTATATGAAACTGTTCCGGAATTACCTTCATTCTGCGCAATACCACCGGATAAGATCAATGTTCCTGTATCATCGTTATTTATTGTACCGGTACCAGTACCTGTTCCTATTCCTCCATTTACCGGATTTGATAATGTTATAATAACTGTTTCATTGTTTTCTATTACAACATCTCCATTAACAGTGACCGTAATATCTGCAGATAATGCTCCACCCATTGGGAAGTTAATTGTTCCAGCCATTAAAGGCACATAATCTGAACCAGATGTAGCAGATCCACCTGTCACCGCATAATCAACAGCATCAGCAGTAGCATTTGTTGTCCGGCTTATAGTATATACCATTGGAATAGTTCCTGCATTTCCTTCAGTGACTGTAGGACTGGTAATTGAGAACTGGTTACTGATGATCTGCACTTGATAATCTTCAACTTCTCCTGTACCACCTGCACCTATAGGTGAGTTAGTGCCAACTTGTGTATATCTGAATCTTGCAAAGGTTGTAGAAGCAGTTGCTCCTGCCGGAACAGCAAAGCTTAATGCATTATTGCCCGCTACAACTGCTGTATTGAGGAATACCCTTTCACTTGCATCAAAAAAACCACTATTATTAAAGTCAACCCATCCATCAATAAAACCTGTTGATGATGCAATTACTGTAACATTCGCGGTCTGACCAGCAATTAGTAAGCTTGGAAGTATTACACCATCGTCATCATCACCTTCAGCATCTGTATCGTCGCCTGAAGCTGTTCCATTAGGCTGTCCGTCAGGATCTCCATCTATTGAGGATCCTAAATAGAATCCAAATAATGCTGCCTGAGAAGGTCCTCCATTTGCAATTAAAGTTCCATAAGAATTAGGAGCATCTCCAAAATCCTGTTCATCATTAAACATAGTGGCAGTTTGTGGTGAACCTGCTATTGTTACTCCGGATGGTGCCCCATTAATAGAATTTAAAGTAACAGAATAATTTTCATTCAATTCTACTTTAAAATCTCCATTTACTAAAACTGTAATAGTTTTAGCTTCCCCGGGAGTACCGGCAAAAGTTAAAGTATTATCATTATCAACATAATCATTATCTGCAATAGTTGCTGTTCCATCATTAGTAGAATATGGTACAGTAAACCCACCCTGAACAGCTGCATTTAATGTGGCTGTAAATACGCGAGGTGTAGTTCCTGTATTACCTTCATTTGTTCCTGGTGCTCCTCCTCCGGTTAATGTTACAGTAGCTGCATCATCGTTTGTTATAGTACCATTGCCTGTTGCTGTTCCGGCTGAAACATTCCTACCGCCCGCTGGTAATACTTCGATTGCAACGTTATACACTTCATTTGCCTCAACTTTGGTATCATTAATTATGGTTACAGGTACTGATTGTGCTGTAGTTAAACCACCGGGAAAGGTCACCATCTGATTTGAAATTCCAGTGTAATCATTATCTGTAGTGGTCGCAGTTCCGTTTGAGGTATTGAACAAAACTGTTACATCTACATCAACCGGATTTGAAAGTGTTATGGAAAATGTCATAGGAGTAACAGCTTCAGAACCACTTACATTTGCTGCTATTGATACAGTTGCTGCATCATCATTCGTAATGGTTGCAGTTTGTGGAGAACCAGCAACTGTAACACCTGAAGGAGCTCCGCTTAAAGTTGCACCAACTGTGAATGTCTCATCAAGTTCAACCTTAGTGTCACCATTTGAGCTAATATCAAAAGTATGGCTTTCTCCGGCAGTTCCAGCAAATACCTGGTTACCAGTAAAATTGTTATAGTCATTATCTGCTAAAGTAGCAGTACCATTGGCAGTTTGATAGTTGGCTGTAAAACCACCTTGTACTGGATTGTTAAGGGTAGCAGTTATAGTATAAGTAGTTGTTCCTGCATTTGCCTCAGCTTTTGCTGTTCCTCCACTTAGGGTCAAAGTTGCATTATCATCATTGGTAATTGTTCCCAATCCTGTACCATCTGTTATTACAACTTCAGGTGGGGTACCCGATAAAACCACTGTAAAGGTCTCATTACCCTCTACAATATTATCATGATTTACCAATACTGTCACATTAGCTGTTGTAGATCCACCGGCAGAAAATGATACTGTATTATTAACCAAAGCAGTATAATCCCCGGGTGCAACTGCTGTTCCGTCTGCAGTATTTATAAATACTGAGAAAATATCTAAATTATCAGATCTTGTAATGGTAAAATTAAATGCTGTTGTACTTCCACCAGTTCCTTCTGCCTGTGTAACATCATTTATTGAGATCTGAACCGGAACTTTAAATCCAAAATCCAAACTCAGGTTTGTATTAGCATCAGCATCTCCATCATTGATAGGCTCACCTCCAAAACTTAAAGTAATGGCAGCTGAAGCTACACCAAAACCAGCAACAGGATCCCCGTTATCATCATTATTTACATCATTGTCAGGATCAGGAGCTGCTCCAATCGGGCTGCTTACATAAGCTGCTGAAAGCGTATTATCATAAAGGGGACCACCCATATTAAAGTTAGATGCTGCAACTTCAACAATATAATCACCCGGACAAACAGGACTGAAACTATATAAACCTCCGCCTGCTGTGGTTGCTGATGCGAGTGCTGCACCGTCTCCTGCATCTAATATACCGTCACCATCATCTTTGTAAAGTCTTACCAGAACTCCATTGATTCCAACATCGGCACCATCAAAGATGCCGTTCTTGTTTACATCTTTATATACAAGATTACCTAAAGTCAAACCTGCAACAGGAGTCAAAGTAGGATTTGAACTTCCTGCTATATCAGGATCATCAGTCTGTATAGAAGCAAAGTTCGAACCTGAGACATTACTCTGATTAGAAATATCAGTAGGCAATGTTCCTGTCGGACATACATTGGAATTAACAGTTACATCATAACTGATCACTATAGATTTACCCGCAGGCAAAGTCAATCCCGGTGTCGGAAATGTTTGTGCATTTAGGCCAAATGCGATACCAAATATCAATAAGGAAAGTATTCCCTTTAATACTAAGCTTCCTTTTTTACTGTTCGGGTTTGTAAATACTAATTTCATCTTGTAATATATTTAGTGGTCAGTAGTCAGTGGTCAGTGGTCAGGTCCTTTTTTACCTTTCACTTTTCACCTATTACTATTTTTTAATTATCCATTATCAATTCACTTTTGGCTATTGGCCATTAGCTTTTAGCTTTTTATTGTAAGATGTGAGATGTAAGAAGTAAGATGTGTTTTCGGCACCATCTCTTTTGTCATTAATTAATCAACCCTACATCCTTACTCAATCTCAACCTCAGTCTCAATCCAGCACTTTTGCTCAACCTCAACCTCTTTCAATTGTCAATTGTCCATTGTCAATTGTCAATTTGCTTCACATATTACCTATCCGGGCAACCGTAAAGGTTGCCACTACATTATTTCTCAATCACTTGTATAATTGGGAGATTCATGAATCGCCCCTACATTACTCAATCTCAATCTCAGTCTCAATCTTGCACTTTTGCTCAACCTTAACCTTTTTTGTAAGATGTGAGAAGTAAAAAGTGAGATGTGTTTTCGGCAACATCCCTCAGCATTTCTCTATCTCAATCTCAATCTCAGTCTCAATCTTGCACTTTTGCTTAACCTCAACCTTAACCTCAACCTCTTTCAATTGTCAATTGTCCATTGTAAATTGTCAATTCCCTACTGTACCCTTATTTTTACCGTTGAAACATTTGTTTGATTATCCGAATCTTTCAATGTATAAGTAAAAGTATCATACCCTGTAAAACCATTTGGAGGAGTATAGTTAAATGATCCATTTGGATTTACAACAACAGTTCCGCCCTGTCCACTTACTGGACTGAAAGCAGAAACTATAAGTCCGGGAATATTGTCATCAAAATCATTTGCAATAACTCCTGTTCCAACCGGAACTACAAGTTGTGTATTTAATGCTGCAAGATAATTGTCGTCTAAGGCTACAGGTGTTGATTTGAAGCTGCCCGGAATAAAGCTGACACGGGAATCATTTATTAATCCAAGTTGTAAAGTTTCATAATTTGCACCTTGTGAATTATATATGGTTGCTGTTAATTTTATACGATCGCCGGCTTCAGCAACACCAATATACCCATTATCAATTATTAAGGCATCTGTTAAAGTTGCTGTTGGAACACAATTGGCGATCGAAACATTAAATGTGGCTAATTTTGGACAAGGTCCGTTTGTATTGTAAGTCACAGTATAAGGACCACCCAGGGTGCTTGCAGAAACATCGATCTGACCTGAAGATGCATTTATAGCCAATTGTGCTGGTGCAGTAAATATTCCACCTGTATTTCCATAAATCGTAGGCAATGGATCTGCACCGGCCTGACAAAAACCTGAACTTGTATAAATAAATGCAGGATTCTCTATTGGGTGCACGGTCAATGTAGCTGCAGAAGAAGGTACAGTATTACAAATATTAGTAAATAATGCGCGATATAACTTACCATTATCTGCATATACAGCGGTAAAAGTCAAAGAAGTATTTGTAGCGCCTGAAATATTGTTGAAACTCATACCTCCATTAGTACTTACCTGCCACTGAACAGTTGGTGCCGGGCTTCCCGAAGCTGCTGCTGTAAAAGTTACAGAACTGGGGTCACATTTGGTTTGACTGATGGGTTGAACAGTCACAATAGGTGATGTATTTACAGTTATACTTGCTCTGGCTGGTGAAGCTTCATTTGCAGGAATATTATCAACCTGGGCATTTACCAAAGCAGTACCACCGGTTCCATTTGAAGTAAAAAGAGAAGTAGCTTTACCATTTGCCTGGATAGTAGTTTGTTGAGATGAAAGACTTCCCAAAGTTGGAGATGGCCATGTAATAGGCAAACCAATTAATTGAGAAAGATTAGCTACAGGTATCAGAGTTCCGTCTGAATTATTCAGGAAACTTGCTGTAATATTGGAAGTATTACCAAGGTTAGTGGGTGTACCATTACAAATTGAATTAGGAGAAGCTGTAACTTTTAATTGTAACCATGGATCTGCATCTAAAGACCCTCCTCCAGGCACATCTCCTCCCGCTTGATTACAAGGAGATGTAGATGCTCCACTAACCGGGTTGGAATTACAACCCCACCAGTTATTTTCTGCATTAACACTTCCTGAAGATTCAGCAAAATGAAGACCACTTGATAAAGCTGATACTGAACTTACATTATTGAAAAAACGATTATAGTGAACCTGAAGAATGGAGACGTTTGCTGAATTATTAGCTAAAATTGCACCTCCATAACCATCTGCTGAATTATTGACAAATGTATTATTTGTAACTGTAACATTAAAAGGTGTGGTACCTCCCTGACCTGAAAAAGCTAGTGCTCCTCCATTAGAAGCACCTGCACCGGGAAAAACAACACTATTTCCAGTAAATGTAGAATTAGTAACACTAAGTGTACCATATGGAGTACCTAATGCAGTTCCAAAAACAATAAATAAGACAGCTCCTCCATCTGCATCATTACTGACGTTATTCGTAAATGTACAATTGTCAATAGATAGATTCCCTCTTACTTGCAAACATATTGCTGCACCGCCATAACCATTTGCAGGGATAGTATTATTCTCGAATATACAATTGTTTACTGTAAGGGATTCAGCCGACCCACCTCCTGCACAAATTGCTGCTCCTCCAAATGGGTCCGAACTTAGATATGCATTTTGAAACTTGATTCCATTTACTGTAATTACAGGGCTGTTTGTTTCTCCTGAAGGATTTATAAATAATATACGATCCTTATGCGAATCATTAACCATATTAATTATGGTATTTGAGGGCCCATTTCCATTAATGGTAATATTTTGAGATGTGTTTCCTATTGTTATTTCACTGAAAGGAGCATATGAAAGATTATATGTTCCTGTTGACAAATTTACTATATGGGTTCCTCCTAGGTTATCGGCAGCCATGAGTGCAGATCGTAAAGAAACAGTTGATCCTCCGTTAATTGCACCAGTAGTATTATCCAGCGAAGAAATAACAGGATCCGCAAAAGTATTTGGTGTATAAGTATTTGCTGTACTCCTTTGTATGAATACAAAGCAAAACATCAGAAGCATAGCTCCCGATGCAATTGTTCTTTGATTTTTCATTTGAAGTTTCATTATAGCTGTTCTTTAAATTTACTATTACATTATTTCATTTTGCTCATTCTTTTTTTGTAAGATGTGAGATGTGTTTGCGGCTATTGGCTTTTGGCCGTTAGCTATTAGCTTTTTTTGTGAGATGTGAGAAGTGAGAAGTAAGATGTTAGATGCGTTTTTCGGTAACATCCTATCGGGCAATTCTTGAATCACCCCTACATCTTTACTCAATCTCAATCTCAATCTCATTCTCAATCTCAGTCTCAATCTTCCCTTCTGCTCAACCTTAACCTCAACCTATTTAATTTTCCATTGTCAATTGTCAATTCAACTTCCTTCGTCACCCAAATAAATTTGGGTGCTATGTTTGGCTTTTAGTGTTCAATATCTTACTAAGATTTCGGCTTAAGCCGCATCTAAATTATGTAAGAGGTTTGAACTGTATTTTGCCACTTGCTTTTGTTAGCGACAATAAACTGTTCACTCATCACTTTTCACTCTTCACTCTTTAAGCATTACTTTTAATGCTCTAAATATTTTCACATCTTACATCTCACATCTTACATCTTACATCTCACATCTCACATCTTACATCTCACATCTCACATCTTACATCTTACATCTTACATCTCACATCTCACTCTTTTCCTGACCACTGACCACTGTCTACTGTCTACTGACCACTTTTTTCTTTCTTAATTTATGTCTTTTTATTGGATATTCCTAATATTTAATCAATTATTATTCAGTTATTTAAGTAATAAAACCCTCAATTAATTTACTAAGGTGGAGGCAAATTAATTGGACCTGCAATTAAACTAACTCCTGCATTTGCTCCAGAATCTCCAGTATTTTGACTTTGCAATTCTGCAGTAGGTGTTGCACTGGCAGGAGCATTATCAACAAGTTGATGAATGGAGCCACCTGCGGGTGGAAGCTCCTGAACACTCAGATAAGTTCCTGTAATTTCAGATGATGCTGGTAGTGCTCCTCCAGCTGAGGGAACTGTATTTGTTCTAACATCAGAACGCACAGTATAACCTGGAGTTGAAACTGTATTCGATAACATAACTATTGCACCTAAAGGAAAGTTTGAACCGTTAGTTATATCAAAATTCAAGTTGTAGTGTATAACATTATTATTGGTAAGGGTTGCATCCAATTGACCTGTTCCATTTCTTCCCGTTATTTCTATTCCTCGACCTATCGGGCATTCACGAATAGTATTATTATTCAATAAAATTCTTCCCTGACCATTCCCATTAAAGTTTATTCTCATTCCATTACCAATCGAGGATCCGGAGCCTGGAAAACTCGTACTTCCAATAATATTATTTTCGCATCTCAAATTAAGTAAGGCACCACTTAAACTCGTAGTTGCTTGAAAAATATTAATAGCATGACTTGAAGTATTTCCTGAACCAGCTACACCTCTGCGATTGGTATTTATAATTGTATTCCCTGTAACTTTATAAGTTGTAGTTGCAGAAATATCACAATTTAAATCTATTGCTATGTTATTATCTGCAAAAGAGTTGTTTAGAATGTTTGCAATTAAAGTACCATTTGTACCAGCACCTGCAGGTTGCATATGGATACCTTCCGCAGTATTGCCATTCACACCATTAAAAGTACACCCTGTAAATGTCAAAGTAGGATTTGATGCATTACGATATTCTAAATTGAATCCTGTATTACCTGAATTGTTAAAAGTACTGTTTGTAATATTCCATGTGGATGTACCACTTGCTATACCAACACTTAAATTATCATGTGGAGATTGAGAAATTACAGTATTTGTAATATTTATGGTTCCATTAACTGCAGTTCCTGTTGAGAAATCTCCTATTTCAATTCCCCTATCTTGGGCAACTCCACTATTATCACTAATGTTACACCGGTTAAAGGTTAATCCATTAATATTATTTATTCTCGCACAATCTGTACCACAATTGGTTATATTCATATAACCAAAACTTGCATTTGTTGAGTTGTCAATTAAAATTCCAACTCCTGTGGTATTTTGAATTGTTCCACCTGAACCGTTATTTGATCCTCCAGAATCACCTGTTACTGTTAACCCTCCTGTTGGTCCAGTAGCATTTAAATTAATACCATTGGCGGATCCATTTGAAGAAATACTTTTAAAATTAAGATTGCTTGCGCCAATAGTTGTACTGACAACATTCAATGCAACACCTGTTCCAGAAGAAATGGTATTATTACTCCCACTTACATTTATAGCAGTAGCACCCCCAGTTGCATTAAACCCAACCCCACTCGTTGTTGTAATGGCCAATCCTCCATTTGTAAAATTAATAGTTGATGTTCCATTTGTTGTCAAATTCACCGCATTTGCTGTACTTGAGTTCAGGGTTTTTGTAGCACCGCTAAACAATTCTGTTCCACTTGTATTATTTGCTACAGAAATGCCCACTGCTGCAGCATTATGAGTTATTGTCCCCTGAAGATCAATAGTTCCTCCTGTTCGGCCGGTTATAGCAACTGCTCCACCTGAAGTATTTGTCACCGATCCATTATAGGTAATGTTCCCGGATCCTGCATTTACATTAAATTCTACACCTGAACTATTGCTAATTGCACTGCCTGCTCCAAATGTAACTGGTTGTGCTGCTCCATTAATAAATATGCAATTTCCTGAAGCTCCATTATTATTTATAGTTGTTGTTCCAAAACTTATATTATTTCCTCCGGTTGTTCCGGAAATAGATAATGCTGCATCTACTGAATTGTTTGAATTATCTATATCAACTGTACCAGTTGTTATAGCCCTGCTTCCTCCATTGATATTAATTCCGGAACTTCTTCTTCCATTAATATCGATATTTGCAAATGTTATTGTTCCTGTTCCTGTTCCAATATTTATACTAAATCCTGTCCCTACTGCCAGTGCATTAACAGTTGTAAGGCCTGATGCTGTAAAAGTGCCTGTTTGAGCATTTATGTAGATCCCGTCAGATAATGTACCTCCTACCGTTATGGTATTAAAACTGAAATTGGTAGAGTTATTATTAAGTGACAGACCTGTGCCGGTTGAGTTGGTTATATTTGTAGCTCCTGTTACAGCAAATGACCCAGAAGTATTGTTTATCATAATACCACTAATGCTGGATGAGGCGGTTACATTATCCAGGGTAACTGCCAATGTTCCACCATTTGCATTTCTGTATCCCCCGGCAGTACCATTATTGATCGCTACCTGGCTTATTGTTAGAGAGCCTACACTAGATCCATTATCATCAATTGCAAAACCATTACAATTACCTACATTGAGCCCTCTGACAGTATTTCCAGAATTTAAAACTAGTCCACCTCCTGAAGGATTTACAATTACAGGGCGGGTACCATTAATTGCCGGTAAGGTTTTACTAAATGTCGCCACACTAAATCCTAATACATCAGCAAGGTTAGCTCCACCGTTATGACCGGTACCAAATAGTTTTTCATTTGCTGCGAGCGCTAATGTACCTGAATAATTAGTCCCTGTTTCCTCCAGATAAACAACATTTGCCGGTGCACCGCTTCCTGCCTGAAAATCAACAAGGTTCTTAAATGGGGAAGTCAACCTACCATCACTGGTGGCTGCTACTGAACTATTATCAATAAAATAGATGAGGTTACTAATTGTAAAGGTAATTACGGCCGAATTTGTATTGGGTACTCCACCACCTACTCCATTTCCATCATTCAGGGCATAGGTATAGGTATCTGTTCCACTTGATTGTCCTGCAGGTGGTATATACATAAAACTTCCATCTGCTGCAATGGTAATAGAACCTCCACCTGTTGTTGCAAATGTTCCGGCTGTTACTGTTGCTCCGGCAATATTATCATCATAATCATTTGCTTTTACACCATTTGCAGCAGGTACATCCAACCCAACATTACCTGTACAGGCATATGCATCATCCAAAGCTAAAGGTGAAGATCTGAATGTTCCCGGAACAAATGTTGTACGTGGATCCGGAACAATATTTAACTGTGTATTATTACCTGGAGCACCACCTGTATTCTCTATTGTCACATCATAACGGATACGATCAGCAGCATCTGCTTTGCCTGATATACCGTTGTCTATTATGATGACATCCTTTTGCTTTGCATTGATTGTTTGAGCTTTAATACCCTTAAAGCTTACTAAAGCCACTATAAAAAACAGGAGTACTTTTGAATAAGATGAGCCCATTTTAAGATCAAGCCCGGGTAAAAAAATCAATTTCATATTGATGTTATTTTAATATAAATTATTTGCTATAAGTTGTGCCTTTTTATTGGCATTTCCTAATTTATTTTGTAAATTTTGTTAGCTTATTTGGAAATAAATTGAAACTTGTTTCTTTGATTATCAATAGATAATACAAATAAATATGTAATCGATCGTTGTTTACTGAATTTCATAGGATTTACATGTTTTGCTTACGAAGCTAACTGCCTCAAATATAAAGCTTAATTGCTTGACTGTCAAAGTTATTAGAAGATTTTAAGGCGGCAGGAGGAGTTGAGGAGTTGGGTAGTTGAGGAGGTGAATAGGGGAAGTGCGGAAGTGCCGAATTGCGGAATTGCCGAGTTGCCGAATTGCCGAATTGCCGAATTGACTTCTCCTGGCTGTAGAGGCCTATAGTTTTCGGCAAGCCGAAAACTCGGCAACTCCGCAACCTTGTCTGAATCAGAATTTACTGAATTTTAGAATTTACATGATTAAGTTTCTTACCTGTCACCTCTTACTGACCACTGACCACTGTTTACTGATTACTGTTCACTCCATTGTAATCATATAAGACATTAACGTAACTATATAAATCTATACAAGGAAATCTATAGATATTTGCAGAATTAATATAATACATAACATGCTTAAAATGAATACCCGGGAAATAATTTAACTAAAATAACCAATATTGATAGTATTGAAAAACCAAAACAAATACACTCTATATTTTTCAACTAAACACTATCCTGAAAAGACACAAACACTTTATTATCTGAAATTGCAGAAACTTACATCCAGGTGAAAGCTGCAAAATTTTGAAGTTTAAGTTTTAATTACAGCTAGAGCTCTTTGTACAAGCAAAGAGCTTTTTAAATTCAGTAAACAGTAGTCAGTAGTCAGTAAACAGTGGTCGGTGGTCAGTGGTCGGTGGTCAGGTTAAGGTTGAGGTTGAGGTTGTTTAGTTATTTATAAATCAAAACCACATTTACCTCCTGGCTTTAGCCGGAGGAATTGGCTAGTAAAGAGGAAATTTGAGTAAGTATAAACTCCATTAACCTCCTGGTTTTAGCCGGAAGAATTGGCTGGTAAAGAGGGAATATGAGTAAGTATACACTCCATTAACCTCCTGGCTTTAGCCGGAGGATTAAAATATATAAAAGAAGTACTTTAGTCCTCACTATTTTTAAAAGCATTTGCATAACAAATACTTTAGGAATTACTACAATTCAGCAAAAAAGCACTTCCACAAATCCGATTCAATCTCAATCTCAATCTCAATCTCAATCTTAATCTTAATCTAAATCTAAATATTTCTCCAAAGGGTAGACACACAGGTCTACCCCTACTTTTTGCTCAACCTCAACCTTAACCTAAACACCTGTAAAGCTTCATACCTGACATGTAAACGCATATAGTAAGTTAAAAAAATAAGAGAGTGAGTGCCGTAATTAGAACTGTTTGATCAGGTAAGTTTCCAGTTCGTTGTTAAACAGTTGATCCAGCTTGTTTTGCAAAAAATCTGAACTTTGGGGTTTGACAAAATAGAAATCTGCACCCAGGGTTTTCGTTTCACTTATGTCAGAAATATTGGCAGAGGACGTATACATAACTAAGGGAACAGAAGAAAGTCGTGGAATTTTTCTTATTTCTGATATTGCTTCCTTTCCTTCTATTAAGGGCATATTGAGATCAAGAAAAATATAATCAGGCAGTATTTCGTCTTTAAGTTTAAAAATCCCCAATGCATGGATTATACTTAGAAACTTAATACAATTTGTAGGTTGTTTAACTTTAGATATAGCTGAATTTAAAAACTCAATATCTTCTATATCATCATCTATGAGGCAACAGGTTATATTTTTAATAAAATTGAATCAAGGGGGTGAGTTTATTGGGGATCTAAAATATAGCTTCAATTCACAGTGTTAATTGGTAACACTAAAAACTAAAAAATAGTTCTCATTGTAAAGTTTTATTTTACAAGGCCCTCTAACAATGTATTTAATTATAATGATCGCTAAATAATAATCAATAGAAGTACCTTTGGTAATAAAGTCAAATCTGATAAATGAATTATTCCGGATTAATTGGTTTTTCAATCAGGGTCAGCAAATCCTCACTGATAATCCGCATTTCAGTAAAATCCATTTCTGTTTTCCTGGAACATTCGTACTCACCGGTAAAAGTGTTATTTTCATCATAAACCGGACCTTCAATGTATAAAGGATATTCTATATCGAATATCTTCACATTATCTCCCTTCGCATATTTCGGTGTTCGCATCCCGGAATCTATTTGATATGTTATGGAATAATTAAAATACAGCAAGTTGCTTTTAATTTTACTTAAACAAGTTCCAGGTAACAAAGTTGAAATTATTTTGCGGAGTTGCGGAGTTGTTGATATGCGGAGTTGCAGATTATTGACTACTTACTATATTAATCTGGGGACTAAAGTCCGTCCATATTATACTAACCCTCCGGCTAAAGCCAGGAGGTTAATGGAGAATATCTGTCTGAAATATTTTTTATTAAAAAGCCAACAGCTAAGGGCTAAAAGCCAATAGCCTCACATTAAAGCTTCTGCAAATTCTTAAATTCAGTAAATTCTGATTCAGACAAAGAGAAGATTGAGATTTAGATTAAGATTAAGAAATTGTAGGGGACTTATGAGTTAATAGTTACTCTTCAAACTAACCAAAGTATTTTTTTACTTTGAGAAATTACCTAAAACTTCATTATTTCCATTTAGTTATAACCTAAATAGCAAAGCAAGAATTATCCTGCAAATATGGATAATAGATTCGCAGAATCAAACATTTTACAATTCTACATTAACCCCATTTTCAATTTTCAACTTTCAATTTTCAATAAACAAGAATTATTACCAGTTTGAAAGACTAATAACACCTTATTTACACAATCTTTACAGAGCCTTCAGAGAGTCTTGTGAGGTGGTTGTGCGTCTCGGAAGCAATTCGGAACCGATCCGAGGGCGTTGTGCTTTGGTTGATCCCAATCCGAAACGGTTTCGAAATGCATTCGAGACGTCTTCCAAACGGTGAAACCCTTGAAAAGCACCTTGACCCGTCCTAAAATAACTATACAGATTAAGTAATAAATACTAAAGTTACTATACAAAGGTAATTATTAGTCCTTTTTATACTATACAGTGGCTTTTTCATAATAACGTTTTCTATTGTAGTTTTTCCATCTTTTCCTTAGTACTGCATTTTTATAATGTGCCTGGTTTGGTGTAAGATTATCACAGCTTAAGTGAGGTCTAATCTCATTATAAGCTTTGATACTTTTTTCAATTTTACTCTTTGTAATTTCAAAACTATAGATACCGTCGTAGAAGTTAAAATCCGTTTTGAGAATGCCGTTAAGTCTTTCTGCTATAGCATTTTCATATGGATCTCCTTTTTCCGTCATACTTATTAATATGTTGTTTTCTAGTAAATAACTTACATAAGCTTTACTACAATATTGTATTCCACGATCTGAATGATGAATTAATGGGTGCGTATAAATTCGTTTAGAAAGAGCCATTTTTAAAGCTTCAAGACTACCCTCTGTTGTTAGATCAGTACTAAAGTAAAAGCCCATTATTTTGCGTGAATAAGCATCAGTAATTAAACTTAGATAACCCCATTGTCCTAATATTCTAATGTAAGTAATATCGCACACCCATACTTGCTCTGGTCCTGTAATATTTAACTCTTTTATCAGGTTATTGAATTTGTAAAATCGATGCTTTGAGTTTGTTGTAATAGCTTTTCGTCTGCGTTGTCTAATTAATAAATTATAATCCCTTAACATATCAAATAAAGAATCTCTTCCAATTTTAATTCCATGTTCTTTTAAGTCTTTCTGGAGAATATGTAGCAGTTTACGAGTACCCATTCCAGGTACATGTTCCCGCAGTTCCCTTACTTTTTGGAGTATAATCTCACGATCCATTGTGGCTATATTCCTATGCCATTTATGGTCGTAGTATGCGTGTCTGGTTTTGCCAAACAGTTTACATAAGTTTCCAATACTTTTCTTTGGAAAACCCTCTTTTACTTTTTCAACTGTTTGGCACCAGACTTTTTTCTGATTTTAATTTTAAGTTCCTCCTCAGCTATATCAATCATTGTATTCAAGGCATAAATCTTTAATTCAGCCTCTTCCATAGCCTTTTTAAGAGCTTCTGTTTCTGTTTGCTTTGGTTGTTTTCTTTTTTGCATTTGATGATCCTTATTTTCACTATAAAGATCTATTTTTTCTGCTTTTAAATCTTTTAACCATTTGCGAATTAATCTAACATCTTTGACATTACTGCTTTTACATGCTTCTTTAATAGTCATTTGACCGTTTAGAATGGCTCTACATATAGTTCGCTTTTGTAACTTGCTATAGACCCTAGGCTTATTTTTTTGATATTCCACAGATCCATAATGCCTCATCCAATCACTTAATGTACTTTCTGCCATTCCATATTGTTTAATAAGATGCTGACGGTTATGGCCATTTTCTACAAGCTTTACCACCTTCTTGATTAAAACCTTGTCATAACATTTGTGAGGTTTCTTTACAATTGATCTAATTGATTCATTCTTCTTATCCATTTTAAGCTTTGTTTGTGTATAGCTATTTCAGGACAAGACACCTATTAAGTTTCTTTTAATGATTTTTAAGGCAGTAACAAAGAGCAAAGAAGTTACAAGATATTTCCAGTGCAGTTAACCCTTAGTGGCTATCTAGTTGCTGAAGATCTCGTGTCTTTCCCGTGTGTTTCTCGTGACCATCTCGTGTGTTTCCCGTGTATAGGGGACGGGATGGACACGAGACTGGCACGAGATAGACACGGGATGGGTGGCCACTAACCAGCAAGTTAGATGGCAGATAAAGTTAAGGTGGAGGTTAATGTTAAGCAATTTATTCTTATCAGATTTGAATATAGAAACATTTATAATGCATATTTTCCTGACATTTTATTTTTGCTCAGCAATAACAGAGAGCTAATAAGTTAATCCTTATTCCCAGTGTAGTTGCTGCCAAGTAGCAGCTTAGTTGCTGACCATTCCAACATTATTCCAAGTCTTAACCAAGTGTATTCCAAGAGTATTCCAAGTATTGTACCTGGAAAACACTTGGAATGCACTTGGTTCACTGTTGGGAAAACCTTTAAATATGGTGCAAATATGAAGCAAGGTAGGTGGTAGGTAGAGGGAAGTGAAGTTAAGGTTAATGAATAGTGCTGTTTAGCTAATTTGAGAATTTGAGAATTTGAGAATTTGAGAATATGCTCATTAGAGTGATAATTTTGCGGAGTTGCGGAGTTGTGGATATGCGGAGTTCCAAAAATACTTCAGCATCATTGTTGAATCAGGATTCACAGGATTTATAGATAAAAGGGATCTTCAGCATAGCAAATTAACCTGAGCAACATAGAATACATCGAAATATGATCCTCCCCATCCTAAAATCTTGAGAATCCTGATTCAACAACTGTGCTGCTGAAAAATTCTGTAAACTGTTGAAACAGTTACAATTGATTTTGTCACTTACCCCCGGTTAAAACCGGGGTTTGAAGTTTTGTTTATAGAATTAAACTTTAGTCCACCCCCTCTTTTTCAAGAGAGGGGGCCGGAGGGTGAGTTCTTTTGCCACGAATATGTTTTAATCCATTAATCCATACATCCTAAAAATCTTAGTTCTGAAATTTGCGGAGTTGTGGATATGCGGAGTTGCAGTAAAGCTTATGCAAATTCTTAAATCCAGCAAATTCTGATTCAGACAAAGAGAAGATAAAGACTGAGATTGAGATTAAGATTAAGAAAATTGTAGGGGCAATCCTTTACGGTTGCCCAAATGAAGTATAATGTAGGCCTTATGTTTGTAATATAGTAAAGTAAAAGCTTCTGCATTTTTAGT
>JADMIO010690302.1_pt1 | contig 40752 bp, 31 predicted proteins | sample 8958161 | NCBI WGS metagenome assembly JADMIO01 (sample SAMN16585339, study PRJNA669376) | soil metagenome | isolation source: Crop rotation soil | place: USA: Cullars Rotation, Alabama | collected 2011
GCCGCGACTTCAAGTCACGTGAATTCCAAGCTTCGGATCCCACTGTGCTGGAAAGAGGTTTCGGTGTCGTGGCCGAGGTGATTGATTTCGAAAGCAAGGTTCAGGCGGCAGACGTGGTTATAACGGGCGAAGGGAGTCTTGATCGGCAGACACTGGAGGGGAAGGCGCCGGCAGAAGTGGCTCTGCTGGCTCGGCGATTCGGGAAACGTGTCTTTGCCATTGTTGGCAAAACAGATGGCGACGTTCGCGTTTCCGGATTGTTTGATCGCGTTTACACCGCCGCGGAACCAGGTCGCAATGAGTCGGAGAATATCGGACTCGTGGAGAACCTGGTGCGCAAAAGCGGTCAGCGAATCGCGCGCGAATTATTGTCAGGCGTTATCTGACAGACCTTCACTCACGCGCCGCATTTTCATAAGATCGCCGAAAACGTTTGCTCGTTTCCACGTAGCTCCAAGCCCACCGTGCAATCTGCTTTTGCTCTTCAAGGCTTAGTTGCTTAACGACCTTGCCCGGCGACCCCAGCACCAGTGATCCCGGCGGAATCTTCATGCCGAGTGTAACGAGCGTGTTCGCGCCAATGATCGAACGTGCACCGACTTCCGCGCCGTCCAGCACGATAGCTCCCATTCCGATGAGGACTTCATCATCGACGCGGCAGGCGTGAACGATGGCACTGTGGCCTACCGTGACGAGCTCGCCCAGAATCGTGGGATAGGCAGTGTCGAGGTGAACCACGGCATTGTCCTGAACATTGGAACGTGGGCCGATGATGATCCGATTGATATCGCCACGCAGAAGAGCGCCGTACCAGACGCTCGACTCTTCTTCGAGGGTGACGTCTCCAATAATCGTGGCTGTCGGCACGACCCACGCTGAGGGATGGAGGCGCGGCCCGAGGCGGAGGCGGGCTTCGATCCCAGCGTGGCCTGTCGGGAGCGGGTCAGGTTGAACATTCATCCCGATGGAACGTCTAACGCCAGTGCTCAATCGTCCACTCGGAAGAACGATGGTATCTCAAAGGTCAGTTTGGTATGGTCCCGGCGGCACGATGTTGAGCATTCATGCAGGATATTCCTCCACACGCAGTCACCCCATTTGTTTTTTCTGATCCGGCGGGCAAGCGCTGGCCTCGGCTCCGCCTGATACTGCTCGTTACCGCGGTGATCGCTTTCATCGCGACCATCCTTTTCGTCCAAACTCTGTTTGTCGCGCCACAAATGCGCGTGCCGTTTTCGCTGCGGCAACTGAAGGGCCAGCTCAAAGCCTATCAAAAGCAAAACCAGGCGGGCCAGGCGCCCTCGCCTTCTTCACTTCTTTGGCAGAAATTCGGAGCTGCGCGGCAAGCGGCGAAGAAAATCGGTGGACCGACACCTGTTCCGGCCGCGAAACCACGCAAGAAATCGCCTAACAATGAGGTGCATCTTGCCTTTTACACGAATGGCGACCCGTACAGCTACGCCTCGCTGGAGAAACACGCCGCTCAGATCACCCACGTTTGCCCGGAATGGATGGCCGTGACCAACGGGATGGGGGATTTGCAGATCGACGCCGACGCACGTTTACCGAAACTCGCTGCCACCAAAGGTATCGTCTTGATGCCTCTCCTAACAAATCTGGTAGGAGATACTTGGCAACCTGAGGCCATCGAAAATCTGGCGCATGCCTCAACCGATCGACAGGACCATTTCATCCAGAGCGTGTTGAACGTCCTGCGCTCGGCCAAAGCCGGTGGTGTGGTGGTCGACTGGGAGCAGATCGATCCTGCCTATAAAAAAGATATCACTGCCTTCGTGGATCGATTTGCCGGAGTATTGCACGACGATCACAAAGAGCTCTGGCTTTGTGTTCAGCCCGGCCAGGAACTCGATTACATAGACTTCGAAGATTTGGCCGATAACGTCGATCGCTTCGTCGCACTGCTCTTTGACGAAACCTCCGATATCGACGCGCCCGGACCTCTTGGCTCACGTTCCTGGTTCGAAGGCTGGCTCCACGTGCTCCTGGAAGACACCGACACGCGTCAATGGATCATCACCCTCGGTAGTTACGGCTATGACTGGATGGACGGGGCGCGGAAGGCGGAATTGATTAGCTTCCCCGAGGCAATGAGCCGCGCCAGCAGCGCGGGCGTTGACTCGGTCTCAATCACCGGACCCGATTATAATCCCTCCTTCTATTACGAGGACGCGGACAAGGTCCACACCGTTTGGTTTCTCGATGTCGTTACGTTTTTGAACGAATTACGCGAGGTGCGCGACGAAAAAGCGGGAGGCTTTGGGCTATACCGGCTAGGAACGGAAGATACCGCTATTTGGGACGCGTTGAATGTTCGGCGCGACTCCAAGCCTAACGATTCCCTCCAGGTTCTGAAGGGAACGGACACAATTACGGATCTCGGCGATGGCGAAATCGTCACCGTGGACACGACTCGCTCTGACGGACGGCGCGAGCTGAGCGTGGATGGCGAAGGTTTTTTTACCGCGCGTTATGTCACGTTTCCGCAATTCCCAACTCTCTATCACCAGGGCGCCGGCAATGAACATCAGGTGGCGTTGACCTTTGATGATGGTCCAGATCCGGAATGGACTCCGAAGATCCTGGATATCCTGAAAGAGGCCAACGTGAAGGCGGCGTTCTTCGTGGTCGGGAAGAATGCCGAAAATTATCCGGGTTTGCTGCGCCGGATCGTCGCGGAAGGGCACGAAATTGGAAACCACACTTATTACCATCCGAACCTGGCGCTGTGTTGGCCGGAACACGTCCGTCTGGAGTTGAACGCAACTCAGCTTCTAATTGAATCCGTCACGGGGCGAGCAACGACGCTCTTTCGCCCACCCTATGCGGCGGATACCAGCCCATCGCAGCTCAGTGAATTGACGCCTCTCCAGATTGCGCAGGATCTGGATTACCTCGTGGTCCTGGAGAACATCGATCCGCAGGACTGGGCGAAGCCGGGAGCGGACATCATCTTGCAACGAGTGAAGCAGCAGCGTCGCGATGGTAGCATCATCTTACTTCACGATGCCGGTGGCGATCGCTCCCAAACGGTAGAGGCTTTGCCGCGCATTCTCGATTGGCTGAAAACACGCGGCGATACCGTGGTCCCGTTGAGTACGCTTCTCGGGACGACCCGCGACGACGTGATGCCGCCGCTGCAGCACAGCCAGCAATCACTGACCCGGCTGGTGAGCAGTACCGGTTTTCGCATTTATCACGCGATCGAAGAATTTCTCTGGGCTTTCATGATCGTCGCGACTGCTCTGGTGGTCATTCGCACGCTCATTGTGATTTGGCTGGCTTATCGCTTTCGCCGGCAACCGCGAAGCGATTTCAATGAGCCGGTGAGCGTGGTTATCGCTGCGTATAACGAAGGCAAGGTGATCGCGGGGACGCTGCAATCGCTTCTCAACAGCTCCTACGCGGGAGAAATCGAAGTCGTCGTGATCGATGATGGATCAACTGATGACACCAGCGCTGAAGTAGAACGCGCAGCTGCGCTAGAACCGCGCATTCGTCTGATTCGGCAGGAGAATCACGGCAAAGCGCGCGCGTTGCAACGCGGCTTGGCGGCAGGTCGTCATGGCATCATTGTCTTCATCGACGCCGATACGCATTGTCAGCGCGATACGCTTCCGCGTTTGCTCGAGCCATTTGCGCAAAAGGAAATCGGCGCCGTTTCCGGCCATGCCAAGGTTGGCAATCTGCGAACCTTCATGGCGAAATGTCAGGCTCTCGAATACACCTGCGGATTCAATCTCGATCGGCGCGCCTACGATCGCTGGAATTGCATCACTGTAGTGCCGGGAGCAATCAGCGCGATCCGCAAAGATGCCATTGATCAGGCCGGCGGGTTAAGCTTGGAGACGCTGGCGGAAGACACGGATCTCACCCTGGCCCTGCACAAGCAGCATCAGCGCATCGTCTATGTGGCGGGCGCGATTGCCTGGACAGAAGCGCCTGAGACGGTCAGGACACTGGCCCGGCAGCGTTTTCGTTGGGCCTACGGGACGTTGCAATGTCTCTGGAAGCATCGAGACATGGTTTTCAACTGGAACTATCGCGGATTGGGATGGTTCAGTTTACCCAGCGTTTGGTTCTTCCAAATCATCCTCGTTGCCATCACACCGCTGGTGGACCTGTTCCTGATCGTTTCTCTTCCCTTCGGAGCGTGGCGAGCACTTCTTCCTTTCATCGTCACCTTCCTCGCGATGGATGTTATCCTCGCGACACTCGCCTGTATCCTGGAGCGTGAATCGATTCTGCGCGCTTGGCGCATTCTCCCCATGCGTTTGATTTATCGGCCGCTTCTCAGTTACTGCATCTGGAAAGCGATTCTCCGCGCGATCAAAGGAGCATGGGTTAGCTGGGGCAAACTTGAGCGCACGGCGAGTGTGCCCGTCCGCGCCTAGCGCGAACGGAATGGCGAAGCACGAATGACCAATGACGAAGGAAACTCAAATGAGCGAATGCCAAAATCCGTTCGGGCAAATACGCGTTCGTTAGGGCTCCGTCATTCTTTCGTTATTCGATATTGGTTATTCATCATTTGCTTGGGCCTGGCTCTCGGCCTCCTCGCGTCCTGTCGCAAAAGTCCTTCGCCGCATCCGGTCGACCCGAATGGTCCGGTCGAAGTCGTCCTGCCGGAGAAGGGCGCTTACACCGGTGCCTACATGGATTTCGGTGACGAGGAGGACACGGTCACGCTCGACGTCATCGAAGATTTCGAAAAGCTCGTCGGCAAGCATCAGGCCATCATCGCGTCGTCGAGCTATTGGGGTGAACAAAGTTTTCCGAGCGCAAATTTAAATCTTATTTGGCGGCATGGCTCTCTTCCGCTGGTTTTTTGGTCGCCGTGGGATCGGCCTTACGAACAGAATCGCGGACCCGACAGGTTCAGCCTGCAGGCGATCATCGAGGGGAAGTGGGACGCCTACATCGATAAATGGGGAGATGCGGCGCGCGAATTCGGCCATCCCATGGTGGTTGTTTTTGGAGTGGAGATGAACGGCGATTGGTTCCCGTGGTCTGGGACCTACTATGGTGGTGATAAATGGGACGAACAGCGCGAGAACTGGGTCGGCCCGGAAACTTTTCGCGCTGCTTTTCGTCACGTGGTCGACCGTGTGCGGGCCCGCGGCGCGAAGAACGTCCAGTGGATGTTTCACACAAACAATTATTCCTACCCGCTCGACACCTGGAATTTCGCCCCCGCGTATTACCCTGGCTCAGATTACGTCGATTGGTTAGGCCTGAGCGTCTACGGACAGCAGTTCAAGGACGAGCCCAACCCTGACATTCCTTCGCTGGTCGATTGGCCGTACAAGGAACTGTCCGGGCTTGATCCGCACAAGCCCATCATGATCGCGGAATGGGCCACGGGTGATTTTCCTTTTTCTGTCGACGAACATGGGATGCGCAAGCCGGAATGGATCAAGCAGGCTCTTGATCTCTTCCGGACGCGTTATCCGCGCATCAAAGGAGCGGTTTATTGGCACGAGCGCTGGCAGAATAAAGATCAGACGTTCAGCAACCTCCGCGTCAACTCATCGATCGAATCGCTCAATGCCTATCGGGAAGGTGTGAGCAATCCTGATTGGTTAGGCGACCTGATTTTGCGCCCTCTCCCGCCGGCAGAACACCAGGCGGCAGGACACCAGTGAGGGCACGGCTTTCCGGCCGAGCCGCCTGCTTTACGTTTCGATGATCTACCTGGATCATCGAAACGGCAAGGAACAGCGAATGGACGAATCTGAATGTTCGAAAGGGGACGGCTCTCCCTGAGGATGAGAACTCACGCAGGGTCGGGCTTGAACGTCGTCGTCTTCCGACCGTAGCGCATGGAAGCCTCATTGATCGCCCTGACTTCCCCCCAGGGGCGCGACACCCGCAGCAACAATGGGGCAAAAATCGGCGCCAAATTAGACAAAATAGGGGTTTGGCGACGTTTTGATTATGAAAGACCGTGAAGAGGTCATGGACAATGTCGCTACCAATGAAAATTGGAAAAATTGCTTTACCCAGCTTGCTCCAGGGCTCGTGCTATTTGCCCGGCAATGGGTTCGTTCCTGCAGCGACGCCGAAGACATTGTCCAGGAAGCGTTTGTTCGTTTCTGGCGGCAAAAACGAGACGTGGCCAACCGCGGATTGCTCTACGCCACGGTCCGGACGGTTGCCCTCGATCTCATCCGGAAAGACAGTCGCCGCGCCCGGCGCGAAGCCGAAGCTTATTCGGACACCGTTCAGACGACTGAGCCGCAGTTCGAAGGCGATGACGACTCCCAGCGGCTCCTCGCCGGCGCAGTCAGCCGACTGCCGCACGAGCAACGGGAGGTTCTGGTCATGAAAATCTGGAACGATTTAACTTTCGCGGAAATAGGCGAGGCCCTTGGTATTTCGCAAAATACTGCGGCCTCACGTTATCGCTACGCCCTGGCCGCGTTAAAAAAGGATCTTCTACCCCAATGAACGATTTCTCCGATATCGAAGACGAATTACGCAGGCTCCGGCCGGTGCGTCCATCGCAGCAGCTCTTCGAGAGAGTGGCCGCTCAGTTGGATCATTCCGACGTTGAGGCCGAGCCCGACAACAAGGTCATTCGTCCAGCTCGTTTTAACTATGGCTGGATTTCGTTAGGCCTAGGTTTGGCCGCCGCCGCAGCATTCATGCTGCTGGCCCGAGTCAACCAGCCGACGAGCGAGCCGGCCAAAGTTGCCGCCGGGTCGACGACTCCCATGCCGGCGCAGCAGCTGAATACGTTTGTGCCCGCCGGTGCCAGCCGCGTCGTTTACCATACGCGTGACGAGGGCTTGCTCTTTCCGGACGGCGCAAATGAGCCGGTGCGCCGCGTTCGTTCACGTGCCCGCGAAACCTTGCAGTGGCAGAACCCGAAGACGGGAGCATCGCTTCGCGTCTCATATCCAAGCGAAGAAGTGCAACTCATCCCCGTAACGGGCCAATAAATTCCTACAGCCGCAAACACACTAACCATATGAAAAAGAAAATAAGCCTGACCTTGATCACTACGTTGCTCCTTGCCGCGGGCGTATTGGCCCAGCCTTCGCCTCCTGCGCCGGCCGCGCCAGCTCCACCCGCTCCGCCTGCTCCTCCAGCAGGGCCACAGGATCGCCACGACAAGCTCCCGAAAGTTCCCGTGACCTTTCTCGGTGTGGAAACCTCCGATGTCCCCCGTGTCGTTAGCGAACAGCTCGGGTTAGCCAAAGGCTTTGGCCTGGTCGTGGATTACATCGTTCCGAACGGACCTGCCGCGGGCGCGGGGGTCCAGCAAAACGACATTATCAAATTGTTGAACGATCAGATCCTGGTCGACCCCGATCAACTCTCGAAATTAATTCGGAGTTTCCCCGAGGGCACGACTGTCACTCTGACCGTGCTGCGCAAGGGTCAGGAACAGAAAATCCCGGTGAAGCTCGGAAAGAAGGAAGTCCCGCAGCGTCACGGCGGGCATGGGCCCGGTGATTTCAACATGGGCGAAATGGACTTTGGTGACATGGAGAGTTGGAAGGAGCAGTTCGGTCAAAACAAAGACATGATTCGCGAGATGGTGATGAAGGCTCATGAACAAGCCGAGCAAGCGCGTGAGCAAGCAGAGCAGGCCCGCGACCAAGCGCGTGAACAGGCGCAGCAGGCGACAGAACAAGCGCGCGAACAAGTCCGCCAGGCCAGGGAACAAGTACGTGAAGAAGCGCAGCGCGCGCGAGAAGAGGCGCAACGAGCCCGGGAGGAAGCGTTACGGGTGCGGGACGAATCGAATCGGAGCGGCAAGATCAGTATTACGAGTAGTAAAGATGGAGCGTGGGCCCATACCCAGATCGACCTCTCTAAAGCTCAAATTGTTTTCTCGGATGACAAGGGTGAACTGCGACTTGACCACAACGACGGAAAAAAGATCCTGACCGCGAAAGATCCTCAGGGACGTCTTCTATTCAGCGGACCAGTCGAAAGCCCCGACGATCTCGCCAAGGTTCCCGCGGAGGTGAGAGATCGCTACAACAAGCTTGAGCAAAAAGATCTTCCGTCGGTGGCAGCGCCAGACAAGGACGCCAATGATCAGGCTGATTCCGACGACTCGGACGACGATGACGATGACAGCGGCTCGATGGAGCAGGTTTCGAATCCTTCCGCCCAGCCAGTGCAGCCAGCCGACGAAGTCTTCCGGCTTTAGAAGAGACTCCGCTGAGCTTCTTAACCCGGCTCGGCCCGCCGTGCACGACGAGGGCTAATGCCGCTCAGCGGAGTCTTTTTCAAACTGCGTTCCGCCGATTACCGACTACTCAGACTTCAGCGCTTCGATCGGATTCACCTGACTGGCGCGCCGGGCCGGCACGAAACAAGCCACCAAGGCGACGGCGGCAAGCATCAGTCCGGTTGAACCGAGCAGGAATGGATTGGTGGCGGATGTTTCATACAGTTGAGCCGTAATGAGCCGTCCAAGTGCGACCGCCGCCGCTAGTCCGAGGACGAGGCCAATCACCACCGGCTGCATTCCTTGCCTAACGACCAGCCTGAGCACATCCATGGTCTGGGCTCCCAGCGCCATGCGAACGCCGATCTCACCCGTCCGTTGCTCCACCGAGTAGGCGACTGCTCCATAAATGCCGACGGTGGCGAGGAGCAGAGCCACAGCCGCGAAGACTCCCAGCATGGTGACGGTGAGGCGTTCCTGCCCGAGCGATGCCGCGATGATCTGATCCATCGTGTTGGGCTGGATAATCGGCAACCCAGGATCCACCTTGTTTAAAGCCGTGCGAACCAGGGTCCCGGCCGCGTCCGGACGGATAGCGGTGCGGACAGTCACAAGAAGGAATGCGAAATTGCGTTGCGCCCATGGGCGGTAGAATTCCACCTCGTTCGCTTTCGACAGTTGAATCGATCTGACGTCGCCGACGACTCCAACGATCTCGCAGGCCGCGCCTGTGCCATTTTGCGTTCCAAACAGGAGCGAACGGCCGATTGGATTCTCGTTAGGAAAGAGGCGTTTTGCCGTCGCTTGGCTGATCACAACAACGAGGGGATGGTCGGCCGTGTCCCGTTCATCAATGTCACGACCGGCGATGAGCGGAATGCCCAGAGCACGGAAGTAACCGGGCATGACGCTGCGCATCAGGCCGAGCGGTCTCTGGTTCATGGGAGGCGGATTACCTTCCACCCGAGCGTAGGGCGATTGACTTTGATTCCCGCCGAGCGGCACGCTGTCACCAAGTGCAGCGCCCTCGATGCCGGGAGTATTTAGTAGCGCAATCCGGAGTTTTTCGGCGAATCGTGCGCGTGCGGCATCATCGGCGTAACTGGCAGGAGGCAGTCCCACCGCTCCGGCCCAAAGATGATCGGAACGGAAACCGGCGTCCTGCTTGTTTAGCCTAACGAAACTGGCAATTAATAAGCTCGCTCCGGCGAGGAGGACAACCGACAGCCCAACCTGCGCCGCAACAAGGGCCCGACGAAACCTGTGCTGACTGACGCCGCCCGTCATGGCCCGCCCGCCGTCTTTCAAGCCGTCCACGAGATCCGCGCGAGAGCTGTGCCAAGCTGGGTAAATGCCCATGGCTGCGCCGGTGATAAGTGCGAGAACGAGGCTGAAAAGCACGATGGCGGGATGGAGATCGATGTGTGACTCGAAGGGCAAGTTGTTCCCGGCGAGTTTCGGAACGAAAGAAGTAACCCAAAGGGCAAGGAAAAGGCCGACGATCCCGGCCAGCAGACTAACGAGGGTGCTTTCCAGCACGAACAAGCGAACGATCCCGCGGCGCGATGCACCAATGGCCATGCGAAGAGCAATCTCGCGCCGACGCCCGCTAAACCGGACCAGGAGCAAATTGGCCACGTTACTGCAAGCGATGAGGAGAACGAAACCCACCGCCGCGCCGAGAATGATAAAGGCGGATCGCAGGTTGCCCAGGATATCCTCGGCGGCGGTTACCACCGTTGGCGCCCAACTGTTATCCGCGTTAGCTGCGTACTGCGCGCGATAGCTTTGCTGCAACGATGGCAGCGCGGCTTTCGCCTGGTCGACCGTGACACCGGGTTTCAATCGTCCGATAACGCGCAAGTAGCTGACACCGCGCATCAACAAATCTTTGGAAAGACCAGCCAGCTCAAATGGTTTCACCGTGAAGATGTCGCAATCTGGCCCGAACCACGCCACCGGCATGTCCGGCAGAACGCCGATAATCGTCGTGGGCACGCCATTCAAGGTGATGCTGTGTCCAGTGATCTGCGGATCGCCTTGAAAACGCTTGTTCCAAAACTTTCGTGAGATGAGGGCGACATCGGCCTTTTGTTCTTCCTCAGGAAGGAACAGGCGGCCGATGATCGGTTTCACGCCGAGAACATCAAAGTAATTGGAAGTAACATTGTCCCCGTTCAATTGAATCGGATCACCCATTCCGGTCAGAATGAATCCGGTTCCGGAGTCCGCGGCGAACCCAGAGAAAATGGTTTGGCCGTCACGGTAGGTCCAAAACTTCGGAACGGATGAATTGAGTTGTTTCAGATTTCGGTCCTTGGCTTCGCCGTAAAGACGAACAAGTCGTCCCGGATCGGCAAAGGGCAGGCCGCGCAGGAACAGATCGTGAATGATGCTGAAAATCGCCGTGTTCATGCCGATGCCGAGAGCGAGCGTGGCAACGGCGAGAAGGGTGAAGGCGGGTGATTTGCGAAGTTGTCGAAGAGCGAAACGGAAGTCGTTCATGATTTTGGTGGGTTGAGCGCGACGACGATCACCTTGGAGAAAGCGCCGCGGCTCCCTCTTCCTTTGCAAGGAAAATGCCACAGTCGGAGGAAAGGCATAAGCGCCTCTCCTGCGGATATCTACAAAGATCAGACGGGAGGGTCTGCCACGCGGCGGTTCCCGCGCACGGGATTAGGCTGTCCCACTTTCGCGATGCTGGTTAGCTCGCGTTCGCTACGTTTTGACTGGTCCCAACGGAAGGATGACTCTGCCGTAAAGCTCGTTGAGCACGAGTGCGAGTGCAGTGTAAATCGCCGAAACACCGCAGAAAATTCCTTCGTAACCGGTGGCGTGCTTGAACCCGGTACTGGCTCCGGCGAAATCGCCGTAGGCCAGCATGAAGAACAGAATGGTGAGCGTGCCGAAGACAATCTGCAGGGCACGGTTTAATCGAAGTGTCCCGATGAACATGACGGCGGTGAAGAGTCCCCACATAGCGAGGTATGCGGCCATGGATGTTTCGTTAGGCGCAGCGGCGCCGGCGAGTTTCGGAAGAAGAATCAAAGTCACGAGCGAGAGCCAGAAAAAGCCGTAGGAAATAAACGCGGTCGCAGCAAAAGTGTTATTCTTTTTCCATTCCATGAGGCCGGCGATGATTTGCGCGGCGCCGCCGTAGCAGATTCCCATCGCCAAAATCATGCTGTTCAATTCGTAAAATCCGGCATTGTGAAAGTTGAGTAAAACGGTCGTCATGCCGAAACCGAGCAGGCCTAGTGGCGCAGGATTTCCCGATGTGTCTTTAAGTTGAGTGATGGTTTCGTTCATAGGCAGTCAGCGAAGGAGGAGAATGCGATGATGCTTGCGGTAATAAGAAGACGATCAAAAAATGGCCGGTTTCCGACACTCCATCGATCTTGTGCAAACCGCTGATCCCATGTCAACCGTGCAATCGCCTCGAACTTTCCTAACGAGCATTCGCTGATGCGCGTCGCAGCTCTCTATGATATCCACGGCAACCTTCCTGCTCTCGAAGCGGTTCTCGAGGATGTGGCTCGTAGCGAAGCGGACCAGATCGTCGTCGGTGGAGATGTTGTCCCGGGACCGATGCCGCTTGAAACGCTCGACCGGTTACTTCATTGCTCTCTTCCGGTTCAGTTTATCCACGGGAACGGCGAGATTGCCGTGCTGGCCGAGATGAAAGGCATAGATTGCGGCGTTCCGACGTCGTTTCGGGCGGGGATTCAATGGAATGCGCAGCAGTTCGGCGGGCGCGAAGGCGAACTGCTGGCGAGCTGGCCTCGCACGATCGGCCTCGTCACCGAAGGATTGGGGCGCGTCCTGTTTTGCCACGCGACGCCACGGAACCCGAACGATGTTTTCACTAGCCTCACTCCGGAAGATCGGATTCGTGCGCTCTTCGGCTCTGTCGACGCCGATGTCGTGGTCTGTGGTCACACCCACATGCAGTTCGATCGCCAGGTTGGCGACCTGCGGCTGGTAAACGCCGGGAGCGTCGGTATGCCGTTCGGGCAAGCGGGAGCGCATTGGCTTCTCCTTGGATCAGAGATCGAGTTCCGGCGAACAGATTACGATCTCGAGAGTGCCGCGGAGAGAATTCGACAAACCACCTACCCCGAGGCTGAACAGTTCGCGGAGAGGAATGTCCTGCATCCGCCAAGCGAAGAAGCGATGCTCAAGGCTTTCGAGCAAGCCTAACGAGGGAGTGAATCTAACCAACCCACAATTTTTGATTTGCCGGCGGAGGGGCTCGAACCCACACACTGTTGCCAGTACTGGATTTTGAGTCCAGCGCGTCTGCCAGTTCCGCCACGCCGGCGGCGGGAACGTTGAAACTACGGAAACCTGAGCGGAGCTCAAGCGATTCCAAGCAGGAAAAAAGAAGGTAGAGACGATTCCAGGTTCGTCTTAACCGAGGCCAGTTGCGTCCAAAGGCTGAAGGCTCCGCGGCGGCCCCAATACTTCGCGGAGGATGATGGCCCGACGCAGATCATCTTGGGATCGGAAAAGTAAGAGCAGATCGCTCTGGGCAGCCCCCGATACAGAGGCAATCGGCGCGACCGTGTAAGCCTCAGCCGACAAAGGGGGCGGGGAAAGCTGCGGCGCTGCGGCGACAGGAGCCGGCTCGTCCGGAACCGGCGAAAGACGAGGCAGCACGACACGTCGCGGCGAAAACGGCGGAGGAGTTGTCGTTAGGGGCGGAAGCGGTGTCATAATGCTCCGCCGACGAGCGCGGCGCACCGCCTCTTTCATTTTCTCGCGCTGAACTTCCGTGACGGGGGGAGGCGACGGACGGGGAGTTACAGGTGGAGGAGGCGCATTAGTTGTGGGCTGTCCGAGCGCTTCCAGGAATTTTCGAATGCGTTCCTCGTCTCCTTGCTGAGCAGTGGAAGGGAGTGGCGGCGGCGTTCGATGCGGAGGCGGTGGTGGTGGTTCGTCCTCAAAGGTCCCGCTACCCGCTTTCTTGACGAGCAGACGAAGCAGGCCAACTCCCGCCATCAAAAGAAGGAAGAGAAGACTATCGAGGTTGGCAGCGAGTATGTGCGGAGGTTGCAGAGTTGAAGCGTTGAAGCGTTACATCGTTCCCCGGTTTTTCTTTCGATTCAGGATTTACGATTCCCGAACTGGCAACTCGATCCGATCACGTTCCTTCGACCCGTGGCTTATCGGTGCCGGCAATTGATTCGCGCATGGAGGTGTCGGCCTGCACGTTTTTCATGCGGTAGTAATCCATGATGCCGAGGTGGCCGGAGCGGAACGCTTCGGCCATGGCCTGTGGAACCTGTGCCTCCGCTTCCACAACTTTCGCGCGCATTTCCTGCGTTTTCGCCCGCATCTCCTGCTCAACCGCGACCGCGGCGGCGCGTCGCACTTCTGCTTTCGCCTGGGCAATTCGTTTGTCAGCATCGGCCTGCTCGCTCTGCAACTTGGCCCCGATGTTGTCGCCGACATCGACATCCGCGATGTCGATGGAGAGAATTTCGAAAGCGGTATTGCTGTCGAGCCCCTTCGCTAGAACGGCCTTGGAAATACGGTCGGGATTCTCCAGGACATCCTTGTAGGAATCGGCCGAGCCGATTGCGCTGACAATGCCCTCACCGACACGCGCGATGATCGTTTCTTCGGTGGCGCCCCCGACGAAGCGATCGAGATGCGAGCGAACAGTGACGCGCGCTTTCACCTTTGCGCCGATACCGTCCTTCGCGACACCGTCGATCGTCGTCCGGCCCATGCTCGGATTCGGCACATCGATGACCTTGGGATTGATGCTGGTGCGAACCGCTTCAAGAACCGTTTTGCCTGTCCCTTTGGTGGCCAGGTCGATGGCGCAGGCGCGATTGAAATCGAGTGAGATGCCGGCTTTATCGGCAGCAATAAGCGCGAGGATGACCTGTCCGACATCGCCGCCGGCAAGGTAGTGCGCTTCGAGAGGATCAGTCGGAATCTCGATCCCTGCTTTCACCGCGGTGATGCGATTGTCAACGATGAGACCGACAGGGACACGTCGCAGCCGCATGCCGACCATCTTCGCCATGCCGACCGGCGCGTTCGCGATGCGCGCGCGAAGCCAGACCCCGAAAAAGTTGAAGAGGATGATGCAAAAGACGAAGGCGATGATCGCGACGACGACAAAGCCGACCAGGGTAAGCGATTCCATGGCCTGAAGTTATCGCGGCGCGGAGGGGTGGAAAAGCATTAAAGGGGAACGACGCCGGTGCTGAGATTTGTTGGTAAAAGCATGTTCGGGCAACGAAGGCTGCTACTTTTCATTGCAATTGAGTCTGGCTGTAATACGCATTGCGCGTTGTGACGGCAAAGAAGACAACCAAAGTCGCAGTCATCGGCGCTTCCGGGTACGCCGGCGAAGAACTCGTTCGCCTGCTTTTGAAGCATCCGTCCGCTGATCTGGTTGCCGTGACCTCGCGACAGTCCGCGGGCAGGAAATTGAGTGAAGTCTTTCCTCGATTCGGGCATGCCGCGAAAGCGGAAAGTCTGAAGTTCATCAATCCTGAGGCCGAGGAAATCGGGAAACTGGCGGACTTTATTTTCCTGGCTTTGCCGCACGGTGTTTCGGCCGAGACGGGCGCTCGCCTGATCCGTGATGGAAAGCGCGTCATCGATCTGAGCGCCGACTTTCGAATTCGTGATCCGAGAACATACGCGGAGTTTTACGGGAAAGAGCATCCCGCACCCGATTTGCTGAAGCAGGCCGTTTATGGATTGCCGGAGCTTCACCGAGACCAGATCCGCGTGGCGCAACTGGTGGCTTGCCCGGGTTGTTATCCCACGAGCATTCTGCTGCCGCTGCTGCCGTTGTTACGCGCGAAGGCGATCGATCCGAAGAGAATCATGGTCGCGAGTTTGAGCGGCGTGACCGGGGCCGGCCGCAAGATAGAGGCTGATTATCTTTTTGCCGAGTGTAACGAAAGCCTGCGTCCCTATGGCGTTCCGAAACATCGCCACCTCGGTGAAATCGAACAGGAATTGTCTGCCGCTGTGGGCGAGAAAATCATCGTTCAATTCACGCCCCATCTTGTGCCGGTCAGTCGCGGGATCATATCCACGATTTACGCGGATCTGAATGAGGCAGTTGACTCCGCCGCGATTGGTAAAATTTTCGAAAGCGCTCACGGAAACGAACCATTCGTCCGCTTGCTTCCGGAGGAACGCCTGCCCGACACGAAAAATGTCGTCGATACCAATTTCATCGACGTTGGATGGAGACTCGATCCGCGGACGAAGCGGGTGATCGTAATGAGCGCGATCGACAATCTAACGAAGGGGACGAGCGGTCAGGCGATGCAGTGTTTCAATCTCATGTGCGGAGATGACGAGACCGCGGGGTTATTGTGAGTGGGGGTGCGGCCGGTGTGAAAAGAGGACGACATGGGTAGGACGAGGAAGTTTAAGCAAATCCCCGGATCGATCTGCGCGCCACTCGGTTTTCGCGCCGCGGCAGTGTTTTGCGACATCAAACGACTGGGAACGGGCAAGGGTTCCGAGAAGGGGAAGAAAGACGACCTCGCGCTCATTGTGTCTGATCTTCCGGCGGCGGTAGCGGGAATGTTCACAGCGAACCAGGTTTGCGCGGCGCCGGTAAAAATCAGCGCAAAATGCGCGGCCCAAAATTTCGCCCAAGCCATCGTGGTTAATTCCGGAAACGCCAACGCCTGCACCGGAAAAAAGGGGATGCGCGATGCGCAGATGATGGCACGGCTTGCGGCTGAGGCTTGTCGGATTCGGCCTAACGACGTCTTGGTCGCTTCTACCGGCCGTATCGGCGTGCCGATGCCGATGCCGAACGTGGTACGCGGGATCCGCCAGTGCGCGCCGCTCCTGGCGCGATCGTCAGGGAACGCGCGCGCCGTAGCGGAAGCAATTATGACGAGCGACACGCGCCGCAAAGAAGTTGCCATCGAGCTGCGCCTCGGTGATGCGCGCGTTCGAATCGGCGGTGTTTGTAAAGGCGCGGGAATGATTCAACCGGGAATGCGCCAACTGCATGCCACGATGCTCGCCTTTATCACGACGGATGCGGCGGTCGAAAGCCGATACCTCAAGGAATCGCTGCGCGTTGCGGTAGCGCAAAGCTTTAACCGGATCACCGTCGATGGGGACATGAGCACGAACGACTCGGTCATCGTGCTGGCTAATACGCGCGCCGGGAACCGTTGGATTCACGCCAAATCGCACGAGAGAATGAAGTTCCAAGAGGCTTTGAGTTACGTCTGTCTCGAGCTGGCCAAAATGATTGTCCGAGACGGAGAGGGCGTCACGCGATTCGTCACCGTTCGTGTGCGCGGGGCGCGTAATGCAAAGGACGCGGAAGCGGCGGCGCGTTCCATCGCCAACAGCGCCCTGGTCAAGACGAGCTGGTGCGGCGGAGATCCAAATTGGGGGCGCATCTTGTGCGCCGTGGGATATTCCTCAGCGTCGATGGATGAATCGCTCGCAGAGATCGGCTATAGCCTGCCCGGCAGAAAGAATGTTGTTTATTCTTTTCGCAAAGGACGTCCCACGACGGCCGCATTTTCAACTCTGACTCGAATTACCTCGCAACCTGAGTTTGATCTGCACGTGAACCTTCACGTCGGTGCCGGCGAATTCGTCATTTATGCGAGCGATTTGACCGAGGACTACGTCACTTTCAACAAGGGCGATATCACCGACCCGGCGAGCCTTGGCGGATAGATGGAAGAGATAATCTCCAAAGCGGCGACATTGCTGGAAGCGCTCCCCTATATTCAGCGATTCCGCGGCGAGATTTTCGTGGTGAAATACGGCGGAAGTTTCATGGATTCGCCTGATCCGGAAGTGAGAAGCCGCCTCGCGCGCGACATCGTTTTTCTCGAGGCCGTCGGAATAAATCCTGTGGTTGTCCATGGCGGAGGGAAAGCAATTACGCGGGCTCTGGAGGAAGCGGGCCAGGTTCCTCGCTTTGTGGAGGGACTGCGCGTAACTGATGCCGCGGCGGCGAAGATAGTGGATCGAGTTTTGTCTCGCGAAATAAATCCGGAGATCGTTAGGGCGATCGAGGGCTTCGGAGGCAAAGCGTGCGGTCTTCCGGGAACGGAGATCTTTCGCTGTCGCAAACTCGCGTCCGGAACTGACCCCGAAAACGATCTCGGTTTTGTCGGCGACGTCTACGCTGTTGAAGTGGAGCGTCTGCGCCAATGTATTCGTCGCAGTGTCACACCCGTGGTTAGTCCGACAGCCTTGGGGGATGATGGGCAGGTTTACAACTGCAATGCTGATGTGGCGGCGGCGAGGACGGCCATTGCGCTAAAAGCGCGTCGCCTCGTTTTCATGAGCGATGTCCCCGGACTGCTGCGGGATCCAGCGGACGATTCGTCCCTCATGAGTCACCTCCGAGCTGAGGAAGTGCCGGATTTGAAAGATGGCGGCGTCATCGACCGCGGAATGATTCCGAAGGTGGAGAGCGCGGTTAAGGCAATCGAAAGCGGAGTTGAAAAGGTCCAGTTTGTTGACGGACGCGTCCCCCATTCTGTCTTGCTCGAGATTTTCACCGACGCCGGTGTCGGCACGGAGGTTGTATTGTGAACGAAGAAAAGGGCCGACAGCGGAGTCACCAGGAAATCCGAGAAGATTTCGCGCGCTATGTCGTTCCTTCCTACGCGCGATTCGATGTCGTCTTGCAGCGCGGAGAAGGGAGTTACGTGTGGGATATCGACGGGCGTCGCTACCTCGATTTTGGCGGAGGCATTGCGGTTTGTTCGTTAGGCCACGGCAATCCTGAGATCACCAAAGCATTGGTCGAGCAATCGCGCGAACTGCTGCACGTTTCCAATCTTTATTACAACGCGCCGCAGGGGCGCCTCGCGAAGCGCCTCGTCGACTTGATCGGGCCGGGACGCTGCTTCTTCTGCAACAGCGGCGCCGAAGCGAATGAAGGTTTGTATAAGCTGGCGCGGAAGTTTGGCCATGGCGAAGCCCGTTATGAGATCATCACGACGTTTGAATCATTCCATGGCCGGACCCTGGCTGGGATCGCCGCCACCGGTCAGGAAAAGGTCAAGAAAGGTTTCGAGCCGATGGTGGGCGGGTTCAAACATGTTCCCTTCAACGACCTCGACGCCATGCGGCATGCAGTCACGCCGCAAACGGTCGCGATTCTAGTCGAACCGATCCAGGGTGAAAGCGGTGTGACCTTGGCGACGCCTGAATATCTGCGTGGCTTGCGGCAGCTCTGCGACGAGCGCGACCTCTTGCTCTTTTTCGACGAGGTTCAGGCTGGGCATTTTCGCACGGGAAAATTTCAGAGCTGGCAGCGCATCCTGGGAAAGGCTGGGAGAGGCGGCGACGGCCCGTTTCTCCCCGATGCGGTTTCGATGGCGAAGTCGTTAGGGGGAGGATTCCCTATCGGCGCCTTCTGGGTGAGCGAGAAATATTCGAATCTGCTTTCCGCGGGCAGCCATGCCACCACCTTCGGAGGCACGCCCCTCGGCTGCGCGGTTGCCCTGAAAATTTTGGATGTGATCGAGCGCGATGGCCTGGCCGAGAATGCACTCAATGTCGGCGAATTCCTGATCAGTGAACTGAGGGCGCTGCAGCAGAAATTTCCGGGAGTGATCCGGGAAGTTCGTGGGTTGGGACTAATGATCGGAATTGACTTTCATCCGACTGCGCCCGGCTTTGAGCAGGGAGAGAGATCGGCTGCGCTTCAGGCGGTGGATCGGTTGCACGCCAAAAACCTGTTGACGGTGCCGGCCGCCACTACTGTCGTTCGGCTTTTGCCCGCGCTGAACCTTCGGCGCGAAGAGGCCGCGGAAGGCTTGCGAGCGATCGCGTCAGTTGTTACCGAATTGGCTCGAAAGTGAAATCGCGGAATGTGAAACACCTGCTGAGCATCGAGGCGTTGGATCGGTCGCGGATCGACGCCATTTTGCGGGCGACCGCTGATTTGAAAAAGAATCGTGGTGCGACTTCGTTCAAGCCGCTGACGGGTCAGACCTGGGCTCTCATTTTTTCGAAGCCGTCCACCCGCACTCGCGTTTCGTTTGAAGTAGGGATTCGAGAACTGGGTGGAGAGTCTATTTACATGAACGCCGCGGACGCCCAGCTAGGGCGCGGCGAACTGATCAAAGACACGGCGCGTGTGCTGGCCCGCATGGTGCACGGAGCCGTTATCAGGACTTTTGCTCAAAGTGATATTGAGGAGTTCGCTGAATTCTCCGGTGTCCCGACCATCAACGCGCTGACCGACGATGAGCATCCTTGCCAGATTCTTGGAGATATTTTCACGATTCAGGAGAAGCGGGAAACGATCACAGACAAAATTGTGGCTTTTATCGGCGATGGCGCGTCGAACACGGCGCAGTCGTGGCTATTCGCGGCAGGTAAACTCGGGTTTGAACTGCGGATTGCATCGCCCAAGCGGTACCAGCCTTCCGCTGCTTTGCTGAAGCGCGCGGGTGGGCAAGTTGTTTGCACCGATCAACTAGAAGAGGCCGCGCGCGGGGCGGACATCTTGTACACGGACATCTGGGTCTCGATGGGAAGAGAAGGAGAGGAAGCGCGGCGTGAAGCGGAACTCGGGCCTTATTGGATTCAAGATTCGGTTGTGAAGCTGGCGAAGCCGGACGCGCTGGTCATGCATTGCCTGCCGGCGCACCGAGGCCAGGAAATCGACGAGAAAACATTCGAAGCGCACGCCGATACCATTTTCGACCAGGCTGAGAATCGCCTGCACGTGCAGAAGGCGATCCTGGCAGAAGTCACCCGCTAAGCAGAAGCGGGTGGATGAGGCCGAGTATTCGCCTGTGGATGTGGTTAGGCGCGCCGCCGCGGGAGCAGCGAACTAAGCGCGCTTCCTACGCAGAACACGCGTGCCGGCTAGTCCGCAAGCTCCGATTAAGAGCATGCTGATCGTGCTCGCTTCTGGCACAGCTGCGCTCGAAGCCGAGAAGGAGAACTGCGCGTCCGCGGAAGGGTCCTGCGTGCTAAAGCGGAATATGCCGGGCGTGGTGAGGAAATTGTTTCCCGAGATTGCGCCCTGGGCGGTGACAATCACGCCGCTAGCTGTCCGGGTGGTGACGAGGGAGCTGGTGAGGTCGAAGGTAAATCCATCGACCGACCAAAAGTTCATAATTGGGCCGGAAACGAAACTCCACGGCACATGGAAGGTCACGCCGTCGCCGGGTACAACGAATCCAACGAAACTTCCGTCCCGATCCGCTACCTGAGGGAGATTCCCCGGCGCATTTCCACCCCAGGCAGTCACGCTATTGGCGGTGCCAGCCGACGCAGTGTCAAGCCCGACCACACCGATAAAGGTGATATCGCCGGTAACCGGAACGGGAGTGACCGCCTGCGTGACGGAGACAGACGCGAGTGCAAAAACGGCGAAGCACGCCGTGAGCAATGAAGAGCTTCTTACCATAATTTTTCCCAGCCGGTTTCGATCAGAAGATATCTAGCCGGTGAGGTCAAGAGAAATAGGCGCATCAGCTATAATTATCTCACATATTCCCCGCGTTCAGCAAAAGAACGGCCTCTGCAGACGCGGCTGCAACGCCCGGTCCCCATCGTGCGAGAGAGCCCTCTCGTTAGGAGGAGCCTACGCGCGTTTCCGACGCAGAATGCGCGTGCCGGCAAATCCGCAGGCTCCGATCAACAGCATGCTGATCGTGCTCGCTTCAGGGACAGCGGCAGTCGACGCCGAAAAGGAGAAGACGCCGTCGGCCGAAGGATCCTGGGTGGTAAAGCGGAACAGGCCAGGCGTCGGAAGGAAATTGTTGCCTGAGATGATGCCCTCCGCCGTGACACCGACGCCGCTAGCTGTTCGGGTCGTTACCACAGAGTTCGTCAGATCGAATTTGAAGCCATCGACCGACCAGAAGTTCATGATTGGACCCGAGACAAAAGTCCAGGGCATATGAAAAGTGACACCATCGCCGGGGGTAACGAAGCCGGCAAAACTGCCGGTACGATCCGCGACTTGAGGCAGGTTCCCGGCGGCCAAACCGGACCAGGAAGTGACACTGTTAGCCGTGCCAGCCGACGCAGTATCGAGCGTGACCGTCCCAATGAACGAAAGATTTCCGGTAATCGGAACTGGAGTTACGGCTTGGGTAACTGAAACAGACGCGAGCGCGATGGCGGCCAAACAGGCGGTGACGAAAGGAGATACTTTTTTCCGTGTAATCATAAGTGTGCCCAGTCCTTCTAGGAGAAGATATTTTGCGCAAAAGGTCAAGTGAAATACTCGCACCTTCCATAATTACTCTAATGTCTTCTCTTTGAGCCGGTCTTGGCGATGCGAAGACGAGGTCGCGAGCGCTCGAGACCTGTGCATGGCGGGCAACTCGAGTCCGACACCGAAGAGAATTCATTCGGGCGTGGCCCCGAAAAAGCCCTCCGCAATCGGGCGCGCTATCGGTAAGCAAAAAAAGCCGCAGGAACGTGGGTTCCTGCGGCTTAAAGTCGCGCCTAACGTTTTAACTCTTCAAGCGACGGCGAATGGCTCCGACGCCGAAGAGAGCGATACCGAGCAGAGCAGAAGCGTATGTAGAAGGCTCCGGAATTGCGCCCGGGAGAGTTGTTCGGAATGCGCTGTCCGGACCGTCTTGCCAATTCAGAGGAAATGAGGTCTGAGCAAGATTGATGACCACCACGGGTAATCCCAAGTCCGTGGGAACCACCCACTGCCAATTACTTGCTTCAACGGTGTTGAATCGTCCCGAAGCATCATTTGAATCGTAGAAGCGAACACCCAAAACCTGACCGCCGGTTGGCTGAGAACCTGTAATCGTGACGGACGAGAGAGTGGGGTATTCGCCGGCCTGGCCTTCGAAAACAACGGGTGTGTTCGTATTGAAATGGAAGACCGTGGTGAAGGCGATGCGGCCATCCCCAGCTCCAGTGAGCCCTTCCGAATCACCAATGGATGTCCGCGCGGGTGACGTCGGAAGCTGCGCGAATGTTGCACCCGTTAGGGGAACCCAGTTGCCGGTGAAGCCGAGACCGGTCGAGCCGTCAAAGTACCCCAGCTGGACGAGTCTGCCGTCCGTGTTCACGTTCGCGGTGCCCTGGCTGAGGGCGACCCCATTCATGTCCTTGAGGAGCGTGCTTGAGTTGTTAAACCAGTCGACTTCGGTCGTGCTCGCCGCTGTTTGCGAAAACAGCCTGGTGGTAGCACTGGCGACCAAGAGCAATGTAATGCTGAGGGTTTTTTTCATAAATCTACAAAGTGTACGGCAGCGTCTGCTCGAGGGTCAGGAGCCCGCCACCGCGATGGACAACGACGACCGATGTGCCGATCGCGATAGGCTGGGTATCGGAAGGTGATCCGGTACTTTGCTTGAGCCATTGCGTTCCATCGTGGTAAAATGTCGACCAGCCACCGCCCGCGGGATTCTTGATCAGCACGTTATCGGCGAGCGTCGGATCCGCGTTCTTATTCCAAGCGGCATTGTTCTGAAATCCGAGGCCCGCCAAAGTGGTGTCGACCGGGAAACGATTACCGAAAGAGCTGGTCGAGTTCGCAGGGAAATCGGTTTTCAGGTTGGTAACGGGGACCGCGCCGAGTGCAGTAAAGGTGTAGGCCGTGCCGCCGCGGTGAACGAAGACGAATCCCTGTTCTGGGGGAACCGCGACGGTGTTCGACGGCGAATCTGTGCCTTGTTTGAGCCACTGAGTTCCATTGTTGTAATAAGTGTTCCAGCTCGAGCCCGTTCGAAGGAGAACATTGTCGGCGATAGTGGAATCGCTGCTCGTGTTTACGCTTTGGCCGTTAATCTGGCCATTGGCGCCGAAGAGGCTCTGCAATGTTTCCGTCGCGAAAATCTGGTATTGATCGCCTGCGGCGACGCCGGTGAGGTCGGTGCCGGCGATGAGAGTCAGCGTGTCTGAGGTGTTCGACAGAATCCGGAACTGCTTGCCGATCGCGGCGCCGGTCATCATGCGGATGACGTGCGCGTTAGCCGGATTCCCAACGAACGGTCCGAACGCGTTCGTGGTCCAGCCAGCGCCGGTCGTCTGGATGGTGTTGGAGGTGACAGCGCTGACGGCGGATGCGAAATCAGGCGTTTTGTTAAACGGTAAGGAGAGCGCCCTCGTCGTATTGATGCTGACGGTGATGGTGTTGAAACCAACCGGCGCGGTCGTTACGCTCTGCGCGTTAACGAACCCGGCGAGCGCAATCGTTAGGATAAAGGAGAGGGGAACAAGCCGGCGCATGTGGGGTGCTGGGGGGAATCTTAGGAAGTCCATAGATGGAGAGCAAGCAAATTTGCTGTTTTTTATGAAAATTTCGCTCTTTTTGTAAATATGCATGGGAGTGTTGGTTAGAAGGAGTTGCAGGGTATCAGGCGCCGGAATCATAGACAATGCGTAAATTCGTTTTTTCGGGCGGCTGAGCCGCCCGTGGAATGGTGCTCGGGGGGGGACTTGAACCCCCATGCCTTGCGGCATACGCCCCTCAAACGTACGTGTCTGCCATTTCACCACCCGAGCGCTGTTCGGCAAAGGCCTTACCGCCTTTCCGTGACTGAGGGAACGGTAATTGGCGCCGCAACGCTCGCAAGCGCTTTGTCCGGTCTCTTCCCGATTTACGGCAACAAAAGACGGACGCGATAAAAGCGCGATGGAACGACCGAATTATCGGTCACAAGCACGTTGCCCGAGACGTTGGGATCGACCTCCTGCAACCCCTGCCAATTCGCATCCAGCAAAGACGTTTTGAATTCGACGAGATACGATTTGTTGGCGACGGCATTGAAATTAATGCCGAAGCTTGATCCGCTTCGCGTGACGGAGGTGATCTTAAAAATGCTGCCCCGGTCTTGCGGATCGGTTCCGGCCAGGTATTCGGCCAGATTGTTCTGACCATCACTGTCTAGATCCGTTAGGGCATCCGCAGCATTGTTCGCGTTCAAGCCGTGGGCGTTCTCATAGGAATCCGTCATCCCGTCGAAGTCCGCGTCCGGCTCCATCAAGGTCCAATCACCGCCGATTGCATTCGTCGCAGTGAGGGTAGCAACGTGGGAAGCGATGTTAATCGAGGAGGCTGGCGTTGTGAAAGTAGCACCATCGAAACGAACGAGTTTATAGGCCGCTTGCGACCCAACAACGTCGGCAACGCTGTAGCTGAAAGTAGTCGGGTTGCCGGCAGTGAGCCCGTTGGGATCGGTGATCGTCCAGTATCGCTTCAACGCGCTCAGGGCCCCTGGGTAGTTAGGCTGCCGGCTCGCCGTCGCCTTGACCGTGATGGCTGCGGGGAACGTCCCCCCGTTAATGTTGATGACAGCTGGCGAATAGACATTGTCCGTACCGACCTCAAAGGTCTTGCTCGCCGCCCCCGAAAAAGTTTTGCGCAAGTTACCAATCACAAATCCGTTAGTCCGATTCACTGCACCTGTCCCGGAACTGACGATAATGGTGTTGCTCCCGGTAATCACGGCACCGTTCACCAGGGTGAGCGCGGTGCTGGTCGAAGCGAGGTTCATATCTCCACCGGAAATCGTCAGGGTGTGAGTGCCATTATTGTCGTCGTAGACAAGACGCTCGAGCGTACGCGTGGGATTTATCTCAGGGCCGGTGACCTTCGACGTCGTGGATCGGGCATAGAGAACAATTTCGCCGCCGGTGCCAAGGTTAAACGTAAATGGCACGTCAAAAGTGCCGGAAGCAGTGGCAGGGCCGGCGCTGCCGTTGCCGATCTGGACCGTTCCCGAGGTCGTCCCGCCGTTGCCGAGAGTAATCTTATTTGCATTGATCACGCTGCCGCTGAACAACCTGATCGCGGGAGTCACGATATTCGCTGAGGCGGGATCGAACGTCACCACCGCCGGGTCTGTCTGAAAATTCAGAGCGGTCATGGGCACCGTAACGGAGCCGGTTCCGGTGTAGGTGATCGGCCCCGTGGTCGAGGAAAAGAAAAAGCTGGAGCTGGCCCCGTTATGGGTAATCGTCCCGTTATTCGTTAGGGTGGTGCCGCTGAAAAAGAAGAGATCGTTCCCCAAATCGATCGCGGTGCCCGAATTGATCGTCATGTTGAGGGCGCTGTTGCTGTAATTGAAGTCCGCGGTCGTACTGACCGTGGCACTGTGATTGGCCGAGGTATTGGTGAGAACCAGGTTGGGCATCACGCCACTAACGACGAATGTTTGCGCGGTTCCGGAAGCGGCGTTGCCGAGTTGAAGTGTCCCGCCGGTGACGGCGCTGGGCCCGGTGCCGGCCCGGTTGAAATAATCACGCGGTCCGGAGGCGGCCGTGCTGGCCAGTTGCACGATGATCGTGCCGCCGCTGACGTTGATGTTGGAACTCAAGGAGGAGCCGAGGTCGAAGCAAGCCACAGCGGTGGCCGAGCTCCCCACCGTGTTCACCGTGATGGTGCCACCGGTTTGAGTGTAATCGATTGTGCTGGTCTCCCCAAGGATGCAGAAGCGGCTGGCCGAGTTGATCGTGCCCCCTTCCACGATGGTCGTGCTTCCATCCGCCAAGCTCATCGAATTATTGAGCGCGGTTCCGACGTTGAAGGTTCCCTGGGAGATGCGTAGCAGTCCGTTGTTTGTCGCACTGCCGGTCTGGGCCGCCACGGTAAAGTTAGGATTGTTCAACCAGAATCCAGCTGTCGCGGCGATGCTGTAGGCGGCGCTGGTGAAGATGCGGCCGGTAAGAGAAAAGTTCCCGGAGATTTTCAGGGTCCCATTCGTTAGGGTGAGAAATGCCATGGGCGTTCCGTCCGTGGTGGTTCCTCGCACCGTAAAATTCGCCGGATTTAGCTCCAGGACATTGGCGCTCGATGTTCCCTTGTTGATGGTTAGCGCCCGAATGTCAGTAACGCTGCCGGTCCCGCCGAAGGTGTTGTTCGCCGCGCCGGTGAACGTTATCCCGGCGCCGGCCGCGTCGCTATTGGTGCTGAAGTCGAGGATGCCATTGTTGATTAAATCACCGCCTACTACGAGCGAACTCGCGGTTAGACTTCCCGAAACGGCCGACTGGAAAGTGCCATTGGCGGCAATCGTGACATTGCCGCCGACGGTCAATGTGCGATTAAACGCCGGTTGATAACGCAGAACGGCTGCGCTCCCGCCGCTCCCTATCGTTAGGCTATTCGCTGCTCCCGCAGGGGTGTCAATGGTGACGGTTGATCCGTCCGTGATAATGACGTCGTCGCTGGAGGTAGGAACGACGCCGCCATTCCAGGTTGCGGTCGCACTCCAGTTGCCGCCGCTCGCGGTGGAAGAGATGGCAGCGGTTCCATTGGAAACGGCGGCAAATGAAGAACAAACCACTATGGCGAAGGCCAGGCGCCTAACGACAGCTAAACGACGTGAATTTGCGCTCATGGCGAGGATGCATTCCGGCCCAGAAGGAGGGCGAGGGAGTCGGGAGACGTGCATGAGGCCGACGCCGACAGGCTATTAAGGCCGCGCCTCGCAAACAAGAAGAATGGCATTGCTGGGGCGAACGAGGGGAGAACGTAGGACGGTATCCTACGTTCATTGACAGGATCTGACCTAACTAATTCAGTGGGCACCGATCGGCGGCCCGCTTTTTCTGGTCTTGCCCGCATGCCTCCGACATCGCCACGGCGCTCGTAACTGATCGCCGAAAATCATTTCGCCTAACGAGTAATTCGAATCTTCCAATCTCAGCGATCGGGCGACGGCGCCATGATCGTGTTCAGTCCGCGGTTTCGTTTGTGACGGGTTCGAGAGAACAACTCCCGCGTGTTGGCCCTTTGATTGCTTGATTGCACCTGTGGAAACGGCGCGATTCACGCGTAGAATGCAAAAGGGGGTAGGAAGAAGACGATGAGCATGAGCGGGACTGGGGAGGGAGAATGGATCAAACTCGATCTGCATATCCATACCCACGAGGATCCGAAGGACATTATCGATTATTCTGCCCACCAACTGCTCGAACGGGCGCGGGAACTGGGCTTCGGCGTCCTCGCCATCACCTTGCATGACGCTGTCTTCGATCGGCCGGAGGTTTTCGCCGATGCCGCGGCCATGGGCATTCTCCTCATTCACGCCGCGGAAATGCGAATTGAAGGAGCAGATATCATCTTTCTAAATGTAACCGCCGCGGAAATGGCGAAGCTAAAAACCTTCGCCGATGTCCGAGCGCTCCGAGAGGCACGCGGGGAATCCATTTTCACCATCGCGCCGCACCCCTTCTATGTCCTTGGTGGGTCGATTGGTTCGCGTTTGCTGACCGAAATCGATTGCTTTGACGCGATCGAGTTCTGTCATTTTCATATCGGGCCACTCAACCCGAATCGTCGCGCCGCCACGGTTGCCGCGCGTTACGACAAGCCATTGATTGCGACTTCCGATGCTCATCGGCTGCACGCCTTCGGCCGGCATTTCACGAGCATACCGCGACCGGCCGAACTGACTTGCGAAAGCGTCTTTGCCGCATTGCGATCCGGCCCGCTCCGCCTAACCAGTCCGCCCTGCACCATGAAGGATCTCTTCAGCGCGATTTACTTCATCTTCCTGATGCATCCCGCGCGGCTGCGCCGGCACCGCTGTGCCCCGGTTCCAGCGCGACAAGTCGCCTCCGCTGCGGCAGGTCGTCCTTGAATTCGGGCGGAAACGTGACACACCTAAGTTTCGATGAGGACTTTCGCGTCTCTTTTATTACTCGTGGCTATCGCCTTAACGGGTTGCAAATCGGCGTCCAAGGCGGACAAGGAGAAGAAGGCGGCCCTGAGCAAAAAGACAAAGGCTAACCTGCGGGAAGATACCGACGTGGATTTCGAAGCGTTCGTTGGGCGCTTGAAGAAAGCGATCGCGGCGCATGATGTGAACACGATGGCGGGAATGATGACGACTGATTTCGGCTACAGCCTCAAGCCGGAGAAATCGGGAGAGGGCGTCTTCAAATATTGGGACGATCAAAACTTGTGGCCGGAATTGGAGGGCATTTTCACCGAAAAATTCGTGAAGAAAGGCGAGTACATGGTGGCGCCGCCGCAGTTCGCGGATGAGTCACTCAACTACGATGGCTATCGCGCGGGAATCCGCCGGGTCAACGGCAGTTGGAAGTTTGCTTACTTCGTCAACGGTTAGGGAAGTGGCGCTGCCCCGCGGATGTGAGACGTGAGAGGTAAGATGTGAGAAGTGGTGATGCCACGGAGACTTCCCCCGATTCACCTCTCGCTTCTCAACTGCAGAATCTTCCTCACCGAGCGCCCTTTGTTTTTGTTCGCGAAATCCTCGGCTGTGAGCCGGGGAAAACGGCCGAATGTGCGACGATCTTTGAGGCGAACGAGCCGATGTTTGCCGGTCATTTCCCGGGCAATCCGTTAGTCCCGGGCGTGATCCTGACTGAAGCACTGGCCCAGACCGCGGGAATCGCCGGCGCCAGTGGCGCGAAAGAAGGCGAAACAGCGCCGAAGTTTCTGCTTTCGGCCATTCGGCAGATGAAATTCGCGGCGCCGGTCCGGCCTAACGAACGAATCATTCTGCGCGCGGAGAAGACCGGCCAAATCGGCCAGCTCTGGCAGTTCGCGGTCAGCGCCTCAGTCGACAACCGCGAAGTCGCGGCCGGACAGATCGTGCTTAACGCCCTTTAGCAGCTACTTCTTCGCCGCCTTGACCGAAACGGTGAAGCTCTTCTGAGCTGCGGTCTTCTGACGATCGGTCGCGGTGACGACGACCGTGGTGTTCCCGATTGGAAAGACGCTGCCTGAAGGTGGATTCGCTACTGGGGTAATGACGCCATCAAACCGGTCAACTGCGCTCACCGTGAAGTTAACCACCACGCCGAGTTGGCCCTTCGGGGCGGTGGCCTTGACCTTCTTCGGCACCTTCAGCACAGGTGCTGCCAGGTCTTCCGCGAGAACCCAGAACACTCCTGAGCCGACATTCCCCTCAACATCCGTCGCGGTGCAGGTGACCGCACTGAAGCCAGCGGGGAAAGATGAGCCCGAGGCGGGATGGCATGTGACGGGCAGGCTTTTGCCGTCGCGGTCGGTTGCCTTGGGCGAGGCCCATGTGATCACTGGGTTCGTGGTGGTGATCGAAGTTCGGCCGTTCATTGGAGGCGGCATGTTCGTGATCACCGGTGGCTGGCCCGGTTTGTAGGCAAATGAGGCGTCGGCGAATCCCAATGTGGCGTAGTAGCCTCCGACGAGTGCCATATCGTCCAAATAATTGTCGTAGTGATAGTACCAGCGCCCGAGCGCGGGTGAGACGGCGAAGTCATGGCCGTTGGCTAAGTCCTTCGGAAGGATGCTGGCGAGGATTGTTGTTTCGTTAGTCGCGACGTTTGTCCGAACGATCGTGTCTGGCGTCGTGAGGTAGTCGAGGTAGACCGAGCCATTGAAAAACTCCGCCACGCCCCATGTTCCCCAAAGGCTCATGGCGAAGCCGGGCCGGTTCCCATGATATTCTAGCGCGGTGATGCTGCCGATGTTTGTGACCAGCCCAGACGGCAAATCGATGTTCCAGACCGGCGAGCCTGGATAACCGGACTCTACGAGCACAATACGGTCGTAACCGGGGAAGACTCCTTTGAGGATGCCATCCCCACTCAAGGTGATAGGCTGCGACAACGGAATCACGTTGTTGGTTTGGAGACCCGTGTCCGGATCGAGCTCGATCAGTTGGTTAGTCGTTACCGTGTAATAGGTAGAACCGAAACAGAGCGCGCCATCCTGCCCAAGGCTATACACTTTTCCGTCGCGAAGGTTTTCGACCATAGCGGTGCGAGGGACATACGCGCCTCCCAGAATGTCGTTCACGCGCGCGGCACCGGAAAGATCTGTGGCGCCCCATGATCCTGTCCCGCCGGATCCGGCGAGGAATACTCTGTTGCCGCCCACGGCCATCCCGTAATTGTCGGTCCCGCCGATGATCTGCCCCGCATCGACGCCCGCGACGTTGTTAGCGGTGATCGCGCTGATCCTGAAGCTTCGTTTGCACAGGCCGTTTTGGCCGGCGGCGAAAATGGCGGACACTTCGGATGGGTCGAGCGCTGCGCCGAAAACCTGAACTTCGTCAATCAGCCCGCCGAAGTAGCTCCCGCCCGTGCTTAGTCCACCCATTTCAAAAGCGATGCTCGCGTTGTCATCCATCGCGCTGGCCACGGTTGCGCTGCTCTCCGCCGCGCCATTCAGATAGATGTTCAATGCGCCACTGGCCGAGTCGTAAGATCCAGCGACAAGAGTAAACGCGCTCGTAGAAAGGACGCCGCTAGAGGTGACGGTACGAGCGACACCTCCAACGGAAACTTTGAACTGCGCGTGACCATCACTAGTTAGCCACAAGCCCCAGCCGCCCGCCTTTCCACCAATAAGGCGCGCCGATGTGCTAACTGCGAGAGCGGGCTTGACCCAGGCGGCAACGGTCACCGCATTTACGAGGTTGAGCGCGCCGCTCGGGGCCACCGCGGCCTCGTCATTAGTTCCGTCGAAACTGAAGGAATGATCGACATAGCCTGCCACCGTCTTCGCACCATTTTGCAACGTCGCATGGTTGGTTCCGATGATGTCATTGGCATGTCCGTCCCCGGGCCACCAGCCAATCAACCCTGCAGGAACAGGGAGACACTGAGAATTCGCGCACGGAATCAATCCGACGAAAGAAATTAGCAAAGAAAGAGGGTAGCGAACTGGGAGAGAGAGCATGGGGGAAGATTTTGGATCAAGGCAGCCGGTCGATCAGAGGCTTTAAAGCTGCAACTCAATCTCGAAGGCGACGCGAATGGTAGAGCAATTCCTCGGCCCCGGCAAAACCAGAAAATCAGTAGACGCCCGCAACTCAGTTGCCGGGCGGGCTTTGCTCGAGGTCGTAGAGCGCGCCCCACTCTCCGGTCTTAATTGGAGTGAGGACATTCTCCCACGGGCGTGTGCTCGTTTTGTAATTCTGTTTCTCTTCGCGGCCCCAGAAAATGTAACGGACCCCAAGTTCCTTGCCGGCCGTTTCCCAGTCCGTCTTGCCGAGCATGAGGTCGTTCAGCTGGTCATTGATTTTCCCGTACTCACTGAACCCCTGAGTCCAAAGGTGGCCGGCGTATCCGAGAACGAGATTTCGTCCCTGCAGCAGAAGAGGGTGATTGTAAGTGGGATAAGCGGCGAAACGAGCGTCAAGCGGCAAATTCTGGGTTGCCTCTCCGACGCCATCAACTTCGGCGCGGCTGGCAAAGCCAAAACCGGGACGTCCCGCCGCGAGTCCGCCAAAAAGACTAACGAATCCTGAACCGAAGAGGAGTATGCAAAGAGCAAGCCGCGGCGGGAGTGGGACATGCCTAACCAATTCCAGGCCGAGGTAGGAAAGAATAATGAAGTAGGCCCAGATCATTACCTTGAGGTTATCCCATTCCCAAGGGGCCAGCTTAACGAGCAGGGCCAACGCAATAATGAGCAAAGCAGGGAGGAGGAAGGCAATCTCCTCGGAAACAGCCTGGCCGCGACTGAAATTCGTCTTCCACGCGCGCCATCCGCAAAAGCCGAAGAGGGCGAGTGCGAGCGGTCCAAAAATACCGAAGTTATCCCACCAAAAAAGAATGAAGGAGGAGCGACCGAAATCGTGATCCTTCATGACCCAACCAGGATGCCATTGCACGATCGAGCCAGCGTGAAGGTGATCCGTAATCAACCAAACAAAGAAAGTGGCCGGCAAAAAAGCAGCGATCACCAGCGTGAGGAGTTGCCCACGCATGGGAGGATCGCCTAACAAGAAAAGACAGGCCAGGACGATGGAGAGCGCGAGAAAGGTGTGGACATGAAAGAGCGGCATGGAGGCGTAAAGCGAAAGTTCAACCCAGAACGGGAGCGGCGGCCTCGCGCCGGGCTTTCTGAAATACCGTTCCCGCCACTGCCACAAAAGAAGGAGCCCTGCCGGAATGGCGTAAAGTAAACCGCGTTGGGTGACAAACATGGAGAGAGGCAGGCTCTTCCAGGCGATGGTCTTGTCGCCCTGATAATCGATCAGATCTCGAGTCGTTAGGAAGGCAAAGCCAGCGACTCCGCCGTTGAAAAGGAAACCGGCGATCCCGAATAGGCCGGCCCAGCGGAACAGGGCATAGCAGGTGGCCACCGAGGCGAGCAAGCCAACCCAGACCAGCCCGACGATGAGATCGACTCGCGCCAGGCAAAGAACTCCATTGAAGAGATCTGCTCCCGCGGGATAACGCAGCGCGCCCTTCAGGTAAATCGGATTGGGCGGCCAGAGCGGTGTGCCATTGGCGAAATCTTTAATGTAAGTGATGTGCAAGGCGAGATCGCCCAAGTTGTTAGGCGACTGGATCATCAATTGGTCGCCGTCGATATAGAGAAGCCAGCAAAACGAGCGGAACGCGAACATCGCAAAGATGGCGACCAGGATCCAGAAAGGGACCCAGCGATAACGGACGCTCTCCCCGTTCGGCTTTGGGAATGTTCCGTCTGGGTCCGTGGTGGAGAGATATGCCGCAACCGCTCCGGCGAACCCGAGCGCGAGCGAGATCCACGCCGTCGTCGGACCAAGCCCCCGCGCCACAATCCCGAGTAGCAACGCGGAGATGGTGGCCAGATTAAAAAAAGTCAGAACCGCGGAGAGCCCTTTCATCGCCACCGCGTCGTTAGGGGGAGTTTCCTCTACCGGTGAAATCCGGTGGCCGCCCCGGAAAGAAATCTTTGAATCGATTAGCCTCAAAATAAAGCTTCGATGTCTCCTGGTAGGGGCGAATGGTCAGCGGCTGGGTGTAGTAGGATCTTTGCAGCTTGTCCTCCACTTCCTTGATGCGGTCGCCTTGCACGAGAAGAAAATCGGCATCGACCGGGACGGGGAGTGTTTCGTGTTCGTAATAACCAACCTTCGGGAAATCGCCCAGCATCCACGGGAGCGGGTACGAGCTGGTGCGAATGAGGTGCCCGATCATCTGGTAATTGGTCGGATTCCGATGGGCGAGGGCGAGAACCGGGCCCGTTAGTTTGAAGACGTCGTTGTAGGTTTGCACATAGACGTACGGTTCGGTATCGGTCGTGCAGCGGAAGTAATTGAGCCAAATGGCCCAGCCTAACGAAAAGAGAATGGCAATGCAGTGCAAGCCCCAGATCACCTCGCGGCTGCGAAAGGCAATGAGATAAACGACGAGGATTCCCAGGCCGACGAAAGGCCAGAAGAATTCATAATTCTGCGAGAGCGCAAACCAGGTGGCGATTCCTCCGGCCAGAATGATGACGGCGGCCAGGATCTGGTTCTCGCGTGAGCGCAGACGGAGCGGCGCCAGAGTCAGCGCTGCGCCAAAGAGGAAGACCATCGGCCAGACGATGCTGATGATGCACCACGGAGTCTTATATTTAACGATGCTGTAGGCAATGAGTGTGCCGACGCCGTAAATCGCGAGATAACGCAATGAAATGTTTTTCAGTTTCTGGCAGAACAGGCAGGTGACCAGGCCGATGGCGATGGGCAATTCATAACGCCCGAGGAGGCGAAGCCAATAATCCCAGGGCTTTTCATGCCCGTGACCCTCGGTGCCGGTGGCGAACCAGGCCGTGTAAGCCTGGTAAAGACCACGCACCCCGCTCCAATGAAAAAAGGTGCCGGAGTAGAAAAAGAGGATGAGCGCAATGCCGGTGGCGAGGACGACAGCCAGGTCGAACCAATCCCAACTTTGTTTCGAGACTTTCGCGTCCGGCGCCGGAGTGATGCGATGCGAAACGTAGCAAACCACTGCTGCGACAAGAGCACACCCGAGATGGATGATGTATGTTTCTTTCGTTAGGATCATCCCGGTGAAGCCCATCCCGGCGGCCCAGAGATGACCGGGAGTGCCAAACCGCCAGAGGCCGAGCAGGCCGAGAAGAAAAAGCATCGAGAAAAAGACCAGCCAGATCTCATGGATCGAGTAACGGCCGTAAAAAACGAAGCCGGGCGACACCGCCATGGCGAGTGCAGCCCAACGAGCTGCGGTTCGCCCGACAAAAGGCTCGTACTTCAAGGTTAACCAGACAGAAGTAATACTCATCAGGACGACGGGCATGCGCAGAGCCCAGATGTTTCGGCCGAAGAGAGTCTGAAAAAGGAAGAGAACGTAGAAGTGAAGCGGCCCGTGATAGTTGGTCGGATCGTAGCGGTAGTACCCGTTCTTCGTCATTTGATCGACGAACCAACCGTTGATTCCCTCGTCGAAATGAGGCGGCTTAATTCCCAGTAAAAAAAGCCGGAGCGCGGCGGCCAGAGCGATGATCAACCAGGGCGTCCACTTCGATTCTGCGATGAGGAGTTTCCAGCTTTCGATCTGATCCCGCAGCGGCGGATTTTCCGCTAGCGCGCGCCGCGACGCCCTGCTATTTGGCGCTGTGCGCATTCTCGTAACGGGTGGCTGCGGATTCATCGGGAGCAACTTTATTCGCTACATTCTGGAACATTACAAGCCAGCCTATGTCACCAATGTGGATGTGCTCACTTATGCGGGAAACCCGGCCAATCTGGACGGCGTGGTCGAGGAACATGGCGAGCGCTACGAGTTTTTCAAAGCGGACATTGCCAACGCCGATCAGATGGACGCCGTCATGACCGAGCACCAGTTTTTTGCGATTATTAACTTCGCGGCGGAATCGCACGTCGATCGCAGCATCAATTCTCCGCAGAACTTCATCCACACCAACGTCATCGGCACGAGCGTGCTTCTCGATTGTGCCAGGCGGCATGGGGTCCAGCGTTTCCTCCAGGTCTCGACCGATGAGGTTTATGGTTCGCTCGGTGCGTCGGGCAAATTCACGGAACAATCGCCGCTCGATCCGAGCTCACCTTATTCTGCGAGCAAGGCGGGGGCCGACCTGCTGGCACTGGCTTGTCATCGCACTTTTGGGCAGGAGGTTGTCGTTACCCGCTGCTCAAACAATTACGGGCCCTATCAATTCCCGGAAAAATTGATCCCTCTCATGATCATTAAGGCGATGCGGGATGAGCCCCTGCCCGTTTACGGTGATGGCAAGAACGTGCGTGATTGGATCCATGTGGAGGATCATTGTGCCGGAATCATTGCCGCCTTGTTCGAAGGCAAGGCTGGCCAGGTCTATAACTTTGGCGGTAACAGTGAAATGATAAATCTTGATGTCGTTAGGCTGATCCTGGACAAGTTAGGCAAGCCGCATTCGCTAATTAGCTTTGTCACCGATCGCCTCGGGCATGATCGTCGTTACGCCATCGACTCTTCCTTTGCGCAGCGCGAGCTGAAATGGAAACCACGGCACGATTTCGCGGAAGCCCTGCGGTCAACCGTGGACTGGTACTTAAACAATCGCGACTGGTGGCAACCGCTTCTCGAGCGCGCGGGTCGCTACTAAAATTACATTTCGCTCAGCGAAGTGTGCTGCCGGAGGATTGTTATTCTCTTTCGCGCCGCCGTTGGTAGAAACGCGCATGCTTGATCGATTTTTCAAGCTGCGGGAGCACGGCACGAACGTCCGGACCGAGATCACCGCCGGCCTAACGACCTTCGCGGCCATGGCCTACATCCTGGCCATCAATCCGCAGATTCTTTCCACCACCGGGATGGATTTTGGCGCCGTCGTCAGTGCGACCGCCCTTGCTTCAGCAATCATGACCGCCGTTTTCGCGCTGGTCACGAATTGGCCTATCGCGCTCGCGCCGGGCATGGGACTGAATGCGTTCTTCGCCTTTACCCTCTGCGGGGTGATGAAGATTCCATGGCCAGCTGCGCTCGCCATTGTCTTTTGCAGCGGAGTCGGGTTCCTCTTGCTGACCGCGACGGGCGCTCGAGAGCGCATTATCGACGCCATCCCGCATGAGATGAAAATCGCGGTCTCCTGCGGCGTCGGTCTTTTCATCGCCTTCATCGGGCTGCAAAAAGGCGGCCTGATCGTGACGAATCCAGTGACTCTGGTGACGGCGGGCAAGTTCGCCGAGCCACGCCTTCTGCTCGTACTCGCCGGGATTATCCTGGCGGCTGCCCTTCATCACTGGCGGATCAAAGGTGCAATCATTCTTTCGGTCCTCGTCTTGACTGTCATCGGTCTCTTCATCCCGCGCGCGGGCGGGGGGATAGTCACGGAAATGCCGGATCGGCTGGTCGCGCCTCCCGCTTCACTGGCACCGACCTTTTTGCATTTCGACTTCCATTATTTGCTGGCTAACCCCGGGAAAACTTTGCCGCTCGTCCTCGCCTTTCTTTTCGTCGACCTGTTTGACAACATGGGCACGCTGATCGGCGTCTGCTCGCGTCTCGGTATTCTGAAAAAGGACGGTCAATTACCGGGTATCGGCCGGGCCCTGAAGGCGGATGCCGTCGCGGCCATGGTTGGTTCTTCGTTAGGCACTTCCACGGTCACGAGCTACATCGAATCAGCAGCCGGCGCGGAGGAAGGCGGGCGAACGGGATTGACGGCGCTGGTCGTCGCGGCCTGCTTCCTCGTCGCGCTGATCTTGCATCCCCTCCTGCGTGTCATTCCGGCAGAGGCAACTGCGCCCGCTCTCGTCGTCGTTGGCATCCTCATGATGCAGAACATTGCGGAACTCGACTTGCGCGATTTCGTCAAGGCCACGGCCTGTGTCCTGACGATTGTGCTCATGCCGCTCACCTTCAGTATCAGTGAAGGCCTGGCCATTGGGTTTGTCGTTTATGCCGCACTCATGGTCGGAACAGCGCGCTGGCGCGAGCTCTCGTTAACGTCGTGGATCCTGGCCGGGCTCTTTCTTCTCTATCTCATTTTTCGCTAACAGAAAAGTAGGGCCGAACCCGACAGCGGCCTAGCGAACGTCCGTGCGAAGCTTGATTTTGAGACGATTTTTTACTGGAATCGTAGTGTGCCCCACGGGGATGTAACGAGCTCCGTCACTGGAGCCGAGCGGGACCCGCCAGAACGGGCCGTCGCCTTTGCCACGACGCACTGGAGCGTTGTCCTGATGGCTCAGGGCGAATCCCCTTCAGCCCAGGCTGCGCTTGAAAAACTTTGCCGTACTTATTGGTGGCCTCTCTATGGGTTCGTTAGGCGACAGGGTTACAATCCGGAGGAAACACAGGACCTCGTCCAGGGTTTTTTCGCCATGCTGCTGGAACGCAAAGATCTTGATGCCGTGCGCCGCGAAAAAGGGCGCTTGAGATCCTACCTTCTAGCCTCCATGAAGAATTTCCTGGCCAAGGCACATCGCCGAGCCATGACGGTAAAGCGCGGAAAAGGAAGAATCTTGGTTCCATTGGAAGAACTGATGGCGCGCGAACAGGCAGATGTGGAGTTATCCAATATCCTGAGCGCTGACCGAATTTATGACCGGCGATGGGCCCTGACTTTGCTCGAGCAAGTCCTGGTGCGGCTCGGGCAGGAATATCAAAGGGCGGGCAATTCGGCCTTGTTCGAGCAATTGAAAGAACTGCTTACCGACGAGTCGGACCGGCCATCGCAGGCAGAAATCGCACAGAAGTCAGGCATGACCGAGAACGCAGTGAAGCAGGCGCTGCATCGGCTGCGTCTGCGCTACCGACTTCTGCTGCGCGAGGAGATTTCCCAGACTGTCACTGAGCCCGGTGACGTCGAAGACGAATTGCGATATTTCATTTCCATATTGCAGGCATAACCTCTGAGTGGATCTGGCACAGTACCTGGCGGTGAGTGCTCATTCGAAATCCGATTCAACCGGGGCGGACCGGGTTTGCCGGAAATGTGGCAGCAATATCCTGGCGGACGCGCCCCAGGGGTTTTGCAGCTTATGCTTGTTTAAGACGGGTCTTGCACGGCCGGGGCCTAACGAACATGCGTTCTTCGAATCGGGTGGGGCACAGGCACCCGCGGATTTCGACGATTATGAATTGTTGCAGGAGGTTGGTCGTGGTGGCCAGGGCGTAGTTTACAAGGCGCGGCAGAAAAGTCTGAACAGGATCGTCGCTTTAAAAGTCATCGGCGTTGTGCGGTGGGCAACAGAAGCGCACCTGAAAAGATTTCGCCTCGAAGCGGAGGCAGCGGCACGTCTGAATCATCCCTCCATCGTTCCAATTCACGAAATCGGTGAGCGCGATGGGGTTTGTTACTTCAGCATGAATTTCGTCGAAGGCGGCCAGCTCGACGAAATCGTTAGGCGCGAGGTAATGCCAGTCGCTCGCGCCGCCGAACTTATCGCCAAGCTGGCGCGAACGGTGCATTACGCCCATGAACGCGGCATTCTGCACCGCGACATCAAACCGGGAAATGTTTTGCTCGACGGCAAAGGAGAACCTCACCTGACCGATTTTGGCCTCGCTCGATTGGTCGAATCAGAAAGTGGGGTGACGCGGACGACGGACGTGATGGGCACGCCGAGCTACATGGCTCCGGAACAAGCCCGCCCCGATCACGCCATGACTACGTGTGCGACCGACGTCTATGGCCTCGGCGCTGTCTTTTACCAACTACTGACTGGGCGTCCACCTTTTGGCGGAGGCACGGCTTATGAAACGGTCCGGCTGCTTTTGGAAACGGATCCGATCAAACCACAGGTTTTAAATCCGAAGGTCGATCGCGATCTCAGCACGATCTGCCTGAAATGCCTCGAGAAAGAGCCGAAGAGGAGATACGCCAACGCGGCGGCGCTGGCCGAGGACATTGAACGCTGGCTGCGGCACGAGCCCATCCGCGCCCGCCGGATCGGCGTTCTCACGCGCGGTGGAAAGTGGCTGCATCGCAATCCGGCCTTGGCCTTCGCCTGTGCTTCGTTAGCGGCATTACTCGTCGCGATCGCACTGTTGATTTGGAAACCGGACCTGCTTCAAGCCCGGTCAGTCGCGGGGGTCGCAGTCTTGCCCTTTGAGAATCTCAGCGACGACAAATCGAATCCTGAATTCGCGGACGGTGTGCAGGACGATATCCTAACGAAGCTGGCTAAGGTGGCGCGCTTGAAGGTGATCAGTCGCACCAGTGTGATGCCATATCGCGGCCCCAGGAATATCCCACAGATCGGAAACGCACTCCATGTTTCGTACGTCCTGGAGGGAAGTGTCCGGCGGTCAGGCAGTCGAATTCATTTGAACGCGCAGCTCATTGATGCGCGGACGGAGGCGCATGTTTGGGCGGAACAGTTCGATCGCGATGTGGTTGAGACGTTCGCCATCCAAAGCGAAGTCGCGCAGAAAGTCGCCGAACGACTGCACGCTCCGCTTTCCGAGGCGGAACGACAATCGATTATGCGACCGCCCACCGCGGACCTGACCGCTTTCGATTTGTACAGCCGGGCGCGGAATCTCTTCCTCCGGGTCAGCTACAGCAACAGTAGCAAAGAAGACTTGTTGCAGGCGGCCAATCTTTTGGATCAGGCCGTGGCGCGGGATCCTTCGTTCTTCCTAGCCTACTGCCAACTGGTCTCGGTTCACGACTTTCTTTACTTGGTGGGCCACGATCATACTCCCACCCGGCTGGACCTGGCCGAGGCCGCTGTCCAGGCCGCATTTCGTCTTCAGCCTGACGCGGGCGAAGCGCACCTGGCCCGAGCGGAGAATCTTTACCGCGGCCATCTCGATTACGATGGCGCGCTGGCCGAGCTCAGGACGGCGCAGCAAACCTTGCCTAACGAATCGCGAATTTTGGAATTGCGTGGCTACATTGAGCGCCGGCAGGGAAAACATGAAGCAGCGGTGCGCAGCCTCGAGCAGGCCAGTGTGCTGGATCCACGGAACCTGTTTATTCTTCAGCAAATCGCTAACAGCGACATTCTGCTGCAGCGATTTGCCGAGGCGAGAGCAACGCTCGATCGCGCCCTGGCCTTCGAACCAAACGATCCGGAAAGCCGCGGCGCGCGGGCTTGGATTGACCTGGAGTGGAAAGCCGATCCCCGGCCGCTGCATCGGGTGATCGATTCATTGCGCGCCCAACACACTGTTCCGTTGGCCCGCATCGCGGATGGATGGCTGATTTGCGCTCTGGCCGAACGCGATGTCGTTAACGCGCGCACCGCGCTCATCGCGGCGGATCAAAATACGGCGTTGAACGATCAGGCTGTCCATTTCAGCCGGGCCTTTCTTGAGGGACTGATCGCCCGCATGGGCAACGATGACGCGGGAGCGCGCGCGGCGTTCACGCTCGCCCGGGACGAACAGCAGCAACTGGTGCAGGAGCAACCAAACTACGCGCCGACCTTGTGCGTGCTCGGATTGATCGACGCCGCCCTGGGGCACAAAGATGAGGCTTTGCGGGAAGGGCAGCACGCGGTGGAACTCGTTCCGGTGGAAAACGACGCGCTCAACGGACCTCTCGCGATCAAATACCTCGCCATGATTGCGGCCTGGACCGGCGAGAATGATCTGGCCTGCGAGCAACTTGCCTCCGCCCTTCGGAACCGAGGCACCATCAGTTATGGCTACCTCAAGCTTTTGCCATTCTGGGACCCGTTGCGCGGCGATCCACGGTTCGAGAAGATCGTGGCCTCCCTCGCGCCAAAAAACTAATCGCTCAGACGCGCGACTCTTCGCGTAACCTCGGCGGTACTTTGGGGCAGTACATGGCGAAAGAGGAATTAGTTATGAAAAGCTCAAAAACCAAATCCAAAGCCAAAGCTAACATTGAGAAGCAAGCGCAAGGCAAAGTGCGAGACCTCGTCCCAAAGAAGGACGCGCGTGGTGGCGACTTTCCTTTGAATTACGGCGGCGTG
>JADMIO011306036.1_pt1 | contig 40747 bp, 38 predicted proteins | sample 8958161 | NCBI WGS metagenome assembly JADMIO01 (sample SAMN16585339, study PRJNA669376) | soil metagenome | isolation source: Crop rotation soil | place: USA: Cullars Rotation, Alabama | collected 2011
CGCACCGCCGCGTCGCCGGTCTGGGCGAACATCAGCGAACAGGCGGAGAGATAATGGCCGAGGCTGTGGCCGGCGATGCCGCGCGCCTCCCACCCGCCATAGACTTCACCCTTAGGCGGCAGCCCGGCGCCCGCGCGGAAATTGTGGAGCAAACGGTCGGGCTCGAGCGAAAGGAGGAAGCGGCGGTTGGCCTCGACCGCGTCGCGCCAGGGCGAGGGCTTGAGCCGCACCGCGGACATCGGCAGCGGCCGGACGCGCACCGGGGCCGGCGTGACGCGGGCAAGCCCCGGCCCGGCGAGCGCCGCGACGCTTGCCGAGGCCAGGAAATGCCGGCGGCTGAGCCGCATCAGTGGATCCGCACGACCATGACCGATCTCGCCGGGAGGTCGAAGACAAGCTTGCCGTGCTCGCTGCGGCCGGCGAACGGCACCGGATGGACGGCGTTCGGCTGGTCGAAGCTGTTGTGCGCGTCCATCGTCGGGCCGGTCAGGATGCGGCCGCTGGCAGTGCCGGTGAGGTTGGTCGTCACATGCGCCGGGCGCTTGGGATCGAGATTGACCAAAGACAGCCAGAGCTTGCCGTCCACGGCGCGCGCCGCCGACACGTCGACGGAGGGGAGAGTGATCGAACCCTCCTTGTAGGAAGCCCCTTCGGCGGTGGCCTTGTACGGCGTCGCGCCCTGGAAGGGCACGTACATGTCGAAGACATGGTAGGTGGGGGTGAGCAGCATGCGCGGGCCGTCGGTCAGGATCATCGCCTGGAGGACGTTCACCATCTGGGCGATCGCGGCGAGCTTTACCCGGTCGGTGTGGCGGTGGAAGATGTTGAGGGTGAGCGCGGCGACCTCGGCGTCGCGCAGCGAATTCTGCTGGTAGAGGAAGCCGGGATGCGACCCCACCTCCTGGTCGTACCACGTGCCCCATTCGTCGACGAACAAGGCAACGCGCTTCTCCGGATCATATTTGTCCATGATCGCCGAATGGCGGGAGACGAGCTCCTCCATCCGCCGCGCATGGTCGAGGGTCGAGGCCCATTCGTCCTCGCCGAAGCCGGTCGCCGGCCCCTTATGCTCCCAGCTGCCGGGGAAGGTGTAATAATGGAGGCTGAGCGCGTTCATCTCGCGCGCGGCGTCGCGCATCAGCACCTCGGTCCAGTGATAATCGTCGACATTGGCGCCCGAGGCGACCTTGGTCAGGCGCGGCGCGCCCCAGGGCGTCACCACGAAGGTCGCGTAGCGGCGGTGGAGATCGGCGGCATATTCGGGCGTCATGTTGCCGCCGCAGCCCCAGGTCTCGTTGCCAACGCCGAAATATTTGAGCTTCCACGGCTTGTCGCGGCCGTTGCGTCGCCTTTCCTGGGCGAGCGTCGAGGCGCTGTCCGAGGTCATATATTCGACCCACTGCGCCATGTCGCGCGGCCCCATCGAGCCCATGTTGCCGGCGACATAGGCGTCGGCGCCGACCAGTTCGGTGAAGTCCATGAACTCGTGGGTGCCGAAGCTATTGTCGTCGGTGACGCCGCCCCAATGGGTGTTGACCCGGACGGGCCGCTTGTCGCGCGGGCCGATGCCGTCGCGCCAGTCATATTCGTCGGCGAAGCAGCCGCCCGGCCAGCGGATCACCGGCACGTGGATGCGGCGGAGCGCGCCGAGCACGTCGTCGCGATAGCCGCGGGTGTTGGGGATGGGCGAATGCTCGCCGACCCAGACGCCTTCGTAGATGCCGCGGCCGAGATGCTCGGCGAATTGGCCGTAGATCGCGCGTTCGATGACCAGGCCGGCGCTCTGCAGGTCAACCTGGACCGAGACCTGGGCCGGCTGCTGCGCCGCCGCCGGCGCCGCGGCGCCGATGGCGGCGGCGAGGCCGAGCAAGGCGCGATCGAGTCTCTTCATGTCCGTCTCTCCCCCTATTCCTCGAAGCGCCCGACCGTCCGCCGCCGGCCGATCAGGAAGGCGTCGGCGACGAGGCGGAAGGGCCGAAGATCGGCATCGCTCGTCCGGCCGGCGAGCAGCTGCGCGAAGCGGCGGTAGAGCCGCGCATATTCGGGATCGTCGGGCAGATCGGACGAAACGCCGTCCACCGCCATCTTCGAGGCGCCCATCGACAGCTTGAGCCGGCCCTCGTCGGTCTCGACGTCGATGTCCCAGGTCTGCGGCCCGCGCTGGTCGAAATCGAAATGAACCTCGACCGGCAGGCCCTCATCGTCCTCGAATGCGAGCACGGCGGCGATGGGGGCGGGCTTGTTCTCCGGGAAGAAGAGGTCGGCGTCGCGCAGGATCAGGGGCCGCGGCAGGATATGGGTGAGCACGGAAAGGGCGTTGATGCCCGGATCGAAGACGCCGATCCCCGGTGTCCAGATCCATTCCTGGCCGGGATGCCAGACGCGGACATCCTCCTTCCAATTGACCTCGACCCGCCGGATCGCCCTGCCGCTGAGCCAGGCGCGGGCGGGCTCGACCGCTGCCGCCTCGCGCGAATGCCAGGTCACGTAGAGGATGCGGCCCGCCTCGGCGGCCATGGCGGTGAAGCGCTCGGCCTCGCTGAGCGTCGCCGCGGGCGGCTTCTCGATCATCACGTCGAGGCCGTGGGCGAGCGCCTCTTCGATCAAGGCGAGCCGCCCGATCGGCGGGGTGCAGATCGAAACCGCCTGCACGTCGGGCATCGCCTCCATCATCTCGCTTATGGTGCGGAAGGCGGGCACGCCCTCCGGCGGCGCATGGCCGGTGACCGCCGCGACCAGATCGAAAATGTCGCTGGCGGCGATGGTCGGGACGTGCGCGTCGCGCGCGATCTTGCCGATGCCGACCAGGGCGATCCGGGTCGCGCTCACAGCGGCAGCACCTCGACCGCATCGGGCTCCTCGACCGCGAGCGGGTTGCGCAGGGGCAGGCGAAAGGGCTCCGCCTCGATCTCGAAGACGTCGCCGGCGCGGGTCGAGACGCCGTCGGCGAAGGACAGGGTCGCCGTGCCGAAGAAGTGGACGTGGACGTCGCCGGGGCGGCGGCAGAGCTGGTACTTGAAATGATGGTGCTCGAGGTTGGCGATCGCGTGCGACATGTTGGCCTCGCCCGAGAGGAAGGGCGCCTCCCAGATCGGCCGGCCGTCGCGAAGGATGCGGCTGGTGCCGCGCACGTCGTCGGGGAGCGCGCCGGTCAGCAATTCGGCGCCGAGCGCCGCCTGCCGCAGCTTGGAATGGGCGAGCCAGAGATAATTGCCGCGCTCGGTCACATGGTCGGAAAATTCGTTGGCGAGCGCGAAGCCGAGCCGCCGCGGCCGGCCGGTGCCGTCGATCAGGTAGATGCCGGCAATTTCGGGCTCCTCGCCGCCGTCGAGCGCGAAGGCGGGGGAGGCGAGCGGCGCGCCGGTGCCGACGATGCAGGCGCCGTCGCCCTTGTAGAACCATTCGGGCTGGACGCCGGGACCGCCGCCGGCCGGCTTGCCGCCCTCGACGCCCATCTGGAACATGCGCATCGAATCGGTGAGCTGCCCGCCGGCCGCCGCCTTGTGCATCCTGTCGCGCCCCTCGGCCGAGCCGAGATGGGTCAGGCCGGTGCCGGTGAGGTGGAGGTGGGCGGGGTCCGGGTGATGGATCGGCGCGAGCAGGCGGTTCTCGGCGGCCGCGGCCTCGAGATCGACGCTCCCGCCACGCCGCGACCGCGCCGCGTCGGCCAGCCCGGCGCCTTCCTCGATCGCGGCCAGCGCCAGCTTGTAGCTCGTCTCGACCCCCTCGACCTGGAAGGCCGAGCCCTCATCCTCCAGCCCGGCCAGGTGCTGCCGGCCGTCTTCGGCGCGATATTGGACAAGACGCAGCGGCATCGATCCTCCCGTTCCTGATCCGCCTTCCGCTCCTCAACCATGCCGGACTTCATTGCCGCTGCCGAGTCAGCCGGGAAAGGAGCATATACTCAGACATAAAGTGGCAATCGGCCCGAATCAATCGGCTGGCGGCGGCTGAGGCCCCCTATTTCCGTGGCCGCGGGGGGTTCGGGCCTCTTCTCATACAAATGCGCTAAACCGCTTGCGCGGCTCCGCGCGCCATATTATGGATATTGTCTGAGTAATGTCCACGCGGCAAACCGCGGGAAATCAGGAAGGGGAACCGGAAAATGGCCAGCAAGGGGCTGATTCTCTCTGCCGCTTCGATCGTCGCGCTGGGGGGCTGGGCCTCCGCCGCATCCGCCCAGAATACAGACGGTACGCAGACGGCGCAGGCGACGCCCGCGCCCGGCACGGCCCAGGACCAGGCCTCCGACCAGGACACGATCGTGGTCACCGGCATCCGCGGCAGCCTCGCCACCGCGCAGCGGATCAAGCGCACGTCCGACGCGGTCGTCGATTCGATCGTCGCCCAGGATATCGGCAAGCTTCCGGACAATACGGTGTCCGACGCCCTGCAGCGCGTTACCGGCGTCCAGGTGCAGCATTCCGCCGGCGAGACCCAGAACGTCTTGATCCGCGGCCTTCCCGACATCGAATCCTTCATCAACGGGCGCGAGATCTTCACCGGCACCGGCCGCGGCGTCGCGCTCCAGGACATCCCGGCCGAGCTCGTTGCCGGGGTCGACGTCTACAAGACGTCCACGCCGGAGATGATCGAGGGCGGCGTCGCGGGGCGGATCGACATCCGCCTGCGCCGGCCGTTCGACTTCAGCGGGCTCGAGGTCGCGGGAACCGCCCGCGCCATCTACAGCGACCAGAGCCGCAAATGGAGCTATATCGGCAGCCTTCTGGTCAGCGACCGCTGGCAGACGGCGGGCGGCAGCGAGTTCGGAATCCTAATCGGCGTGTCCTACAACAGGCGCCGCTACGAGGATCAGACCGCCTTCAATTTCGGCTTCAACAATTTCAGCGGGCCCGCGACCGGCGGCACCAACGTCCTCATCCCGGATACGGTCGGCGGTCTCATCACCGACGGCGACCGCAAGCGTCCGGCCGCCAATTTCTCGGTCGAATGGCGGCCCAATCCGAACCTCCTCTTCTACATCGACGGGTTGTACACGGGATATCGCGAGGACCACGACGTCGATTTCTTCGTCGGCCTGCCCAAGGCCGGCAACGTGGTGGCTGTGACCACGCAGGGGAGCACGCTCGTGTCGCCGGTCGCCGGACAGCCGGCGGTCCCGGTCGCCGGGACGATCACGACGCGCGACAATTTCACCATCGCCAGCAAGCAGACCTTCCACTCGAAGACCGACGGCTATCAGCTCGCCGGCGGCATGAGCCTGAACCTGGGGCCGGCGGTGCTTTCGACCGAGCTCACCTACAATGACAGCAAATTCTCCAACGTCGCCTACATCCTGGACGGCAATTACGTCGTCCCGCAGATCAGCTACAATTTCAACAATAACGGCACGCCGCATATCCAGGCGATGACCGCGAGCGGGGCGCCCTTCGATCTCGGCGACCAGTCCATCCTCGACATCTTCCAGCTGTTCGACCAGCGGCAGGTGCAGGTGAGCCGGCAGATCGCCTGGCGGGCCGACCTCCTCTACAATTTCAACGCCGGGCCGCTGAAGAATTTCAAGGTCGGCGTGCGCTATGCCCGGCGCACCGGCCGTTCCGACGCGGCCAGCAACCAGGCCTATTTCATCGGCCGGTCGGGCGATCCCTTTTCCGACCTAGGAATGAACGCCAATTCGGATCTGCTCGACGGCGATCTCGGCGTCGGCCGCTTCGCATTGCCGAGCAGCCGGTTCATCCGCGACAATATCGATCTGCTGCGGGGCTTCGCCAACCGGCCCTCGGGCCCGCCGCCATTCGATCCCACCCAGCATTTCGACCTGACCGAAAACTATTATGCTTTCTACGGCCAGCTCGGCTTCAAGTTCGACGTCGGCAGGACGCCGGTCGAAGGCGTGCTCGGCGCCCGCGTCGTCAACACCGACAGCTCGCTGAACGCGATCCTGGTGAACAATGGCATCCAGTCGCCGACGACCGGCAACCGCAACGAGGTGGCCGTGCTGCCGAGCCTGTCGGTCAAGGCGACGCCGCTCGACAATCTCGTGCTGCGCTTCGTCGCCGGCAAGTCTCTCACCCGGCCGCAATTCGGCCAGCTGAACCCTGCGACCAGCCTGGCGCCGCTCGGGGTCACCGGCACCAGCTCGGTGTTCGGCTCCGGCGGGGGCGGCAATCCCGATCTCCGTTCGATCCGCTCGGACAATCTCGACGGCAGCATCGAATGGTATTTCTCGCGGGCGAGCTCGCTCACCCTCGCCGGCTTCTACCGGCGGCTCAACGGCTATATCCAGACCTACTCCGCGATCGAGATCCATCCCGGCCCGCTGGGAGAGCCCGAGACCTATCTCGTCGCCCGGCCCCGCAATACCGGCAAGGGCTCGCTGAAAGGGATCGAGGCGGCCTATCAGCAATTCTTCGACTTCCTGCCGGGGCCGCTCAGTGGCTTCGGGGTGCAGGCGAACTTCACCCTGTCGGAAGGCAAGGTGCCGGGACCGCCCGACGCGAACGGCGTCTCGGTGCTCGGGCCGATCACGCCGGTTTCGAGATATTCCTACAACCTCGTCGCGATCTACGAGAAATACGGCATCTCGGCGCGTCTCGCCTATAATTGGCGGAGCAAATATGTGGACAGCTTCTCGACCGTCATCCCGGGAGCGGCGGGGGCAAACCCACCGGTCGCGACGCGGCGAATCAACGTCAGCCCGCTGAGCTTCCTCGACTTCTCGGCGAGCTACGACATCAACGACCGGATCACGCTCACCGTCGATGCGACAAACATCCTGGACGAAAGGTATCACGACCAGTTCGGCCAGAATGGGGTCACGCCGCGTGACACGCGGCAATATGACCGCACGTTCGGGGTCGGCGTCCGGTTCCGCCTCTGAGAGCCGCGATGCGCGCATTTTTTCTCGCGATCGGCATGGCGGCGGCGGCCGCGATGCCGGTCGCCGCGGCGGACGCTCCGGCCCCTCCCGGCCTCCCGCTCAGCGGCGACATCAGCCCGGTCCACGATCCCTCGATCGTCCGCGCCGGCGACACCTATTACGTCTTCTCCACCGGGCATGAGGGGCAGAAGGGCGGCATCGTCCCGGTCCGAACCTCCACCGACCTGGTGCACTGGCAACTGAAGGGCGCCGTCTTTCCGGCGCTTCCCGCCTGGGCGAAGGAGGAGATTTCGGGCGCGCGCGGCATCTGGGCGCCCGACATCTCGTTCCGCCACGGCGAGTACAGGCTTTATTACAGCGTCTCGACCTTCGGGCAGAACCGCTCGGCGATCGGGCTCGCCGTCGCGCCCAAGCTCGATCCCGCCGCGCCGGCGAGCGGGTGGACCGACAAGGGCAAGGTTATCGACTCGCATCGGCGCGACGATTTCAACGCGATCGATCCGAATGCGTTCGACGATGCGCAGGGCCGCGAATGGCTGGTGTTCGGCAGCTTCTGGTCGGGCATCAAGATGATTCGGCTCGACCCGGCGAGCGGCATGCCGTCCGCCGACGACAAGACTGTCTACGCGCTCGCCCAGCGGCCGCGGCCGGACGCGATCGAGGGCGCCTTCCTGATCCGCCACGGCGATTATTATTACCTGTTCGCCTCGTTCGATTTCTGCTGCCGGGGCGTGAACAGCACCTACTATACCGTGGTCGGCCGGTCGAAGGACGTGACCGGCCCCTATGTCGACCGCGACGGCAAGAAGATGATGGAGGGCGGCGGCTTCATCGTCCTCCACGCCCAGCTCGATCCGACCAAGCGGTTCGTCGGGCCGGGGCACAGCGCGGTGCTGAGCGATGGCGGCCGCGACTATATCGTCTATCATGCCTATGACACGAAGGCGGACGGTGCGCCGACCCTGCGCATCCAGCGCCTCGGCTGGAGCGCGGACGGCTGGCCGGTCGCGGTGTGAGCGGAAAGATCAGGACAAGGGGAGAGTGACCATGGCGGCCGGCGCGCCCATCGACCAAGCGACTGCAGCCGCCCCGGCCGCGCCGGCGCCTTACGCCCGGGCGCTGGCCTTGCTCGCGACGCTCTTCTTCATGTGGGGCTTCATCACCGTCATCAACGACAGCCTGCTGCCGCATCTGAAGAGCGTGTTCCAGCTGAACTATTTCCAGACGATGCTGATCCAGTCGATCTGGTTCATCGGCTATCTCGTCGCCTCGATCCCATCGGCCTTGGTGATCGAGCGGATCGGCTATCAAAGAGCGCTCGTCGTCGGCCTTACAATCATGGCGGCGGGCGCGCTCGGCATGGTGCCGGCGGCGCGGCTCCCCTCCTATTGGGTGACGCTCGTCTCCCTGTTCGTCATCGCCTGCGGAATCGCCCTGCTGCAGGTCGCCGCCAACCCTTATGTCGCGGTGATCGGCCCGTCCAAATCCGCCTCGTCGCGCCTCACCCTCGTCCAGGCCTTCAACACGACCGGAGACGTGCTCGCGGTCGTCTTCGGCGGCTACCTGATCTTCGGCCGGACAGCCGCCGGCACCACCATGGAAGGGACGAAGCTGAGCCTCGCCCAGCGCATGGCCGACGCCCAGGCGACGCAGCTACCTTACCTGATCGTCGCGGTCGTGCTGGCGGCGCTCGCCTTCATCATCGCCCGGGCGCACCTGCCCGAGCTCGGCGCGGCCACGCGGCGCGCCAATGCGGAAGAGCGCAGGAACCTGTCGCTCTTTCGGCACCGCAACCTCATGCTCGGCGTCGTCGCGATCTTCGTCTACCTGATCGCCGAGATCGGCGTCGGCAGCCTGTTCATCAACTTCGCCTCGCAGCCCTCGGTCGGCAACGTGACCCACGAGCAGGCCGCCTTCTACCTCACCTTCGTGTGGGGCGGCATGGCGGTCGGACGCTTCGCCGGCGCCCTCCTGATGCGCTCGATCGCGCCGGAGAAGGTGCTCGCCGGCTTCAGCGTCGCCGCCTTCGCCGCGGCGATGGTGGCGGTGCTCGCCCACGGCCACACCGCGCTTTACGGGCTGATGGTCATAGGCCTGTTCCACTCGATCATGTTCCCGACCATCTTCGCGCTCGCCATCCGCGGCCTCGGCCCACTGACCGAGGAGGGATCCGGGCTGCTGATCATGGCGATCGCGGGGGGCGCGCTGGTGGCCGTGCAGGGCTGGCTGGCGGATCGTTACGGCATCCAGCCGTCCTTCCTGCTGACCGCCGCCTGCGAGCTGTACGTGCTGTACTATGCGTTGTGGGGCAGTCGGCCGAGCGTGCTGCTGGAGCAGGAACGGCTGGCGGTGGGAGAGGGGTGATGCCGGCGATTGGGAGCGCGTTTCACTTTACCCGCTCATCCTGAGTAGCCGTTGAGCTTGTCGAAACGGCGTATCGAAGGACGCACATTGCTCGAACGATCCTTCGATACGGGTCTTCGCCAAGCTCAGCCCCTACTCAGGATGAGCGGGTGAATTTGGATGAGTGCTGCTACCGCGCCTTCCGCACCAGCCGCGGCTTGCCGGCCTTGTTGCGGGGGGTGTCGAGGAAGGCCATGTCGACGAGGTTCGACATCGCCTCGTGCGCGGCGTCGCGGTCGCCGGCGGCGACGGCTTCGTAGACGCGTTCGTGATCGGGGATGGGATCGCGGCGTAGCGGTTCGTTGCGCTGCTTGAAGACGGTGGTCCAGGCGATCGCAGCGCCGACGCCGCTGGTGAGCGTCAGAATGAACGGATTGCCCGAAGCGTGGAGCAGGGCGGAATGGAAATTCTGGTCGGCGATGCGGCCGGCCTCGACCGCGAGGCTGTGCTCCTTCATCTCCTCGAGCGCCTTCGCCATCTCGGCGAGATGCGCCTCGGTGCGGCGCTCGGCGGCCAGAGCGGCCGCCTCGGGCTCGAAGATCTTGCGCAGCTCGAACAGGCTGACGAGCAATTCGTCCTCGGGCTCGAACTCGAAGATCCAGGAGAGGACGTCGGGATCGAGCAGATGCCATTTCTCGCGCTCGCTCACCCGCGTGCCGGTCTTCGGCCGGGATTCGACCAGACCCTTGGCGGCGAGGATGCGGACCGCCTCGCGATAGGCGGTGCGCGAGACGTGCAACCGGTCGCTCGCCGCGACCTCGCCGTTCAGCACCTCGCCCGGCTTGTAGCGGCCCGAGACGATCAGGATGCCGAGGTCGCGCGCGATCGTCCCGTGGATGCGGAGCGATTTGCGCCGGGCGCGTGCGTCGGGTGCTTTGGGCAGCTTAGCCTTCCTGGCCATGAGGCCGCTTGTAGCCTCGCCCGCCGCCAAGACAACAAGTCTTCGTCAGGACTCGGCGCGCCGCAAAGTGAATAGATTCCATGACAACGGTTTCAGCCGCGCAAAAAGCGCCCTGCCGTCGACCGACGCGGCAGGATGCGGGACCGGCTTCACCCGTTCCTCGTCCTTGTCGTTGATTGCTTTCAGATCGTCATGGTGCAGCTCGTACGCATCGCCGAGGACGAGGTCGCCGAAGCCGCGCAGGTCGGCGTTGAGCTGCATCTCTTCGTCAACGCTCCGGTTCATCGCGAAGACCGACACGCCGCCCGTCTCCGGATCGTGGACGACCGAGGCGACGAGGAAGGGCGCGGCGGGATAGCGTTTGGTGGCGAAGCTCTCCGTCTGCACCCGGCAGCGCAGCACCTCGCCGCGGCCGTGGCGTGACGCGAGGGCGAAGGGATGGAAGATGGTCTGACGCCAGGCCGGTCCGCCGGTCTCGGTGAAGATGGCGCCGATCACGTTGACGAGCTGGGCGAGGCAGGCGACCTTCACCCGGTCGGCATTGTTGAGCAGGGTGATGAGCGCGCCGCCGATGATCAGCGCGTCCTCGAAATTGTAGATTTCCTCGAGCAGGCGCGGCGCCTTCGGCCAGCCGGGCTTGCGCAAGGTGTCGGGCGTGTGTGCCTTGTACCAGACGTTCCACTCGTCGAGCGACAGCATCATCTTCTTCTTCGAGCGGCGCTTGGCGGCGACGGAATCGGCGATCGCGGCGACCTCGCGGATGAACAGGTCGAGATGGTCGATCGAGGTGAGGTAGGTGACGATATCGTCTTCCTCATTCTTGAAATATTGGTGGAGGGAGATGAAGTCGACCTGCTCGAAGCAATGGTCGAGCACCTGATATTCCCAGGCGGCATAGGAGGGCATGTCGAGGTGGGAGGAGCCGCAGGCGGCGAGGCTGAGGCCGTCGCAGGCGAGCCGCATCACCTTGGCCGTCTCCTGCGCGATCCGGCCATATTCCTGCGCGGTCTTCTGACCGATCTGCCAGGGCCCGTCCATCTCGTTGCCGAGGCACCAGAATTTGATGTCGTGCGGCTGCTCGTAGCCGTGCGCGCGGCGCAGGTCCGACAAAGCGGTGCCGCCCGGATGGTTGCAATATTCGAGGAAGCGGCGCGCCTCGTCCGGACCGCGCGTGCCGAGATTGACCGCGAACATCGGCTCGATGCCGGCAGCGCGGCACCAGTCCATGAATTCGTTGGTGCCGAACTCGTTGGGCTCGGTCGTCCCCCAGGCGAGGTCGAGCCGCACCGGCCGTTCCTCCTTCGGCCCCACGCCGTCCTCCCAATTGTAGCCGGAGAGGAAATTGCCGCCGGGATAGCGGACGATGGTGACGCCGAGCTCGCGGGTGAGGTCGAGCACGTCGCGGCGGAAGCCGTTCTCGTCGGCGGTCGGGTGGCCGGGCTCGTAGATGCCGCCATAGACGCAGCGCCCGAGATGCTCGACGAAGGTGCCGAACACCCGCGGATCGAGCGTGGCGAGCGCGAAATCGCGATCGGCGATGAGGCGGGAACTGAGCATCGGGTCGGGCTCCTGGGAGTCTAGAGGTTCTGGAGGATGGCGTCGACGCGCCGCTCCATGTCGGCGAGCGCCTGGTCGATCGGCTTGGCGCCCGAGATGGCGGCGCCGGCCTCCTCGCCGACGATCGTCTCGATCGGGAACTGGCGGCGTATGTCCTTGGGGAGCGGCGTCGCGGTCTGGGCGAGGACGGCGAGATCGGCGCGATGAGGGAGGGCGCGCCATTGCGGGCTGTCGATCACCTTCTGGAAGGCAGGAAGGTGGCCGGTGCGCGACCAGTCGAAATCGTGCGCGGCGAAGAATTTGAGGAAGCGGAGCGCCGCGTCGCGCTCCGCCGGGGAGCGCTTGCGGTCGGTCGGCATCACCCAATTGTGACCGTCGGCGAAGGTCGCGTCGCGCTGCGGGAAGAGCTGGGGATAGGGGACGACGGCATAACCGCCCGAAAGGGCGTTGCCGGGCTTCGCCGCCGCCTGGTCGAACGTGCCGATCATCCAGGTGCCGACGAGGAAGACGCCGCCGTCGCCGCGCATGAAGGCGGCGACGGCGGCGCTGTAATCCTGGTTCAGCGTCGTGAAGCCGCGGTCGTGGATTGTGCGGAAGAGCTGCAGTGCGTTGCGCGCCTCGGGGGTCTGGAAGTTGGCCTGGCGCGGCCCCGAATAGGGACGGCCGCCCTGCTGCAGGATGTAGGTGTAGAAGTTGCGGGTGAAGGAGGCATATTCGTTCGCCGTCGCCTGAACGAAGAAGGGCTTGCCGGTGCGGCGACGGAATTGGTCGGCCTCGGCGAGCAGTTCCTCGGGGCTGTGCGGCAGGACCGGCTTGCCGCCGCGCACCAAACCGGCCATGCGGAACAGGTTCATGTTGATCTGCCAGAGCGGCGCCCAGGTGTCGATCGGCATGCCCCAGATGCGGCCGCCGATCGTCACCGCCTTGCGGCCCGCATCGGTGAAGTCGGCCGGGCGGATATTTTCGCGGGCGAGATCGTCGCCGAGCGGCTCGAGCAGCCCGCGCGCCTGGTAATCGGAGATGACCGATCCGTGCATCGTCACCAGGTCCGGCTTGTCGTTGGCGGCGAGCTGGGCGGTCAGCTGGTCGTAGCCGGGCCAGAAGACGACATTCTCGACGACGCGGACGTCGGGATTCTCCTTCTCGAAGCGGTTGATGATCGCGGTCATGATCCCGCATTCGCCTTCCGCCTTCGAGATGTCGGTGACGGCGCCATATTCGGCCTCGCAGGCGCCGAAGAAGCGCTGGATGACGAGCCGGGTGCGCTCCGGCTGGGCCGGCCGGCAGCCGGCGAGCAGGGCCGCCGCGATCGCCGCGACGAGGATCGCCGCGCGCCTCACTGGCCCGCCGCTCCCGCCACCGCGCGGACGATATATTTCTGGAAGAAGAGATAGACGACCAGGATCGGCAGGCCCGCGAACACCGCCTGCGCCATCAGGAAGCCGAGCCCCTCGGTCTGGGCGAAGTTCATCTGGGTCGAGGCGATGCCGACCGTCAAAGTGAACATATCCTTGTTGGTCGCGGAGATGAGCGGCCACCAATAATCGTTCCACGCCGAGAGGAAGGTGAAGATGCCGAGCGTCGCCTGGGCGGGGAAGGTGAGGGGCAGCAGCACCCGCCAGAAGATCCTGAGGCGCGACGCATTGTCGAGCAGGGCCGCCTCGTCGATGTCGCGGGGGATGCCGCGGAAATATTGCGTCATCAGGAAGACGCCGAACGGCGCGGAGAGGCCGGGCAGGATCAGGGCGGTGTAGGAGTTGTGAAGCTCGGCCGCGCTGAACAGGCGGTGGCGGGCGATGATCACCGCCTGCTCGGGCACGGCGAGGCCAAGCAGCACGATGACGAACAGCAGGCGGCGGTACGGGAATTCGAGCCGCGCGAAGCCGTAGCCGGCCAGGCTCGAAAGGATCAGCACGCCCGCCGTCATGCCGAGCGAGACGATGAGGCTGTTGGCGATCCAGCGGAAGACCTGGCCGTTGCCGAAGATGCCGGCATAATTTTCGAGCGTATAGGGGGCGTGGAAGGCGCTGTTGCTGTCGGCGAGCAGGGCGGCGTTGGACTTGAGCGAGAGCAGCACCACCCAGAGGAGCGGCACCAGCATCAGCAGGGCGGCCAGCACTGCCAGCGCGACGGCGAGCGGGTTCGGGCGGCCGATCATCGGCTTTCCTCCCGCCGCGAGGCGACCAGATATTGCGCCATCGCCGCGACCAGGATCATCGCGAACAATATCTGCGCGGCGGCGGCGGCATAGCCGAGCTGCCATTGCCGCCATCCCGCCTCGTAGATGAAGAGGACGATCGAGCGGGTCGCGTTGTTGGGCCCGCCCAGCGTCATCAGCTGGGCCTGGCCGAACAGCTGGAACTGGAGGATGACCTCGATGATCACGACCAGCAGGAAGGTGCGCCGGATCGCCGGCAGGGTGATGCGGGTCAGCATCCGCCAGCGGGTGGCATTGTCGAGCGCGGCAGCCTCGTAGAGCTCGCGCGGGACCTGCTGGAGGGCGGCGAGGAAGAGGACCATCGGCAGCCCGATGCACCACCAGATGGTGGTGACGGCGATGGCCGGCATGGCGAGCGTCTCGTCGTTGAGGGCGGCGACCGGCGTCCGCCCGAGCGCGCGGGCGATCACGCCGACCAGGCCTGCGTCGGGCAGGAAGACCAGCCGCCAGACCAAAGTCACCACCGTCACCGAGAGCACGGTCGAGCAGAAGAAGATGGTGCGCAGCACCGCGGCCCAGCGCTTCTGGTGGTTGAGCGCCAGCGCGAGCAGCAGCCCGAACAGGGTGAGCGCGGGCACGGTCAGCAGCACGAAATAGAAGGTGTTGGCGACGGTCTGGAGGAAGACGGGATCGCGCAGCAGCCGGGCGAAATTGGCGAGGCCGACGAAGCGGTCGATGCCGAACAGATCGCCCTTCACCAGCGACAGCCACAGCCCCATGCCGAGCGGCACCGCGAGCATCGCCGCGAAGACGATCAGATAGGGGAGGACGAACAGGGCGTGGCGCCATGATCCTTCGCGGCGCTTGCGCGGCGGCGTTACCGGCAGCGGCGCGGTTGGCTCGTCGAATGCTGTCGCCATCAGCCCGGAACCGCGTGGTAGGCGCAACCCTCGCGGTCGAACAGATGCGCCGCCGCGCCGTCGATCGAGAGGGCGATGCGGTCGTCGGCGCGGACCCGCGACAGGCCCTTGTCCTCGGCGACGAGGGCGCCGCCGTCGGCGAGCTCGACATGAACCAAAGTGCGCTCGCCGAGCCGCTCCACCACGCGCGCGACCGCCTGCGGCCCGTCCTCGGCTCCAGCCGCGACCCGCACATGCTCGGCGCGCAGGCCAAGGGTCATCGGTTGCCGCTCCGGCAGCGCCGCCATGGGCACCGAAGTCTGCACGCCGAAGCCGCCCGGCAGCGAGACCCGCGCCTTGCCCCCGGCGCCTTCATGCACCTCGACCGGCAGCAGGTTGATCCGCGGCGAGCCGACGAAGGTGGCGACGAAGCGCGTCGCCGGTTTGAGATAGATGTCCATCGGCGCGCCGACCTGCTCGACCCGCCCGTTCGAGAGGACGACGATGCGGTCGGCGAGGGTCATCGCCTCGACCTGGTCGTGGGTGACGAAGATCATCGTCGTGCCGAGCCGGCGGTGGAGCTGGGCGAGCTCGAGCCGGGTGCGCACGCGGAGCGCCGCGTCGAGGTTGGAGAGCGGCTCGTCGAACAGGAACAGGTCCGGCTGCTTGACGATCGCGCGGGCGATCGCGACCCGCTGGCGCTGGCCGCCGGACAGCTGCCCCGGCTTGCGGTCGAGCAAGGCCTCGATCTCAAGGCTCGCCGCCGCGGCCTCGATCCGCGTGTCGATCTCCTCGACGGGGAGGCGGATGTTGCGCAGCCCGAAGGCCATGTTGTCGCGGATGCTCATGTGCGGATAGAGCGCATAATGCTGGAAGACCATCGCGACGCCGCGCGCGCCCGGCGGCAGCGTGTCGATCCGGCGCTCGCCGATCCGGATCTCGCCGCCGTCGACGGTCTCGAGGCCGGCGATCATCCGCAGCAGGGTCGACTTCCCGCAGCCCGAGGGACCAAGGAAGACGACGAACTCGCGCGGCTTGATGTCGAGCGACAAGCGGTCGATCACGATCGTAGCGCCAAAGGCCTTGCTGACCTCCGCCAGCGTCACGCCAGCCAAGACATTCTCCTCATCCAGCTATTTGTCTGAGTATTGAGTGCGACGCCGATGCTGTCAATCGGGATCGCGGGGGCGGGGCGTGCGATTCCCTCGTCAGATCGACGTGCGGCTCTTGGTTCGTCCGGCCTTTAGCCGCTCGGCGCGGCGCCAGGATCGTTCGGGGCGGCCGAAGAGAGTTGCTTTGGGCTGGCGCCCCGCCGCTTCGTCCGCCTCGACCGACCGCAGCAGCCTGTCGATTCCGTAGCCGCCGCGCTCGCAGCAAATACAGGCGCAGGGCGGCGTCCCGTTCGCGCCCGGCCGGTAGCGCCAGCCCGTGACCTGGGGCACCCGGGCGATGCGCAGGATCTCGGACGGGGCGATGGCGCGCGGGATCACCACCTCGAACCCCTCGGGGGAGGAGGGGAGGGCGCGGCCGCGGGCGACCGCCTTCGACGCCTTGTCCGTGGCGCGCGCCGTCGCCGGGTCGTTTTCCTCCGCCGCGAGCATCAATGCCGCCGCCTCGGCGGCGGGGAGTGGGAGATGGAGGCTGCCATAATGGCCGATCTCAACCGGCTCGTCGTCCGGGACTCGGAAATAGACGGCGACGATCGTGCCGCCGCCGCTCCGCCGCAGCTCGCGCACCCATTGGTGCGAGATGTTGAAGCTGCGCGTCACGGGCATGGCGTAGACGCCGCTCGGCCGCACCCGCCTCTTGACCAGCCTGATGCCGCCGCGGCGGATCGCGGCGACGTTGCGGTGCGAGGTGAGGTGGACGAAGACGGGCATGGGGTTGGGGTTTGGGTCAGTCGGCCCGGCCGCTCGCCCGGCGAAGCCGCCGGCGCCGCCAGAGCCAGCGAATCCACATCGTCAGGAGGACCAGCCCTTGGACGGCCACGATCCCGTCCGTTACCGGTTGGTGCCAGTGGGGAACGATGTCCAGGCGCAACATCAGCCAGAACAGACCGAAAGCGAGCGTGACCGTGATCCACGCGGTCAGCGATTCCTTCACGTTCTCGGTCACGGTGCATTTCTCCAATAAAGGCGGCAGGATAGGGGCGGAAGTGCGATGTCGGCAATGGCCGGTGTGTTCATCATCCCGGCGTTCGCCGGGATGATGGGAAGGCGGCGGCGCGTTGGACGACCCCGAAAAGTCGTGCATGAAAGCGCCATGACGATTGAGCCCACCCCGGAGACCGGAAAGAAGATCGCCAAGGCCGCTTTGGTCGGCGCCTTGCTGCTGCTGGGCCTGTGGATCCTCCATGAATTCATCGCCGCTCTGGTGTGGGCGGCGATCCTGTGGGTGGCGACGGGGCCGGCCTATGCGCGCATCCGGCACCGCCATCCCCGGCTCGAGCGGGGCGCAGTGCTGCCGAGCCTGTTCACCCTCGCCTTCGCGCTGGTCGTGATCGTGCCGCTGGCGATCGGGATCGGCGAGGCGGCGCTGGAAGCGGGCAACGCCGCCGCCTGGCTTGCCGGCGCGCGTGCGCACGGCGTGCCGGTGCCGGACTGGGTCCAGCATCTTCCGGTCGGGGCGCGGCAGGCGGCTTCCTGGTGGCAGGAGCATCTCGCCTCGCCGGATTCCTCGACGAGCGAGATCGCGCGGCTGACCGCGCTCGCGACGGCGCATTCGCGCACCTTGGGCGGCGAGCTCGTCCATCGCGCGATGATCTTCGGCTTCACCCTCCTCGCCCTCTTCTTCATCCTCAAGGACCAGGAGATATTGCTCCCCCAGATCAAGATCGCGGGAGAGAAGCTGCTCGGATCGACCGGCGAGCGTGTCGCCGACCAGGTGGTGCTGTCGATCCGCGGGACGGTGAACGGCCTCGTCTTCGTCGGCTTCGGCGAAGGCGCGATCATGGCCCTGCTCTACTGGATCGCCGGCGTGCCGCACCCCTTCCTGCTCGGCCTGCTGACCGCGGTGGCGGCGATGATCCCGTTCGGCGCGGTTGTGATGTTCGCGATCGCCTCCTTCCTGCTGCTGGTCCAGAGCGAGGTCGGCTGGGCGATCGGGGTCTTCGCCGCCGGCCTGGCGGTGGTAGGCGTCGCCGACCATTTCATCCGCCCGGCCCTGATCGGCGGCGCGACCCGTTTGCCGTTCCTCTGGGTGCTGCTCGGCATTTTGGGCGGGGTCGGGACGTTCGGCTTGCTCGGCCTGTTCGTCGGGCCGGCGGTGATGGCCGCCTTGCTCCTCCTCTGGCGCGAGCTGGTGCTGGGGCGGAGCGAGCCGGTGGTGGCATAAGGGGTTCGAAGACGGAGGGAGTCATATGGTCCAATCCGCTGCACCCAATGTCGATGCCTTTCTCGAGGACGTTGAGCCGCCTCAGATCGAGGCGATGCGGCGGCTGCGCGAAGCCTGCCGGCGCGAATTCCCCGGCTGGGAGGAACGGATGCAATGGGGGATGCCGGGCTACGGGCCGCCGGGCGCCGACAATCTCGTCAGCTTCAATAACCAGAAGAATTATATCGCCCTCTATGCCGGCCGCGACGCGCTCGAGGCGTACAGGAGCGACCTCAAGGGCGCGAGCTGCGGCAAGGGCTGCCTCCGCTACCCGAACCCCGACAAGATCGATTTCGACGTGGTCGGGAAGGTGCTTCGCCGCGCTTATGAGGTAAAGAGCGCTTCCGGGCAGAGTTGCTAGGGTCGGCGCGGGGAAGGACGAAAAGGTGGCATTCGGTCAGGCGGGAAACGATGCGCGGCTGGTCCTGCGGACGATCCGCGGCACGTTCGACTTCCGCGGCCGCTCTCGCGGGACCGAGGCCGCGTTGTGGTGGTTCGGCGTGCCGATCCTGCTGTCGCTGATGACGTCGGCGGTAACGAGGCTCACCTCGGAGGAGATCGGGAGCAAAGCCGGTGCCACGCTCTCCATTCTGTACCTGCTCCCTGCCTTCGCCCTCCTGGTACGGCGATTGCACGACCAGGATCGGAGCGGCTGGTGGGCCCTGCTCCTTCCGGCGACGATCGCGACGGCGCTGGGACCGAAGCACGGCCTGGTTCTCGTGAGCCTTCTCCTCCTGGCCCTGGCGCTGTTCGCTTTCTCGTTCGCGCCGGAGACGGTCGGTCCCAACCGCTTCGGTCCGGACCCGCGGGGGGAGCGGCCGAAGGGAGGCGGGGAGGAGGGAGGCGTCCGGGCTCCGCGCTTGAACCTCACGCCGGTCTCGCGCGTTTCAGGGCCGCAACGAAGGAGGCACGACATGGCCGGCGGCTGGACGCGCGACGGCGCGGTTCAGGACCAGATCGACGATACGGTGAAGGACGCCGTCAATCGCGCGCGGGCCCGGCTCCTCGGCGGCGAGGGGCTGGACGAGTGCGAGGAATGCGGCGAGCCGATCCCTGAAGGCCGCCGGAAGGCGCTGCCGGGGGTGCGGACTTGCGTCGCGTGCCAGTCGGCGCGCGACGCCAAGGTGGTCCAGGCCGGCATCAATCGCCGCGGCAGCAAGGACAGCCAGCTGCGCTGAGGCGCCAGAAGAGGACACGGCCTTCTTGCTCCCCGTCGAAAGCCGGGGCTCAATACGGACTCAGAATCTGGACCCCGGCTTTCGCCGGGGAGCAGGGGGGTATCGCGAAAGCAGCTTATCCCGCCCGCGTCGTGACGCGGCTCTCGGCCGGCCTTTCCGGCTGGTGCAGGGCCTTGCCGCGAGTCTCGTCGGGGAGCCAGGAGACGCGCTCGCAGCCGACGACGAAAACGGTCAGCGACGCGACCCAGAGCATGATCGCCACCGCGCCCGAGGCCGTGGCCAGATCGTAGGATTTGAGCCGCTCGGGCGGGATCTCGCGCGGATCGTAGCCGCCATTGCTCCGGAAGACGGACGAATAAGCGATCGTCCAGCAGACGGCGCCGAGCAGGGCGCAGAACAGGCCGGCCGCATAATAATGGCCGGACCCTTCGAAGAGGACGCCGCCGATCCCGTTCTTCGCCATGATGACGGCGAGCGCCGCCCCGTTCAGCAGGAGCAGGGCGCCGAGCGTCCATTTCAACAGCGCGATCGCGGCGGAATCGCCGTTCCTTGCCTTGTGCCCTTCCATCGAATCCCCGTCGTTCGAGCGGGCGGTCCGCCCGGCTTGCTCAGGCCCATGGCATGGGCGCGCGGCGGCGGCAACGCGCCTGCCATGGCGGGCGGTGGAAAGCCGGACCGTTCTGCGCCATTTTTGGCGCCATGGCCGACCCGATCATCGTCAAGCTGCTGGGCAAAACCGTGGGGCTGCGCGCCGGCGGCCTCTATGCGGAGCTTGAGGTTCTCGCCACCTATCGCGATCAGGCGGGCATCGACGCTTTCGCGCTCTGCCGCGACGGCCTGCTGCTGCGCAGCGGCGAGGGCTGGCGCTATATCGGCCATGACGAGATCGAGAGGGTGGGCTTCCCGATCGGCAGGGTGAGAGCGGCATCCGAGATGCGGGAGCTTTGCGTGATTCTGAAAAGCGGCGAGCAGGTCGACATGCCCGTCGACGGCCGCCGGGGAAAATTTCTCGACCTGTTCCCCATCCAGGCCTTTCTGCGGCGGCGGGTGCATCAGCACCACGCGCTGAGGCAATAGTTAAGCCAATGCTGAACTTTCTTGACGCACTACGGCCATCGCGATAGTTAAGTCCATGCTTAACGAATCGGGCCGCCTCGACCTCGCTTTCCAGGCGCTCGCCGATCCGACGCGGCGGGGGATGCTGGCCCGGCTCAGCCGGGCGCCGGCGAGCGTGAGCGAGCTTGCCGGGCCGTTGCGGATGTCGCTGCCGGCGGTGATGCAGCATCTGCGCCTGCTCGAGGCGAGCGGGCTGGTGCGCAGCGAGAAGAAGGGGCGGGTGCGGACCTGCCGGCTGGAGCCGAAGGCGCTGGCCGGCGCGGAATCGTGGATCGCCGAGCAGCGCGCCGCCTGGGAAGCGCAGCTCGACCGGTTCGAGGATCATGTGCGGCGGATGAAGAAGGAGGAAGAGGATGGCTGAGACGTACGACCTGGTGCTCGAGCGGATCCTCGACGCGCCGCGCGAGTTGGTATGGCGGGCCTGGTCGGACCCCGAGCATCTGAAGCAATGGTGGGCGCCGCTTCCTTATCGCACCGTCGAGTGCGAGATGGACCTTCGCCCCGGCGGGACCTTCTACACGCGGATGGTCGGGCCGGAGGATTTCGACAGCCCGGTCCGCGGCTGCTTCCTCGAGGTGGTGCCGGGCGAAAAGGCGGTCTGGACGACCGCGCTGATCGAGGGCTACCGGCCCGCGTCCGAATTCCCGCACGGCTGCGGCGCCTTCGTCTTCACCGCGATCATGACCTTCGAGGACGCGCCCGGCGGCGGCACCCTCTACCGCGCCGTCGCCCTCCACAAGAACCGGGAGGATCGCGACACGCATGCGGAGCTTGGCTTCCACGACGGCTGGGGCACGGTCGCGACGCAGCTGGGCGAGGTCGCGGCGGGCTTGAGGGAGAAAGTGTAGGCGGGATCGCATTCAGCGCCGGACGTTCGAGTATAATCTCGACCACCGAACCCCCTCACCCAACCCTCTCCCCGCCGGGGAGAGGGCTTAAAAGGGCCGCATGTCTCGCGGCGGCACCAGGTCGGGGTGGGCAACCCCTTGTCAGCATGGTGGAAATCGATAGACCTCGCACACTTGAAGGGGGACTCAGGTGCGCGATGTCGTGGGGGACGAAGGCGCCGGCGCGGACGACAGGTTCGCGATGCGCTACTGGGAGCCGGACCCGGCGCTTCGGCCCTATCTGTTCGGCTATCACGTCTATGAGGTGATGCTGCCGCCCGGCGAGCGGATGCACGACGTCTTCTTCCCGGCGTGGAGCAACATCCGCTTCACGATCGAAGGCGAGCCCTGGAGCATCCGCATCGGCAGGCGGTCCTTCGATCCGGTGCCGGCCGCCGCCCTGTTCGGCCCCACCAGCGAAGCCGGCTATACCAGCTTCGGCCGCGGCACGATGATCGGCGCCGCCATCACACCGCGCGGCTGGGCGCGCTTCTTCGGCCGCGATGCCTCGCTCCATGCCGACCGGGTGACTCCGTTCGACCGGCTTCTCGGCGAGGAGGCGACGGGGCTCTGGCTGCGGCTGCGGGCGGGCGCGCCGCCGCGCGAGGTGTTCGATGCCTGGTTCCTCGACCGGCTCGCGAAGACGGCGCCGGAACCGCCCGAAATCGCTTCGCTGTTCGACGCGGTCAACGATCCCGCCGTCGGCACGGCGGCGGCCGCGGCGGAGCGAAGCGGCCTTGGCGGGCGGGCGCTGGGCCGGCTCAGCCGCGGCGCGTTCGGCTTCACGCCCAAGCTCCTGCTGCGCCGCGCCCGCTTCCTGCGCGCGCTGATGGGTGCGCTGGCGATGGAGCGCGGCCACTGGTCGGACGCGCTCGCCCCCGCCGGCTATTACGACCAGTCCCATTTCCTGCGCGACTGCCGGCTGTTCCTGGGCATGCCGCTCGGCGCGTTCGTCGCCTTTCCCAAGCCCGTCGCCGAGGTCAGCATGCGGCTCCGCACCCAGCGGCTCGGCGCTCCTACGCAGGCGCTCCATGGCCCGGCGCGTGCCATGGCGGCCGAGGCGGAAGAGGGACTTCGAGCAGAGGTGCTGCTTCCTCCTCCCGCGTCCTAGCGAGGGAGGAATGGAAAGGCGGCTGCGGCGGAGCTAGGCTGGCGGCATGACGTCGACCGGCGATATCGAGGAGAGCTGGCAGGAGCAGCGGCGGACCGGGATGGCGGCGATCGCGGTGTCGGTGGCCGCCGCGCTTGGGCTGTGGCTCGCGATCCGCTTCCTCGCGCCGGTGCCGGCGGGGATGGACGGGGTGGGGGCGCGGATGCTGCTCGCGCTCAAATGCTGCTGCGTGGCGACGCTCTTCTGCCTCGTCACCGGCGTCGAGGCGGTGGCGCACGAACGGCTCCAATCGCCCGCCTTCGACCCGCTCGTGGGGCACGAGACGCGGCGGCTGCGGGTCAATCTGCGCTACCTCCAGAACACGCTCGAGCAATGGGCGGTGTTCGCGACGGGGTTGTTCGGGCTCGCAGCCTATGCGTCCGGCGGCGACGCGATGCGGGCGGTGATCGCGACGACGATCGTCTGGATCCTGTCGCGGCTCGCATTCTGGATCGGCTATCACCGCAGCGCTGCGCTTCGCGCCCTCGGCGCGCCGGGCATGGGGCAGAGCCTGCTCGTCCTGCTCTACGTCGCCGGCCGGATCGGGGCCGAGCTTGCGGGGACCGCGGGCGCGGCCCTGCTGGTCGGAGCCTTCCTGATCTTCGAGGCCGTCCTTTTCCGCGCCACCGGCCGCCGCAAGGAACCGATCTGAGGGCCTTGGCCGGCATGTCTCGCGACGGCACTGAGCGGGACTCCACAAACGCTTGTCACGACGGCGGAAATCGATACACATCCCGCGACCTGAAAGGGGACTGGGCTTGGCCGCTGTCGTGGGGGACAAAGGCGCGGGCGCGGACCAGCGGTTCGCGATGCGCTACTGGAAGCCGGATCCGAAGCTCGCGGCCTATGTGTCCGGCTACCATCTCTATTCCATAAGGCTTGAGCCGGGGGAGCGGGCCGACGACGTCTTCTTCCCCGCCTGGGTCAACATCCGCTTCACGATCCGTGCCGAACCGTGGCGGCTTCGGCTTGGCCGCCGGCTGTTCGATCCGGTGCCGGCGGCCGCCCTGTTCGGCCCGACCAGCCATGCCGGCTATTCGAACGGCGGCAGCGGCACGCTGATCGGCGCCGGGATCACGCCGGCGGGCTGGGCGCGCCTGTTCTGCCGCGACGCGTCGCGGTTCGCCGACCGGGTGGTTCCGCTCGAGCAGCTGATCGGCACGGACGCCGCGCGGCTGGCGGCGCGGATCGAAGCGGGCGCGGCGCCGGCCGGCCTCTTCGACCGCTGGTTCCTCGACCGGCTCGCGGCGAGCATGCCCGAACCCCCGGAGGTCGGCGCCCTCTTCGCCCTGCTGGGCGATCCAGGGATCGACACCGTCGCCGCGGTCGAGGCGCGGCTGGGCATCACGGGACGCGCGCTCAACCGGCTTAGCCGCGCCTCGTTCGGCTTCACACCCAAGCTGCTGCTCCGCCGCGCCCGCTTCATGCGGGTCCTGATGCGCACCGTGGGGCTCGGCCGCGGCCGCTGGGTCGAGGCGCTCGCCCCGGCCGGCTATTACGACCAGTCGCACTTCCTGCGCGACTGCCGCCTGTTCCTCGACACGCCGCTCGGCGAATTCATCGAGCGGCCCAAGCCGCTCGCCGAGCTCAGCATGAAGCTGCGCACCGAGCGGCTCGGCGCCCCCGCCCAGGCGCTCCACCGGCCGCCCAGGTCCAAAGCTTCCGAATCGGTTCAGTTGTAAAAAATTTACGCTGTTTGCGAGGCATCTGCCCGCATATGTTACTGCGCGTTCATAAAGGGGGGAGCCTCCGCGCGGGGCTTCTCAATCGACAGGAGGCGACGTGGGGCGCCTTGTCGCCGGACATTGTCCGGTGATGCCTTCGTGCGCCCTGCTTCCGCCCCAGGCAGGGAGTGTCGCATGGCCAACCAGATTCTCACCGGTACGCTCGATCCGCTGAGCGGCGGGCTCAAGGTCCGCTATGTCCGGCTCACCGTCACGGCGAGCGGCCAGGTCACGTTCGACAACGACAATGCCGGCCTCGATTCCTACATGGCCCTGTACAACAGCGCCGGCGCGCTCATCGCCAGCAACGACAACGGCCCGAGCGGCCTCGCGTCGCAGATCGTCGCGAGCCTGACGCCCGGCACCTACTTCCTCGCCATCTCGGACATGGCCGCGTCGCCGACCAATGCCGAGATGCTCTCCGGCGTCGACGGGCCGTATGCGGGCGGCTCGATCGGCTTCACCACCACGATCACCGACACCGGCAACATCATCTCCTCCGCCTTGCTCGAAGGGGCTGAGACGCTCAACGGGACCATCGGCGCGGACACGATCTACGGCCTCACCGGCGACGATGTGATCAACGGCAATGGCGGCAACGACGTGCTCCACGGCGGCACGGGCGACGACCGGCTCGTCCTGACCGCTCCACCCTTCGCGCAAGCGTTCGGCGACGACGGAAACGATACGCTCGTCCTGGATTTCAGCACGGCGACGCAGGGCGTGGGAACGCTCGCTTTCTCAACCAACAGCGCCGGCGGCTACGACGCCGTCTATAACGGCCCCGGCCGCGCCGACGGCACCTCGATCGAGAATTTCGAGATCACGACCGGCGCCGGCAATTTCCAGGACTTCATCCGCACCGGCAACGGCAATGACGTCCTCAATCTCGGCGGCGGCGACGACCAGGCCTTCGCGGGCAGTGGCGGCCTCGTCGCGGACGGCGGCGCCGGGGTTGACGGGATCAGCGCCAGCTTCGCGACGGCGACAACCGACATCGTCGTGAACCTGCAGACCAACACTTTCACCGGCGTGGCCGGAAGCAGCATCGTCAATTTCGAATATTTCCTCGTCGACGGCGCCAATCCCGGCCTCGCCACCGGCTCCGGCAACGACACGATCGTCACCACCGACGTCGCCAAGTCCGACAATATCGACGCGGGCGGCGGCAACGACACGATCACGATCGTCAACGGCAACGACACCGCGAAGGGCGGCAGCGGTATCGACACGCTCGTCATCGACTGGTCGGGCGCCGGCGGCAGCGTCGGCCTCCTTTCGGGCCCGACGGTGAACGGCGCCGGCGGCTATGACGGGACCTTCACCGACAGCAACGGGCGCCGCGCCGATTTCGTCTCGATCGAGAATTTCCACTTCACGACCGGCGATTTCAACGACACGATCACGCTCGGCGACGGCGACGACGAAGTGTCGCTGAACGGCGGCGACGATTTCGCCAACGTCGGGGCCGGACTGATCACCGCCGACGGCGGCGCCGGCATCGACGGCCTCGCCGCCGATCTTTCCGCCGTCACCGGCGCGATCGGGGTCGACCTCCAGACGAATGAAGTGACCGGCGCCTCGGGCGTCTCGATCACCAATTTCGAATATCTCGGCACCTCGTCGACCAGCGCCTTCTCGACCGGCAGCGGCGACGATTCGATCGTCACCACCAACGCCGCCAAGGGCGATTACATCAACGCCAATGGCGGCAACGACGAAGTCACCGTCTTCAACGGCGGCGACACCGTGAACGGCGGCTCGGGCAGCGACACGTTGATCGTCGACTGGAGCGCGGCGACCGACGCGGTCGGCACGCTGTCGATGGGGACCGACACCGGCAACGGCTACGATTTCGTCTTCAACTCGACGGGCCGGCGGATCGACGCCACCTCGATCGAGCATCTGACGATCACCACCGGCAGCGGCAACGACAATTTCTTCACCACCGACACGGGCGACATCGTCGATCCCGGCAGCGGTGACAACACGATCAACACGCGCGGCGGCGACGACCAAGTCACCATCCACGGCGGCACCGGCTATTTCGACACGGGCACGAACGCCCTCACGCTCGGCAGCGGCACGGACACGCTCGTGGTCGACTATGCGAACCTGGCGGGCAACGGCAACGGCAACGTCACCATGGGCGCGCTCAGCGCGGATGCGGGCGGCTTCACCACCTCATTCCTGGTCGCCGGCAGCACGCGCATCAGCGTCACGGGCGCGGACATACTCGATATCACCACCGGGGCCGGCAGCGACACGGTCTACGGCATCTCCCACAGCGACGTCATCTCGACCGGCGGCGGCGACGATGCGATCAGCGCGGCCTCGGGCGCGGGCGCCGCGCATATCGACGGCGGTACCGGCACCGATTCCGCCAGCGCGGACTGGAGCGACCTCGGCGCCGGCCAGGGCGTCACGCTGGACGTCAATGACGGCCTCGGTGTCACCCTTGCCGACCGTAGCCTGCTCGGCGTCGAGATCCTCAACGGCTTCACCACGGGCGCCGGCGACGACACGATCACGCTCGGCTCGGACGCGCTCGCCGCCCGTGACAACAATGTCGATACGCGCGGCGGCGACGACATCGTCACCACCTATGGCGGCACCGGCTATTTCGACACGGGCGTCAATACGATCGCGCTCGGCACCGGCCTGGACGTGCTCGCGGTCGACTATTCCACCCTCGCCGGCAACGGCAACGGCAACGTCACCATGGCCAGCCCGACCGCCGATGCCGGCGGCTTCACCGGCTCGCTCGAGGTCGCGGGCAGCACCCGCGTCAGCTTCAGCGGCGCCGATGCGCTCGCCATCGCCACCGGCGCGGGCAACGACACGATCTTCGGAATCTCCACCGCCGATTTCATCTGGGCCGGCGGAGGCAATGATTCGATCACGTCCGGCGCGGGCGCGGGGGCCGATCATATCGACGGGGGCAGCGGCACCGATTCCGCCAGCGCCGACTGGAGCGACCTGGGCGCCGGCGAGGACGTGGCCCTCGATGTCAACGACGCCGCCGGCGTCACGCTGGCGGATCGTTATCTGGTCGGGATCGAGCAGCTGGCGAGCTTCAAGACCGGCGCCGGCGACGACACGATCACGCTCGGCTCCGGCGCGCTCGCCGTCCTCGACAATGTTGTCGACACGGGCAGCGGCGACGACATCGTGACCGTGTCGGGCGGCACCGCCTATTTCGACAGCGGCACCAACGCCGTGACGCTCGGAACCGGCAGCGACACGCTCGTCGTCGACTATTCGAACCTCGACGCGAGCGGCAACGGCAATGTCGGCATGAACGCGCCGACCGCCGATGCCAGCGGCGCCACCGGCTCAATCGAGATCGCCGGCAGCACGCGCCTCACCTTCAGCGGCGCCGATGCGCTCGACATCACCACCGGCGCGGGCAACGACATCGTCTTCGGCATCGGCAATGCGGACATCATCTCGACCGGCGCGGGCAACGATTCGATCACCTCCGGCGCGGGCGCGGGGGCCGACCATATCGACGGCGGGACCGGCACCGATTCCGCCAGCGCCGACTGGAGCGATCTCGGCGCCGATCAAAGCGTCTTGCTCGACCTCAACAACGCCGCCGGCGTTACCCTCGCGGACCGCTTCCTAGTCGGGATCGAGCAGCTGACGAGCTTTGCGACGGGTGCCGGCAACGATGCGATCACGCTCGGCTCCGGCGCGCTCGCGGCGCGCGACAACGAGGTCGACACCGGCGCGGGCAATGACAGCGTCCTCCTGTTCGGCGGCAGCGCCTATTTCGACACCGGGATCGCCACGGTCGCGCTGGGTAGCGGGACCGACCAGCTGAACGTCGATTATGGGGGCCTGGACGCCAGCGGCAACGGCAATGTCACGATGAACGCGCCGACCGCCGATGCGAACGGCTATTCCGGGTCGATCGAGATCGCCGGCAGCAGCCGCGTCATCTTCAGCGGCGTCGATTCGCTCGCCATCACCACCGGTCTCGGCAACGATATCGTCCAGGGAACGGGCGGCGACGACCTCATCCTCACCACCCAGGGAAATGACACGGTCCACGCCAACGGGGGCGATGACCGCGTCGATGGCGGCTCGGGCGACGACACGCTCGACGGCGGCGCCGGCACCGACACGTTGAGCTATGCGACCGCGGCCATCGGCGTCACGGTCAGCCTCGCCGACCCGGCGGCGCAGGACACGGTCGGCGCCGGCACCGATACGATCAGCGGCTTCGAGAATCTCGTCGGCTCGGGACAGGACGACCATCTCGCCGGCGACGGCGGCGACAATGTCATCGAGGGCGGCCTCGGCGACGATTCGATCAACGGCGGCGCGGGCACCGACACCGCGAGCTATGCCTTCGCCTCGAGCGGCGTCACCGTCCATCTCGACGACGCGGCGGCGCAGGACACCGGCGGCGCCGGGACCGACACGCTCTCCAGCATCGAGAATCTGATTGGCAGCGGCTCCGCCGACCGATTGTTCGACTCGACCGGCAGCAACGTCATCGACGCCGGCTTCGGCGACGACACGATCACCGTCACCGGAGGCACCGATAGCGTCACCGGGGGCCTCGGCACCGACACGCTCGTCATCGACACGAGCCTGATACCGGGCGGGATCGCGCTGAGCGGCCTGACCGGCGACGCCGCGAGCGGCTATTCGGGCACCGCCAGCTGGGGCGGCAATTCGGTGACGTTCAGCGGCATCGAGAATTTCGTCGTCAAGTCGGCCGGCAATTTCCCGGACGGCGTCACCACCGGCGGCGGCGACGACGTCTTCGACCATGTCGCGACCGACGATCCCAATTACCTGATGGACGTCGTGGATCTCGGCGCGGGCAACGACACGCTGATCGCCGACTTCTCCGGCGTCACGTTCGGCAGCGTCACGAACATCGCCAATGCCGCGCCCGGGCACGGCCTGTTCACCGTCGCCGGCAACGGCAAGCTCGATTACACCGATGTCGAGCAGCTCGACTTCACCGGCGGCAGCCTCGGCGACACGGTCATCGGCCTCGCCGGCAACGACACCCTGAGGGGCGGCGACGGCAACGATACGCTCGACGGCCGCGGCGGCGACGATGTGCTCGACGGCGGCGCCGGCACCTCCGACACCGTGCTGTACAGCACGGCCGCGGCCGGCGTGACGGTGGATCTCGGCAACATGACGGCGCAGGACACGATCGGCGCGGGAGTCGATACGATCACGAATGTCGAGAACGTCGTCGGCTCGTCCCATGACGACCATCTCACCGGCGACGGCAACGCCAATATGCTGAACGGCCTGTCGGGCGCCGACGTGATGACCGGCGGCGGCGGCGACGATCGCTACGTCGTCGACGATGCCGGCGACCAGGTGAACGAGCTGAACGACGGAGGCACCGACACGGTCGACACGACCCTCGCCAGCTACACCCTGAGCGGAAATGTCGAGAACCTCGTCGGCGATCTCGACACCGGCCAAACCCTCACCGGCAATGGCGGCGACAACGGCATCGAGGCGGGCAACGGCAACGACACGATCGACGGCGCCGCCGGCGACGACACGATGACCGGCCGGGGCGGCGACGACATCTATGTCGTCGACAGCGCCGGCGACAGCGTGGTCGAGAATGCCGGCGAGGGCACCGACACGATCCGGACCGGCCTCGGCGATTACAGCATCGCGGCCCTCGCCGAAGTCGAGAACCTGACCGGGACGGCGAGCACCGGCCAGTCGCTGACCGGCAACAGCGGCGCCAATGTCATCACCGCCGGCTCGGGCGACGACTTCCTGGACGGCAATGGCGGCGCCGACACCCTGATCGGCGGCGACGGCGACGACGCCTATGCGATCGACAATGCCGGGGTGACCGTCACCGAGCAGGAGGACGAGGGCACCGACACGATCGCCACCACCCTCCACAGCTTCAGCCTCGCGGCGATGGACAATGTCGAGAATCTGGAAGGCAGCTTCTCGACCGTCGGCTACGATTTCACCGGCAACGGTCTCGACAACGTCATCAGAGGCAATGCGGGCAACGACACGATCGACGGCGGCGCCGGCGCGGACACGATGTTCGGCGGCCAGGGCGACGACGTCTATGTCGTCGACAATGTCGGCGACGTGGTCGGCGGCGAGGGCGCGCTCGAAGGCGGCAGCGGCGAGGACGAGATCCAGACGACGCTGGCGACCTACAGCATCGCGTCCCAGCACGACATCGAGGACCTGACCGGCCTGCTCGACACCGGCCAGACGCTGACCGGCAATGACGGCGACAATGCCGTGACCGGCGGCGGCGGGGACGACGTGCTGACCGGCGGCGGCTCGACCGACGGCGACGTGCTCAGCGGCAATGCCGGCGACGACCGCCTGATCGTCTCGACCGGCCTCAACAGCATCGTCTTCGGCGGCGCCGATACCGACACCCTAGTGGTGCAGGCGGGCGACCAGACCGGCGGCTTCACCATGGCCGCGCCGACCGCCGACAGCGTCAACGGCGGGCTCGAGGGGAGCATCACCGAGGCCGCCGATACGCTCGGCGTGGCCTTCAGCGGCATCGAGAAGTTCGACATCACCACCGGCAGCGGCGACGACAATATCGTCACCGGCAGCGGCGACGACGTCATCAGAACCGGCGGCGGCACGGACGTGATCGACGGCGGGGTCGGAGCCGACATCATGACCGGCGGCTCAGGCGACGACGTCTATTTCGTCGATGATGCGGGCGACCAAGTGATCGAGGATGCGGGCGGGGGGACGGACGAGGTCCGCATCGCGCTCGCCAGCTACACGCTCGGCGCCAATGTCGAGAAGCTGACCTATACCGGCAGCAGCGACTTCCACGCCACCGGCACGACCGGCGGCGAGACGATCCGCGCCGGCTCGGGCAACGACGTGATCGACGGCGGGGGCGGCAACGATTTCTTCGACCTGCACGACGGCGGCAACGACGATGCCACCGGCGGCAGCGCCGTCGACGTCTTCTATTACGGCGCGGCGCTCGATCAGCTCGACAGGAACAATGGCGGCGACGGCAACGACATCGTCGCCCTCCAGGGCGATTATTCGGGCGGGGTGACGCTCGGCGCCGACGCCCTCGTCAACATCGAGACCCTGTCGCTGCTCGGCCACAGCGACAACCGCTTCGGCGGCGGCGGCGCGAGCCCCTACAGCTACGACATCGTCACCGACGACGGGAACGTCGCCGCCGGCGGACGGCTGATCGTCAACGGCTCGACGCTGGAGGCGGGAGAGAATTTCACCTTCGACGGCTCGGCCGAGAGCGACGGCGCCTTCTTCATCTACGGCGGCAAGGGCGATGACCATCTCACCGGCGGCGCGGGCGTCGACGTCTTCTTCTTCGCCGAGGACCGCTATGCTGTCACCGACCAGGTCCATGGCGGCGCCGGCAACGACATCATGGTGCTGCGCGGCAATTACGACCTCGTTCTCGACGGGAGCTCGATCCAGGATGTCGAGACGGTCACCCTGATGTCGGGCGCCGATACCCGCTTCTTCGCGGCCGGGACCGACTTCAACTATTCGATCACCACCGCGGACGACACCGTCGCCAATGGTGCGACGATGACGTTCAACGGTGGCGCCCTCAGGGCCACGGAGACGCTGACCTTCGACGGCCATCTCGAAACCGACGGCAATTTCCGCCTCTTCGGCGGCGCCGGCGACGACGTCATCACGGGTGGCGCGGGGAACGACCTCATCTTCGGCGGCCTCGGTACCGACACGCTCACCGGCGGGGCGGGCGCCGACACGTTCCGCTACCAGTCCGCCGCGGAATCGACGACGAACGGCCGCGACGGCATCCAGGACTTCGGCGCCGGCGACACGATCGACCTGTCGCGGGTCGACGCGATCTCCGGCACGCCCGGAAACGATGCCTTCCATTTCGTCGACGGCGGCGCCTTCACCGGCCCGGGCCATGCCGGCGAGCTGATCGCCTCGAACGGCGGCAGCGGCAACATCTGGACCGTCTCGGGCGACGTCGACGGCGACGGCGCCGCCGATTTCCAGCTGCTCGTGGTCTCCGACCACGCCATCACCGCCAGCGACTTTGTTCTCTAGAAGCCTTTGTTGCCGCATTGCTTTTTGCGAAAGCCGGTACCCACCTTTTCGCGCAATGCTGTAGCCGCTCGTGGGGGAGGGAGGCCGCTCCCATAAAAGGGGGCGGCCTTTTCATTTGCGCAAGCCAAGGAAAAAAGCGGCTGCCGCGAAGCTCGTGGGGAACTGCGACAGCCGCGCTGACTTAACGTGGATCAAGCGGGAAGGTTCCAGACGCGAAACGAATTGTTTCGGGCCGGCGGACGAGGTTGCGCCAACGTCCATAACGGTTAGATTTCATTAAGTTGATGCGTTTAGGCTGATCGGCGCGGGGGAGCTTGGCACGAGGTGTGAGGCTCCAAAAGTGACTGGTTCCAATCCCAGGATCGTCCTCGTCGTCGACGACGAGGTCTTCGCACGTCTCTTCGCGGTGCAGATCTTCCTCGACGAGGGATTCACGGTGCTCGAGGCGGCCGACGCCGAGGAAGGGCTCGAGGTGCTCGAGAGCAACGACGATGTCGGCCTGCTGTTCACCGACATCTCGATGCCGGGCGAGATGGATGGGCTCGATCTGATCGCACGGGTGCGCGAGGAGCGGCCCGACCTCAGCTTCGTCGCGACCTCGGGCCAGGTGATGCCGGCCGACGAATTGCTGCCGCTCGGCGCGCGCTTCCTTCCCAAGCCCTATACGGCGCATGCGCTGATGACCGCGATCCGGGAGGTTTCCAGCCGCCGGCGGATCGCGACCCCGGTCCACGTGGCGGGCTAGACCTGGAGCCGGTTGCCGCGGGGCTCGATCACCTTCCGCGGTTCGGCGCAGCTCCAGGTGGCGTCGAGCTTCTGGTCCTCGGCCTGGGGCATGTCGCCGACGGTGACTCCGACCGGCCAGTCGATTCCCGCCACGTCCGCCTGCGGCGCCACGGTGTTGTGGCGGCCGATGCTGATCGTGACCCGCTCGCCCCTGAAGAAAGCCGCGGACGCGTCCATCGGGCCGGCGAGATCGAGCAGCACCACGCGGCCGTCGACGCGGGCGAGGGCACGGGCGGTGCCGGCGACGAGCAGGATGCGCCCGTCGCGGCGCAGGGTACAGGCGATGCCGCCGGTGACCCGGGCGAGATCGTTGGGGGTGAGGAAGCCGAGCCGCTTCGGCGGGGGAGGGGGCGTGTCCTTCAGCTGCCGGACGTTCTCGATCGCATTGGCGAGCTGGTCCGGCGGCACAACCGGCTGATCGTCGGCCGCGCGCCGGCACGAGGCGAGGGCGAGGAAAGCGGCGAGCAGGACGACGCACGGCAAGGCGAACGGGCCGCCGCCGCCGCGCCTGCTGCCGGGCTCCGCCATCGTTGCGCCTCCAGATCGTCCCTCCCGCCAACGTCGGCGGGGCGGAGGCAGTTCCGGCGCGCAGGCGGCGCGGCCCCCCGTATTCATACGCTAGGGACGGGGCGGCGGCGCGGGGCTAGGCGGTCGCCCGTGAAAAGGATCGCCGTCGCCCTCCTGCTCGAGCTGATGCTGCTGGTCGCCTTCGTCGCCGTGACGCGCGACGACTGCGCGTCCGGCCGCCGCGCCTGCGCGGCGTCGCAGGATTGACCGCGCGGCGTTGCGGCCCGCCTTAAAGCGGCGTTAACCCTGTTCGCGTTAGGAATGGAGCGGGAGGCGCTATGGCTTTCACGGTCATCTGGATCCGGGGCCCGCAGACGCTGGGCACCAAGCGCTTCGAGGAGCTGGCGCCGGCGACCGACTATGCTGTCGACAATCTGCGCGACATCCGGGCCAATTTCGGAGCGACCGCAGTCAAGATCGTCGACGATGACGGCCGGCCCCACTTCCTGAAATCGATCAGCCCGAGCGGCTGAACGGGGGTCGTTCCGCCGGCACTACCGTAGACCTACGGTAGTGACGCGCGACTTGATCTTCATCAAGTAGGGCCGCAACCGCGCCGCTTGAGCACGGCCAGGGGCCGAAGCCTGTCTCCCCCACGAGGATCGCTTCGGTCCCGCTTCGCGGGGGTTTTCCATTTTCAACCCGCCACGGCGGACCTGATCCGCCCATCATCCCGGCGGACGCCCGATCTCCGTGCGGTTTCACGCGGCGCATGTGCCGCGCCTCCTCGACCTGAGATCCCGGCGTTCGCCGGTATGACGGGGCGGAGAGGGGGAGGCCTCTCAGGCGCTGTCGCGCAGGGCCGCGGCGGCGGAGATGGGGATGATGGTGTGGGCGGCTTCGGCCTCGATCAGCCAGGGGGCGAGGTCCGAGCCCTCCATCGGCCTGGCGACGAAGAAGCCCTGCGCGGCATCGCAGCCCATGCCGGCGAGCAGGGCCAGGGTCTCCTCATCCTCCACGCCTTCGGCGGTCGCGGTGAGGCCGAGGCCGTGGGCGAGATCGATCACCGCCTTCACGATCAGCCGCGATTCGGACGAGCGGAGGGCGTCGCGGACGAAGCAGCGGTCGATCTTGAGCTCGCAATAAGGAAGCTGGCGAAGCTGGAGCAAAGACGAGTAACCGGTGCCGAAATCGTCGAGCGACAGGCTCATCCCCTTGAGGCGGAAGCGGGTCAGCGTGTCGAGGAGGCGGACGAGATGCTGGGTCGCGCCTTCGGTCACCTCGATGGTGAGGCAGGCGGGCGGCACGCCTTCGATCAGGCAGAGACGGTGGAGATAATCGGGGAAATAGATGTCGCGCAGGCTGAGCGCGGAGATGTTGAAGGCGAGATTGGTCTTCAGGCCCTGGTCCTTCCAGGCGATCCATTGCTTGAGGCCGGTGCGCACCAGCCAGTCGGTCAGCTGGTCGATCAGGCCGAAGCGCTCGGCGAGGGGCACGAAGCGCGCGGGTTCGACGGCGCCGTGCACCGGGTGGGTCCAGCGGGCCAGCGCCTCGACGCCGGTCATACGGGCGCTGGCGATCTCGACCTTGGGCTGGAAGGCGAGGGTCAGCGCACACCGGTCCAGCGCAAGCTGGAGATCGGTTGCGAGCGCTTCCTCGTCAGCCGAGACAGGGATCATCCGCCACCTCCTCGTCCATGATCGTCGCCATCAGCTGGTTGAGGCGCACCGGCTTGTGCAGAGGCGAGGCCATCCGCAGCCCCATCGCGACGCCGAGCCGCATCGCCGCCTCGAGCACGCGATGGTCGAAGCCGCTGACCAGGATGACGCGCGCCCTGCAGCCGTCCTCGGCGAGGAAGCGAAGCAGCTCGACCCCGTCGCTCCCCGGCAGGGCGAGGTCGAGCACGACCGTGTCGGGCGAGAGCGTCCTGTACTGGCTACGGAAGCTCTCGGCGGTGACGGTGACGATCGCTTCGAAGCCGCATTCCTCGGCGGCATGGGCGAGGAATTTCGCCACCGACAATTCGTCGTCGACCAGGAGGAGCCGGCGGCGCGCGCCGGAACGGGGGGCGTCCGGGAGCAGGAACGATTCAGCCATGGCCGGGGGCTCCGGCCGCCTGAGTGCGCCGAGCGCGGCGGCCGGTCCTGCCGGCACGGGTGCGGGCGACGCGCAGCCCCTCGACCCCGAAGCGGTAGAGGGCGCGCTTCCAGGCGCCGAACTCCTCGACGCTGAGGCGATAGCGGCGCCAGGCCTCGTCGAGGCTGAGGCGGCCGCTCTGGATCGCCTCCACCACCTGCGCCTTGCGGCGGGCGACCCAGCGGGTGGTGCCGGGAGGCGGCAAGAGAATTTCGGGAAGATCGCCGCCAGGGCGGCTGTCGTCGGTCGCGGTCCGGGTATCGGGCATGGAGCCTCGTCCTTGCGTTCACCCCGCCCGCAAGGCCGCAATTCGCCCGGGAAGTTAAGAAAGTCCTAAGCGGTATGGTTGACGGCCGGGGCGGCGGTCCAGCCGTGGCGGCAGCGCGGCGAACGCCCATCCGATCGTCGCGCACGCACAGGAAAAAGGGTGTCAGCGCGCCGGCGGCCGGGATGGGGGTGGTGCGGGCTTCTTCATGGTTAAGCGGGCGGGCGAGCGGAGACCGTTAGGATTTCAGCAACTCGCCCGGGCTTAGTCGGGCGAGGGGGAGGGCCGGGAGAGTATGATGAGTTCGTTGTCCTTCAAATTGTCCTCCGCGCTCTCGCGGGGACGCAGCCCCCGAATCCTCACGCGCGAGCAGATCCTGGTCGCTTTGCTGAACAAGCGCGCCGCCGCGCGGCGGGCCGGGCTCGCCGAGCTGGAGGGGCAGTTGCGCGAGCAGATACGCTGGGCGCTGCCGCTGCGAACGGCCGCGGAGCGGGAGGCGGCGGCGCAGCTCGGCGAGGCGGAAGGGGCCGAGCTCTAGCTTCGGATTGCGAGCGGAGGGGGCCGGGGGGCGGGTGACGCCCTCCGATGCCGGCACCGACAGGCGGAAGGCGATCGATGGCCCGGTTCAAATATCCCAACTATCTCGCCCAGACGAAGCACGGATCGTTCGACCTCGCGCTGCAGCCTTCCTCGTTCGTGCCGTGCGGCGGCATCTATCGCTGCACCGGCTGCGGCACCGAGATCGCGCTGGAGGGGATCGGGCTGTTCCCCGATCGCGGCCACCACAAGCACGAGCCGGCGCAAGGCCCGATCCAGTGGCAGCTCGTCGTCGCCACGGTCGAGAGCCATCCCGCGCCCTATCTCCACGGCGCGGCCTAGACACCGCACCGCTCCCCGCTGCGGGCGAGAGGGCAGGGTTAATCCCTCTTTCGGCAAAATTCGTGACGGCTCGGCAACGAGCTGGGGGTAGAGGCGCCGCATGCCGCATCCGGCGGCGCCGCGGAGGACGGACATGGGCGTCAGGGTGCCGGGCCTCATCCTCGCTTTGGCGCTCGCTTCCCCCGCTCTCGCCGAAGACGCCGTCCCCTGGCGGGTCAGCGAGGTCGGCGGCCCCGTCACCATCGTCCATGACGGACGCACGGCCCGGGCGGCGCGCAACACGATCCTGGCGCCGGGCGATTCGCTGCTCACTGGACCCGGCGGCCGCGCCCTCGTCGTCCATGGCGGCGACGTGGTCATGGTCTCCCCGGCAACCAGCCTCTCGATCCCGCGCGACCGCGCGCCGCAGGGCTTCTTCGAGATCGTCGAGAGCTATGGCCGCGCGCTCTACATGATCGAGAAGCAGGCGGTCCCCCATTTCCGGGTGAAGACCCCACTGCTGGCGGCTACCGTCAGGGGCACGGTCTTCACGGTCGACGCCGACGACGACGGCGCCCGCGTGGCGGTCACCGAAGGGAGGGTCGAGGTCGCCGCCGCCGGCGGCGGCGCGCCGCGGATGGTCGAGGCCGGGCTCACCGGCGCCGTCGCGGCGGCCGATCCGGACGAAGTGGACCTGCACGCGAGCGCTGGCGGCGGCGAGGCGGCGCTCGCCCCCGGCGCCGGCGGGGCGCCCCAGCTTTCCTATGCCGGCGCCGATGCCGCCGAGACCGGCGAGAGCGATTGCGGTTCCGCCTGCGCGCCGAGGCTCGCTTATGCCCCGGTCAACCCGGCCGCCGACATGTCGGCGCCGGCGATCGCCGCCGCCTCGGCGCCTGCGCCGCTCCCCGCGCTCGACGCGGGCGCGATGCGCTCCGGGACGGACGGCACTCAGTTGCTCGCCGCGGTCGACAGCGCGCGGCCGGCCGATCAGGAGCTCGCCGGCCTCGTCACCATCGCCGCGACGGCGCCAGCGCCAGCGCCCGCGACGGCTCCCGCCCCTGCGCCGGGGCCCGCGACGGTTCCCACGCCTGCCCCAGCTCCGGGCATCGCACCACCACTGGTGCCGGGAAGCGCGCCGCCGCCGGCGCCGGGCAGCGCGCCGCCGCGATCCCACGGCGACGATGGCGACGACCAGGGCGACGATTCGGACGACGACGGCGGCTCGAACGACGGGAATGGGCCGGCCCCGTCGCCGACACGTGTCCCGCCACCTGCGCATGCACCTGCATTTGCACCAGCACCGGCGCCCGCTCCGGCTCCGACTCCGCCGCCCGACCCGAAGCCGCCGGTCTGCCTTCTCAAGCTGATTTGCCTCTGACCGCGATTAGAGGCTTGTAATGCCATAAAAATCCGCGAGGATGGCCCTGCCGATTCCGGCACCACCTGGGGGGAACATCCATGAAGACCAGACTCGCCATCCTGGCGGCAGTCGCCGCCGTGTCCACGCCTGCATTGGCGATGCAGCAGGCGCCGGCGCCCGCCCCGGCTCCGGCCACCGCACCCGAGACCACGACCGCGCCCGAAGCCGCCGCCGCGCCCGCGCCCGAGACGGCCGCCGCGCCAGCGCCCGCAGCGACCGTGCTGCCGGCCAACAGCGAGGTCTTTCTCTCGCTCAACGAGGCCGTCAGCAGCGAGGACAAGCGCCTCGGCGACATGGTGTCGCTCACCGTCTCGCAGGACGTGAAGGCAGACGGCGCCGTCGTCATCCCGCACGGCACGCGCGGCGTCGGGCAGATCACTTATCGCAAGGGCAAGGGCGGCTTCGGCAAGTCGGGCAAACTCGAGATCGACTTCCGCTATGTCGACTATAACGGCCAGCATATCCCGGTCGAGGGCCATTACCGCCAGGAAGGCGACGGCAACGGCGCGGCGGCGGTCGGCGCGGTGCTCGCCGCGGGCGTCATCGGCGGCCTCATCGTCCACGGCCACAGCGCCCGAATCCCGCAGGGCCACGAATTCACCGTGCACATGGTCGACGCCATTCCGCTCGCGGCTCCGGCCGCGGACGGCGGCCCGGCCCTGATCGCGGCGAGCTACACGCCGAGCCCGGTCAACATGCACGTCATGACCGACAAGGAGCGCAAGGCAGCCGAGAAAGCCGCCAAGGAGGCGGCGAAGGCGGCCGAGCGCGCGGCGGCCGGCCACAACTGAGCCAAGGGTTGCGTCAGCAGGGAGGAGCCCCGGTCGGTATCCGGCCGGGGCTTTTTCTTTACCGGCCGGACATCGCCAAGACGACGAGGCGGCCGACGACGGGCACGAAGCCCATGGCGAAATAAGCGAAACCGCCAATACGCACGTCGCGGGAATAGCCGCGCCGCAGCAGGAGCCAGACGAACAGGCTGGGCATGATCAGGACGCCGAGGATGAGAGCGGCGCTGAGCCGCCGCGGCTCTTCTCCCGAAGAGTGGAGATCCGTCATCGCCGCTTATCGCGAGCCGCGGATGGCGAGCGCAAGCTCGTATCCGGTGAAGGCCGCCGCCCTGGTGACCTGGGCCCCCGGCTTTCGCCGGGAAACGGCTTAGAAAGGCGCGTGGCGGGCGATGGTGAAGCAGCGGGACAGGCGTTCCGCGATCGGGCGGTAGACGACGTCCTTGCTCCGCGGATAGCTGAGCTCGAAGGTCATCACCTGGTCGCCGTGGCGGTCAGGGCGGAGCAGGGACTTGCGGTAGAAGGCCCGGCTGCCGCGGATGCCGGAGGAGACGCCCCAGGTCGCGCCGGCGGCATGGTAGATGATGCGGGCGCCCTTGCTCACGTCAGCCTCCTCGTTGGAGCGGAGCATGGCGCCGAACGGTCCCAACTCCTCGAGCAAATTGCTTCCCCAGACGGCGAGCCGCGCTCCGTCGCGCGCGAGGAATTCGCGGCCGTCGCCATTCTCGGCCTCGGGCCGCGGCGTGAAGCCCGGCGGCGTGCAGATGGAATAAGCGTAGCGAGCGTTCGCATAATGGTGCCAGCCGCGCGGATCGGGCGGGGAATGTATGGTTGCACCCTGGAGCAAGGCGAGAAGGACGAACGGCATTGGCATGGGGCACCTCCTGACCCGGAACATATCAGAAACAGCGCCCGTTCAAAGCCCTTTCCGCGCGGTGCCGGCGCCGGCGTGAAAAGTGGGTGAACGGAAAAGACGCCATCCGCGTCAAGCCTTTCGAAGGCGGCGGGGTGGCTTGGCGGGGCCGGCGGCCGTCGCATGTCTCCCCCACGAGCGGCGGCGGTCGCCACCGGTCTCCGGGCGATGGATATCCTGATGGGGGACGTTCAGGAGAGCGGGCGGCGACGGGTGAGGCGGGCGCGCAGATCTTCCATGCCGATGCCGCGCACCGCATCCGCGCGGTCGGACGCACCGAGCACGCGCGAGAGATAGCCGAGGATCTGGCTGGCGACGTCGATATTCTGGAGCGCCTGGGTGTGGCGGTGGACGACCGCCGGATCGGCGACGAGCTCGTCGCCCAACGTCTCGACAAGGCGCTGAACGAAGGCGATCTCCTCCGCCATGCGGGCGTCGAGCTGGCCGATCCAGCGGTCCTCGGGAGGCGGCGCCGGGAGCGAGGCGGCATTCTGGCCCGCGCGCGCCGCCGCCTGGATGAGGTCGACCCGGCCCTGCGAGGCGGGCGTCGGCGCCGTGGCGGGCTTGCCGGCGCGCCAGATGTCGACCGCGACCGGGCGGCTGAAATGGACGCCGCGGCGGCTGCCGGAGGCCCAGGCGATGACCGCGTCGATCTCGGTCTCGCCGCGGCTGAGGAGGACCGCCTCGCCCGCTTCCGGCAGGCCGGAGCCCTCGATCAGCGCGCCGGTCTCCGAGACGTTGCGGATGCGGACGGGAATGAGCGCTGCGCCTTTCCAGCACATTGGGATCCTAAGCTTAGAATTCCACGTGGACAAGTTGTCGCG
>JADMIO011306037.1_pt1 | contig 40738 bp, 33 predicted proteins | sample 8958161 | NCBI WGS metagenome assembly JADMIO01 (sample SAMN16585339, study PRJNA669376) | soil metagenome | isolation source: Crop rotation soil | place: USA: Cullars Rotation, Alabama | collected 2011
GCGACAACTTGTCCACGTGGAATTCTAAGCTTAGGATCCCAATGTGCTGGAAAGGTGGTCCAGGGGCATCCCAAGCTGCTCGAAGTCACGGACGGGTTTGCCAACGATCCGGCGCGGCTGACTGCGCACCTGGATCAGGCGACGGCGGAGTGGGGCGCCGATGCCCCGACGCTTCAACGGTTCTTCGAGGAGGGGCGGACCGCGCTGGACACCGAGAAGCTCCAGGGCGCGCTGGATACCTGGACGCACAGGATCGCGGCCGAGCTACCGGAGGCCGCGCGCACGCTGTTCTTCTTCCTCTGCTGCCTGGAAGAGGACGACCGCAACAGCTTCGTCGTCGGAGATGCCTGGGGCGATCTCTGGACTCGACTCGGACGCCCGGGATCTGCTCCGGATCTGGGGGAGACGCTGGCGCCGCTGACGACCGTGGCGATGGTCGATGCTCAGCCGGTCGGGCAGGATGGCGCGCAGTACGCCGTGCATCCCGTCGTCGCCGAGGCCGGGCGTGACGCCGCCGGCCCGGAGGTCCAGGCGGCCGTGGACGAGGAGCTTGCCGGCTTCTGGCGGGCGGGCTTCGAGCTGGGGCAGCAGGAGGAGCGGCGGGGTGGTGGTCGCCTCATGGCGCTCGCCGGGTTCAAGGCCGCGCCCTACCTGGTACGTCGACAGGCATGGCATGAGGCCGCCTTGCTGATAGAGCGGGCACTTCCTCGCGATCCATCGCGCGCGAACGTCGCCCAGGCACTGGCCTGGCTCGAGCCCATCGTCGCCGCGACAGTAGGCACGAGCGAGTGGATGGAGCATGCGGGGGTTCTGGGCAAACTGCTGGCGCTGTCAGGCCGCCCGGACGAGGCCGCGGCCATGCTACGACAGGCACTGGACCAGGCGGTTACCCGGCAGCAGTACGACGTGGCGTCGGCCACGGCGGGTGAGCTTGTCACGCTCCTCGGCAACATCGGCGCGTATGACGAGGCGCTCAAGCTTGTCGAGCGCATGACCCAGTACACGAAGGATGCGGGTCTCGGGCCGTGGACGCAGCTCGCCGACCGGGGGCACCGGCTCCAGATCCTGAACCGGCGTGGCGACTACCAGGAGGTGCTCGACGAGGCCCGGTGGATGCGCCGACGGATGGCATCGCTCCCCGAAGCGGGCGGCGTCCGGGAGGTCGTCATCCCCTGGAACGTCCGCGAGACGGTGCTCGACATCGCTCGGGAGGCCGCCTTGCAGCTAGGCCGCTGGGAGGAGGCGCTGGCGCTGAACGCCGAACGGCTACGGAGTGCGAGGCGGCGCAACGCGACAACGCATGATCTGGCCCTGGCGCGCTTCAACAGCGTTGATCCATTCTTGCGGCTGGGACGCCTCGACAAGGCCGGCGACGTCCTGGCTACCTGTCGCGCGACGTTCGAGGAGCACCCCGACGACCCGAACCTCGGCAGGGTGTACAAGGCCCTGGGCGACCTTGAACATGCGCTGGGGCATCTGGATCAGGCCGTGGCCTTCGCGCGGCTGGGCCTGCCCTACGGCTATCTGGAGCAGGACCCGGCGTCCTGTGCCGTCCGCCACCTCAACCTGAGCGCGTATCTTCAACGGGCGGGTCACGACCGGAAGGTCGTCATCGGTCACCGCCTGGCGGCCGGCGTCATCTGTCTCCAGACCCAGGACGGCCATCTGGACGGCGCCCTGAGAGACCTGGCATTCGACCTCGTCGAGTTCGCCCCGGACCTGCCGCCCCTGCCTGCTTCCTTCGAGGATCTGTGCGAGATCGTGGAGCAGGAGGATGGCGTCCGCTTCCGCGAGCTGTTCGAGGGACTGCCGCGCGTGGAAGCGGGCGGGGATGCTGCCATGCGAATGGTAATCGAGTCGGCGCAGGCCCGGGTGCCGGAGATCGTGGCGGAGCTGGAACGGCTGCGTGACGAGCAGGCGGCCCTCACGACGGGGCAGGCTCGTCCTCGTCCTCGGGGAAGAAGAGGTGCGCCCAGCAGGGCGGGTCGCCGCCCATCGGCTCGTCGTCGTCCGCATCGGCGGGGCGGGGCGTGACCGGCTGGAGCTTCAACGGCGGGCGAGACTCAGCGGTTTGATCGGGCGGGCGGTCGGGCATCGGGGACTCGTCGGGCATCGGGGACTCCAGGACTCCGAGGTTAGCGCTCCGAGGAGCCAGCCGGCGAGGTCTTCAGCTTCTCGCGGGTCGTGGCCAGCACCGCCTCGGCCTGCGCTGACGCCTCACGCGCGGCGGCCCGTCGGCGGTCGCGGGCGCCATCGGGAATCAAGAACACCAGCGGCGTCGAGATCAGCATCAGCAGGCCCAGCATCGTGAACACCGTCCGCATGCCGGCCGCCTTGTCCGGGCTCAGCTCCAGCCACAACACGATGACCGCCGTGCCGACCACCCCGCCCGTCGAACGGAACAGGCCGCGCACGCCCGAGATCACCGCCGCCCGCTCCGGCAGCAGGTCCAGCCCGGCATTGTTCGAGGAGGGCACCAGCAGCCCCATCCCGATGCCGGAGAGCGCCATGTAGGACAGCAGCAGCCCCACCGCGCCCACCTGGATCGGCCCGAGCGCCAGCCCCGGCAGGCCCTGCCCCAGCAGCAAGAGCACCGCGATGATGCAGCCGAGGCCCGCCACCATCGGCATGCGGTAGCCCAGCTTCAGCAGGAAGAAGCTCGTGCTCGTGGAGACGGCGATCATCACCACCGAGCGCGGCGTCAGGATCGCGCCGCTCTCCATCGGGCCGAGACCATACTGCACCGTTACGTAGTACGGGATGAACGAGAAGAAGCCCATCGTGCAGGCGCCGGTCAGCAGGTTGTAGAGGTTCACCACCAGGAACGGGTGCCGCGTCACCAGGCTCATGTCCAACACCGGGTCCGGCGCCCGCCGCTCCTGCCAGATGAACGCCGCCAGCAACACGGCGCTCCCGATCACCGGCAGCCAGAAGAACGGCGACCCGATCAGCCCCGGGTCGTCGCCGAGGAGGGTCAGCGCCGTCAGGAAGCTCACCACCATCGTCGCGAACATGGCCGTACCGAGCACGTCCACCGTTCGCTTCGTCGCGCGGCGCGCCGTCGTCGGGGTGGCGCGCGGCAGCGCCTTGCGGGCCAGCAATGCGATCACGGCGATGCCGATGGGCACGTTGATCAGGAAGATCTCGCGCCAGCCGAAATGCTCGATGATCGCGCCGCCCAGGTTCGGGCCGAGGATGCCGCCAATCGGGAAGATCGAGGCGAACAGGCCGATCATCCGGTTGCGCGTCTCGGGAAACTCCTGGGCCACGATGCCCGTACACGACGGCAGGAAGCCGCCCCCGCCCAGCGCCTGCAACACCCGACAGCCGATCAGCACGTAGACGTTCGGGGCGAGGCCGCACAGCAACGACCCGAGCGTGAACAGGAACACGCAGATCAAGAAGACCCGCATCTGGCCGTACTGCTCGGCCAGCTTGCCCACCAGCGGCATCATCACCGTCTGGGTCAGCGCGTACGCCGTCAGGGTCCAGCCCGCCCACACCAGTGACGTGTGCAGGTCGTCGATCAACGTCGGCAGGGCCACCGCCACGATCGTCGAGTCGATCGAGAACATCAGCAGGGTCAGCCCTGCCAGGCCGAAGAAGAGCCAGCGGCGGTCGAGTGTGAGCGCTGGAAGGTGAGGCATAGGCAGAAAGACGTGGCCTGGCAGGTGCTACCCGCCAGGCCACCCACCCACTAGTGTACCGCCGGTCCTGCCTTAGCTGCCGGGCGCGTACTTCCCGCCAACCTGCGGCGTGGGGGAATCGTGGCCCTGCTCCTGGCGCTGGAGCCGGGTCTCGCGCTTCCACTCCCGCTTGTGCTCGTCCTTGACGTTGATCGTGAGCTTGCCCAGCCCCTCGGTCTCGATCTCGATCTTGTCCCCGTCCATGAACGGATTGAGGCCCCGGTGGTTGGTGCCCGTCGCCAGGATGTCGCCGGGCAGCAGGGTGTGGATCGAGGAGACCCACTCGATGCAGCGCTGGATGTTGTGGGCCATGTCGTCGGTGTTGAAGTTCTGCATCAAGGTGCCGTTGTTCCAGAGCTTGACCTGGAGGTTCTGGGGGTTGGACACCTCGTCGGCCGTGACGATGGCCGGGCCGATCGGGGCGAAGGTCTCGCGCGCCTTCATCTGATAGAAGGCCGGCACGCCTCGGGCCGAGCCGTCGATGAAGTTCATGTAGCCGAAGATGTACTGCATGGCGTCGGCGGCCTTGACGTTGCTGGCGCGCTTGCCGATCACCAGCGCAAGCTCGGCCTCGCCCTCGAAGATGGTGGCCGCGACGTCCGGCAGGACCATCGTGTCGCCGTCGCCGATGATCGAGCCGGCCGTCTTCTGGAAGGCGTTGATCGGGGCCGGCGCGTCGCGCGTGCCGTCCTCCATGTAGTTGACGGCCATGCAGACGATGTTGCTGGGCTTCGGGAGGGGCGGGCGCAGCCGGACGCCGCTGACGGGCACGCCCTGGCCCTTCGCGCTCGCCTCTTCAAGCCGACCCTTGTACTGGTCCCAGCGCTCGATGAGCCCGCTGATCAGGTCGCCAGGGCCGGTGTGCGGGATGTCCTGGACAGCGCCGGACACGTCCACCACGCTGTCGCCCTTGAGCACGCCCAGCTTGAAGTCGTCGAAGTAGACGAGCCTCATCGTTGCCTCCCCTGCCGCGTCGTCACGGTGACGTGGATCGTCGCGATCATCTGGCGGCGAGGATACCCCCGCGCCGGGGGAGCGTCAAGCGACGTGGTGGGGCGCTGTCATGTTGAGCGCAGCGAAACATCTCCCAAGCTACGCCGGTAGTCCGGGAGATCCTTCGCTGCGCTCAGGATGACAGGGACGCGCCGTGCCTGCTCGGTCAGGCCTGGACCGCCTCGGCCGGCTGGTGGAACAGGTACTCCTGCAAGTAGCGGATCTCTTCGTGCTTGGCGTGCAGCTCCACGCGCAACAGGTCGCGAATCGAGATCATCGAGAGCAGGACCCCGTCCTGGACCACCGGCAGGTGGCGGATGTTCGCGGCGTCCATCAGCCGCACGGCGTTCTGGTAGCTCTCGTCGGGGCCGGCGTGGACGATCTCCGTGGTCATCACATCGTCCACGTTCGTCGCGGCCGGATCGTGGCCGGGCGCCACCACCCGCCGGACCACGTCGCGCTCCGAGACGAGGCCGAGCAGCCGGTCGCCCGCGAGCACCGCGACGATGCCCACGTTGCGGTCCGCCATCGTCTGGACGGCATCGGCGACGGTGGTGCCGGTCTGCACCGCGTTCACGAAGCCGGGCAGCATGATGTCGCGTAACTTCGTCATCGAAGTACCTCCGGCGAGGGTTCGGCGCAGCATCGCACCGTGCTTATCACACTACCGCTCAGATCACGAAAAGGCAAGAGGGTACGGTGTGATCGTCCCCTAACTGGCATGCCCCCACTGGCGTGCTGCGTCCGTAGAGGGCCGATCTCAGCAAGTCGCGGGCCAGCCAAGATCGTCGGGACTGTGCCGGGCGGAACAGCGGCCTGGCGTGCGCCTGCTTACACTGGCCCCACGGTCCATCTCACGGCGCACACCATCAGGCTCGGAGCACACCATGAGGCCACACATCGCACGGCTGATCCTCCGATGGCTGCTGATCCTGCCGGCGCTCCTGCTGCTGGCGACGGCCGCCCCCGTATCCTCGGCCATCGGGGCGCAGGTGCCGGACTGGGAGCCGCTCGGCATCGGCGAGCCGGCCGTCCGACTGTTCACGCCGGCCAGCGGCGCCTTCTTCGCCCAGACCGCGAGCGGCCTGCTCCGGAGCGACGACGGTGGCACCACCTGGCGCGCCGTCGATCTGCCGCCGCGTCGCCCGTCCGAGTCCAGGCTCGTCGTGGCCGTCGATCCGACCGATCACACCATCCTCTTCGCCAACGGCGCCGAAGGTGTCTACCGCAGCACGGACGACGCTACCACCTGGGAGCCGCTGGCCCTGCCCGCCGGCACCGGCCAGAGCGTCCGCAGCATCGCCGTCAGCCCGGCCGACCACGCCATCGTCTACGTGATGCGGGCCGAGAGCGACACCAACGCCGAGGAGCTCTGGCTCCTGCGGAGCGACGACGGCGGCACCACCTGGGACCGGATCCGCCGCTACAACGCCGGCCCCGGCTGCGCCTTCGGCGTCGCCCTCCTCCAGCCGCACGCCTCGGACCCGGACAAGGTCTTCTACCGGGGCGGCTGCTATCGCGGCGAGCCGAACGCCGATCCGCTCAGCTACAGCACCAACCGAGGGAGCGTCTGGACCTCGCTGTCCTCGGTGTACGAGGGCAACTCGCTCCGCATCGTGGGGGGGCAGGGCCGGAATCCGGGCCGCTTCTACCTGGGCAGCAGCAAGCCGAACGCGCACGTGGCGCAGGTGTTCCGCAACGAGACCGGCGTCGATCCCTGGCTGCCGATCCTGTCTGTCGAGGGAGTGGACCTGGGCGGCCTCGCCTACGATCCGGCCGCTCCCGACCACGTCTATGTTGGGACGAGGCAGGGTGCCGTGCTGGCCAGCACCAACGCCGGCCGGACCTGGGACCCCCTCGGCAGATCTGACCTGGGGGCGGTGCGCGACCTGGCGCTCGGCATCGACGGCGCCAACCTGTACGCCGCCACCGAGCAGGGCGTCTGGCGGCTGGCGCTGGGCGGGTAGGAGATCAGGGTCTCAGTCCCCTGAGGCATTGCGCCACCCGCCCCAGGAACGCCGCGTTCGCGACCTCGGCAGCCTGGGAGCGCTCCCCCAGCGTTGTTGAGGCGGCGTTGCGCCAGAAGTCACGGGCGGCCGGCTCGTAGCAGTCCACGCCGCCCGTGCCGTACTTGCTGGCGATGTCGCGGCACTGGGCGTTCACCGTCGCCGAGGTGTCGGCGGCGGCGCGACCGCCGCGTGGAGCGGCCTCGTTCCCGAGCGCGGTGGCGAGGTTGGCGCAGCGCCCGGCCAGATCGGCTGTCAGGCCGGCACCTGGCGGCGGCGCAGGGGCCCGCGCCGGCGCGGGCTGCGGCGGAGGCGGGGCCGGGGTCGCCGCTGGCGGGGCGCCGATGACGGCGCTGGGCCGCCGACCCGTTGCAAGCTGGCCGGACGGGTCCGGCATGAGCAGCTCGCACTCGCGCTGATAGTCCGTGGTGTCCACGACCAGCTTGTAGAGGCCGGGCTCGCCTTCGGTGACGATGGTCCGCAGGATGCTGGTCAACTCGCGCTCCAGGCGGGTGCGGCCCGGCGGGTCGGCCTCCCACAGCGCGGACCAGACGTCGGACTGGTTGCGGAACGCCTCGACCTCCATGTGGACGCAGTTGCGGCTGCCGCTCTCGCCGAGGATGCGGACCTGGGCGGCGTGGGTCAGCTCGTGGACCAGGACGGTCGCCACGGCCTTGGGGTCTTCCTGGGCCGTGGACGCAGCGATAGTGATGGTGTTGTTGGTGGGCGTGAATCGCGCGTTGATGCCCGGCCCCAGCGGCTCGACGGTGATCCGCAGGCTCAGCCGCTCGATGAGCGAGAGGTAGGTGTCGCCGAGCGGCGGCTGCTGGGGGGCGGCGTTCAGGGCTCGGATCTCGTCGACGGCAGGTCCGAGGGCCGGATCGACGCGGGCCGGCATCCGGCCGACGGCCGCCACGGCCGGTGGGGCCGGCGCCTCGGCGGGGGCGACGGGCGGCGCGGCGGGGACCACGGGCGGCCCGGCGCGGGCGACAGACGGCTCGGGGGCGGCCGGACGGGGCGGCACGGCCACCGGTGACACCGCCACGGGCGACGGTGGCGGCGCCGAGGCCTCCGGCGCCTCCTCCTCGGCCGGCACCTCGTCTCCCGCAACTTCTTCGCCCTCGTCCGGCGGGGCCAGCGCGTCCGGCTCGGGTTCGGGCTCCGGCTCCGGCTCCGGCTCGGCGAGCATGGGCGTGGGCGAGGGGGCCGGCCTCGCGACGGGCGGCGCCGGCGAGGCCGCGACGGGCGGGATCGGAGCCGGGCTGGCCGCCACCGGCGGGGGGGCGGGCGGCTTCGGCGGGAGCAGGATAATCAGGGGCCGCAGCGTGGGCGAAGGCGACGGCGCGGCGGCCTCGTTCTCGTTGGCGGTCGGCTCGTCGGCTACGGGCTCGTTCCCGTTGGTGGGCGGTTCGCCGGCAGCGGCGTCGTTGTCGTTCGCGGGGGCCTCGTCAGCCGAGGCGGCGTTCTCGTTGGCCGGCGCGTCCTCGGCGGTGGCCTCGCTCTCGTTCGCAGGCGGCTCGTCGGCGGTGGGTGCGTCCTCGTCGGTCGGGGGCGCATCCTCATCGGTTGCAGCGGGTGAGCCCGCCACCGGCGGGGAGGCCAGGGGGCTCGGGGCAGCGGGCGTGCCGGGCGTGGCGACAGACTGTCCACCAGGAGAGCGTCGGGCTGGTGCGGGCGGGTTCAGGATCTCGTCCGGGACGAGGATCGTCTGCTCGGCGCAGGTGCCCGTCCCGAACTGATCGCCCAGGGTGCCGGCCCCGAAGATGGGGGTGCAGGGCGTTGACGGAACGTCAGCTTTTGCGGCGAGAGTGGGAGCGAGGAGCGTTCCGACGAGGACGACGACCGCTCCGAGACGCACGCAAGACTGCCAGGTAGGCAGGCGCAACGAGTCTCCTAGTACGCCCAAATTCTGCGTTTCGAGCAGCCATCCTACCCGCCACCTGACGATACGTCAAGCCGAACCAGACGGAAGGTGGAGGGGCGGGCTGCCCGCTCTGTTTCACATTTCGTGCCAGAATGCGCAGTCTAACAGGCGGCCTGGCACACGGTCCAGCGGGCTGGCGCGGTCAGCGGGCGGTGACCACCAAGTTGCTGAAGCGCGCAACGGGCTTCTGGCCGGTGGGCTGCGCCCCGAATACTTCGCCAACGGCGATCCACAGCTTGCCGGACGCGAACGTGTTGTCCGAGAGTTTCGCCACGATCTCGCCGTTGATCTGGGCGCTGATGGTGGTGCCCTGGCAGCGTAGCTCGGCGTGGTTGACGGCGGTGCCCCGCTGCACGGCCGGTGAGATCAGGCCCCTGGGCAGCAACGGCGGCCCCAGCGGAGCGTCGAGGCCGGGGATCGTGAGCCAGCGAGTGATCGAGTACTCGCCGGTGGCCGGCCGGAAGGCGAATCGGTACTGCGAGAACGGCCCCTGGGAGCGGCAGGCAAGCTGCAGGTACTGGTCCGGCGTGGGATTGACCAGCGCGGCGTCCACGGCGACCGAGGCATCTCCATACGTGCCGGCGATCACGGCCTCGCCCTGCGAGGATGCGGTGGCCGAGGCGGGGCGGTTGACGGTGATCTGGTACTGGCCCGCCACGTAGCCGACGTCGTAGCGGGCGGGGTCGGCACTGGTGGGCGGCAGATGGTCGCCGCGCGGTGCGGACAGGTCGTCGGAGATCTGCACGGTGTCGGGCGGATCGTTCGGTGGGGCGCCCTGGAGCGGCCGAGGCGTGGGCGCCGGCGTCGGAACATCGGCCGACGCCTTGAGCACGCTGTACTCCGGGTTCTCATCACCGACGCCAAGCTGACCGTCGGTCAGGCGGCGCCCGGCGACGTACCGCAGCAGGAAGGCGGTCCCGACGCGGTCCATCATCGCCTGGACCTGCTCCTGGGCCATCGATGCCTGGCAGCCGGTCGTCACCGCGCCCGGGAAGCATCGGTCGCTGAACTGGTGCCCCATGCGCTGAGCTGCCAACAGGTAATGGTCCGGCGCCGAGGGCGGAATCTCGGCGAAGAAGCGGGCGGTGAGTGCGTAGGTGACCATCGCGTCGAGCATGCCGGCCATGAGCATCGTCGGTCGGGTGAGCTTGGCGGGGTCCGGGGACGGCGTGATGGCGGTGGCCGGGGCCATGGCGAGGCCGGCTCGGAAGCGCGGGTCGCGCTCCAGCACGGTCAGGGTGGTCCAGCCGCCGAACGACTGGCCGGCCATGCCGACGCGGGCCGGATCGACGAGGTGGTGGAAGACGGGATCGTCGCCGTCGTTGAGGGCAAGGAGGCCGTCGAGAACGGCTGACACGTCGGCCGGCCGGGTATCGACCTCCCGCTCTCGATTTTGCGCCGTGCATTGGGCCGTGCAATCCCGATGCTCCGGCCCGGCCACCACGAAGCCGTGGCTGGCGAGGTGCGCGATCAGCTTGCTGTAGTTTGTGGGCGACGCCTGGTAGCCGTGCGAGAAGACGATCAACGGGAACGGACCGCCAGGGGCGACAGGCCGCCCGATGCCGTACCGCACCCCGATGGTGGCATCCCAGGTATCGCCCTGATCTGGCGAGGGGTACCAGACCCAGGTCTCGACGTTGCGCGTCTGGCCGTTGGGCAGGGTGCGCGAGAACACCTGGCGGGCCAACCCGACGGCGTACGGCCCGCGCTGGCCCGGATCGACGCCCGCGTCAGGCGAGCCCGGCCGCGAACAGGCGGCCAGCAATGCTACCGGCAGTAGGACGAGGAGGCCCAACGTCACCGCGCGCATCTGTCATCAGGTCCAGGGGCGCTGCTCCCAGCCGAGGTCGCGCCGCTCCTCGATCTTGGCGTCGTCCAGGTCCATGCCCAGGCCGGGCGTCTCCGGCAAGGTTACCACCCCGCCCTGCGGCACCAACGGCGACTTCAGGAAGTACTGGTGGATCACGTTCCACTTGAGCAAGTACTCCAGGATCGGGCAGAGCGTGGGCGACTGCGAGGCGATCAGGTGGGCCGTGGCCTGGGTGGAGTGGCCGTGCGGTACCACCGGGATGTCGTAGGCCGAGGCGATGGCGCAGATCTTGAGCGTCTCGGAGATGCCGCCGCACCAGTAGATATCCGGCTGGAGCACGTCCACGGCCTGGGCGTCCAGCAGTTGCTTGATGCCCCAGCGGGTGTACTCGTGCTCGCCACCGGAGATCGGGACGTTGACACGGCGACGGATCTCGGCGTAGCTCTCGATCTTGTCCGGCAGGACCGGCTCCTCCAGCCAGCGCGGCTGGAACTCCTCCAGCTGCTCGGCCATCTTGATCGTGTAGGGGACGTCCCAGGACATCCAGCAGTCGAACATCAGGTCCACGTCCTCGTCCACGGCGTCGCGGACGGCGGCCACCAGCGCGATGTTGCGCTCCATGCCCTCCTTGCCATCGGCCGGGCCGTTGCGGAAGAACCACTTCATCGCCTTGTAGCCGTACCCGACGATGTCGACGGCGCGCTCGGCGGCGGCCTCCGGCTCGATGGAGAACCCGAGCATGCTGGCGTAGGCGGGGATCTCGGGGCGGGTCGGCCCGCCGAGCAGGCGGTAGACGGGCGCGTTCGCCCAGCGGCCTTTCAGATCCCAGAGGGCGCAGTCGATGGCGCTGATCGCCATCATGGTGGCCCCCTTGCGGCCATGCACGACGTAGCGATACAGCTTGTCCCAGATCAGCTCGTTGGCGCGCGGGTCCGCTCCGAGGAGCAGGCGCTTCAATTCTGTGTCGATGATGAACGCCTGGTCCATGCTGATCGGCCCGCCGATGCCGTTGACGCCCTCATCGGTGACGATCTCCAGGAAGATCGACTGCATCCGGTAGCGCCCCTCTTCGAGCTTCTCCAGCCAGGCCGGGCCTTCGGCCTTGTGCTCGGGGTAGACGTCGATGGGGCGGATCAGGCGCTCCTCCCAGAACTCGCCGGGGAACTCCATCGTGCCGCGCACCTGGAACAGTCGGACCTCGGTGATCTTCATCGTGGGGAACCTCTCTCGGGTAACGTGGGGGCCGGTGACGTGGCGGGGGAGCGGAAGACGAGTCCGTAGCTGGCGTAGGTCTTGACCTCGCCGTCCCACTCCGAGACCGGCGCGGCGTGCCAGGCCCAGTCAGGCCCGACGCGCTCCCGCCCCGGCAGGTCGAGACGGCCGGTCAGCCAGCAGAGCGCGGACCAGCCATCGACGTCGGTGGGCGCCCACGGAAAGAGCCGGGCAGCGACCCGGCGGCAGAGCGCGTCGGGCGGCTGAAAGGTGGTCCCCAGGCCCCGGCTGATGTCCCCGGTGTGGACCAGGATCTCGATGCAGCCCATCGCGACGAAGCCGGCCGGGTCGGACTGGCCGAATGGATGGTGTCCGCGCGCTGCCGGATCGGCGACGGTCGCCACCGCTGCCAGGGTGGCGGCCCGCATCCGCATCGTCGTCAGCATGTCGGCGTGGGACTGGGTGGGATAGCTGGCCTGGACCCGCGGCGCCGGCACCGGCCAGGTGATCGACAGGTGGAGAGTGTAGCGGTCCACGGCACCCACCGCGTGCTCCAGCGTGCTCCGACAGTCCCACTCTAGGGTGTCGGCGGGGCGGCTCCAGTCGGCCTCCACCAGGGGCGCAAGCTGGTTGGCGGCTAGCGCGGCTGCCAGGCGCAGGTCGTTCGGCTGGATCTCGCGCGAGGCGTCGGTCTCCGACATCGGAACTCTCCACACTGGTGCTGCGCCCACATCGTAGCCGACCGCTCGGTGGCCGCTGCTCGGCTACTATGCGAGCATGAATCGTCGGCGCCTGCTCATTCGCCTCCTGAACGGCGCACGCGGCAACGTTCGGTTCGCGGATACGGTATCCCGTCAAGTGTGTAAGTGAGCCGGGGTGGTTCTCGTCGTCGAGCCTGTGGGCCTGTGCGATAACGCCATGAGCGTTATCCACATGGCCACAGGCTGATCGGTTACGAGGCGGCGCAGAGCGCCGGGGTGGCATTCACCTCCTCGGTCAGCTTAGCGAGCGACTCGGCGCTGAAGTACCGGCGGGCGACTTGCCACTCGTCGTGTTGCTCGGCGAGGATCGCCCCAACCAGGCGGATGACAGCGGCATCGTTGGGGAAGATGCCGACCACGTCGGTGCGGCGCTTGACCTCGCGGTTGAGCCGTTCGAGCGGGTTGTTGGACCAGATCTGGCGCCAGTGCTCGTGCGGGAAGGCGAGGTAGGCCAGCACATCGGCCTCGGCGTCGTCGAGCAAGCTCGCCAGCCGCTCATGGCGCGGGCGGAAGTTGTCGGCGACGCGGCGCCACTGCTCACGGGCGGAGACCGGGTCGGGCTGGGCGAAGACGGTCCGGATGGTGGCCGCGACCATCGGGGCAGCCGACTTGGGGACCAGCGCAAGGGCATTCCGGACGAAGTGGACCCGGCAGCGTTGCCAGCCGGCCCCCTGGAGCACGGCGGCGATGGCGCCCTTGAGCCCCTGGTGAGCATCGGAGACGACCAACCGCACGCCGCTCAGCCCCCGCACCACGAGCGAGCGCAGGAACTGGAGCCAGAAGGCACCGTCCTCGCTCGGCCCCACGTCCAGGCCCAGCACCTCCCGCTCGCCGGTCCCACGCACGCCGATGGCGATCACCACCGCCATCGACACCACCCGTCCGTCCTGCCGCACCTTCAGGTACGTGGCGTCCAGCCAGACGTACGGATACGGTCCGTCGAGCGGCCGGGTGCGGAACCGCGCCACCTCCGCGTCGAGCGTCTGGCACAACCGACTGACCTGGCTCTTCGAGATCCCGTTGATCCCCAACGCCTGCACCAGGTCGTCCACCCGCCGGGTGGAGACGCCCTGGACGTACGCTTCCTGGACCACGGCCACCAGCGCCCGCTCCCCACGCTTCCGAGGATCGAGCAGGCTCGGGAAGTAGCTCCCGTCCCGCACGCGCGGCACCCGCAGCTCCAGTGTGCCCACCCGCGTGTCCCACTCCCGCTCGCGGTACCCGTTCCGTTGCCCCGTTCGCTCCGGCGTCCGCTCATGCCGTTCCGCGCCGACGTGCCGGGTCACTTCCAGCTCCATCAGCGCCTCGCTCAACACTCGCGCACCTTCGCGCAGGAAGTCCACGTCCTGCTCGACGTGCGCCTTGCGCAGCAACGTCTCCAGTGCCATCCTCAACTCGTCGGCCATCGGCGTGATCCCTCATCGTGATCTGACAACTCGATGAGAACCACCCGGTGGCCGTCTGCGTCAACGGCCCCGGCTCTTACACACGTCTCGGGACTCTATCTTCGCGGATTTCCTTGACCTCGTGGAAGGCTTTGGCTTTCGGGTAAGTCGCGTCAGGGGTAGCCATCACGTGTTGACGCACCCGGACGTATCCGAGGTGGTCAACTTGCAGGAGATCGGTGGGGAGGCGAAGCCCTACCAGATCCGGCAGTTCCTCAAGCTCATCGAGCGTTACCATCTGCGATTGAAGGACGATTGACCCACGAGCGGCCGGAGGGCGACGCGTGAAGGACTATCACATCAACATCTTCTGGAGCGACGAGGACGGCTGCTACGTCGCGGATATTCCGGACCTGACGGCATGCTCGGCGTTCGGGGCCACTGCACGCGAGGCACTCGACGAGCTAGAGATCGCGCGAGCCCTCTGGCTGGAGGCGGCGCGGGCTGAAGGGAAGCCGATCCCGCCGCCGACGTACCGGCCCGTGATCTACGAGGCTGCCCGCTAGCCTGCGAGCTTCGGGCCATCCTGCAACCGGCTACCATCATCGGTCGATGGGCTGAGTCGCCGTGACGGCTCGCCCGACCGGAGGGGTGGATCATGCGGCTGGCGACGCTCGGACTGGCGCACGAGACCAACACGTTCTCCAGGGTCCCGGCCGACTTCGACCAGTTCGATATCCTCCGTGGCGAGGAGCTACGCCAGAAGCACGGCACCGCCACCACCACGCTGGCCGGGTACTTCGCGGCGGCCGACCGCCTCGGTTTCGAGCTTGTCCCGCTGCTGTTCGCGGTGGCCGGCCCCATCGGTACCATCACCAGAGATGCCTTCGCCCGGATCGTCGGCGAGATGCTGGCCCTGCTGGAGCAACAGGGTCCGTGGGACGGCGTCTTGATGCCGCAGCACGGCGCCGCCGTCTCCGAGGAGTTCCCGGACGCGGACGGCGAGATCGTGCGGCGCGTGCGGGCACTGGTCGGGCCGGACGTGCCCATCGGTGTCTCGCTCGACATGCACGCCAACGTCTCGCAGAAGGTCGTCGAGCAGAGCACCGTCACCACCGTGTATCGCACCAACCCGCACCTCGATGCGAAGCAGCGCGCCGAGGAGTGCGCCGAGATGATCGTGCGGACGATCAACGGCGAGATCCACCCGGTCCAGGCGCTGGAGATGCCGCCGCTGCTGGTGAACATCGTCAAGCAGTTCACTGGCGAGGAGCCGATGCTGGGCCTGGTCCAGGGCATCGACGAGGTGCTGGCGCGGCCGGGCATGCTCTCGGCGAGCGTGGCAGAGGGCTACCCGTACGCCGACGTGGAGGAGATGGGGATGTCCTTCCTGGCCGTCCACGACGGCGATGTCTCGGCGGCCCGCGACGCGGCTCGTTGGCTGGCGCGGCGGGCCTGGGATCGACGCGAGGCGCTCCAGGGCGATGTGCCCTCCCCCACCGAGGCGCTCCAGTACGCCGCCCGCGCCGAGAAGGGGCCGGTCGTGCTGATGGACGTGGGCGACAACATCGGCGGGGGCTCGTCGGCGGACTCGACGTACCTGCTGGCCGAGGCCCAGCGACTCGGCATCCGCAGCTTCCTCCAGACCCTCTACGATCCGGAGGCCGTCACGGCCTGTGTGGTGGCCGGCGTGGGGGCGAACGTCTCGCTCGACGTCGGTGGCAAGACGGACGATCTCCACGGCTCGCCGGTCAGCGTCACGGGCCGGGTGCGCGTCCTCTTCGACGGCCGCTACGAGGACCCATTCCCGACGCATGGCGGCTGGCGCTTCTTCGACGGCGGCACCACGGCGGTCCTGGAGACGACGGACGGCCACACGCTGGTCCTGACCAGCAATCGGACGGGGAACACCAGCCTGGAGCAGATGTACTCGGTGGGGGTGCGGCCGGAGCGCTTCCAGGTGGTGGTGGCGAAGGGAGTAGTCTCGCCCCGCCCGGCCTATTCGCGGGTGGCCGCCGAGATCGTGCTGGTGAACACGCCGGGCGTGACGACGTCGGACCTGTCGTTCTTCACCTACCGGCGTCGGCGCACGCCGCTCTACCCCTTCGAGCCCGACGCCACGTACTGACCGTGGTTGTCGTGCGACACCCTGGAACGCCAACGGCCCCGTCTGGTGAACGGGGCCGTCCTTCTTGTGGTGGGCGATCTGGGACTCGAACCCGGGACCTCACGGATGTGAACCGTGCGCTCTAACCAACTGAGCTAATCGCCCGACGTCTGCTGATGTGCCCTTGAGTATACGCGGATTCTGGTAACCGAGCAACGACGCGGTCAGCGCATCCCGAGCACGCGCTTCGCCAGCGACGGGTAGTCCGACATGATCGCGTCCACGCCCCACTCCGCCAGCGTCAGGATCTCCTCCGGCGTGTTCCCCAGCCAGCCCGTCACCCGCATCCCGTTGACGTGCGCCATCTCCACCGTGTCCGCCGAGCCCGTCCGCAGCGGCAGGTCGATCTGCTGGCAGCCCAGTCGCACCGCCGTCAGCAGGTGCTCCTCGTCGTCGAAGGCGGCGATGTACCCCCGCGCCAGCCGGGGCGCCAGCTTGCCAATCGTTTCCAGCGCCGACGCCTCGAACGAGGTCACCGTCACGAAGTCCGGAATCCAGCGGCGCTCTAGCGTCGAGACCAGGATCTCGCAGGCCTTGCGCTCCCGCCGGCCGCCCTCCGGCTTCAGCTCGATGGCCAGCCGCTGCATCCCGCTACAGGCGTCCAGCACGTCGTCCAGCGAGGGGACGCCGGCCGGGTCCGGCCAGCGCGGGAAGTCCGCGCGGGCGTCCAGGTTCGCAAGCTGCGAGGCGCGCATGCCGGAGACCTTGCCGCGCCCGTTCGTCGTGCGGTCCACCGTCTCGTCGTTGATGACGACAAGCTCGTTGTCCGAGGACAGCCGGACGTCGAACTCCACCGCCTCCAGGTACAACTGGCGGGCGTAACGGAAGCCGGGCAGCGTGTTCTCCGGGGCCTCGCCTCGCGCTCCACGATGGCCGAACAGGATCACGTTCTCGCCCCCCACCGGGGTGCTGACGGACGCGCACCCGGCCGCCTCAGTGTACCGCGCCGGGCCTCCTCCGCTCCGCCCGATCCGTCACCATCGCGAGGTCGTCCCGTCACCATCGCCAGGTCGTACACTCCCCATGCGACCTGGCCCGGTGGCAAACCCGCCGGCCAGCAAAGGAGCGCGGCGTTGAGCGTGCAGGGCGTGAGCGAGCTTGTGGAGCGGGCGCTGGCAGCAGCCACCGACACCCGACTGCTGCGGATCGGGGCGGGCGCCCTCTCCGAGGCGGCCGACGTCTTCGAGCGCGGCTTCGGCAACCGGGCGGCCGTCGTCGTGGCGGACACCACCACGTTCGAGATCGCCGGGCGCGCCGTCCACGACCGGCTCCGCGAAGCCGGCATCGTCGTTGGTGAGCCGATCCTGTTCCCGCCCACCGTCCACGCCGACCTCGACCGGGTGATCGAGCTTCAGGACGCGCTGGCGCAGGGCGACGCCATCCCGGTGGCCGTCGGGTCCGGGACCGTCAACGACCTGACCAAGCTCGCCGCCCACCGCCTCAGCCGGCCCTACATGGTGGCCGCCACCGCCGCCTCGATGGACGGCTACGCCGCGTTCGGCGCCGCCATCACCCACGAGGGGTTCAAGCAGACGTTCGCCTGCCCGGCCCCGCTCGCCATCGTCGCGGACGTCGAGGTCGTCGCCGCCGCACCGCCGGACTTGACCGCCTCCGGCTACGGCGACCTGCTGGGCAAGGTCACGGCCGGCGCCGACTGGATCCTGGCCGACGCCCTCGGCGTGGAGCCGATTGACGATGCCGTCTGGGCCACCGTCCAGGGGCCGCTCCGCGACGCCCTTTCGGCGCCGGGTCGCCTGCGGGCTGGCGATCCCGCCGCCGTCGAGCGGTTCTTCCTGGGCCTCGTGCTCTCCGGGCTGGCGATGCAGGCCGCCCGGAGCTCGCGGCCGGCCTCCGGCGTGGAGCACCTGCTCAGCCACCTCTGGGAGATGACCAACCTCACCCACGCGGGACGGACGCCCTCGCACGGCGTCAAGGTCGGGGTCGGGACGGTGCTCGGGGCGGCGCTCTACGAGACGCTGCTGGACCAGGATCTCACGGCGGTGGATGCCGAGGCCGTCGTCGCGTCCTGGCCATCGCCGGACGAGATCGAGGCTGAGGTCCGGCATGCGCTGCCGGCCGGCACCATCGCCGACCGGGCCGTCGCCGAAAGCCTCGCCAAGCATCCCACGCCATCCAAGCTACGGGAGCGGCTGGCCCGGCTACGGGAGCGCTGGCCCAATCTGAGCAAGCGCCTCCGGGCGCAGCTTCTGCCGCCTGACGCCCTCCGCGAGATGCTGCGGGCCGTCGGGGCGCCGGCCACGGCCGCCGAGATCGGGCTGACCCCGGAGCACCTGAATGCGAGCCTGTTGTGTGCCCGCCAGATCCGCCGCCGCTACACCGCATTCGACCTGGCCGCCGAGACCGGCCTGCTCGCGGCCTGCGCGGACGCCGTCACCGCCGCCGAGGGCCGGCCTTGAGGCGCAGCGGCCCCGGCTCGTTCATCGCGACCTGGTACCTCAACAATCGCGTCCTGACCTGGATCTGCCTGCTGACCTTCGTCAATCAGCTTGGGTTCGGCAGCATCGTGCCGGCCGTCCCGCTCTACGCCCGCTCCTTCGATGTGCCGGTCTCGGCCATCGGGCTGACCATCGCCATCTACGGCCTCGCCCGCTTCCTGGTGAACCTGCCGGTCGGGGTGATCTCGGATCGGATGGGGCGACGCTACGCGCTGGCGGCAGGTGGGGTTATCACCGTCATCGGCAACGTCATGTGTGCGGTCGCACCGTCCTACTGGCCCTTCCTGGTGGGGCGCTTCGTGGCCGGCCTCGGGGCCGGCTCGATCATCACCGCCAGCCAGATCGTCCTGGCCGATGTCAGCTCACCCGAGCGGCGCGGCCGGATGATGGCGACCTACTCCGGGGTGTTCGCGTTCGCGGTCGGGATGGGGCCGCTGCTGGGAGGTATCCTGGCCGACGAGATGGGGCTGGCTGCCCCCTTCTGGGCCTACTCGGTGGCGGGTGGGTTGGCGGCCCTGGTGGCATGGTTCCGCGTCCCCGAGACCCGGAACATCCGGTCCGGCAGCGCCAGCCGTGTCGCTGAGGCGGCCCCGCCGTTCATCCAGCAGGTACGGATCATGGGGGCGCAGCGCGGCTTCCTGATGGTCAGCCTGGTCAGCTTCGCCACGTTCTTCGCCCGCGCGGGCGCGCTGTTCACCCTGATCCCGTTGCTGGCGACGGAGCGGCTGGGCCTGGGCACCGATCAGGTCGGCGTGGGCCTGGCCACGATCAGCGTGATGGCGATCCTGCTCGCGTACCCGTCAGGGGTGCTCTCGGACCGCTTCGGTCGTAAGGTGATGATTGTCCCGCCGACGATCCTGACCGGTCTCTCGTTCGTGCTGTTCCTGCTGGCGCCGTCCTATCCCTGGTTCCTGGTCGCCTGCTGCGCCTGGGCAGTCGCCAGCGGCATCAGCGGGGCCGCGCCATCTGCCTACGCCGCCGACATGGCCCCGTCCGGCATGAACGCCGCCGCGATGAGCAGTTACCGGATGCTTTCGGAGACCGGCTACGTGGCCGGGCCGCTGGTGATGGGGCTGGCAGCCGACCTGTTCAGCGTGAACGTGGCGCTGTGGCTGGTGGCGGCGTTCGTGGTGTCGATAGGGTTGCTGTTCGCGCGGTTCGCGCCAGAGATCCGGAGCGGCGCCGCCCCGATGCGTTAGGCGTCCGCCGCTACGGCCACCCGGCTGCTACAGCCACTTGGCGCTGGTCACCTTGATCGCGAGCTGCGCTTCGAGGGTGCCAAGCTCGGTGGTCAGCGGCACCACCAGCCGGTGGATGTTGGCCGTGCTCAACCGACTGCCGGCGCCCAGCAGGACGATGGGCGGCGCGAGCTTGGTGTGGATGCCCTTCTGGGAGAGCAGGGTGGATGCCCGGCCGGTGATGACGTTGGCAAGCTCGGCGATGCCGGAGAGCGCGAGGTCGTCAAGCTCGGGGATGGGGGAACCGAGCATCTGGCTGACCATGCCGATCGCCAGCGACTCGGGCATGCCGTAGATGGCGATACCGGTGACGTGGCCGGTGATGCCGACCACCGCCGTGACGTCGAGGGTCGTGGCGGCGCCGGTCGCGATGGCGAGCTTGTCGGGCGTCACCTCAGACTGTAGCTCGGTCGCCATGACGTCGCGTGCCGCCTCGACGAACGGCTCCAGGATGTCCGCACGCGGCGGCTGACTCGCCAGCAACGCCAGTACCCGCTCGATGGCGGGGGAGATGGCAGGGCCGCCTTCCAGCGCCCCACTCATCACATCTCCAGCCTGCATCAACGATCCGTCCATTCCACTGGTCGATCCCCACACCGGGGAGATCGTTCGTCATTACACGACCATAACAACGGAGCGGATCGCCAATGAGGGCCGAGTGATCTGCTCGGCTACGCATTCTTTACCAAACGTTCACTGGATGGCGAGCAGGCCCTGCCGCCGCGCCACGATGCAGAGCCACTGCCAGCGCATGAAGTCGCGCCGAAGCGGGAGATCGCCGAGCCGGAACCGGGCGAGGAACTCGGTGGAGGACATCTGGTACTGCTGCTCCAGGTGGGCTAGCTGCTCCGCGAGGTTGTCCGCCGTCAGATAGGTGATGACGACCATCCGTGTCTCCCGAACACGCCCCCCGATGTCGCATTGCATCGTACTCGACTGACAGCTGGTGTGCCACGCTCTCCACGGCGAGTCGCTGCCTTACCATCACTGCCCCCAGAATGCGACTCGGGTGAGGGCGGGCTGTGGTAGGCTGCGTGGGCGCCATCCTCGGGTGGCGACAGATCGAGCGTGGAGCGTCCTCGTGCGCTGGCAACGCCGCGTCTTCCTCGGTACGATCCTGGCGCTGATGGTCGCACTGGCCGGCATCGGCGCGGTGCGGCCGAATGCGACCGACGCCCAGGCGCGGACGTTCCTGCTGACGGCCGTTGGCAGCGACGGCATCCTGCGCGCCCTCGACGGCGACCGCTGGGTGGACGTCTGGGCCGACGTGGGGCACGGCGCGACGGTGACGGCGCTGGCGTGGCACCCCTCGCGGCCCGAGGTGCTGCTGGTGCGGCGCACCCTCGGCGCGAGCGCGCCCGTCGAGCCGTCCTACAGCCTGGTGCGGCTGGACCTGTCCACCAACACCGAGGAGACGATCCTCGGCGGCATCGGGCCGCAGGCGCAGATCCTCGGGCCGAGCTACGCGCCGGACGGTCGGTCGGCCATCGCGCGGGTGGAGTGCTGCCTCGCCCGCGAATTAGTCCGCTTCGGGGTGCCGCCCGCCGATACCGCCCCGACGCAGGGGCCGGCCCGCGCCTTCCTGGACCCCGCCTTCGCCGAGGACACGGACGTCAACGTCGGGTCGTTCACCCTCGATGGCCGGCTGTTGATCGGGGTCTCCTGCTGCATGGGCGACGTCCCCTCTCCCGATCCGACCGGCCTCTACCTCGTCGCGCCGGACCTGAAGCAGAGCGAGCGCATCGCCGGCGGCATCCAGGGGACGCCGCTGGGGCTGGGGCCGGACGGGGCGTGGGTGGCCGTCCTGGACGAGTCGTCAGGCGGCGACGGCCCGGCCCTGGTAGCCGTGGACCTGCCGGCCGGCACGCCGCGCATGCTGGTGGCCTCAATGGACCCGCCACTCGCCTCGGTGGGCGAGGTAGCCCCGGACGGCCGCATCGCCGTGGCGCAGCGCCGGTCCGACGCCGGCCCCTGGGACCCCTTGGACGCCCTCTGGATCGTGCAGCCGGACGGCACCATGCGGAACACCGGCTTCGCCCCCGGGTCCGGCCTGACGGCGTTCGCCTGGGCGCACCCGGACGTGGTGTCGAAGGCGCGCGTGATGGCGGCGGCCATCGGGCCGACCCCGCGCACGACGACCGCTCCCCCGCCAGCCACCACCCGCGCGATCAAGGTCTTCTTCTCGCGCCACCCGGAGTCGGACGCCGACTTCGCGGCCGTCTTCTCTGTGGACCGCACGGCGCCGGACGAGGGCGTGGCGGCTGCGGCGCTGCGGGCGCTGATCGCCGGCCCCACCGAGGCCGAGCGCGCCGCCGGCTACTTCTCGGAGCTTGGCGAGATGCTCCAGGGGACGTCCACCTGCGGCGGGCCGGACGTCGCACTCCGCATCGAGGGCGGCACGGCGACGGTGCGCTTCTGCCGGCTGGTCGCGTCGGCCGGGATCGGGCAGGACGCCCGCGTCCAGAGCGCCATCGAGGCGACCCTGCGGCAGTTCGCCACCGTGCAGCGCGTGCGCATCCTGACCAGCGACGGCGACTGCCTGTTCGACATGAGCGGCGAGAACCGCTGCCTCGCCACCTGACGCGGAGGACGGCTGCCATGCGACGTGCGCTGCTGATTGGACTGGCCCTGGCGCTGGCCGCGCTGCTCTGGCCGTGGTCCGCCGGGGCGCAGACGGGAGCCGCCCAGCCGAGCCCGCTGCGTCTCCTGGGCCAGTTCAGCTTCGAGAGCCGGCGCACGTACAGCGATCCGCTGATAGGAGATACCACCATCGGCGGGCTCTCGGGCATCGCCTACGATGCCAAGCGCGGCGTCTACTACGCCGTCTCCGACGACCGGGGCGAATTGCAGGCCCCGCGCTTCTACACCCTCCAGATCGACGTCGGCCCGGACGGCATCGCCGACGTGCGCGTCGTCAACGTGACGGTCCTGGACAGCGACGCCGGCACGCCCGGCATCCAACCCTACGAGCGTGGCGACTCCGACTTCGAAGACCTGCAACTGCTGGCCGACGACACGCTGATCATCTCGTCCGAGCGCGACCGCAACAATATCCCCTGGCTGGCGCACTTCGCGCTGGACGGCTCGCTGCTCGGGCGGCTGCCGATCCCCTCCCGCTACCTGACCATCTTCGAGCCCGGCCCGGACGGCCGGCCGCGCGCGGCGTACGGCATCCGCGACAACGAGGGCTTCGAGGGCGTCACCCTCACCCCGTCCGACAACACCATCTTCCTGATTACCGAGCAGGCGCTGGCCCAGGACGGCCCCCCGCCGACCCTTGAGGCCGGCACCAGCTCCCGCATCTTGCGGATGGAGTGGTCCGGCGACGGCCCGCGCCCGACCGCCGAGTACGTCTACGCCTCCGACAAGGTGTTCGCGGCGCCGACCCCGCCGAACGGCGCCTTCGACAACGGCGTCAGTGCGATGATCTGGATTCGGCACATCCTGCCCACCTACGACCTGCTGACGCTGGAGCGGGCGTTCGTCAGCGGCGTGGGCAACGACGTCAACATCTACGCCGTCACCCTCACCGACGCCACCGATGTCCGCGACGTGGACCCGCTGCCGCAGCCGTTCACGGGGCGGCCGGCCCAGAAGACGCTGCTGGCGAACATCCGCGCCCTCGGCGTGATGCCGGACAACCTGGAGGGCATGGTGGTGGGGCCGCGCCTGCCGAACGGCAACCCGACCTTGATCCTGATGTCAGACGACAATTTCAGCGCGGCCGGCTCGCCCCAGATCAATCAGTTCCTGGCCTTCGAGATCGCCCTGACTGCACCGTAGCCCCAAGGTCTGTCACCTTGCTGGCAGGGAGGGCACCACTCTCGTGTTCTCCCTCTCCTGCTTGCGGGACCGTGGGGAGGCCGCGCAGCGGAGGGGGCCAAGCGGGGCACCCTTGCCCTTCGGGCATTCCCCCGTCCCCATGGTGGGCCATAGGGGGCCGGGGGGTGACGGTCGGGCGCGTGGCCGAGGTGAACATGCCGGCCACGGCGATCACGCTCGCCACCAGTAGCCCCACGCCGGCCGCGTGGAGGATCTGGGTCGGATCGTCGCCGCTGCCCGAGAGGGCCAGCGTGGTGGTGAAGACGGCGCCGGCCACGCCAATCCCCAGCAGCATGCCCAGCGTCCGGGCCGTGGCCAGCACGCCGCTCGCCACGCCGCGTCGTTCCTGGGGGACGGCGCCCAGCACGGCGCTGTTGTTCGGCGAGGTGAACAGGCCGATCCCGACGCCGGTGATGAGCAGCGTCCCTGCGATCTGGTACACCGAGGTCGTCGGGCCGATCCAGGAGAGCAGAAACAGGCCGACGGCCAGGACGCCCATCCCGAGCGTCGCCGGCAGCCGCGACCCGATCTTGTCCGAGAGTGAGCCGCTGAACGAGGCCGTGGCCGCCATCACGATCGGCTGACAGGTCAGCACCAGGCCGGCCTGGGCCGGGCTCAGGCCGCGCCCCTGGATCAGCGCGAACGGCAGCAGGAAGGACGTCGAGATGCTGGCGCCGTAGTTCAAGAGCGCGCTCACGACCGGCGCCGAGAACGCCCGCTGCTTGAACAGGCGCAGATCGAGCATCGGGCTCTTGACCCGGAGCTCGATGGCGGCCCAGACGCCGAGCAGCAGCGCCCCGGCCGCCAGGCACCCGAGCAACGATCCGGACGTCCAGCCCCAATCATGCCCACGGTTGAGCGCCAGCAGCAGCGTCACCAGCCCGAGCACGTAGACGCCCGCCCCCAGCAGGTCGAACGACTCCTTCTGCTTGCCGGGCGGGTCTGCCTTGAGGACGCGCCAGCAGAGCAGCAGGGCCGTCAGCCCGAACGGGATGTTCACGTAGAACACCGAGCGCCATCCCAGCAGGCCCGTGAGCCACCCGCCGAGCGGCGCGCCCGAGGCCAGCCCCAGGTAGACGGTGGTCGCCTGGATGCCCACGGCCCGGCCGCGCTGGCTCGGGGGGAAGACGCGCGTCAAGATTGGCGCCATGTTCGAGACCATCATCGAGGCGCCCACGGATTGGAGCGCCCGCGCGGCCACCAGGAACGGCGTGGACGGGGCGGCCCCGCAGAGCGTGGAGCTTGCCACGAACATCCCGAGGCCCGTCATGTACAGCCGCTTGTGGCCCCAGAGGTCGCCCAGCCGCCCGAAGGTCAGCAGCAGGCCGCCCTGGACCAGCAGGTAGACCGTGACGACCCACTCGATGGACGAGAGGTCGACGTCGAAGGCACCCGCCACGACCGGCAGCACGGCGTTGACGATGCTGCTGTCCAGGGCGGACATGTAGGCGCCCACGGCCAGCGACGCCACCACCGCCACCCGCCCGACGCCCGCCGCCGGTCTGCTCTGCTGATCCTTCGGCCTCACGGCCGCCACCCTATCCATACGTCCGAACATGCCTCCATGCAATGATAGGCGCCGAGCGGCAGGCGCCGGCCCTGTCCGTTCGGTCAGGCCGGCACGAGGCTCGCGCTCCCGGCTACACTGCCCCCGCGCGTGGCGGCTCCTGATCTTCGCCGCCGCTCCGAGGGAGGCTGCCGTGCCGCGACCACGTGGCTCGCCGGAGGCGTTCCAGACCAGCCTGATCCGTCCGCCGGACTTCGACGAGTTCTGGGCCGGCGTCCTGGTCGAAGCCGACAAGATCCCGCTCAACGCAGCAATCGAGCCGATCCCGCACCGCTCCACCGAGCAGGTGGAAGTGTTCGAGATCCACTACGACAGCCTGGACGGCGTCCGCATCGCCGGCTGGTACGCCCGCCCTCGCGAGAGGTACCTGCCGCCGCCGTACCCCGGCCTGCTGATCGTGCCGGGCTACGTCTCGGAGCCGACGCTGCCCAAGTCGTGGGCGAAGCTCGGCTACGCGACGGTCGGCGTGGCGCCGCGCGGCAAGCTGCGCTCGAACCGCCAGTTCAACCCCGGCTACCCGAATCTGCTGCTCCATAACGCCACGGATCGCAACACCTATTCCTATCGCGGCTTCTACGTGGACGCCCTGCGCGCGGTGGACTTTGTGGCGGCGCAGCCGGAGGTGGATCGCTCGCGTATCGGGGTCCACGGATCGAGCCAGGGCGGCGCGCTGACCATCGTCTGCGCGGCGCTGCGGCCGGACGTCATCACGGCGGCTGCTGCCGGCGCGCCGTACCTCTGCGCGATGATGGACAGTGCCACGCTGACCCACACCTACCCATACGAGGAGATCAACGAGTATCTCCGGCTCTACCCGGACCGCGAGCCGGCCCTGCGTGAGACGCTGGCCTACTTCGACTGCGTGAACCTGGCGCCGGCCGTCCGCTGCCCGACGCTCGTCTACATCGGGCTGGAGGACGACGTCTGCCCGCCCGAGACTGGCTACGCGCTGATGAACGCCCTGACCTGTCCGAAGGAGCTTCACGCGACGCCGCGCTGCGGCCACGACGCCGGCCGCTACTGGGAAGCCGCCAGGGTCCAGGCGTTCCTGGCCGAGCACTTGCGCCCCGCCGAGACCGGCCAGCGCGCCGAGCCGACGGTCGGCTGAGGGAGATCGCATGCCATCCGCAGAGACCCCCGCCGCGACCTCGATCCCAGCCGACTTCGACGCCTACTGGGACGCGGTGGACGCCGATCTCGCCGCCCTGCCGGCCGCGCCGGAGCTTGACTCGATGCCGCTCCGCTCCAGCCCGTACTACACCTGCTACGCGGTCAAGCTGACCAGCGTCGGCCCGTATAGGATCTTCGGGTACTACAGCGTCCCGGCCGGCCCCGGCCCGTTCCCCGGCCTGCTGCTGACACCCGGCTACGGCAGCGTCAACCACGTCCCGGACTACATCGAGCGGGTGCGCTACGCCGTGCTCCAGATCATGCACCGGGGGCAGCGCCTCGCCGATCAGCCGTTCGCCGCGACCTACCCCGGCTTGCTGACGCACGGCATCGCCGATCCGGCCAGCTATGTCTACCGAGGCATCGTGGCGGACTGCCTGCGCGCCGCCGAGTTCCTGTCCTCGCGGCCGGAGGTGGACCGCTCGCGGATCGGGGTGGCCGGCAACGACCTCGCGTTGCTGACGGCTGCTCGGCGCCCGCTCTTCTCGGCCCTCCAGGTAGACGGTGCGTTGCTCTACCGGCTGGCCGAGGCGAGCCGCCGCACGGACGTCTACCCCACCGAGGAGATCAACGACGAGCTCCGCGCCCACCCGGAGCGGCGCGAGGCGGTGGAGCGCACGCTCAGCTACTTCTGCGCCCGAGCGCACGCCCCACGCGTCACGGCGAAGACGCAGCTTGCCGTGGGCGACACCGGCAGCATCGGCGGGCCGGAGTGGCTGGAGCCGCTGGCGAGTGCGCTGGGCGGCCCGGTCGAGCAGTTCGCCGTGAGCCACGCCGGCGCCGCCGACCACGAGGCCCAGGATGCCTGGCTGGCGGGCGAGCTTGGCGTCCCGCCGATGGTGAAGTTTCGCCGGGAGACCGTCTGAGCGCCGCTCGATCAGCCCACCGTCAGGTCGGCCTGCGGTCAGATCAGCCGAGGATCTCGTCCACGGCGATCTGCACGTCCGGGAACGCCAGCGGGCTGATCGAGCCGCTCCGCACGACCTCGGCGGTGGCGTAGCCGTCCGGCGACGGGTCGCGGTAGGCGGTGATGACCTGCCGGTTCAGATCGGCGATCCACAGCTCCGGGATGCCGAATCGGGCGTAGAGCGGCGCCTTGGTCCGCCGGTCGTACGTCTCCGAGGTCTCCGCCACCTCCAAGATCAGCAAGACGTCGGCGGGTGTCTGGCGAACGGTGGCGTAGACATCATCGCGGGGACGCAGCAGCACGACGTCTGGCTGCGGCTCGCCGTATCCGCCGAGCCCAATCGACCCCTGAACCCGGACGATGGCCGCGTCACCGAGGCGTTGGACAAAGATTCGAGTCAGGCGGTCAACGCAGGCGATGTGTCGGGGACCAACCGGGCTCATCTCCAGGATCGCTCCGTCGATGAGTTCGACGGGCGAGTCCTCGTGGAGGATGCCAACTTCGGCCATACGATGGTAGTCCGCCCGGCTGAATCGGTAATGGGCGACCACAACCACCATGCCAGACTTCTCCAGCGGCGGCGCGTCACAGGTCAGGGCGCGTTGGAGACAGTGTACCGGACCGACAGGTGGACCGGACTGACCGGTGGACCGGACCGACCGGGCTGGGAGGAGACCCGGTCGGTCCGGCGGGGGAAGGGTGGCTACGTCGTGAGCAGGGGATGGCTACGGCTTGAGCACCACCTTCAGGCACTCGTCTTCCTTGTTCAGGAACATGTCGTAGCCCTCGGGCGCGTCCGCGAGCGGCAGGCGGTGGGTGATGATGAAGCTCGGGTCGATCTCGCCCTTCTGGATGCGGTCCAGGAGCGGCTTCATGTAGCGGTGGGCGTGGCACTGCCCCGTCCGGAGCGTCAGCGAGCGGTTCATCAGCGAGCCCATCGGGAATTTGTCGATGAAGCCGCCGTAGACGCCGATGACGGACACCGTGCCGCCGTTGCGGCAGGCCATGATCGCCTCGCGGAGGGCGAGCGGCCGATCCGTCTCCATGCTCATCGCCTGCTTGACGCGGTCGTAGAGGTAGGGCAGGCCGGGCGTGTGCGACTCCATGCCCACCGCGTCGATGCAGGCGTCCGGGCCGCGCCCGCCCGTCATCTCCATCAGCGCGTCGTAGACGTCCACCTCCTCGTAGTTGAGCGTCTCGGCACCGGCCCGCTCGCGGGCGATGCGAAGCCGATAGGGGAAGCGGTCGATGGCGATGACACGCTCGGCGCCGAGTAGGTAGGCGCTGGCGATGGCCATCTGCCCGACCGGCCCGCAGCCCCAGACGGCGATCACGTCGCCGGGCTTGATGTCGCAATAGTCGGCGCCCATGTAGCCGGTCGGGAAGATGTCCGAGAGGAACAGCACCTGCTCGTCCGTCAGGCCGTCCGGGATCTTGATCGGGCCGACGTCGGCGAAGGGCACGCGGGCGTACTGGGCCTGCCCGCCGGCGTAGCCGCCCAGCATGTGCGAGTAGCCGAAGATGCCGGCCGGGGAGTGCCCCCACAACTGTTCGGCCATCCAGGCGTTCGGGTTGGTGTTCTCGCAGAGCGACCAGAGATCGTGCTGGCAGGACCAGCACCGGCCGCACGAGATCGGGAATGGCACCACGACGCGGTCGCCGACCTTCAGCTTCTGGACGGCCGGCCCGACCTCCATCACCTCGCCCATGAACTCGTGCCCGAGGATATCGCCGCTCTCCATCGACGGCACGAAGCCGTTATAGAGGTGCAGGTCCGAGCCGCAGATCGCCGTCGAGGTGATGCGCACGATGGCGTCCTGCCGGTTCAGGATCTTCGGGTCCGGGACGTCCTGGATCTGGACCGTCTTCTTGGCCATCCAACAGGCTGCCTTCATCGGGAACCTCCGGCGCTCGTCACGCGGGTCTGGGCATCGGCGGGGATGTCGTCGGAGGAGCGAGATCGCTCCCTCAGCCGCTCGTGGAGGGCCGGCTCCGGCGGCAGCGGGCGCTCTGGCGGCTGGGCGTTGTGCAGGCGCGCGTGGATGCTCGCGTCGGAGCGGACGATCTCGCCGACCTCCATCACCTGCTTGAAGACCCGCAGATCCTCCGCGACTTCCTGCTCGCCGTCCTTGCCGAACAGCTTGGCGACCATCGCGCCGAGCGTGCCGGCCGGCGGGCTGTAGGACATCTCGACGTGGACCTCGGTGCCACGGCCGCCCGGCGCCGGCCGGAAGCGCACGACCCCGGAGGTGTCCACGCTCGATCCGGGCAGCGAGCGCCAGGCGATCAGCTCGTTCTGGCGCTCGCTGACGGTCTCGGCGTCCCACTCGACGGTGGTGCCGGCCGGCGCCTTCGCCCGCCAGTGCGACCGGCCGCCACTGAGGTTCCGCACAGACTCCAGGTGCTGCATGAAGCGCGGCAGGTTCTCGAGGTTGCGCCAGAATTCGTAGATCTCCTCGACGGGGCGGTTGATGGTGACCGTCTTCCTGGTGTGCATCCCGCGATCGTTCGCCATGCGTCCTCCTGCGGCGCCGGCCTTCTGGCTGAGACGCAGCGCGGTGTAGAGGTCCAGGGCCGTGATGCCGAGGACGTTGAGCGTCGCCAGCGTCAGCCGGCCCGACCGCGCCCCTCGCGACGTGAACGCGGCGCCCAGCAGCGCCAGGTCCATGACGTCGCCGGCCACGCGGCCCCAGAGCCAGCCGGCCGACTGGGGCTGCGTGAGAATGCCGATGCCGGCCGTGACCTCGCGTACGCCCACCACCCGCATCTGGTCGCGCGAGGTCTCGCCGCCGGGTGCCCCGATGGCCGCCGCGAGTCCGCGGGGCACCAGCAGTTGGGTCACACCCAGCCCGATGCTGAACCATCCCAGGCCCGTGGCGAGCCGCTCGTCTGTACCGTTCTCCCGCCGTGGCCGCCTGGGCCAGCCTTGACGTGACGTCATGTCCCTACCCTTTGCCATCCGCACCCGCTGGTGAATGAGTGGCGCGTTCTGACCGCGTGATCTGGCTTGCCCGCGCAACGCGTGTGCCACCGGAGGCCCCCGTGCGGACATGCCTCGCACTGACAGGAGACGAAGATGTGCCGGCTTACACAGCTTCCGGCTACAGTCTCGGGCGTCCGGGGATGACCGGGGGAGGATGCGCGCCGTGCCACCTGTTGGACCGTCGAACCTGCTCGTGCTGATGTCGGACCAGCACAACCGTCAGATGATGGGCTGCGCCGGCCACCCGGACATCCGGACCCCGAACCTGGACGCGCTGGCGGCACGCGGCACCCGCTTCGCCAACGCGTACACCAACAGCCCGATCTGTGTGCCCTCGCGCGCCGCGATGGCGACCGGCCGCTATCCACACCAGATCGGCGTGTGGGACAACGCCTCGCCGTACACGGGCACCCCGGCCTCCTGGGGCCATCGGCTGACCGAAGCCGGCGTGCCGGTCACCACCATCGGGAAGCTGCACTTCCGTGGCATCGAGGACGACACGGGCTTCCCGGACCAGCGCATCCCCCTCCACTGCCACGAGGGCCTGGGCGACTACCAGGGGCTGCTCCGAGCGGAGATGCCGCCGCGCCTCCAGCATCGCAAGTACCTGCTGGACGCCGGCCCCGGTGACTCGGAGTACCTGCGCTACGACCGCGCCATCACCGAGCAGGCCGTCCGCTGGCTCCGCGAGGATGTCCGCTCTCGGACTGAGCCCTGGTGCCTGCTCGCGTCCTGGGTCAGCCCGCACCCGCCGCTCATCGCGCCGCCGGAGTATCTGGCGCTCTACCGGCCGGAGGAAATCCCGCTGCCAGTTGACTGGCAGGAGCAGGACTGGGCGCACCACCCGGCCCTGGACCTCCGGCGACGGATCATGTTCCACGAGGAGCCGCTGGACGAGGGGACGCTGCGGCAGGCGATCTGCACCTACTACGCCCTGGTCAGCTTCATGGACGCCCAGATCGGGGCGGTGCTCCAGGCGCTGGACGAGGCCGGCCTGACCGATTCCACCCGCATCCTCTACACCAACGACCACGGCGACATGGTGGGCAAGCATGGGATCTGGTACAAGAGCGTCATGTACGAGGAGTCGGCCGGGGTCTCGATGATCCTGGCCGGCCCGAACATCCCGGCCGGCACCGTCTCCCAGACGAACGTGACCCTGGTGGACGTCTTCCCGACCGCGCTCCAGGCGACAGGTGTGGCGCCGGCCGCCGAGGACGCCGACCTGCCCGGCACCTCGCTGCTGGACCTGGCGAACGAAGCCGGGCGCCGCTCGCGGATCGCCTTCTCGGAGTACCACTCCAGCATGTCCGCGAGCGCCAGCTTCATGCTCCGCGACGACCGCTACAAGCTGATCTACTACGTCGGGATGCCGCGCCAGATGTTCGACCTGGAGACGGACCCCGACGAGCGCCGCAACGTCGCGGACGACCCGGCCTACGCCGCCATCCGTGCCCGTCTCGAAGGGGAGCTCCGGAAGATCTGCGATCCGGAGGCCGTCGATGCGGAGGCCAAGGCGGACCAGCAGCGCCGCATCGAGGCCGTTGGCGGCGCCGAGGCGATCAAGGCCGGTGGGGTGAAATTCACGCATTCACCGCCTCCGAGTCAGTTCGTCGGCTGATGCCGCCAGGGTACGCCAGTTGATGTCACCAGGGTACGTCCGTCTACCGGCATGACCTCGAGAGTTTGAACTTCACTCCGCTGACAGCAACATGAAAGCATCGCTGTAGGACTAGTTCTCGGTGCGAAAGGCCCTCGGGGTAGGATGGAGTTGTCAGAACCACCCACCCGCGAGGGCCACTTCCATGCTACGCGATCGGTACGCGCCGGTCGACCTGTTCGCACTGGCGCCGGCGTTGACGCTGAGGTTCGAGCCGGTGCTGGCCCGGCTCGATGGGCTCCTCGACGATGATGTGCTGTTCCGGGCCGTGCGGGATGACCTGGCGCGACGGTATCCTCGGACGCGGGTGATCGGTCGGCCGTCGACGCCGGTCGAGGTCATCCTGCGGATGCTGATCGTGCGGCGGCTGTACGGCTGGAGCTACGCCGAGACCGAGCGGCTCGTCGGCGACAGCCTGGTCCTGCGGCAGTTCTGCCGGCTGGGGCTGGAGCGCGCCCCGGACGACACGACCCTGCTGCGCTGGGCGAACCTGATCCGTCCGGCCACCCTGGACGCGCTGCTGGATCACGTGGTGGCGCTCGCCCGGCGGTTGAAGGTGACGCGCGGGCGGAAGCTGCGGGTCGACAGCACGGTGGTCGGGGCGGCGATCCGCCACCCGACCGACTCCGGCTTGCTGACCGACGCCGTCCGGCTGCTGGGGCGCGTGGTCCGGCGGGCCCAGCCGCTGGTGGGGGCGGCGCTGGCCGGCGTGCGCGACGCCTTCCGGACCCGGACGCGGAGCGCCCGGCGCCAGCTCCAGCGCATTCATCGGCTGGCGCGGCGGAAGGGGGAGGCCGGCGAGGCCGCCCGTCGAGCAGCCTATGCCCGGCTCTGCCGCATCGCCCGGACCGTCGCCCGCCAGGCCGAGCGTGTCCGAACCGCCCTGCTGCCGGAGCCGGCCGATCGGCCCGAGCCGGCTCCGGCGGCCACCCATCTGGTGGGCGAGCTGGATCGGTTGCTGCCCCTGGCGCGTCGCGTCATCGATCAGGCCGAGCGGCGCGTGCTCCGAGGCGAGCAGGTCCCCGCGGCCGAGAAGGTGCTGAGCCTGGTCGAGCCCCACGCCGCCGTCATCCCGCGCCACAAAGCGGGCCAGTCGGTCGAGTTCGGCCGCAAGCTCTGGCTGGCCGAGGCCGACGGCGGGATCATCACCGACGCCGAGGTCCTGGAGGGGGCACCGCCCGATGCCCCGCGCGTGATGCGCAGCGTCGAGCGGCACCGCCGCCAGTTCGGCCGCCCGCCGGACCTGCTCACCGGCGATCGCGGCTGCTCGACCACCGCCGTCCGACGCGATGCCGCCGAGGCCGGGATCCGACGCATCGCCCTGCCCCACGCCGGGCCGCCGACCAACGCCAGCCGGGCCCGCGAGCGGGAGCGCTGGTTCCGACGCGGCTATCGCTGGCGCTCCGGCATCGAAGGGCGCATCGGCGTCCTGCGGCGGGTCTACGGCTTCGACCGCTGCCCCGACCATGGCAGCGACGGTGTCCAGCGCTGGGTCGGCCTGGGCGTCCTGACCGCCAACCTCGTCACCATCGCCCGCGCCACGGCCGCCTGACGAGCAGCTGGCCCCGACCAGACCAGCCCAGCGGCCGACCGACGGCACCCTCCCCGCGCCAACATCACCGCGCGGCCCCGCTACCACCCGGAGACCGAGTTTCGCACCAGGAACTAGGACTAGCGTGCAGAGACTTGTCGCAGGCGGGCCGTCTCCTTCGCGTCGACCTCGCCGTCAGCGGTGATTGCCACGCCGTACACCTCGCGGGCCGCGCGCTCGGAGACGAAGCCGTCCAGCACGTCCTGGCGCACCGCCTCCGCATCGCGCTCGCGCGGCGACCCGATTCCGCCGCCCCCCGGCAGGCCGATGATGAGCCGCTGCTCCGGCGTGAGCCACAACGAACGCTTGGGGTGCGGACGGGTGCCGTCGGTCAGTTCGAATATGCCGGGCGCGCCCGCCTGGCCGCCGTCCACGCCGGGCGCCGGGTGGCGCACACGGTCGGTGAACGGCAGGACGTAATAGTCGCTCGAGAGCCGCACGCCGGAGTAGATGAGCCGGTGCCCGAGGCCGCCGCGATAGGTCCCAGGCCCACCGGAGTCCTGGCGGAACTCCCGCTCCAGGATCACCAGCGGGCACCTGTTCTCGAAGACCTCGGTGGGGATGCCGGAGACGCCGGACGGAAATGCCGTGCTGTTCAGCCCGTCCAGGCCGCGCCGCGCGCCGGTGCCGCCGCTCAGGAACGAGAGCAGGGTGAAGCGATTCCCATCCGGCCCGTCTCCGAAGACGTTAGTTTGCCACAAGCCGGCCATGCCCTCGGCCATCGCCCGCTCGGGGAGGACGGGCGCCAGGGCCGCCAGGATCATGCCGGCCAGGAAGTGGCCCAGCAGGTGACGGGCGGCCGTGGGGGCGGGGTGGAGGCAGTTCAGGACGCTGCCTTCCGGGGCCTTCACCGTGACGGCGCGGAAGCTGCCCTCGTTGTTCGGGACGTCCGGCGCCAGGGCGCACTTGAGACCGAAGGTGGTGTACGCCTCGGTGTAGTTGTAGACGACGTTGATCGCCTGCCGGACCTGTGGCGACGTGCCGGCGTAGTCGGCCGTGATGTGGTCGCCGTCCACGATGATCGCGAGCGCGAGGTGAATTGGCTCGTCGAAGCCGTCGGTGTCGGTCTCGTAGCGGTAGACGCCGTCCGGGATCTCGCGGATCGCATCGCGCATTGCCCGCTCGGACCGCCCGATTAATTCGTCGGCCAGCGGAACGATGCTCTCCAGCCCATACTCGTCCATGAACTCCAGCAGCCGCTGGCCGCCCACCACGTCGCCAGCCATCTGAGAGTAGAAGTCGCCCATGACCTCCTCCGGCGAGCGGACGTTGGTCATGATGATCCGGTGGACGTCCTCGTTCGGCTTGCCGGCCTTCATGAACTTCAGGATCGGCAGGTGGAGCCCTTCTTCGTAGGTGTCCAGGCCATCGGCGCTGTAGGGCCGCCCGCCGATGTCGGCCGTGTGGCAAATGTTCCCGAAGAAGGCGACCAGCGTGTCGTTCCGGAAGATCGGCGTGACGATGGTCACGTCGTAGTGGTGGCCGGAGGTGAGCCAGGGATCGTTGGTGATGATGACGTCACCCGGCTCCAAAGTTTCGGCCGGGTAGACGTCCAGGACGTGGCGGATGCAGCGCGCCATCGAGTTGATGTGACCGGGCGTCCCGGTGACGGCCTGGGCCAGCATGTAGCCGCGCGGATCGAAGACGCAGGCCGAGAGATCACCGCTCTCGGCCACGGCCGGGGTGAAGGAGGTCCGGATCAGGGCGACGGCCTGCTGCTCGACGGTCGAGATCAGGCGGCTCCAGAATGTTTCGAGCATCAGCGGGTCGAACGGCGCATCCGAGGCCATCGAGACTCCTTTCGAGACGGTGAGCAGGCCGACGTACGGCCGCTCCACCGAGCGCTTTCTACGTCAGAGGGCGGGGCGGCCTGCGCACGACGCTCATGCCGAGGCTGTGGGTAGCGTGACGATCAGGTTCAGATACTCGTCGACCCGAGCGCGCGCTCCCGGCCCGACGACCACCGTCGACTCGCGCTCCTCGAAGATGGCTGGGCCGCACACCTCGCTACCGGGTGCCAGGGCGTAGCGGTCGTACACCGCCGTCGGCGTGAAGCCGCCGGCCTCGGGGAAGTACGCCAGGCGCTCTCCCTTGCGGGCATCCTGGCCAACCAGGATGCGGCTCGCGGCCAACCGCAATGTCGGGGTCGGGCCGATGACGCGCACCCGCCAACTCACCACTTCCAGCGCCACGCCGGGGGGCGTCCGACCGTACAGGCTCGCGTAGGTCTCCTCGAAGCGTTGGCGGATGCGGTCCTCCTCGCCGGCTCGTGGCGACGCTCCGGGGAGCTCGACGGTGATCTCGTGGGCCTGGCCCATCAGCCGCATGTCGGCGGCCCGCTCGACGGTGATCTCACCGCTGGGGACGCCTGCCCGTTCGAGGACCATCCGGCCCTCGGCCTCCATCTCGGCGAGTAAGCCCTCGATCTGCTCCCAGTTGAGCGCGTCGACGCGGGCCGACGCGGTCCGCACGAAGTCGAAGGCGAGCGGCGCGGCCAGCATCCCGATGGTGGAGCCGACGCCGGCCCCGAATGGCGCGATCATCTCTTGCGCCCGGAGTTTTTCGGCTACGCGATAGGCGTGGACCGGGCCGGCCCCGCCGAAGGCGAACAGTGGGAAGTTGCGCGCATCGCGCCCCCGCTCGACGGCGTGCACGCGGGCGGCGTTCGCCATGTTCTCGTTGACGACCTGGTGGACGGTCCAGGCGGCCCGCTCCACGTCCAGCTCCAGCGGCTCGGCGAGCTTCGCGCGCACCGCCGCCTGCGCCCCCTCGACGTCCAGCGTCATCCGGCCGCCCAGGAAGTAGCCGGGATCGAGATAGCCCAGGATCAGGTCGGCGTCGGTGACGGTCGGCTCGGTGCCGCCGCGCCCGTAGCAGACCGCGCCGGGCTCCGCTCCCGCCGAGTCCGGTCCCACTTTCAGCAACCCGAAGCGGTCCACCCGCGCGATGCTACCGCCACCAGCCCCGATCTCGATGAGCTCGACGCTGCTCGCCATGATCGGCAGCCCGGAGCCCTTCCGGAAACGCTGGAGTCGCCCGACCTCGAAGTCGTTGGTGATGGTCAGGCGGCCCCCCTCGATCAGGCAGGCTTTTGCCGTGGTGCCGCCCATGTCGAAGGACAGCAGGTCCGGCCGGTCCATCAGCCGTCCAATGTGGGCGGCGGCGAGCGCCCCGGCGGCCGGCCCGGATTCGATCAGGCGGACCGGGAACTGGCGGGCCGTCTCCGCAGTCGCGACGGCGCCGCTGCTCAACATGATCAGCAACTGGCCCCGGTGCCCAAGCTCGGCGAGGTTCTGCTCTAGCCGTTCGAGGTAACGGCCCATGACCTCAAGCACGTAGGCGTTGGCGACGGTGGTCGACGCCCGCTCGTACTCCCGAAGCTCGCCGACGACCTCGTGTGAGAGCGCCACGCGAAGCTGCGGATACCGTTCCTTGAGGATCTCGCGAGCGCGTAGCTCATGCTGTGGAAACCGGTAGGCATGGAGGAGGCAGACGCCGACGGCCGTGACGCCACGCTCCCGAAGCTGGTCGGCGATCCGGGCTACGGCGTCCTCATCAAGCGCCTGGAGGACCGTGCCATCCACGAGGACGCGCTCGGGCACGCCGAACGACAGGCGGCGGGGAACCAGCGGCGTCGGCTTCTCCAGGCGCACGTCGTACATGTCGTAGCGGTGCTCGCGCCCGATCAAGAGGGTGTCGCGAAACCCTTCGGTGGCGAGCAGCGCTGTCACGTCGCCCTTGCGCTCGATGATCGCGTTGGTGACGAGGGTCGTCCCGTGGACGACGGCGCCAAGTTGCTCCGGCGCCACGTCGTGTTGCCGCAGCTCGCCTTCGAGCGCGGCGCGCACGGCGACCGCCGGGTTGTCAGGCGTGGTCAGCACCTTGCCGACCGCGAATCGGCCGCTGGCGTCGTCGACGAGGAGCAGGTCGGTGAACGTCCCGCCGATGTCGACGCCCGCGCGCCAACCATTCGAGTGCATCCAGCCTCCTCAGGTGTGCCAGCATGGGGCATTGCGCGCCGAGAATGTGGCCTATCGTAGCAGCACGGTCGCGCCCGGCCGGGCAGGTCGGACGCGAGGTGGCACGCAGTGTCGACGCAGCATACAATGGCCGCCATCGGCGCTGTGGTCCTGGCACATCCGGTTCACAGTCGACAAGGGGCTTTGCCAGCGTCGATCCCGGAGCGCGGCCCTTGGCGTGCTCGAATGTTTGCTGGCACACCGCGCCCGGCCCCGTGGTTCTCGGTGGAAAGGGGAAAGCATGGATGGCTCGTTGATCCCTGTGTCGCGTCGAGCATTCCTGCGCCGGTCGGCGCTCTTCTCAGGGGCAGCGATGGCGACACTGCTCCTCTCCGCGTGCGGGCAGGCCCCGGCACCAGCCCCGAAGCCGACCGAGGCCCCCAAGCCCGCCGAAGCGGCGAAGCCGGCCGCCCCGGCCGCGACGACTGCTCCGGCCGCGCCCGCTGCCGCTGCCAAGCCCACCGAGGCCGCCAAGCCGGCCGCTGCCGCCCCGGCCGCCGGCGGCGGCGCGAAGGTGCTCAAGGTTGCCATCCCGCGAGATGCCGACCGCCTCGATCCGCAGCGCACCACCATCGGCGTCTCGGTGTTCCTGAACTCGATGCTCTACGACTCGCTCATGAGCATCGACAAGAGCGGCAAGCTCGCTCCGCAGCTTGCGACCTCCTGGCAGCCGTCCGACGATCAGCGCACCTGGACGATCAAGCTCGCCGAGGGCGTGAAGTTCCACGATGGCTCGACGTTCGACGCCGAGTCCGTGGTCAAGTCCTGGCAGCGCATGCTGGCCGCCGAGACCACGGCGCCGCTCAAGTTCGCGCTGGGCGACGTCCAGGAAGTGAAGGCCGTCGACAAGCAGACGTTCAGCCTGACCACGGCGAAGCCGCAGGCGACCCTGCCGAACTTCGTGTTCGTGTACCCCGGCCTCTTCGGCATCCTGAGCGCCGCCGCCATCGACAAGAACGGCCTCGACTACGGCCAGAAGCCGATTGGCACCGGGCCGTTCAAGCTGGTGGAGTGGGTGAACGGCAACTCGATCACCCTGGAGCGGAACCCGGACTACAACCTGAAGACAGCCTACTACGGCAGCGGTGGCCCCCCAAAGGTCGACCGGATCGTGTTCCAGGTGCTGCCCGAGGCCCAGGTCCGCCTCGATGCGTTCCAGAAGGGCGACGTCCAGGTCTACCTGCGCGACATTCCGGGCAAGGATCTGGCCAAGATCCAGCAGGCGTCCCAGTTCAAGACGCTGACCGTGCCGTCCATCGCCACCTTCTACCTGGGCCTGAACGTCGAGAAAGACGTCACCAGCGATCCGGCCGTGCGCAAGGCGCTGGCATACGCGATGGACCGCGAGGCCATCGTGCAGCAAGTCATCGACGGTCAGGGGACGTCAGCCTACGGCTATCTGCCGAAGGTGTACGAGGGCCGGGGATACGCCGATCCGCAGCTTCAGCAGAAGCCGGGCTACACCTTCAGCGTGGCCAAGGCGAAGCAGGCGCTCGAAGAGGCCGGTTGGAAGGCGGACGCCTCCGGCAATCGTTCGAAGAACGGCCAGAAGCTCACCCTGGACTACTGGGCCGCGAACATCCTCCCGGACAAGGCCATCGCCGAGGCCGTCCAGGCAATGGCCCGCGACGTTGGCATCGACGTGCAGCTTCAGACGTTCGAGTCGAGCGCCTTCTGGAACTCGTTGAAGGAAGGCAAGATGAACGCCTGGTCCGGTACCGGGCTCATCTTCGAGCCGGACATGCTCACCTACCAGTTCCACTCCAAGTCGATCCCGGGGACGAACCGCTACCGTTACAACAAGCCCCAGGTCGACCAGATGCTGGACGAGGCCCGCTCGACGGTCGATCTGCCGAAGCGTGACGCGATCTACAAGAGCGTCCAGGAGATCATCATGACCGACGCTCCTGGCATCCCGCTCTACTCCCAGATCCGCGTGGACGCCTACGCCGGCACGGTCCAGGGCTTCAACAACCACCACCTGTTCGACGAATACCCGCTGTGGAACGAGCTGACGATGGGCTAAGTGCGGGCGTGTCCGAGAGCGGAGCGAAGGAGTCGCCCAGGCATTCCTGGGAACCTTGGAGAGCCTTCGCTTCGCTCGGAATGACATCACTGCTACGACATCACCGGTACCAAGGACTTCATGGCACAGGCTGCACTGCAGCGGGCCGTCTCGCTGCCCGCCACCCTGCTCGGCGTGCTGCTGCTGGTGTTTGTGCTCGTCAGGCTGGTGCCAGGCGGGCCGGCTGAGGCCATGCTCGGGCCGATGGCGACGACCTCCCAGATCGAGGAGGCCAACCATCAGCTTGGGTTGGATCAGCCGCTGCTGGTGCAGTTCGGGCTGTACCTCCAGCGCGTGGCCCAGGGCGACTTCGGCACCTCGATCAGGACGGGCCGGCCGGTGGGAGGCCTGTTCCTGGAGCGGGCCGCCCCGACTGTCCAGTTCATCGTCGTCTCGATGCTGCTCTCGGTGAGCGTGGCCGTGGTGCTCGGGGTAGCGGCGGCGATCTACGCTGGTAGCTGGTTCGACCGTCTGATCCAGACGGCGACGCCGCTCCTGGTGAGCATGCCGAACTTCTGGCTCGCGCTCCTGCTGCTGCTGGCCTTCGCCGTCTTCATTCCGGTCTTCCCGCTGTTTGGTATGCCGCTCATCACCCAGAGTCCGCTGGAGGGGCTGCGCGCGACGATCCTGCCGGCGGTGGCGCTCGGGTGCTTCTACAGCGCGGTGCTGGTGCGTGGCGTTCGAGCCAGCATGGGCGACGTGCTCGCCCAGCCGTACGTCCGAACCGCGCGCGCCTTCGGGCTCGGGCAGACGCGGATCTACTTCGGGTATGCGCTCAAGGATGCGCTGATCCCGATCATCACGCTCGTCAGCCTCCAGGTCCGCTACTCCATTGGCGCGGCGGCCGTCATCGAGCCGATCTTCGCCATCCCCGGTCTTGGCCGCCTCATGGTCGACGGCATCTTGCAGCGAGACTACCCGGTCATCCAGGGGACGCTGGCGCTCATCGCGCTCGCACTGATCCTGGTGAACTGGCTGGTGGATCTGTTGTATCTCGTGCTGGATCCGAGGACTCGGACGTGAGCCGCGCGATGCCTGAGATGAGAACTAGCTAGATGGCGCTCGCCGTGTCGCAGCCGGGCCGGCCCGCATGGGCGCGGCGCAGGCTGCCCAGCGCCAGCGGCCTGATCGGAGGCGGCGGTGTGCTGCTGCTGGTGCTCCTGGCGATCTGGGTCATCGTGGACGAGTTTCTGCTGGATCGGGCGATGATTACCGCCCTCGTCGCCGATCCGTACCGCACCAGCTTCCGCGACAAGCTCCTCTTTCCAGCACAGTGGGATCCGAAGCTTGGAATTCACGTGACTTGAAGTCGCGGC